>Ga0114946_10000265_pt1 | contig 33351 bp, 28 predicted proteins | sample WalLakDeSediment_FD_88676 | JGI IMG/M metagenome (GOLD analysis project Ga0114946, IMG submission 88676) | Lake sediment microbial communities from Walker lake, Nevada to study Microbial Dark Matter (Phase II) - Walker Lake 11/02/13 Deep Sediment | ecosystem: Environmental > Aquatic >... | reverse complement strand
CTGAGGGACGGGGGGACTGAGGGACTGAGGGACTGAGGGAGGGAGAGAGGGAGAGAGGGAGAGAGGGAGGGACTGAGCGGGCTTGGCGCATCACTCTGTGACCTCTGCGGTTAATAAAGTAAATACGAACAAGACACAGAAAAAAATGACGAAAATCAAAGTACAGAATCCGGTTGTAGAACTTGACGGTGATGAGATGACCAGGGTCATCTGGGCATTCATAAAAGAGAAATTGATTCTTCCATATCTTGACATCGATATTAAATATTTTGATCTTGGGATAGCACATCGAGATGCCACTGATGATCAGGTCACCGTTGACGCGGCCCACGCCATAAAAAAGTACGGGGTTGGTATCAAGTGTGCCACCATTACGCCTGATGAGGCGCGTGTTGATGAGTTTGGCCTGAAGAAAATGTGGCGCTCACCAAACGGGACGATCCGTAATATACTTGGCGGCACGGTGTTTCGTGAACCGATCATCATCTCGAACATTCCCCGTCTTGTGCCGGGTTGGGAGAAACCAATCTGTATTGGTCGTCATGCTTTTGGTGATCAGTACCGGGCCACCGATTTTGTCACAAGTGGCAAAGGAAAGCTAACAATAACCTTTACCCCCGAGAACGGGGATGCACCGGTTACACACGAAGTGCATCAGTTTGAAGGCGACGGGGTGGCATTGGCCATGTTCAATACGGATGAATCCATTGCAGGTTTTGCACGTGCATGCATGAACCAGGCCCTGCTGAAAAAATGGCCGCTCTACCTGTCTACAAAAAATACCATACTCAAAAAATACGATGGCCGTTTCAAGGACATTTTCCAGGAAATCTTCGACAATGAATTTCGCCGTGAATTCGAGACCACTGGTATTTCCTATGAGCACCGGCTGATCGATGACATGGTAGCTGCCGCGCTGAAGTGGGAAGGCGGCTTCGTGTGGGCCTGCAAGAATTATGACGGGGATGTGCAAAGCGATACCGTTGCACAAGGCTTTGGCTCGCTCGGCCTGATGACATCAACACTGGTCACTCCCGATGGGAAAACCATGGAGGCAGAAGCCGCACACGGCACGGTTACCAGGCATTATCGCATGCACCAGGCAGGCAAACCTACCTCGACCAACCCCATCGCCAGCATTTTCGCATGGACACGCGGGTTGGCATTCCGGGGAAAGCTCGACAACAACCGCGAACTTATCAACTTTGCCGAATCCCTTGAAAAGGTTTGCATCGCCACCGTCGAAAGCGGACAGATGACAAAAGACCTTGCACTGCTCATTCACGGCAACCAGCTTCAGACCGATCAGTACCTCAACACAGAAGGCTTCCTGCAAGCCCTCGACACCAACCTGAAACAAACACTGTCTTATAACTCCAATAACCCGTAACCCTATGTCGGGCGAAAAATTTTTCGCCCCTGCACCTTGTCACTCCCAACTATTTTAACTCGTAACTCTAGTCACTCGTAACTCTTAACTCAACATGGAATATATAAAGAATAAATTCTATCAGGCTGCTGTTCAGCAAGCAGCTGAATACCAGAATCTTCGTAAAAATTACGCAGATGTGGTGATTGGCAAGGTAACCATCGGCGATGTAATGTCGGGGATGAAAGGTGTTCCCAGCCTTATCACCGACACTTCCAAGCTTGACCCGGAAGAGGGCATCCGTTACAGGGGGCTGAGCATTCCGGAACTGCAAAAAAAGCTTCCCTGCATTTGTGGTGAGCAGGAACCTCTGCCGGAAGGCTTGTTCTACCTGATGCTGATCGGTGAGGTACCCACCATGGAGGATGTTAAGAACATCAGCAAAGACTGGGCGATCCGCTCGAACGTGCCACAACATGTTTTTGACGTGATTGAAGCGCTTCCGAAGTCGGCGCGGCCCATGGCCCAATTCAGCAGTGCCATCCTGAGCATGGCCACGGAATCGTTTTTCCAGAATGCGCACAGGGTTGGAGTGCATAAAAAGCACTACTGGGACACCATCTATGAAGATGTGATGAACCTTATTGCCAGGATCCCACGCGTTGCAGCCTATATTTACAGAAGGATATACCACAACGACCATCATATTGAACCGGATCCGCGTCTTGACTGGGCGGCCAACATGGCACATATGATGGGGTTCCGCGCCAATGAGGTGAAACGTATGCTACGGCTTTACATGATCATACATGCCGATCATGAAGGTGGCAACATCACTGCCCACACCGCCCACCTGGTCGGGTCCGGACTCAGCAATCCCTATTATTCTTACGCCGCCGCCATGCTCGGACTGGCCGGTCCGCTGCACGGCTACGCAAACCAGGATACCATCAACTGGATATTTGACCTCATCGAGGAAGTGGGTAACGACGAACCCACCAAAAAGGACATTATCAAATTCTGCAGAAGGACCCTTCGCGAAGGACGGGTTATCCCGGGCTACGGGCACGCTGTGCTGCAGAAAACAGACCCCAGGTTCGTTGTACAAAAGGATTTTGCTGATAAATACATCAAAAACGACAAACTGGTCAACATCGCCAACCTGCTCTATGAAGTCGTGCCGGATATCCTCAAGGCCACCGGCAAGGTCAGAAACCCCTGGCCAAACGTCGATGCATACAGCGGTGTACTTTTAAATCATTACGGGATCAAGGAACATACTTTCTACACGGTTCTTTTTGGCGTATCAAGGGTATTGGGCGTAATGACACAACTCATTCACGACAGGGTATATGGGTTCCCCATCGAACGCCCTTCCTCCTACCCGCTCCAATGGTATAAAGATGTTGCAGAAGGGAAAATCCCTCCGAAATTGTAAAACGCTTCTATCTTCAAATATGAACCTTTCCATCATCGGTGGCGGCAACCTGGGCGTGGCCATTGCCAAAGGCGTGCGTGAAGCCAATGCATGCAGCAAAATCAGCGTCAGCAGGAGAAACGCTGCGCTCATCGGCTACCTGGAGCAAAACAGCATCAGGGTTACAGACAACAACCTTGCGTGCATAGAACATGCGGATGTGGTCATCATCGCGGTAAAGCCATTTCAGCTGGATGCCGTGGTAAATGAGATCCGTGAGCATGTCACCGGCAAGGTCATCGTGTCGGTAATCACCGGCAAGGACCTCGACGAGATCCAGGCCCTTTTCGGCCGCCAGCATGCGATCTTCCGTGCCATGCCAAATATAGCCATCTCACAAAAAGAATCCATGACATGTATCTCATACCGCAATGGCAACAGCGAACAGAAAAAACTGGTAGAATCACTGTTCAGAAAGATGGGAGAGATCCTCTTTGTCGATGACCATATGATGGATGCCTGTACCGTGATGGCAGCCTGCGGGATCGCTTATGCCATGCGCTATATCCGCGCTGCCATGCAGGCCGCCATACAGATCGGGTTTGATTCGGAAGCAGCCCTGAAGATCGTGACACAGACCATGCTGGGTGCAGCAAACCTGCTGAAAGCCAACAACTCCCATCCCGAGCAGGAAATCGACAAGGTAACCACTCCCAAAGGATGCACCATAGTGGGCCTGAACAAGATGGAGCAGGAAGGTTTCAGCTCTTCGGTCATTGTCGGCATCCAGACCTCCTTCGAAGCCATCGACAAGATCAAACTGCAATAAGAAGTAAAACGGCTGCCTGAATCAGGCAAAGTTGCCCGGCAACCCCGAAAAGCAGGACGACCGGTCCTCTGACGGGCACTAAACATCCTTCAGCGAATACCCCAGTTGCAGCAGCTTGTCAGGTTGCAAAACGACAAGCAGCTCTTCATCAGACATATATCCCAGTTTCGCATTCGCCTGAACAACGGAACAGCTATACTGTTTCATATACAGGGCAACATCCGTCGCCTTGCTGTAACCGATATAAGGCAACAGTGCGGTGGTAATGGTTGGACTCATCAATACCTCCTCCCCCGATACTTCAGCATTCACCGTTAATCCGTTGAATACATGGTAATGAAGGCTGTTGACAGCACCTTCAAGCATTTTTATGCTCTCCAGCAGGGCATGACCAATAATCGGCAGATAAGGGTTCAGGTCAAGCAGGCCCTGTCCGCAAAGACCCGAGATCAGCATGTCGTTGCTGTAAACCTTATGGGATAGCCCAATCACATATTCCAATATCACCGGGTTGACCTTGCCGGGCATCATGCTGCTGCCAGTCTGCCTGGCAGGTATGGTCACCGTCTTTTTTCCGCTAAAGTCAGACGACAGCAGGCGAATGTCAGAAGACATCTTTTCCAGGTTCACCGCCAACGCCTTTAAGATGGCATGTACCTCAACAATGGCATCGAGGTTCTGGGTGGTATCCGTCAGGTTCTGGCTGCGGGTAACGGGCAGCCCGGAAAGCTTCTGCAGCTGGTCGATCACATCCATGATAAAGAAACGGGGCACAGCCATCCCCGAACCGGTCGCACCACCCCCAAGATTTACCACCTTGATGCGTTCGAAACACCTCGACACACGCCACCAATCGCGCGACAGCGCTTCATTGTATGCACCGAACAGCATACCGAAAGAAGATGGGACAGCGGCCTGCATCTGTGTATAGGCCAGGCGAAGGTCACCCCTGCTGCTCCCTTCAAGTAACTCAATGGATGCCCGCAGTCCGTTAATACCCTTCTCCAGCAATCCTAGCAGCTGCATGACAGCAAGCTTCAAGGCTGTCGGAACAACATCATTGGTGCTCTGGTAAACATTGGCGTGAACCACCGGGTCAACAAGGGCGTATTCTCCCGGCCTTCTGCCCAGCTTGATCAGGGCAACATTGGCCAGTATCTCGTTGGCATTCATGTTGATGGAAGTACCGGCACCCCCCTGTAGGGCAGGAACCAGAAACTGATCATAATACCTGCCCTCCGACAACTCCCGGGCAGCCTCCACAAGCGATTCAAATATTTCCGGTTCATGCAGGAATCCAGGCAACTTTGACCGGCCATACCTTTCTTCTGCCGAACGGATAAAAGACAATACAGCTTTGTAACAAGCCTGCTTCACCAATCCGATGGCCATCAGCCATTCACTGTGAAAGGACGTCCGGTCAGGGAAATTATTCCTTGCCCGCCAGGTGTGAATCCCATACAATGCCTCTTCGGGAAGTTCAGCCTCCCCCAGAAAATCTTTTTCCCTTCTCATGATACGGTTTCCTTTTCTGCAAAATAAAAATAATGTTATCTCCGTGCCGAAGATCCCGATAACCCGGGAACAAAGGCTTTGACACACAGACGTATGATCAAAGACCCTGCGTTCCTTTTGACTGTTCGACTGTTCGACTGTTCGACTGTTCGACTAAATTTAAACAGTTGAAAGCATTAATAAATCAAAAACTAAAAACAAAAATCGACATATTTGTATGATATTTGAACTTTTTTTTGTTCCTATTGTTGGAAAACTTTAATAAAATTGCACAAGAAAAAGTCAAACTGCAAAAATCCCATTAATTTTTATGAAAAATCTCATCATCTACCTCATCCCCCTGATCGGTATTATCGCGCTGGTCTTCGCACTATATCGCGCAAGCTGGATAAGGAAACAGCCTGTAGGAAATAAGAAGATGTCAAGAATTGCCGGGTATATCTCAGAGGGTGCCATGGCGTTCATCAAGGCTGAGTATAAAATTCTGTCGGTCTTCGTGCTATCAGTGGCCATTTTGCTGGCATTAGCCACCAGGTCTGAGCAATCTTCTCCGCTGGTGGCTTTTTCATTTATTCTGGGCGCCTTCAGCTCGGGGCTGGCCGGATTCATCGGACTGCGCATCGCCACCAAAGCCAATGTCAGGACCACCAATGCTGCCCGTACCAGCCTGAACGATGCCTTGAAAGTAGCTTTTGCCGGAGGCAGTGTGATGGGGCTTTCGGTTGTCGGCCTGGGCATTCTGGGCCTCGGTGCTTTGTTCATATTCTATTCCAATTTATTTGGGACAGATTCGGCTGAAAGTGTAAGCCGGGTGCTTACCGTTGTGACCGGTTTTTCTTTCGGTGCCTCTTCCATAGCCCTGTTCTCAAGGGTTGGCGGCGGCATATTCACCAAGGCCGCTGACGTTCGTGCCGACCTGGTGGGAAAGGTGGAATCGGGCATCCCGGAGGACCACCCGCTCAACCCCGCCACTGTGGCCGACAACGTGGGTGATAATGTGGGCGACGTGGCCGGCATGGGTGCCGACCTGTTCGAATCGTATGTAGGCTCTATCATCGCCGCCATGGTGCTCGGCGCCAGCTTCCTGGCAGCCAGCTACAGCGATGCCTTCAACGGCCTCTCACCCGTACTCCTGCCTTTGTTTCTGGCAGGAGCAGGAATTATCGCATCAATAGTTGGAACATACTTCGTGCGTGTGAGAGAAGGAGGTAACCCGCAAAACGCGCTGAATATCGGACAATTGGTATCAGCCGGTATCATGATCGTGTTGTCATTTTTGATCATCAAGGGAGTATTTCCGGAAAGCTTCACGTTCACAGATATGCTTTACGGTGGCGTTGAAAGGGTGGTTACGGCAAATAATATTTTCTTTTCCTCGATGATTGGCCTGATCGCCGGTCTGATCATCGGCTATTCCACGGAATTCTTTACCGGCCTGGGCTACCTGCCGGTTCGCATCATCGCCAGACAATCGACTTCGGGCAGTGCCACCAATATCATCTCCGGACTGGGCATCGGCATGCTGTCGACCATCATACCGATCCTGACCATTGCCGTCACGATCGTTTTGGTGTTCCACCTCAGTGGCCTGTATGGCATTGCCATTGCTGCCGTAGGTATGCTGTCGAACCTGGGCATACAGCTGTCTGTCGATGCCTATGGCCCCATATCCGACAATGCCGGCGGCATAGCAGAAATGGCTGAGCTGCCGCCGGAGGTGAGGGAAAAAACCGACAAGCTCGATGCCGTTGGCAACACCACCGCCGCTATCGGGAAAGGCTTTGCCATCGGGTCGGCAGCGCTGACCGCCCTGGCCCTCTTCGGAGCCTATATGACGGCAGCAGGCATCTTGTCGATCGACGTGTCGCAGCCTATCGTGATCGCTGCCGTATTTATTGGCGCACTCATGCCCTATGTCTTTTCAGCCCTCACCATCAAAGCCGTAAGCGATGCCGCACAATCAATGATCGAAGAGGTGCGGAGACAGTTTAACACCATAGAACCGCTGAAGAAAGCCCTCGAGGTCATGAAAAAGAACCAGGAAAGTGGCACCCACCGGAGCATGTGGAGCGAAAAAGACAATGAGATCATGAACCAGGCCGAAGGAACCCCCGATTATGGGAGATGCGTCACCATCTCGACAAAGGCAGCCCTGCGCGAAATGGTTCTGCCAGGTGTCATCGCGGTCGCCGTGCCCGTTATTGTAGGCCTCTCAATGGGCGCCGAAGCCCTCGGAGGACTGCTGGCCGGCGTTACCGTGTCGGGGGTGCTGCTGGCCCTGCTCCAGTCAAACGCCGGAGGCTCATGGGACAATGCAAAAAAACTCATCGAGCAGGGCGTTGAATACAACGGTGTTAAGTACGGCAAGGGATCAGAGGCACACAAAGCCAGCGTTGTGGGCGATACAGTCGGCGACCCGCTGAAAGATACCTCCGGCCCCTCGCTGAACATCCTGCTGAAACTGGTCTCGATCGTGGCACTGATACTGGCTGGTTCGGCATTTTGAAAACAACAACCGATAGCAGGCTTGTTCTTGCACCTTTCAAAGGACTTACCAACAAGGTCTACCGCAACGCTTTTGCCAACCATTTTGGTGGTTTTGAGGAGTACTACGCCCCCTTTGTTTCAGGTGTCGGCACAGGCAGGATCAACCCATCAAAGCTTAAAGACGTTTTACCTCGTGCCGAAAACGTGGCGCCTGTCGTACCACAGTTCATCAGCACCGACGCCCGCGAGATCATCCTGCTGGCAGAAACCCTTCATGAGCATGGCTACGGGCACATTAACTGGAACCTCGGCTGCCCATTCGCGCGTATTGCAGAGAAATACCGCGGCTGTGGCATACTCCCCTACCCTGAAATGCTCGACAGGCTGCTCGGCGAGATATTCGCAAACGGAATACCCCTGAAACTATCCATCAAAACCAGGCTGGGGTATAAACAACCGGAAGAAATCCGCCAGGTGCTGCCCGTACTGAACAACTATCCCATCCATCACATCATCATGCACGCCCGCACCGGCAAACAGGTGTACCGGGGTGAGGTAAACGCCGCTGCCTTTGCAGAATGCCTGAGCATGTCGAAGCATCCGCTGATCTATAACGGCGATGTTTACACCCTCAGCCGATACCATGCATTCAGGGCAATGTTCCCGGAAACCGTTACCTGGATGCTGGGCCGCGGCGCCCTGATGAATCCCTTCCTGGCCATGGAAATCAAAGGGATCACCTTCGCTGAAGACCAGAAAAGAAAAACAATCGCTGCCTTCCACCAGGAGTTGTATACAAATGCTGAATTACCCATCCCACAAGAAAAAAAACACCTGGGATGGATGAAGGCCGTATGGTATTATATGGCTGGCTTGTTTGCAGGAGGTGAGGAGGTGTTTTCCAGGATAAAAAAGGCCCCGAACCAGGATGCATACCGGAATGCCGTATCCTATGCCTTGCAGCGGCCTTTCGCCGCTGACGCCGAACTGGAAAGCTACTTCAGGCACAGCATAAAGCATACCGGAAGTTGATTTTTCAGCCCCTGGCCTTCGTGCAAACCCGGCAGCGGAAGAATGTTACATCCCCATGCATCATTGATTGCCGCCCACTTTTTTTGCGCTGCACCTTTTGAATTACTGGCTGATCAGAAAAAATGAACGTTTGAAACCGGATGAATCACTTCACGGTGGTGCAAAACCTCTGATCAGGGAAAATAAATCATTATCTTTGGTTTTTTTTAGGAAAATCAATCCTATGGCAAAGGCGAAAAGGCGACCCAGGCTGATTGAGGCTCTCATTCCTGTTATTTTTCTGACGGCGCTGATCTCCATCAACGTCTTTATCTTTGGCGACGACTCCCTGTCGGGGTCCAACCAGATAGTGCTCATATTGTCGGCCAGCGTGGCAGCCATTGTTGCTCTCCGTTTGGGTATCAGGTGGGAGCATCTGCACAAGGGCATCGTAAAGAGCATCGGCTCGGCCATGTCGGCCATCCTGATCCTTTTGCTGATCGGTTCCCTGGCAGGCACCTGGTTGTTGAGTGGCATCGTGCCCGGTATGATCTATTACGGCCTGCAGATCCTCAACCCGACCATCTTTTTGCTGGCAGCCTGTGCGGTCAGCGCCATCGTGTCGCTCGCCACGGGCAGCAGCTGGTCGACGGTGGCCACCATCGGGGTGGCGTTGCTTGGCATAGGGCGCGCCCTGGGCCTGCCCGACGGCCTCATCGGCGGCGCCATCATCTCCGGCGCCTACTTCGGCGACAAGATGTCGCCCCTGTCAGATACCACCAACCTCGCCCCTGCCATGGCCGGCACCGACCTGTTCACCCATATCCGCTATATGGCATGGACCACCATCCCATCCATCAGCATCACCCTGATCATCTTTCTTATCGTGGGATTGAGACGTACCCATACCGGGGGCCTCGACGACATCACCCCGGTGCTCCGCGCCATCGACGGGACATTCCATATCAGCCCGTGGCTCTTCCTGGTACCGGTACTGGTAATCACCATGATCATCAGGAAAGTGCCCGCATTGCCGGCACTGCTCACCGGAACCCTGGCCGGCGGGCTCTTTGCGCTGATATTCCAGCCGCAGATCATCGAACAGGTAAGCGGGATGGATGACCGTTTTGTTGTGGCCAGCTATGTAGCGGTCATGAAAGCCATGTACTCCGATATCAGCGTCACCACCGACCATGCCATGGTCAACAGCCTGCTCGAAACGGGCGGCATGCGCGGCATGCTGAACACCGTATGGCTCATCATCTGTGCCATGATATTCGGCGGCATCATGGAATCGAGCGGACTGCTGCACCGCATCACCGAATCGGTGATCAAACTGGCGCACAACACGGGTTCACTGGTAGCCTCCACGGCAGGAACCTGCGTGTTCTTCAACATCACGGCCAGCGACCAGTACCTGAGCATCGTGGTGCCCGGCAGGATGTTTGCCGAGACTTACCGCGAACGCGGGCTCAAGCCGCAGGTGCTCAGCCGCACCCTCGAAGACAGCGGAACCGTCACCTCCGTGCTGGTGCCCTGGAACACCTGCGGGGCAACACAAGCGACCGTGCTTGGCGTGCCAACGCTGACCTTCCTGCCATACTGCTTCTTCAACATCATCAGCCCGTTCATGACCATCGTGTTTGCCTATCTGAACATCCGCATCTCAAGGTACAAACCGGGCGAAAAGAGAGTGCTCCCCCAATGAAAACCGCCCTGTTTACCGTCACCAACGACGTGTTTGCCGACCAGCGGGTGAACAAAATGGCCCGTACCCTGCATGAAATGGGGTTCCGGGTGGTCATCACTGGCGTGAAACGAAAGAACAGCCCGCCATTTTCGCCACCCTATGCGCGTGTGAAACGCATCAGGATCGTCTGGCAGAAGGGATTCCTGTTTTATGCCGGATACAATGTCCAGCTTTTTTTCTTCCTTTTGTTTGCCAGGTTCGACATCCTGGTGGCCAATGACCTTGATACGCTGTTGCCAGCCCATCTTGTGGCACGGCTGCGAAGGAAACAGCTCGTTTACGACACCCACGAATATTTTACGGGTACACCGGAAGTATTTACGAGGCCCCTTGTATACAGGGTCTGGAAGTGGCTGGAAAACAAACTCTTCCCAAAACAGAAAACCATCATCACCGTCAATGGCTCCATCGCGCAGCTCTATGGCAGGGAATACGGCAAGCGAATCCATGTGGTTCGTAATGTGCCACCCTACAGGAAGCCTGCTGCGAAAAAAAGCCTTTCGGAACTGGGTATTCCCGGCCTGGGCGGAGACGATGGCACCGCTCCAAAAAGATTTGTGATCCTGCAAGGTACAGGCATCAATGTCGACAGGGGTGCCGAAGAGCTGGTGGAAGCCTTCAGGCCTGGGCATGGCTTGCAGGATGCGCTGCTCGTGATCGTCGGGGGCGGCAATGCCATTGAAAGCATCCGGAACAGGGTGAAGCAGACAGGGTTAAATGACAGGGTGATCCTGTTGCCCAGGATGGCTTATCAGGAGCTTTTTGACTACACCATCCACGCAAGCATCGGGGTGTCGGTCGACAAGGACCATGGCCTCAACTACCGGTTCAGCCTTCCCAACAAGCTGTTCGACTATATCATGGCCGGCACCCCTGTGCTGGTCTCTGACCTGCCAGAGGTAAGCAACATCGTTGACCGTTACCAGGTTGGGATGAAAATTGTGAACCACGACCCGGCCCATATCGCCCATTGCATCCGGGAGATGCTCTCGAGCGAAGAGCAGTGGCAGGTTTGGCACCAGAACTGCCTCAAAGCCGCCAAAGAACTGTGCTGGGATAACGAATCAGAGACCGTCAGGCAGATTTACCGGCAGTTTTTGTAGTTGGGAGTGACTTTCACCCCTTGTCGATCACCCTGCCACCCTCGCATTGGAAGATCCTGGCGGGAAACTTTTCAAAAAGTTGGTAGTCGTGGGTCGCCATGAGCACGGCACGGCCGGCCTTGCTGATGTCGAAAAGCAACTCCATGATACCCTCGCTGGTCTCAGGGTCAAGGTTGCCTGTGGGCTCATCGGCCAGGATGATGTCGGGATCGTTGATCAGCGACCTGGCAATGACCACACGCTGCTGCTCACCGCCCGACAGCTGATGCGGCATCTTGAAGCTTTTCGTCTGCAGGCCAACCTTTTCGAGCACCTCGTTCATGCGCTCCTCCATCGCGATTTTATCGCGCCAGCCGGTGGCCTTCATCACGAAAGTGAGGTTTTCTTTCACCGAACGGTCGGTCAGCAACTGGAAATCCTGAAAAACAATGCCGATCTTACGGCGAAGAAAAGGTATCTGGCTGTCTTTTATGCCCATCAGGTCAAATCCTGCAACCCGTGCAAAACCGTCAACCATGGGCAGATCGGCATACAAAACCTTCATCAGGCTGCTCTTTCCACTGCCGGTGCGGCCAATAAGGTAGCAGAATTCTCCCCTTTCGATACTCAGTGTTACATCTGATAACACCAGCATCTGCTTCTGGTAAACGGAGACCTGCTGCATTTCTATGATGGTATCGAGCGACATGGGAAGGGAGTTTTGAGTGAATAGAGCGACTAGCATTACGAGTGATCAGGGTATAAGGGCGAATAATTTTTCGCCCCGGATAATCAGCCTTAAACCAACCCGGCGAAGCCCATGAAGGCGAGTGCCATGATGCCTGCCACCACCAGGGCTGCGGGAGCACCACGCATGCCTTTCGGAATATCCATCAGGTCAAGGTGTTCCCTGATGCCTGCAAACAATATGATGGCCAGGGCAAAACCAATCGAGTTGGCAATGGCATAAACGATGCCTTCAAGAAGGTTGAATTCCCTTTGCACCGTAAGGATGGCCACGCCAAGTACCGCACAGTTGGTGGTGATCAGCGGCAGGAAGATACCCAGCGCCTGGTAAAGGGCCGGGCTTACCTTTTTGAGCATGATCTCAACCATCTGTACCAGGGATGAAATGACCAGGATGTAGGATATGGTCTGCAGGTAGGTTACCTGAAACGGAACGAGAATGAAGGTGTATATGAGATAGGTCACCACAGTGGCCAGCACCATCACGAAGGTGACGGCTCCCGCCATTCCCACCGAGGTGGTCAGTTTTGACGATACCCCAATATACGGACATATCCCAAGAAAATAGGACAAAACAATATTGTTGACAAATACCGCTCCGATGATGATCAGTATGTACTCCATATTATTCCGTTTTAAGCGATTTTTTCAATATGTTGGTCAATGCGATGAGGTATCCCAATCCGATGAATGCACCGGGGGGCAGCACGAATACCAGCATGCCGTCGGCCTGTATCAGGGATAGTCCGAATACGGCGCCCTGGCCCAGCAATTCCCTGACGGCACCCAGGAGGGTCAGCGCAAAGGCAAATCCCAGTCCCATCCCAAGGCCATCGGCAATGGAGCTAAGGGTGTTCTTCTTGCTTGCGAAGGCTTCGGCCCTGCCCAGCACCAGGCAGTTCACCACGATCAGCGGTATGAACAGGCCGAGGGCGTCGAACAGCTCGGGCAGAAAGGCTTCCATCACCAGCTGTACGATGGTGACAAAGGAGGCGATGATCACAATGAACGAAGGTATCCTCACCTTGTTGGGGATCAGGTCTTTGATGACCGACACCACGATGTTTGATGAGAGCAGTACGAAAGTGGTGGCGAGCCCCATGCCAAGGCCATTGAATGCGGAAGTGGTAACGCCGAGTGCGGGGCACAGACCCAGCAGCAGCACAAATACCGGATTTTCCTTGATGAATCCCCTGGTGAAATTCTTGATCTGGCTCATAGTTCGATCCCTCCTTCACTTAGAACATGTTTTCTAAAAGCATCATAGGCCCGCTGGATGCCGTCGCAGTAGGCGCGGGCGGTGATGGTGGCGGCGGTGATGGCATCGACCTGTCCGCCGTCTTTGGTGACCCTGATCACCGCAGTGGCCGGATCCATTCCCTGGAACTGGTCGCTCCAGTCTGACTTCGACTTTTCTATCTTGTCGCCCAGGCCGGGAGTCTCCTTATGCTGCAGGTGCACCACATCCACGATGCGGCCATCCGGATGGAAGCCCACCATGGCCGTGATACGTCCGCTGAACCCTTTGTCGGTATAGGTGGAAACGGCCACCCCGGCAAGGTCGCCGTCCTTTATGGCAAAGTTAAACTCCAGTGAGTCACGGCCCTCTGCCGGCATGACTTTCCGGGTGATCAGTTCATCGAAATCAGGCACCACCATCCTGATGGCGGCCTGGCGTGCTTCTTCCCGGGCACGGGCAATGGGTTCCTTGGTGAGGTTGTACACGGTGGCCAGCGTGAGCGATGCCACCACGGTCACCAGCATCAGGGTCAACACCATGTTGATGAACGTAGACTCTCTTTTAGCCATGCTTCACCTCCTCTCCAAAACGTTTGGGCTTCATGCCCTTGTTGATAATTGGCACGAAGGCATTCATGATCAGTATGGCAAAAGAAACACCTTCGGGGTAGGCGCCAAACAGCCGTATCACCATGGTCACCACGCCGCAGCCGATGCCAAACACGATCTGGCCGCGGGCACTCATCGGGCTGGTGACCATGTCGGTGGCCATGTACAGGGCGCCAAGCATCAGACCGCCGCTGATCAGGTGAAACAGGGGGTCAATATAATAGGTGGGATCGATCAGCCAGAATACCCCGGCAAAAACAACCACCGAGCCCAGGTAGGCCACCGGGATATGCCAGGTGATGATCTTTCTGACCAGCATGTAAACACCGCCCAGCAGCAGGGCCAGCGCCGATATCTCGCCGATGGAGCCTCCCATGTTGCCGATCAGCAGCTGGGCATACTCCGGCAGGTCTGCCATGACCTGGTCTACCGTGTTGCCTTGCCCTACCCCGTCTTTCCAGATGGCCAGTGCGGTAGGGCCGGTGACGGCGTCGGTAAGTTTGGTGCTGAAAGCTGATGGCAGCGGCCAGCTCGTCATCTCAACGGGAAAGGAGATCATCAGAAACACGCGGCCCACCAGGGCGGGGTTGAACGGGTTCTTGCCAAGGCCGCCGAAAGTCATTTTCCCCATGCCGATGGCCGCCGCCGACCCCACTACGACCATCCAGAGCGGCAGGCTGGCCGGCACATTGAACGCCAGCAAAATACCTGTGATAAGGGCTGAGCCGTCGAAGATGGTCAGCGGCCCCCTGATCAGGTATTTCTGGATCAGAAACTCGAAAGCCATACAGGCCACTACCGCCGTAATGGTTACCAGTATGGCGGCCAACCCGAAAAAGTAAAAAGAGACCAGCATGGCCGGGATCAGTGAGAACACCACACCATACATGATCTTGCTTACCGACTGGTCTGTCTGTAAATGGGGAGAACCCGATACCGTCAATACACTCATAATCAATTACATATTAATGTGTCCGTTCCCTGATTATTTTTCCCACACGTGATTTGCCGACACGCATCAGGTCGAGCAACGGCCTGCCCGAAGGGCATATATACATGCAAGAGCCACATTCCATGCAATCCATGATGCGCTCCTGTTCGCATTCCTCATTCCTGTTCTTTTCTGACAAGGCCGAAAGCAGGTAAGGCTCCAGCCCCATGGGGCAAACGGTGGTACACCTGCCACACCTGATGCAGGCCACCACCGGCTTGCGGTGGCTCTCCATTTCGGTGAACACGAGTATGCCGCTGGTTCCCTTGGTGACCGGCACTCCCAGGTCATTCAGGGCCTTCCCCATCATGGGGCCGCCATTGATGACCTTGCCGGTGTCTTCCGGCAGCCCGCCGGCGGCTTCAATCAATGCCGATACCGGCGTACCGATACGTACCATGAAGTTCCCGGGCTTGTTCATTGACTTGCCCGCCACCGTCACCACACGCCTGATCAGCGGCATGTTCTTCTGTACGGCTTCATAAACGGCAAAGGCAGTACCCACGTTGTGCACCACACAGCCCACTTCGATGGGCAGCTTGCCGGAAGGCACCTCCCTGCCAATGGCCGCCTTGATCAGTTGTTTCTCGGCACCCTGGGGGTACTTGACCTCCAGCGCCTCCACCCTCACCCCGGCATGGGAGGCAGCCAGCCTGCCCATCACCTCAATGGCATCCGGCTTGTTGCTCTCAATACCGATAATGGCCTGCTCCACACCCAATGCCTTCATCTGTATCGAGATGCCCACCAGGATCTCCTCCCCCTTCTCCAGCATCAGCCGGTGATCGGCAGTCAGGTAAGGCTCACACTCCACACCGTTAACAATCAGGTAATCAGCCTTCTTTCCTTTTGGCACCATTAATTTTACGTGGGATGGGAACGTGGCCCCTCCCAGGCCCACAATACCCATGTCATTCACCTTCCTGACAATGGCGGCGCCATCCAGATCACACCCGCGTACAATACCTGCGTCCAGATCGATGCCTTCGGCCCACTCATCAGCTTCTGTCTGTATCACCACCGATTTCCTACGGTAACCGCTGCTATCCATCATGTCATCAATTTTGACGACCTTGCCCGTCACCGACGAGTGTATATGCGCGGAAATGAAGCCCCCTCCCCTGGCGATCAGCTGTCCGGTGAGCACCCTGTCGCCTTTGGCCACCACAGGGCTGGCAGGCACACCGAGGTGCTGCGATATGGGGATGGTCACCGTGCCAGGTACTGGCAGCTCTTCAATGTGACGACTGGCGGTGATCTTATTCTCCGGCGGGTGAACCCCGCCCATGGCAAACGTTCTCAATGTTAATCCCTTTTCGTTCAACAAACTGAAAAATCAAAAAACATCACGCCTCAACAGGCTGCTCCCTGGTCTCTGCTTTTGGCTTCCTGGGGGGGAAGTTTAGTTCTGCAATGGCATTGGTGGGGCATACGGGAGGGCATTTCCTGCACATGGTACACTTGCTGAAGTCGATGTAGGCCAGGTTGTTCTCAAGGGTGATGGCATCGAATTTGCACTCCTTTACACATTTTCCGCAACCGATACAGGCTACCTCGCAATTTTTCCTGGCCACGCCTCCCTTTTCCCGGTTTATGCAGGAGACATATATTCTCCTGCTTTTCTTTCCTTTCTTTCGCATTTCTATGATGCTCCTCGGACAGGCTTTCACACAGGCGCCGCAGGCCACGCACTTGTCATCAAGTATGACCGGCAACCCGGTCTTGCTGTCCATGTGCATGGCGTCGAAGTCGCAGGCCAGCACACAGTCTCCGCAGCCGAGGCAGCCAAAGGGGCATCCGGCCTCGCCACAGAAGAGGCTGTGGGCAAAGGCACAGGTCATCACGCCTTCATAATGAACTTTTGGCGGGGCATGCTCCCGGCTGCCGGCACAGCGCAAGACGGCGATCATGGGTTCCAGCTCCGCAGCTTCCAGCCCCAGGGCTGCCGCAATGGCCTTCATCACATCATTGCCGCCGGGCGGGCAACTCATACCCTCCAGGCTTTCTGCCTTTACAATGGCCTCCGCCAGGGCACGGCAACCAGCCAAGCCGCAACCCCCGCAGTTGGCCCCGGGCAATAACTCTGCCACCACATCAATGCGCGGGTCTTCAATGACCTTAAAACGCTGTGCCACAAAATACAAGATAACGGCTGCCATACTCCCCACCGCACCCAGCGATACAACAGAAATGAGCGTGATCTCGTTAATGATTTCGTTCACAGAATTTGATTTTATTGTTAATGGAAATGTTTTTCGTTCCCTTTTTGCTTGCCTCGTTGTGAAACAAATATCGATGGCAAAAATAGAAAATAAAACGGAACATCCGAATAAACCGTATTTTTATGGTCCAATTTTGAATGATTCTATGTACGATCTGGTGGTAGTTGGAGCCGGTGCCTCCGGCATGATGGCAGCAGGCAGGGAGGCCGAGCTGGGAGCGCGCGTGCTGCTGCTCGACAAGAACCGTCATCCTGGCCGCAAGCTGCTGATCACCGGCAAAGGACGGTGCAATATTACCAATAATGCATCCCTCGATGAATATATCAAACAGATATACCCCGACGGGCGCTTCCTCCGGCATGCCTTCGGTCATTTCTTTCACCACGACATGGTATTGTTGCTTGGCAGGTTCGGAGTGAAGTGTGTGTTGGAGAGGGGAGGCCGGTATTTTCCTGCATCCAATGCATCGAAAGATGTATTGCAGGCGCTGTTGGACTGGCTGAAGCAGGGACATGTTGAGGTCCGTCACGGGCAGCAGGTATCAGACCTGTTGATCGAAGATGGTATATGCAAGGGGATCCGGGTGGCCGGTCACGGACTACCTGCCGACATACTCTCCCCGGCCGTGATCCTGGCCACGGGCGGGAAGTCATATCCTGCCACCGGGTCAACTGGCGATGGGCACAGGATGGCACATGCGGCAGGGCATTCCATCATTGCGTTGAGGCCCTCGCTGGTGCCGCTCGAAACAGCCGGAGAGCTGGCAGGGCGCATGCAGGGACTGTCGTTGAAAAATGTAAGGGCAACGGCCTTGCTGGATGGTAAAAAAGCCGGACAGGAATTCGGGGAGATGCTTTTTACCCATTTTGGACTGAGCGGACCGATCATCCTGGGTTTAAGCAGACCTGTTGTGGATGGCCTGGCAGGTGGTAAACATGCCGAGATCATTGTCGATCTCAAGCCGGCACTGGACGAGGCCCGGCTCGACAGCCGGCTGCTGCGCGACATCAACGGGCATGGCAAGAAAAAGATGATCAACCTGATGAAAGCATGGCTGCCATCTGCCATGATCCCCGTATTTCTTTCGGAGAACAATATCGATCCTTACAAGGAAGCCCATCAGCTTACCTCGGGTGAGCGCAGGAGCCTGGCAAAGATGATGAAGGGCATGCGTTTTGCGATTTCCGGCCACAGGTCGTTCCGGGAAGCCGTGATCACGGCCGGTGGGGTATCCACCCGGGAGGTCGACCCGAAGAGCATGCAGTCGAAACTCATCAGCAAGCTTTACCTGACGGGAGAGCTCCTCGACCTTGACGCAAATACGGGGGGTTATAACCTTCAGATTGCCTGGTCGACGGGTTACCTGGCCGGCGAGCACGCTGCGCTTTCTTTGCAGTGATTGTTCTGGTTGCCGTGCGGAGCCTGCCTCTGTGCAATGGATGGCCGGTATTGCGGCATCAATCAGCTGTCCTCACTCCCGATAATGCCCATGGCCACTTTGATGCCGTCGGCGGCACTCGACACGATGCCGCCGGCATAACCGCTGCCCTCTCCCACGATAAAAAGGTTTGTAAAGCCCGTGCAAAGTCCGTTATCCTGCCGGTCAGACTGTATCGGCGAAGAGGTCTTGCTCTCCAGCCCGATCAGGATGCCGTTGCTGTAGCCATTGATCTTTCTGGAGAAGTCTATCAGGCCTTCCCTCATGGCGGCGCTCACCGCGGGAGGCAATAGCTCCCACAAGGGGGCGGGTCGCAGGCCGAGGGGGTAACTGCTTGGCGGTATGCTTTCCGGGGGGCGCTGGTCAATGAAATCCCGTATGCTGCAAAACGGTGCCTTGAAGCTGCCCGTATAATCATAGAATCTCTTTTCGAGGGCCTCAAGCCAGTCGATGCACTCCAAAGCAGACAGGTTTTGCCCGGCGAGTTGCCGGAGGTTCACACCTGCCACGCAGGCAGCGTTGGCATATTTCCCGGCCCTGCGGTAATAACTCATGCCGTTCACCACGTTGGTGTCGGGGTAGGAGGCCGCGGGCACGACAACACCTCCCGGGCACATGCAAAAGGAATAGACAGAGTGCCTGCCGTCGGCCGCCGAGGTGAGCCTGTATTCGGCGGCTTTAAGCCCTTCCAGGTGCTCCACACCCCATTGCGCCACGTTGATGAGTGCCTGGGGGTGCTCCGCCCTGCTGCCAAGGGCAAAATTTTTCGGATGAAAGCCAACACCACGACCCATCAGCATCCGGAAGGTCTCATAAGAGGAATGGCCCGGGGCCAGAATAAAATAATCGGCCTCTATCTCACCCCTGGAAGTGACCGCCGCAACGACACGGCCGTTTTTTACCGACAGGTCGGTCAGCATGGTCTCAAAATGAACCTCCCCACCCTCTGCAATATACTTCTTCCGCATGTTCTCCACGATCTTCTTCAGAAAGTCGGTGCCAACGTGCGGGTGGGCCAACCATGTGATCTCAGCGGGCGCCCCCGCCTCCACATAGGTCGATAGCACAAACGCACGCTCACGCGAGATATGCTTCGACCGGGAGGTGAGCTTGCCGTCTGAAAAGGTACCTGCACCACCCTCCCCAAAGGAATAGTTCGACTGGGGATTAAACCTGCCTGTCTTTTCAAAATAAAGGATTCCCTGGTTGCGCTTCCTGACAGAAGTGCCCCTCTCGATCAGGATCGTGCTGAATCCGGCTTTCTGCAGAACATAAGCGGCAAAAAAACCCGCAGGACCACTGCCAAGAACCAGAATACGCCTGTTCCTGTCTTTCCTGACAATTTCCAGGACAGGAGGCTCCGGCGGCCTGACACCTTTCAGATCAGGAGAGTTCACCAAAACCCTCATCAACCATACAATATTGCTCTTTTTCCTGGCATCAAGGCTCTTGCTGAGAACCTCAAAACCAAATACAGAGGTGCCTGTCTCCCGCCGGATCCGCTCAGACAGCTCAGCCTCGGAGAAATTTAAAGGTATCTTAAGCTCTAACAGTTTATAGCCCATAGCACAACAAAAGATTATGCCTTGATCCGAAAATGAAAATGGCCCCTGAGTTTCTCCCGGATCATGTACACCCAGGCATAATACGGAATCATCAGTCCGATGCCGGTCAGCGCCGACAACGCCTCATTACCAGTCAGCAACATCATCACCAGTATGCTTAACAACAATATGACCAAGGGAATCAGGTACCCCAGAAACAATGCCTTGAATCCCAGTGAACGCCCCAACGTTACCGTTACCGGCTGGCCAATCCTGTACCCTCCCATTCCGTATGATTCTATTTCTACGATCTTCTCCTCCAGATCCGTCATGCTGCAATGCGACCTTGCATGGCAACTGCCGCAGGCAGAGCGGGATTCTATCCTGACGAAAACCTTATTCCCCGCCATACCTTCTATGATGCCCGGATGCTCAATCTGTTTATCTGGGGTTTGCATGACGCAAAATTAATGATTTTTCGCCTGCCCGGATAAGATAGTTTTAAACCTGATATCCGGGATCAAGACGACATGCCGGAGTGTCGATGCATTTACTCAATCTGCGGAAGAAAAAAAACAATCATCTCAGGAGCAGGCACAATTTAAGATTTTTCAAATACTTTTGTCATGGTAATAATAACGCAAAACACAGTTCTTATGCAGCTCCTCTTCAGCAAACATAACAATTTGCAACCCAAATACCGCTTGATCATCCCGTTTTTTGTTTTTGTGGCACTGGCAGTGGTTCTTATTTTGGGAATACCTTCTTGCGGCTCCAGGCAATTGGCCGTTAAACAGCCAGATGGTATAACGGATCAATACGTGGTAATGTTGTCGATGGATGGTTTCCGGTGGGATTATGCCAGCCGTGTTGCCACTCCAAACCTTGATTTCATTGCTTCTCAGGGGGTGGTGGCAGATTATGTGATCCCTGCTTTCCCGACGAAGACCTTTCCCAATCATTACAGCATGGCCACGGGGCTGTATCCTGACAACCACGGCATTGTGAACAACAACTTTTACTGTCCCGACCTGGACATGACCTACCGCCTGGGTGACAGGCAGTCGGTAGAGAATGGGATTTTTTACGGTGGTGAGCCCATTTGGGTTACCGCCGAGAAGCAGGGTGTGATCACGGCCTCCTATTTTTGGGTAGGCTCAGAGGCGCCTGTACAGGGCATACAACCCACCTACTGGAAGCGCTATGACCACGGCTTCCCTTTTGAGAACCGCATCGACACGGTACTGACATGGCTCAGCCTGCCGGAGGGGAAACGTCCGCGGCTGGTATGCCTTTATTTCGCAGAGCCCGACGGCCAGGGCCATTCTACGGGTCCTGACAGCCCGGAGGTAGACCGGGTGGTGGAACAGCTCGACAGCCTGCTGGGAAGGCTGATCAGCGGATTGGCAGAACTGCCCGTTGCCAGCCAGATCAATCTGATCGTTACCTCCGACCATGGCATGACCGGGGTAAGCAGCCAGCGTTACGTCAACCTGTCTGATCATGTGCGCAGGGATTGGTTTGAAAGGATCCACGGGGGCAATCCCTTGTATTCGCTCAGGCCAAAGGCAGGGATGCTGGATTCGGTATATGCCATCCTGAAGAAGGTGGAAAACATTTACGTCTGGAAGACCGGCGAGATTCCGGAGCGGCTGAACTACGGGAGGAACCCGAGAACCCTCGACATGGTAGTACTTGCCGACACCACCTGGAGTGTTGGCTGGGGCAACCCTTCGCAGCGGTTCTATTCGGGTGGCTCCCATGGCTGGGACAATGCGCAGAAAGATATGCATACCATCTTTTACGCCATGGGACCGGCATTCAAACAGGGGCACCGGCAACCACCGTTCGAGGTGGTTGACCTGTATCCGCTGCTGGCACGGCTGTTGAGCCTGCAGCCGGCGGCTGTGGATGGCAAGCCTGAACGTACCAGGGACATGCTCATCGATTGATCATTGGCAGGATGCATTATATGAGCGGCAAAGAACCACCACCGGAGATAGATCTGCATCATGGAGATCCTGTAAAGATCGGCGACGTTTTTCTTGGAGGCGGGCACCCGGTGGCCATTCAGTCGATGACCAATACCGCCACCAGCAATGTGGGGGCGACCGTTGGCCAGGCCATGCGCTTATTCGATGCGGGGGCGCACATGGTCAGGATCGCCGTGGCAGACAGGGCCAGCGCAGACGTATTGCCGGAGATACGAAAGAAGCTTGCCTCGGCAGGCTACCGCAAACCCCTGATCGGCGATATTCACTTCCGTCCGGAGCTGGCCATGACCGCCGCAAGGCACCTCGACAAGGTCCGCATCAACCCGGGCAACTTCAGCGGCAGCAGCCCGGCCGACAAGGCACTCGCCGCGCTGGTAAAGGTTTGCCGCGATCATGGCACCGCCATCAGGATTGGCACCAATACCGGGTCATTGCCTGCCAATATCGTGCAGCAATATGGACGCAGCCCGGAAGGCATGGTAGAGGCGACGACCACTTTTCTCAGGAAGCTGGAAGACCTGGGCTTTTTTCAAACCGTGATCTCGCTTAAAGCGAGCCATCCGCATGACATGGTCAGGGCCTGCATGCTGATGCAAGAGAAAATGAAACAGTCGGGGCGTATTTATCCCCTGCATATCGGCCTTACAGAAGCCGGCAGCGGCATTGCCGGCAGGATAAGGTCGGCGGTGGGCATCGGCACCCTGCTGAAAATGGGAATAGGGGCTACTATCAGGGTGAGCCTCACCGAGAACCCTGAAAATGAAATTCCTGTGGCGAGAATGATCACAGAATTTGTCCGGGCCGCCATTGAGCCTGCCCCCGGGAAAACCGCCGGAGAAAGGCTGCACTATGAAGCAGGGTGTCCTCAGGAAGTGGCCATCAGGGCAGCCATCGACATCGGCGACAGGCTTCTGCTGGGAAAGACAAAGCATTTCACCCTGCAAGCACCCGGACTGAAAGATCAGATGGTGGTGGAAGAGATCAGGCAGCTGCTGCTGCAGGCTGCCGGCCTGCCAAATACCCTTACAGAGTTCATTGCCTGCCCGGCCTGTGGCAGGGCAGCCATGGATGTCGAACAGCTGCTGGAAGAAGTAAAGCGCACGGCCGGTTCATTGCCTGGCATAAAGATTGCTGTGATGGGATGCGTGGTCAATGGTCCCGGCGAGATGGCCGGCGCCCACTACGGCCTTATGGGGGCAGGAAAGGATAATATCTGGCTGTATAAGGATGGTGAGGTGGTCGGAAAAAACATCCCACAAAAAAAAGCGGCAAAGGAGCTGGTCAGGCTGTTGCGTGCCGATAAACGGTTACCTGCCGAATATGGATGATATCTTTAAAAGGGATTCATAAAAGACGTACCTTTGCAACCCGGATTCGATTTGAATTTGACATGAATATAGTTATTGCCGGTGACAGTGAAGTGGCCTTGCACCTTGCCAGGTTGTTATCTGTTGAGAAGCACGATATCACCCTTATCAGCCCGAATGCTGAAATGATCAAAGTCGTTGAGGCCAGCACCGACCTGATGACCGTATTGGGTGACTCTACTTCCATGCCGACCCTCAAGAATGCCTATGTGAAGCGGGCAGACCTGCTCATCAGCGCCCACCTCGATGGTCGGATAAACCTTCTGACGGCTATACTGGCAAAGCGGTTGGGTGCCAGAAAATGTATTGCCAAGGTCAACGACCTCGAATACCTGAGTGAGGATTGCCGGACACATTACAAGAGCCTGGGGGTAGATTACCTGGTCTCACCCGAACAAATCGCCGCCAGGGAGATCTCAAACCTGCTCCAAAATACGGCAGCTACGGAGATCTTTGACTTTTCAGATAAACAACTCTCCATCATGCTGATCAGGCTGGAGGAAGGTGCCCCTGTGCTGGGTAAATCGCTGGAAGAAATTACCGGAGAGTATGAAAAGCTTGACTTTCGTGCGGTAGCCATTCACCGCAAATCGCATACGCACATTCCGAAAGGGCACGACGTTTTCCAGAAAGATGACCTGGCCTATGTGATCACCAAACCCGGAGGCATTGACCAGTTGTTTCATCTGGGCGGGAAAAAACCCTTTGAGATAAAAAATGTCATGATTGTCGGGGGAGGTGCGGTTGGCAGCATGTCGGCCCTTAGCCTGGAAAAACGTTTCAAGGTGAAGCTCATCGAGATGAACCACCAACGAAGCGTAGAATTGTCGGATATGCTCGGCAACACGCTTGTCATCAATGGCGATGCACGCGATATATCGCTGCTTGAGAACGAATCGATCGGTGCCATGGACGCCTTCGTGGCGGTCACCGACAACTCGGAAACCAACATTTTGACTTGTCTGCTGGCCAGAAGATTCGGTGTCAAAAAAACCATTGCGCTGGTTGAGAATCTCGACTTTATCGATATATCGCAGACCATCGGCATAGATACCCTCATCAACAAGAAGCTTGCCACTGCCAGTTATATCATTCGATTCACCATGACGGCCGACGTGATTTCCTCGAAATGCCTGGCAGGTACCGAGGCAGAAGTGTTTGAGTTCCTGGCCAAGCCCGGCTCACCCATTACAAAGAAACCCATATACAGATCCAAGTTTCCTGAGAAAGCCATCATCGGCGGCTATATACGTAACAACCAGGGGTTTATCGCTACTGGCGATACACAGATCAAGGCCAATGACAAGGTCGTGGTATTTGCCCTGCCGCAGGCATTCCAGGCAGCCGATAAAATGTTCAGGGCCTAACACCGAAAATCATGCTCAGCAAGTCGGACATCCACTTTCGGCTCATCATCAAGTTCATCGGCCTCCTGCTCATGATCGTTTCGGGTTTTATGGCGACCTCCATCCCCTGGTCGATATATTACGGTGAAAAGGAGACCATCTGGGCCATCCTGATCAGCAGCGGCATTACCCTGGCTGTGGGTTTCCTCCTTTTTCTGCTTACCAAAGGGTACGATCACCGCAATATCGGCAAAAAAGAAGGCTACATCGTGGTAACGCTGACCTGGGTCAGTATCTCTTTGGCAGGTACGTTGCCGTTTTACATCTCCGGGGCCATTCCTTTTTACACGGATGCCTGGTTTGAGACCGTTTCGGGGTTTACCACCACGGGGGCCAGTATTTTGACAGATATCGAGGCCATGCCAAAAGGCCTGCTGTTCTGGCGCAGCATGACCCATTGGCTGGGTGGGATGGGTATTATTGTACTCACCCTGGCCATTCTGCCCATCCTTGGCGTGGGGGGCATGCAGCTTTTTGTTGCCGAAGCTCCAGGAACCACACCGAGCCGTTTGCATCCGAGGATCACTGAAACTGCCAAGCGTCTGTGGGGTATCTACATGATTTTTACATTCATGCAAACATTGTTGCTGATGCTGGGCGGCATGGAACTGTTCGACGCCCTTTGCCATTCATTCAGCACCATGGCCACTGGCGGCTTCTCCACCCAGAACGACAGCATCACAGGCTACTCACCCTATATACAGTACGTTATCATCCTGTTCATGATCATTGGCGGCACAAGTTTCTCCCTGCATTACTTTTTGCTGAAAGGACAGTTCTCAAAGGTGCTGAACAATGAAGAGTTTCGGTTTTATCTTTCAGTTATCGGTGTCTTTACCCTGATCATCACTGTTTCGCTGCTGTTAATGTATCAGGTAGGACTGGAGAAGGCCTTTCGCGACAGCCTGTTCCATGTTGTTTCCATTCTTACCACCACAGGCTTCATCACAAGCGATCATCAGCAGTGGGAGATATTTATTTGGTTCTTCATATTTATACTGATGTTCACCGGAGGTTGCATTGGCTCTACTGCAGGCGGAATCAAAATGATACGCATCCTGGTGCTTTTCAAGAACACCAGGCTGGAGCTGAAACGGCTGGTGCATCCCATGGCGGTCATCCCGGTAAAGATAAACGGCAAGGCCATACCAACGGAGATCATACATAACTTCCTGGCTTTTTTCCTCACGTATATGCTGATCTTTTTTGCCGGGTCAGCCATTATGACTTTCTTCGGATTGTCATTTGAAACGGCCGTTGGGGCCTCTATTGCAACAATTGGCAATATCGGACCGTCTATTGGCAGTATAGGACCAGCTGAGAATTATGGCCACCTGCATTTCGGCGCCAAATGGGTGCTTAGCTTTTTCATGCTGCTGGGCAGGCTTGAATTGTTTACTATTCTGCTGTTGTTCTCACCCAGCTTCTGGAAAAGATGATCTATCTTTGACCCCACCAAGACAAGCAGTATGCTGAGCGTATGCATTCCCATATATAACCAGGATGTCGGCGAGCTGACCCACGCATTGCACCGGCAGGCTGAGGCCCTTGGTGTTGAGGCTGAGATACTGCTGCTCGACGATGCGTCGGAGGAGCGGTTCCGTCTGATCAACCGGCAACTGTCAGCACTGCCGCTGGTCAGGTACGAGGAGTTGAACAAAAACTCGGGCAGAAGCCGCATCCGCAACACCCTGGCGCTGAAAGCCCGATACCCCCTGCTGTTGTATCTCGACTGCGACATCACCATCCCACGGAAAGACTTTTTAAGAAGCTACCTGGAAGCAGGGAGAGACGGGTCGGTGGTATGCGGAGGGCATGCTTACCAGGCGGAACAGCCGGCCTGGCCCTACCTGCTGCACTGGCTCTCAGGGAGCCACCGCGAGACCAAAGACGCTGCGATACGGCAGTTCCAGCCTTATCATTCCTTCATGACGGCCAGCTTCCTGGTGCCGGCATCCCTGCTCTTTGAACTGCCCTTCAATGAGGAATTGAACGGCTATGGCCATGAAGACACCCTCTACGGCTTTCAGTTGAAAAAGAGAAACATTCATGTGAAACATATCGACAACCCCGTTATACACCGGGGCCTGGAGCCGGCCGACGTGTTCCTGGAAAAAACCAGGGATTCGCTGGCCAACCTGATAAAGATCTATGAGTTGACTGGTTACGACGTGGATTTCCTTGACATGGTCAGGGTGTTGAAGACCTGCGAGCAGATCAAGAGGCAGCGGCTGCGTCCCCTTCTCGCCCTGTTTCACAGCCTGGCCGGCCATTGCCTGGCCAGGCGCCTGGCCGGCAGGCATCCCCGCCTCTGGATGCTGGACCTTTACAAGCTGGGAATCATCTGCAAAAAAACCTGAATGGCAGCTGCCCGTGCAACCCCCTGTTTGCCGGTCAGTTATCCGGTATCTCAAAACATTCAACACATAAACCAACCAGCTGAAAACAGGCCTTGCGAAGGCCCGGGTATGTTATACTCCAGCGCAATACGAACACCAGGGTATGGTATACTCCAGCACCTTGCAAACGCTCAGGTCTGGTAAACCTCCAGCACCTTGCAGCGGGTTGCGGGCAGGAGCTCCACCTGTTTGATCTCGGCGGGCAGCAGCAAGGTATCGCCGGCCTGCAGCGTTTCCACGCCCACCGGACAAGTCAGCGTGCATGCTCCTTCCAGGCAGATATATATGACAAACGAATCGAGGTAGAAGTAGTCGCTTTCTATTTTCTTGTCGAACTCGATCAGGTTGGTGGTAAAATAGGGGCATGACACCAGGTTCACAGAGCGGTTCAGAACAGGTGTGTAGGCCGTTTTGAATGCTTCAACAGGCGAAAAATCAATGGCTTCCAGGGCTTCTCCGGTATGCAGTTCCCTGGGCATGCCGTCCTGACCCGGGCGGTCCCAGTCGTACACACGGTAGGTGACGTCTGATGTCTGCTGTATTTCGCACAGGGTGATGCCGGCACCGATGGCATGGATCCTGCCGGCCGGGATAAAGAACACATCGCCTGCCCGGGCCTGCTCTGCATTCAGTATGTCAGCGATGGTGTTGTCGCGCAGGTGGCGCCCGTAGGTTACCCTGTCGACGCCGGGCCTGAAGCCGGTAATGATCTCCGCCCCCGGCTCCGCATGCATGACATACCACATCTCGGTCTTGCCGAACGAAGCGTGCCGCTCCTGCGCCATGCGATCGCCGGGATGCACCTGAACCGACAAAGGCTCGGTGGTATCAAGAAACTTGATCAGCAGCGGGAACTGCATGCCATGCCGCCCGAAAACCCTGTCACCGACAAGGTCGCCCATGAAAATCTCTATCACCTCATTAAGCTGGTTGTCCATCAGGAAACCACTTGACACAGCCGAGACGGAACCATCCACTCCCGACAGTTCCCATGACTCACCGCAATTGGGCAGTGGGGCAAAATCCTTTCCCAGCAGGCCCTTCAGCCGGGTGCCGCCCCATACCTTGTCCTTATAAATCGGCCTGAATTTAAGGGGATATAACTTACTCATGGTTGATGTCTGAAAATATTGCCGCAATTACGGCCATAGGATCTTTTCATCATCGTCAACGGCAACCGCCCAGCTAACCAGGGCCATCTCACCCTCCTCATAAACAAATTGCATGTGGGCATCATCAAAATACAGGATGCGTTCTCCCGGCTCCTCCTCATCAATCTCAGCATCGGCAAAGCCGTTCAGCTCCATATGGGCGATCAGCTGATCCTCGTTCATACGGAAAACCTGCTCACCGAACAAAACGGACCCTTCATCGTCGGTCTCGAAATTGGTACAAACCTCCTTCTCCTGCTTCTCAAAATAGATCGAATGGCCCTGTTCCCAATAGCTCCAAACCTCCACCTCGTCGATCTCGTCTTCAATATCGAGCATCTCGGTCTCCTGCGGAGGTCCGAAATATTGTTCCACTTCGCTTTTGGTAGCACCAAACTTCAGGTCGCCAAATCCTACTTTGGGCTTTATTTCAAGGTTCTTTTTCATGGGATGGTTTTTTACTTAATGAATAAATCAGGGTGAATAAAAATGGATAGATTGGTTGCATGTCAGATTTACAAATATAAGGAATATCCTTTTGAACAGGATGACAATCTGATTATTTAAACGGTGAATCAGCTTCCCTGGCCATGTGGTTGTACACCAGCTTATCGACCAGTGCGGGGAAGAACTTGTTGAGCAGCACCGTCAATTGACCCTGCCGGGTGAGCAGCAGGCGGTGTTTCCTTTTCTTTACGGCTTTCAGTATGTGGTGCGCCACTTCTTCTGCCGTCATCATCTTGTCTTCATCCCTTGGCGATTCGCCCTGCTGTGCGCCGTCTTTCGCCAGGGCTGTTCTGCGTATGTTGGAGGCGGTGAATCCCGGGCATGCGATCAGCACATGCAGGTCTTTTTTGAGGTTCTCTATGCGCAGTGCCTCCAGGAAGCCATGCATGGCAAATTTCGATGCGGAGTATCCGGTTCTTGCGGGCAGTCCCTTGTAACCTGCCACCGAGGATACGCCCACCACGCTGCCCTTGCTGGCAAGCAGGTATGGCAGTGCATAGTGGGTGCAATAGACGGTGCCCCAGAAGTTCACCTGCATCAGCCGTTCCAGCACCGCGGGGTCGGTCTCGGCAAACACGGCGCGCATGGAGACCCCGGCATTGTTGACCAGCACGTCGAGACGCCCGAAGCGCCCGATGGCCGCTTCGGTCATCCTGCGGCAGTCATCCCTGACGGAAACATCGGTCTGCACCACGAGGTACCGGTCAGCAGGAAAGTCCCACTGCCGCGTAAAGCCTTCCATGGCCACAGCATTCCTGGCCGCCATCGCCACCCTGTACCCGGCCGACAATGCCTTGCAGGCGAGGGCTTTCCCAATTCCCGAAGAAGCCCCGGTAATGATCATCACTTTTTCTGTTTGCGCAACCATAATTCAATGATTTGTCCGTTTGCTAAGTTCCGAAAGATTTCCCAATAAGCGAAAACAAATATCCCGGATAAAAATGAAAAAATCTTTTGGATTATTCAGATTTGGTTGTAACTTTGCACTCTCAAAAAAAAAACGGGCGTGCCCGTTATTATTTTGAAATTTAGGTTGACTTGGTAGCTCAGCAGGTAGAGCACATCCCTTTTAAGGATGGGGTCCTGGGTTCGAGCCCCAGCCGAGTCACTAAAAAACCGGAGATCCCCTTGTAAACATGGCTTTACGAGGGGATTCTTATTTGTTGGGTTTGCTCAGAACGCGGCCATGAGCAGGTCGATGTCCTGGTAGGGCAGCCCGAAGCTTTCACCGATATATTGTTTGGTAAGGATGCCGTTGAACAGGTAAATGCCTTTTCGCACACCTTCGTCATATTTCAGCAGGTTTTCCAGGCCGCCGCCTTCACCGATGGTAAGCATCACGGGCACAAAGAAATTGCTGAGTGCATAGGAGGCGGTGTGGGGAACCCGTGAGGCGATGTTCGGGACACAAAAGTGGGTTACGCCATACTTGGCAAACACCGGTTCGGAATGGTTGGTCACCTCACTGGTTTCAATGCATCCGCCCTGGTCGATGGAGACATCCACGATTACGCTGCCGTATTTCATCTGTGCCACCATATCTTCGGTGACAACCACCGGTGTGCGCCCCCAGGAGGAGTGGATGGCGCCGATCACCACATCGGCGGTCTTGAGTGCTTTCAGCAGCACCTTTGGCTGAATGATGGAGGTAAAGATCCGGGTATTGGTATTGTTTTGCAGGCGGCGCAGCTTGTAGGTGGAGTTGTCAAACACCTTCACGATGGCACCCAGCCCCATGGCAGCGCGCAACGCATACTCACCCACCGTGCCGGCACCCAGTATCACCACCTCGGTGGGCGTAATGCCTGAGAAACTGCCGAACATGCGGCCCTTGCCGTATTTCTTATCACATAAATACTCCGAGGCGATGAGCACGGAAGCGTTGCCCGCAATCTCACTCATGCTCTTAACCAGGGGGAAGCTCCCCGTCTTGTCGCGGATAAATTCAAAAGCCGCCGCCGTGACCTTTTTATTCATCAGGCTCTTAAAATACTCCTCCCTTTGCACGGGAAGCGACAGCGTGGAGAACACCGCCTGTCCGGGCTTTACAAACTCCAGTTCCTTGCCGGTGAGCGGCGCCACCTTCAAAATGATGTCGGTTTTGAACACTTCCTCTGGCGAATACACCAGTTCACCGCCCGCCTCGGCATATTCCTGGTCAGGGAAATAGGCGTTCTCGCCCGCGCGCGACTCAATCAGCACCTTATGCCCGTTGTTGGCAAGAACGGCAACAGCCTCGGGCGCCAGGGCCACCCTGTTCTCCTGAAAGGTAGTTTCGCGGGGGATGCCTATCCTCAGGCTCGACTTGCGCTTCCTGATCTCAAGCATCTCCTCCTGGGGAAGTACCTGCCCGCCCTTCCCAAAAATGATGTATTCCTTGTCAAGACCTTTCATACTCTGGAATTTTAAAAAAATAAGAGCCCCCAAAAAAAATGCATCATATCCTTATGCTGCGCTCCCCGTTGCGATCCTCCATATAAATACGCACGCTGTCAACAGGAAGCAGGAACTGCAGCTTCTCGGGCCATTCAATAAAACAATAATCACCGGAAAAAAAATATTCTTCATAACCCATGTCATAGATCTCTTCCAGTTTATTGATCCTGTAAAAATCGAAATGAAAAATGCGGATGCCGTGACGTCCTGCATATTCATTGACGATAGAAAAGGTGGGGCTGTTGACCAGGTCTGCAACCCCCAGTTGCCGGCAGAAGTATTTTACCAGGGTGGTCTTTCCCACACCCATTTCACCGTGCAGGGCATAGATCCGTGCCTGGGGAAACAGCGACAGGATCTCACCCGAAATATCGTGCAGGTCATCAACAGCCGCCGCACTGGCTTCGAAAACGATCGTTCCCATGCTTATTTTGCCCTTAAATATGCCATTGGGATCAACATTTCGTCCATCGAAACCCCCCCATGCTGAAATGTGTTCCGGTAATAATTCACGTAGTAGTTGTAATTATTGGGATAGGCAAAGAAATTGCTTTCCAGGGCAAAGATATACCCCGAGCTGACCGAGCCTCTGGGCAGGAATACATCGGCGGGGTTGCGCACCTCAAACACCTCCCTGGTATTGTATTGCAGATTGCGTCCGGTTTTATACCGCAAGTTCGTATTGGTATTCTTGTCGCCAATCACTTTTGTGGGATTGCTCACCCTGATGGCGCCATGGTCGGTGGTAATGATGAGGCTGATCTTTTTCTCCGCCAGCGATCTGATGATCTCCCAAAGCGGGGAGTGTTCAAACCAGCTCTGCGTCAGCGAGCGGTAGGCGGCTTCATCATCGGCAAGCTCTTTGATCACTTCCATATCGGTGCGGGCATGCGACAGCATATCCACAAAATTGTATACCAGCACATTCAGGCTGGCCGACAGGTAATTGTTCAGGTTCTCGGCCAGTTTTTTACCCGCATTGAGGTTCAGAATCTTGTGATAGTGGAATTTGGCAGGATGCCCCAGCCGCTTCAGCTGCTCCTCCAATAGTTGCTCTTCGTATTGGTTGCGTGCGTTTTCCTCGTCTTCACCCACCCAGTACTTCGGATACTTTTTCTGTATCTCGCTGGGCATCAATCCAGCAAAAAAGGCGTTCCGCGAGTATTGCGTCGCTGTAGGCAATATGCTGCAGTACAGATCCTCCCTGACCACACGGTAATACTGTTCTATCAATGGCTGAAAAATCTTCCACTGATCATAGCGCAAATTGTCGATCAGGATCAGAAATGTCCTTTCCTCGCTCTTCAGTATGGGCAAACAGCTATCCCTGAAGAGGGTATGCGACATCACCGGACGGCCCACATCCGAGCCTTTTAACCAGTCAGAATAATGTTTGATGACGAACTTGGAAAACTCGCCGTTGGCCTCCACCTTCTGCATCCTGAACACCTCCTTAAGGTTGTTGTCCTGCGACTTTTCCAGCTCCAGCTCCCAGTATACCAACTGCCTGTAAACCTCTGTCCATTCCCGGAAGTCAAGCCTGCCACTGAGCGACATGCCTATCTCACGAAACTGCTGCTGGTATGCCATCGTGGTCTTTTCGCTGATAAGCCGCTTGTTTTCCAGGTTCTTCTTCACCGAAAGGAATATCTGGTGAGGATTGACGGGTTTGATCAGGTAATCGGCAATGTTGCTGCCAATGGCATCGTTCATGATGCTTTCCTCCTCACTCTTGGTGATCATCACCACAGGCATGGAGGGATACCTGCTTTTAATCTTGGTGAGGGTCTCCAGGCCTGACAGGCCCGGCATATTCTCATCCAGAAAGACAATGTCAAATT
>Ga0114946_10000264_pt1 | contig 33755 bp, 42 predicted proteins | sample WalLakDeSediment_FD_88676 | JGI IMG/M metagenome (GOLD analysis project Ga0114946, IMG submission 88676) | Lake sediment microbial communities from Walker lake, Nevada to study Microbial Dark Matter (Phase II) - Walker Lake 11/02/13 Deep Sediment | ecosystem: Environmental > Aquatic >... | reverse complement strand
TATTGAGAAGCTCAGGGCTGTGAATCCGGCATTGGCCAATCGTACTGAACGCGGCGATAAAATCGAAGTCAGTACAGGGCTTGGCACAGAAAATCAACCCGAGCGTGGATCTTATAGAGGCAAAGAGTACACCCACCGAGCAACCAATTTTGCTCCAGACCACCTAGCTCTATTGCCTACCGCCAAAGGGGCTTGCTCGCTTGACGACGGATGTGGGCTTGCGGTTAATGAGATGAAGGCTTTAGTTAAGGCCTATGAAAAGTCTGGTACTACGCTGTCATTTAGTGAGTGGAGTTTGGAAATGGAACCTTGTAAGTGTCACGGCGAGTGCCAGAAGTGTAAGTCTTCTTTTCAGAAAACTGTTAACAACGAATTCATTATGACTGATTGGAGCTTTCAACCTACCGTCAACGCTGAAGGTGTTTGGCGTACAACCGAAGATGGATCCCGAATCTTTATTAGTGGCAGCGGTGAAGTCCGAGCAGGTGGTCCCAAAGGTAAAGTCCTGAAGAAAGGTACCGGCAAAGGAGCTTCTGGAGATAAGGCTACCGGTAAGAGCTTTACCCATGGAGTTCACTTGCGAGAAGACGGCAAAGGACCAAGCAAGGCGGCACAGAATGAGATTGCTAAGTTAGCAGAAAAGCATGGAGGCAAGTTTGGTTCACCGACTGATAAGGGTTCGGAGTTTATATTTCAAACCGAACAGGACGCAGCAAACTTTCAAAAATCAGTAAAGGCTTCTAAGTTTTCTAAAGAAGCTTGGCCTGACGATGTATCTGAGTTAGACAAACCTGTTACCGAAAAGTCCAAGTCTCAAAGTGCTCTATCTTCCCAAGAATCTGAATTCAGTAAGGGACTGCCCAAAGGGTATTCAATTAAAGAAGATTCATCCGGATACCACTCGATCATAAAAGACGGAAAAACAGTTGGGGTTCTCACTGGAGCTACGGATGGTGGGTTCTTTGTTGAAGGGGTCTCTGACTCTACATTACATGATCATATTCGTGATATAGGTGGAAAATCTAGCGGAGGAAGTGCTCAGGGTTCTTTTAAAGTTAAGAAAACCGACTTCCAATCCACAAAGCCCGAGTCTCCCGAAGCAGCGACTTCCGGTGGCACTAAGGCACTAAGAGACGCCGAGAAAGAAGCAGGGCTTAAACCTGGACAATCCATTACAAAAGAAACTCCAGGCAAAGCAGATATAGATGATGCTCTCAAAATTAAGATTTTGAAAGATTATAAGAGTGATAGTACAAAAGGTGACGTAGGTTCTTTCTATGAGTATAAGAGAGCCTATTTAGAAAAGGCTTCAACCGCAGACAAATCAACTCCTACTAAAGAAACGCAGATCAAATCTGGCGATAAACAAGCCAAGATGCAACAACTTGTTTCTGCGTCAATTAAAGCTCAATTCCAAGCTACAGACTCAAAAACTGCCAAGGTAGATTCTACCCCAAAGAAACCTATCTCCGTTGGCAAAACGGTTAAATTCAAATCTACTAATGGTACTGTCTCTGCCAAGATTGAAGATTATAAGAAAGGTTCTGGTGGACCCGACTTAGTAACCGTTTCATATAAGCTTCCAGGTGGGAAGATTAAGAAAGCAACCATGCCTGTTTCCTCTTTCAAATCTAAGATGGAATAAGCTTCATTTTAGATAAACTTATAAAGTCAGATTTCAGTAACCCCAACTCTAAGGAATGAATTATGGCATTTTCTGCCGAACAACGTCAAGCCCTTGTAGACCAGATTACCACCAATAGCGACTTCTCCGAAGACGTTTTGGAAAACCTTACGGACAACCAATTGGTCGCTCTGGCCGAGCCCGATAAGTTGGACGATCTGGTCAATAACGCTATGCCTCCGCAATTGGCTAAAGCCCAAATGGAAGAAGACGACGAAGAGGAAATGGCAGTTGCCAAGAAGTATCCGAAGAAGATGTCGGCGAACGAGTGGATGGCACAAGCTCCTCCGGAATTGCGTCGTCTAGTGGCCAATGCCCAAAAGGTTGAAGCCGAACAACGTGAGCAATTGATTTCTACGATTGTGGCCAATGAAAATTGTCCATTGTCTGCGGAAGAATTGGGCTCTCGTTCGCTGGAAGATCTTAAGGCCTTTGCCGCTATGGCAACCGTCAACAGCTCTTCGGGAAACTATGATTTCATGGGAGCCGGTGGAGCCCCTGTTGTTAATCGCTCAGCCGACGTGAAGCCTTTGCCGCTTCCGGGTGCTGAGTATATGACTCGCAAATAAGACTGCTTCTGTTGAAGTAGTTATTGGAATTTTCACAACAATCAATTAAGGTAGAAAAACATGGCAACTGATTTTCAGACCATCGTTCTCAAGGGAGTTGGTCACATTGAAGAAGGTGTGATCGTTAATGAGTATGACGGTCTTGGCGATCCTTATATCTATCCGGGTATGGGAATCCAAAAGAACACGGATGGCGAATTTGTAGTGGGTATCGGTGGTACCGTTGACGGACACCGAGGCTTGGTACGGATCGCTATGGAGGACTACCTCTTAGGCAAAACGGTAACGGACCCTTATGCCGAAGGTGGTACCGTTCGCTACTACATGCCGGAACATGGCGACGAGTTGCTGGTCTTGGTTACCTCGGGCGAAAACCTTGTAATTGGTGACCTGCTCATCAATGACGCCAGTACGGGATTATGGATTAAGACGACCGGTACCGTTGAAATGGAACCGTTTGAAGTCCAAGAATCTACGGGTGGTGCCTTGGCAGCGGATACCCTTGTCCGGGTGAAACGCGTCTAATCCTAGACCCTCTTCTTCAGAAAACCTTACACAGAATCACAGAGAGATTTATTATGGAAAGTGGAATCGGAGCGGTGAGCACTGACGTCATCGCGAACGGAAATTGTTTTGGTGGTGTGGCCGAGCGTTTGATGGCCCACAATATGGACGTCGGTCTGTTGCGTCCCTATGTGGAAACCGAAGGCCGAAACCGGGGTCGCTCGTTTGTGACCAATGCCGGTGGACAGGTTATGTCGGTGAATGCTGCAACCCTGCGAAAAGACGAGTGGGCAACCTTTGATACTACGGTGATCAAGGCCGCTCGAGAACGCTTGAATGCCTGGACGGACTTGGGCAATCTTAGTGGGACGTATGGTGGCTTTAACGGTATGGCATCCATGGTTCTCGAGCACGAGAGCATGAGCGATCCTGGCGAAGCTATGGTTAGCTTTGATGGCTTGGTACAGGGACGCAACGATGCTCCCGTATTCCAGCTTGAAGGTTTGCCGTTGCCGATCACTCACGTTGACTTTTTCTTTGCGAGTCGTCGTTTGGCGATTAGCCGGAAAATGGGAACGCCGATCGATTCCAGTATGGCTGAAGCAGCGGGTCGCCGGGTTGCTGAAATGGTTGAGAAGACCACGATTGGCTCGGTTACTGGTCCCATCTTGGATCCGAAGAATGCGACCGATATCTATGGTCGTGGGCCACAGGTTTATGGTTACAAGAATTTCCCGGATCGCTTGACCAAGACGGACTTCACTGCTCCGACCGCCGTTGGATGGGATCCCGCTGCAACGTTGGACGACATGCTGGATGCCATTGAGGCTCTCCGTGAGAACAAGTTCTACGGGCCTTTCATGGTTTATCACAGCCCGGATTGGTCGCGTTATTTGGACGCGGATTATTATCGTCTCGAGTCGTCGGGAGCGGTTGCACCCACTAAGACGCTTCGTAACCGTCTTCGAGAAATTGAAGATGTGCGAGACGTAAAGCGGTTGGACCTGTTGCCCAATCCGTTCACGTTCTTGCTGATTCAAATGACCTCCGACGTTGCTCGGGCAGTTAATGGTTTGAATATGACCACTGTCCAATGGGAAACTCAAGGCGGTATGCGTTTGAATTTCAAGGTTATGTGTATTCACGTTCCGCAGTTGCGGTCGGACTTCTATGGTAATTGCGGAATTCTGCAAGGCACCACTAGCTGATCCGGTTCTTCCCCCTCCTCCCGGTTTGTTTTATTAGGATTCTAATGATGACAAAGACTTATAAGTTTCAAGTTCTAAGAGGGTCTCATCGCGTAGGCCCAACGTATGGGGAACCGCTTCCCAACGGAGCCCGACGTATTGTTAAGCCCGGATACAATGTCAAACGAGGAGAAGTGATTGAAACCACTGTTGATCTCGCGGCTAAGTTTCCATCAACGCCTCCTAAGTTTCTTCGCATTGACGTCGTTCAAGAAACCGAAGAAGACTTGAGAACTGCCCTTATGGAATTGGACAAGAAGGCGTTGATTACTAAGGCAGAGGCAGAAGAGTTGGATCTGTCGGGTTGCCATACTAAAGACCAGATTGTGGCTCGGTTCTTAGAAGCCGACCAGATCTAGGCATCCGGGGGGAGGGTTGTCGACAGGGGTGTGACTACGGTTGCCCCCTGTTGACTTCCTCTCCTCTTTTTCTATCCCTCCCTATTGAAAGGTTTGTTATGCAATGGATCATCCTGCTTCGTTTGATTATGGATATCATTTCGAAGCTCAACAACAAAGCAGTTCCCGCTGACCAAGACGGTCAAGAAGAAGTGGTACGCGAAACCGTACAAGATGCGGTTGAAGAAATTCTTGCCACTCCAGGCGAAGTTTCTGCTCGGTTTGGTGCGTGGGAAGAATTGGTTGAGCATATCGCTGCAATCATTATGTTCTTCATTCGCCGGAACACTCCGCAAGTCTAAGCCCAAAGGCTATCCCGATGGATCGTGAACTCATTATTAGAAAGTTGATTCGTTATGGACACTTACAGAATGTTGAGTGGTCGGAGGTATCAACCCTTTCAATACACGACGATCGGGTAGACGGGGCTATTGCCTCTTATCGTTGGTATATGAATCTTAGTGATTCTGTACCACTAGAGGAAGCTTTCAACATCGATAGATGTAGGTGTCCCGACATCCTACCTACTTCTATTGATGCAACGGGCTCAGGGTCGTGGCCTTCGGGTTGCCATCCTGAGTTCCCTAATAATCATGCGTTCGCGGTTTACTTTACCCGAACAGGCATGCCGAATCATTGGGAAAATGCTTTTGAGGAAGCTTGGCGAAAAGTTCAAGAAGCTTATGTCAACGTTGGAATCGCTTTCTTTGAAACTAAGGAAAAACGAAAAGCCAATACGATTGTCACTTGGCAACGTGGGTCCGGTTGGATCGGACTTGCCATTGTGCCCCGAGGCCCCAAGTGTGGTCAACAGATTTGGGCTAAGTATGACAATCGTTATGGTTCAAGTTTCAGTTTAGAAAAACTGATCAATCAATTGGCTCAACTAATGGGCCATGAATTTGGACACAATATGGGTCTAGGACATAGTCGCGGGGGCGTTATGAATCCGACCCTATTGAACAGCCCTTTCACCCCGAACATTTGGCTCACAGATCCTTCTTACAAGTATCTTAAACCTTGGTTCAGCGGACAGCCCATTATCACCGCTCCTATCTGGTCCATTCCACAACCGGAACAACAATGATCGATCCTATTTGGCATCTTCCGCCCGATCTTATAGTAGAACCGGGTGATAAGTTTTTCCTACAGGCCGCTCCAGAGGTTTATCATTTCCCCAAAGCAATCTGGGATACAATTTGGGACCGGTTTGGTGGCGAAGGTGAAACTATCGCTATCCTTGATACTGGAGTCAATCCTCATAAGTGGCTTCCAACACCTATTAAGGAACGTTCCTTCATTAGTGGCGAATCTCCTCGAGATGGGCATGGACATGGTACCCATTGTGCGGGAACCGCTCTTGGTCGTGAGGGCATTGGAGCAGCTCTTAAGGCTCAACTCATCAATGTGAAAGTGCTTAGCAACCGAGGCAGCGGCTCTTCTTCAGGAATCGCTAATGGAGTCCGGTATGCTGTTGATGAAGGGGCAACGATTATCTCTATGAGCCTTGGGGGCGGTGGAGAATACGAGCCTATGCTGCGAGCCCTAGAGTATGCCAATCAGCATAAGGTTCTTTGCGTAGCCTCGGCTGGAAATGCCGGACAACGTTTACCCACCAATACGATCGGCCATCCAGCCCGGTATCTCTTATGTGGATGCTCAGGAGCCTGTGATCGCAATGACGCTATCGCTTCATTTAGTTCAGCCGGACGTGAAATGGATATCGTCACTCCGGGGGCAGCTATTGTTTCTACTTCTAATATCAATCTGAACGGCACTAAGACAATGAGTGGTACAAGTATGTCTTGTCCATTCCTTGCGGGTCTTTGTGCTAACGTTCGCTCGGGTATGGCTCGGGCAGGTATGGCTCGTCTTAATGGAATTGAAGATTGGCGTCCATGGTGGAAAAAGAATGCCATAGACAAAGGCCCTGATGGACACGATCCGATTTGGGGTGTAGGAATTCCTCACTACGGAAAGATCGTTCAAGAACTCACTCAACCCGAACTAAAGTTTGTATGATGCGATTTCTAATCCTTAGTATTCTGGCCCTGTTGCCAACGTTATTAAACGCAGAAGTTCTAGCTGTTATTAAGGCACCCGAGAAAGCCAATATGGGCGATCTGGTGATTCTTGACAGTTCAGAATCTATTGGAGATAACCGTTTGTGGGTTGTAGACCCTAAAGCTGAAGGCCGGTATCTGGTAATTGACGAACGGATTGTCTTTGCCATTGGTACCCCTGGTGTCTATACCTTTCAACTGATTGTGGCCGATACCAATGCCGCCATCGCACAGGTACGGCACAACGTTCAGATAGGGACCCCGCCTACGTCTCCAAATCCTCCTCCTACGTCTCCGGTACCACCTACCGAGCCCAATCCGCCGACACAGCCTAACCCTCCGCCAGAAGCGAACAGGACGATCTTTAAGGCAGTCCGAGCGGCTACCAACTATATGGACGACCCGGCAACCGCAGAACAGATGAGACAGGCCTTATTATCTCTTCCAGAGAAGACGCCAGCGAGCGTTCAAGAGGCCATAGGTAACGTCTTATTGAAACGAAAAGATCAAGATAAGAATTGGCTAACCTTCTGGCGAGTACCTGTAAATTCTGCTATTGAATCTGCTCAGCTTCCTTATACCGAGGCAGTTAAACAAATCATTGAAGGGTTGGATCCTAACATCGTACAATCTACTTCTTCTATCATCTTATACGTTCGGGATAACTGCCCTCCATGTGAACGTTGGAAAGAAGAAGTCGCCCCAAGATTATTAGCCTTGGGTTGGTGTATCAATCCACAGCCAACGACTACACTACCTTCTCCTTCTGTAGAAATTGCAACAGACGGTAAGACAGTTTTGCATGAAGGCTTTCTGTCTTATGACGATTTCTGCTCCTTAGTTTTGAAGATGAGAAAGTAATGTCATTCGGACAACTTGAAGATGGAAAAGAAGACCACATGGCAGGCAAACTATTCCAACTCTTGGCAACCGTTTATGGACCATATGCTTTTGGAGTCGCAAGTCTTTTATTGATTTGGTTCACAATTGTTGGACCACAGCTAGACAGGCAAAAAGTTGACTTTGAAAAGAATGAAAAAGTAGTAGAAAGTTTACGGTCGGTTTCGTCAGCCATGGAAAACGTAAGTCGTTCAATGGAAAGAACAGCCACCATCCTCGATTCAGTAGTGAAGAAGGTACACGTTCCATGAGACCTGCTACGTTCCATGACTTAATGATGGCTTCTAGTGCAATTGTGGGGGCCTGTTGCTTAGTGATTATTTTGCAAATCATTATTATCACGAAATCAACTATTCCGGCCGATGTATTGATTTCAGATGTAAGAGTTTTGCGATCAGAAGTTTCGGAAGAACTAAAGGTGATTTCACAAAGGTTGTCAAATATAGAAGCTTTTGTGATCGCTCATGCCGCAACTTCTAAACAGACTCATTTAGAATCTATTGTTCCACAGATTCATGCTCAAGCCATAAAAAAGACATTGGAAGACGCTAAAGAAAAAAGAACGATGTCAATTCCACTTCAATAATCACATAAACAATTCAAGACAATCCAAAGGCATGAATTATGACCGTTCTTATTACAACTCGCAAAATCGCAGCGGCAGGAACAGACAGCGAAGCCTTTGATGCCGGTGGTGCAATCGAAGGATCGTTTAGCATCCCATCGGCCATTACAGGTACGTCTATCCAACCTCAATTCAGCAACGACCAAACAAACTGGACCAACGTTGGTTCGCCTATTAGCATTGCGGTTAACGGGACGTATGCAGTTCCGGCGGACGTATTCAAAGCAGCGTACGGACGACTCGTTTCTAATTCTGCAGAGGCAGCAGAGCGAATCATCACTCTAGGCCTACGACGCTAAAGACCCTCCCTCCAGAGAAAGACCGCCTCGAAGAAGCGGTTGAAAAGCGATAATGACAAATCAACACATCGAACTAACCGCCATTGGCCAAGGCTACTACCGGGTCTTCGTCGATGGCGAAGAACGGTCTAAGCACATCGCCGAACGTGAGGCGAGCGAATCAGCGGGTAAGCTGAAACGGGCCAATCCGGCGTCGTCGGTCTATTACGATCATGACTATCATGTGCGGGTCGATCTGGTAAATGCACCCGTGGTTGTGCCGCCGATTGAACCGGAACCGGAACCAGAACCGCCAGTCATCGTTGATCCCGATCCGGTTGTTCCGCCAACTCCAACGGGACGCATCACCGCTGCGGACTTTGAATTGATCGGTGGTTGGCGAATCCCACAAGAGTTTGCACGCGGCGGACTGGCGATCGACTGGGTTAATCGTCGGGCCTATTCCGGTGGGCACTCGCAGAAAACCGAAATCCATGAATACGAATTGCCGGAGATTGGCAGCGGTCAAGAAGTCAGCGGTTGGCCAATCCTAAAGCGTATCGCAACCCACCAAAACTTCTGGGGTCGCGGGTATGCCGGTGGTTTGCGTTTTGCTGACGGCGTTTTGTGGGTGTCGAATCGCGTTCACTACGACACATCGCCGGGACCGCTGACGCTATTTGGAAAGGTTTTAGCGACTAGCGAAATCATCACGCACAAACCGAGCCTTGGTATGCCAAGCTTCGGCGGCGGATTTATCAAAGGCCATGCGGAAAACTTGATCGGGTGCGGCGGCTATGAGTCGGGGCAAGGGTCCGTATCGGGTCCGACGTGTGCCAAGATGGACGGAACGGTTTTATTGAGCCAAGCAAACCACGGCACACTCGATTGGAATAAACGAGAGAAGCGGCCCGACAATTACACAGTGCCGAGCGATTCATGGGTCGGTCTTGTGCCACGAAACGGCGAGGGGCGATGGGCATCTGATGCGGTTAATAGCGGCGGTGTCTGGTTGCCAAGTGGCTTGTGCTATTGGGTTCGACTTGGCACCGGGCGACTCGACTACAACCTGCAATCCGAATGCTTCGCCGAAAGAGGCATGGTCGAGAATTGGCTTTACACTTACGACTCGCAGGCATTTAATCAGGTCGCGTTTGAGCCTTGGCCGCATGGAAAGATTCACGGGCACGAAATGGCGACAGACGGCAAGGTTTGCTTACTTGCGGCGAATGCCTGGAAGGTTGGGATGTATAACACGGGGTCAATAATTAAGGTTTTTGAGGTATCACAATGAGTTTAGATAACCCACAGCTAGTCGAGTTTGCAAACGATGAACTTCGGCAAATTGCTGACAGATTCGTTGCGTTAAAGATTCGCGTTGATGCGGCTTACCAAGAATACTTGGCACGCGACCTTGGCACCGTCATCAACGATGGCGGGTCAACCAATCCGATCCTAGACGGGTCGGCAACCGATGGACGTACCATTGCAACAGGCGGCGACGTGTTTAATCTCGTCACGCTGATGACGGACTTTCAAACGTTTATGACGCAAGGCCGCGTCGAAGTGCTTTACAAGTGGCAGGTTAACGGCAATCGGGTGAGCTGATGACGGCACCAAACGGACCAATTATCTTCAATAACTCAACCGGGTCCGATACTCAGGCCAGCGGTCTAGGTCCGGCTACGGCTGTGTTTGGTTCTGGGGCATCGACAACTTCGGCGTCGGCAGTTGTGACCGGAATTGATACGGCTGGCGTGACCGCAGGAGATTTGCTGTTTGTAGATAGTTTATCAGGACGCAAGTTTTCAATCATCGCTAGCGTTGATAGTAGCACGCAGGTTACCTGTGATGACAATTTTTCAAATACTGAGTCGGATGTAATTTGGGCAATTGGAGGCAAACGCCGCAATTGGGCAACAGGGACAAGTAGGTTCTTAAATAGGACGGATATAAAGGCCGGTTGGTCAGTGGACATAGAGCACACCGGCACAACCTACCTGGCAAACTCCGATGACGGGGGTGATCTCAGTAACACTCAGATCAGCATAGGTGGCAACACAACAGATGGTCCGGTTAGGATCTTTAGTTCATCGAGCGAAAAGCCTATTCTGTCCGCGACGTTTGGCGGGGCAGTGGCGTTTGTGGTTTCACTTAATGCCGGATTTGTGGTATTAGAAAATCTACATCTTCAAACCGCAGCAGGCTCGGTATCCCCTCAGTGCTTGAGGATTAACGGCGGCAGTGGCGAAAGCGAAGTACGCAATTGTATTTTAGACAACTCTGTGGGCGGTGGGTCGATTCTTTCTGTAGTAAACAACATTTCGATGGGGTTGAGCTTCATAGATTGTTTTATGACCGGTGGCCTTAGTTTTGGCAACACAGGTGTTGAAGCAAACCCGGCTGCTGTTATCAACTGTGTAGTACAGGGGTTGATAACCGTACAAAGATACCGTTCTCCAAGAATTATAAATAGCATTTGTAAAGGGATAAGACTAGCTCATTCCCTGTCCTCACATCACACCATAGCTAATAACGTAATCTATGATGCGTCCGATTCTGGGATATTGTTTGAAACGTCAGTTATAGCTCGAAACTCAATTGTAGAAAACAATATCATAGTAAATAGCGGGGGCTTTGGGATTAACTTTTCTGCCTCTAAGCCTCGTTGGGACTCTTGTAAGAGAAACGCTTTTTTTAACAATTCTTCTGGCAACAGATCAAACCTCGATCCGCATCCTGAAGACATCACCCTCACTGCCGACCCATTCGTCGATGCCGCAGCGGGTGACTTTAACATCAATAACACGGCAGGCGGTGGTGCTCTGCTTCGAGAATCTGTATTTGCTTTACCAGAAACCCCGAATACAAATCTAGCCCCATTCCGACAATGGCTTGACCCTATTCCGTCTGGCGGTGGCGGTGGTTTCTATATCAGCCAACCGGCAAGAATGCTCAGGTAAATTATGTATCCAAGAAACGCAGCATCACCGGAGCCAATCGCAATCGGTGTTGTTCTATTAACAGCCGATGGCACAATCCAAACTTCCGGCGTTACGGTTCGTATCAAGCCAATCGGTGTATCTGAAGCCGATGGGGCAGGTACGATAGCCTACAGTACAGATGGAATCGTATTATACACGCCAACACAAGCCGAAACGAATTACACTTCGTTTATCTTGATTGCGTCAAAAACGGGTTGTATTCCAACTTCGATTACGATTATCACAACTGCATCGGCAACGCCTGGAACAGTAAAACTCTCCCCAGTAGAACACACTGGGGCGACTATTCCATTAGTAGCAGTTGTTCAAGAACTTGGAGCAGAGGCGTTATCGGCTAGTGCTTTAGAAGAGGCGATTGCTCTTGCTGTTAGAGATGAGCTTACAACCGAACTTGCCAACCTTAGTAACACGGTCTGGAATCAGGTTCGCCATCGTCTCGGCATCGACGGCACCCGAGATATACCTGTCGAGGGATATGCAACCTTTTTAGGTCATGTGATCGCTACTAAGTTCGCGGTCGACTCGTCATCATCTCCTGGCCAAGTACCCATCAGCATAGTTTCCGACACCGCTGATCTGGTACAGATGAGCGATCTTGATTATCTGGAGTACATCACCATAAAAGCTGACGGATCGGGTTTCAATATTAACCTGACTGGTAATCTGATTGGTAAGGTCCTCGGTGCAGGAAGCGGGACCATCACAGGCACCGGTGTCAGGGCCGAATTGGCGAGTGGCGAAATTGAAGGCATCGTGACTGAACTTCTCGCCAAAGATGTTATCGCAATCGCAACGGTACTATCTGGTTCGTCCGCATCTGTTCTGGTCTCGACATCATCTAGCGAGTTGCTGATTCCGCATTACCTCAGAAATTGCCTGATGGTCATTACAGACATCACAAACGGCAATGAGCAGGTCCGGTGGATTGCTTCGCACATCGAAGACCTGGACACAGGGTATATGACTATCACGCCTGACGAACCTTTCGGGTTCACTCCTGCCGCTGGCGATACGATCAAGATTTATCGCACCGCAAGATGGACCGGCGTCAAGGCCGAAGACGTAGCCACCATCAAATCCAATACCGATAATGCACTTCGCACCGGAGTTCCTTATACTCATACCAACGACGATACCTCCGAATCAGTATCTGTAACTATTACTCCATCACCATAGGAAATGTATTATGCCATTTGTAGAAGCCACTAAGAACGCGATGCTTGATGCCGTTGTGTTCGATCGAATCCGACTCCACTCAGGAGCACCTGGAGCCGCTGGAACCGATAACGCTCTGGGAGCCGGATTGTCAGCAGCGACGTTTGCCGCAGCGTCCTCATCGTCTCGGGCCTTATCCAGTGCCGTCCTCGTTACAGGATTGGACGCTAATCAATCTGTAACGCACTTCAGCGTCTGGACCAATGCTGGAACGGTTTTCCGTGGCTCGGAAGCGATCACTTCCGGTGACACCACAGCAAACTCCGCAGGTGAGTTTAGCCTTGCAGTTGGTACGACGTTGACCCTTTCGGATAGCTGATAAGTTATGCCAATCATCCGTTTATCCCCAACGTCTATCATTGCAAGCTCCGGCTTGACTGGTAGCGTTACGGATATTCAGGACGATCCAGATTCACCGGATAGCTTGTGGTTACAGGCTAGTCCGACGAATAATAACGCAACCTCAGTTCGGGTTGCTATGGCTGATCCACCCGGCCACCTTAACCTAGGTGCCGGGTTGCAGGAAGTTAGGGTGTTGGTTCGTAAGACCAATCTATCGACCAACTGCACAGCGGTAATCGAGTTATGGGAAAATGGAACATCGATTGCCACGCTGGTTGGATCAACCACAGTAAGCAGTACGACTGGAGTTGTTTTATCCGGCACGTTTAATGCTAATCTTCTAGCATCGGATATGGGTGCCGATGTTGAAGTATTGGTACAAGGCGGTGTAGGTAGCGGTGGTCCGGCTAACCGATCCAGTCTTGAAGTCGGGGCCATTGAATGGAATGCTGATTACAACGATAGTCGCTCTGGTTCCGGTAGTATCAATGGAGTGGGGACGCTAACAGGGGTAGGTGAAGCTCCTGTATCCGCCGAACCTAATGAGGGTTTCGGTTCGGTCAATGCTGTTGCTACGTTATCAGGCTCAGGGGAATCAACCCGTAGTGGTAATGGGACCATTAACGCTATTGGTTTTTTAGTTGGCTCCGGCTTAGCAACGCAATCGGGTAGCGGGTCGATCAATGCGATTGGCTCTTTGACTGGGACAGGCGAGTCGCCAGTAGTCTCTGCCAAAGAAGGTTTCGGTACTATCAATGCGGTTGCTTCATTAACTGGTTCTGGGTTGTCAACTCAGGCTGGTAGTGGGTCGATCAATGCTGTAGCAACCTTAGCAGGAACAGGAAGCAAACCTTATCCAGAGACGGTTTATGATACAGTCTATCAAGACGTTTATCATACCGTCTATGCGATTACAAATAACGATAAGAGCGGTTCAGGAACGATTACTGCAATCGGCACCTTAACTGGTGTCGGTTCAACAGAACGATCCGGTTCAGGTTCGATTGACGCGATTGGGAGTATTATAGGTTTCGGCCTATCAGTCCGATCTGGAAGCGGCTCAATCAATGCGATTGCTACTCTGACAGGAGTGGGCTTAGCCAATCAGTCTGGCTCTGGCTCGATCAACGCAATCGCAACGATCACGGGTGCAGGCCTCTCCTCCCAGAGAGGATCGGGAACGGTATCCGCCGTTGCTACGATCACAGGGGTAGGCTTAGCTAATCAATCCGGTTCAGGGACGATTAACGCAGTCGCTTCCTTAACAGGTGTTGGGCAGGCACCAGAGGTAGTTCCACCTGCTTCCGGTTATGGATCGATTAATGCGGTTGCTACGCTCACTGGAACGGGTTCCACTACTCGAAGTGGGTCCGGCAATGTAAACGCAGTAGGAACGCTCACGGGAGTCGGAAGCACTGTCCGAAGCGGTTCAGGTACTATCGATGCGATTGGTACGTTATTCGGTGTTGGTAATTCAACTGGCGGTGGCATAGGGACAATCACCGCAGTTGCTACGTTGACAGGCGTAGGACTGACCCAACGATCTGGGTCCGGTTCGATCGACGCTATCGGAGCACTAACAGGGGTTGGACTCACCCAGAGAAATGGTAGTGGGTCGATCAACGCAGTCGGATCGATTGTTGGTATTGGCGGTGGAAGTTCCAGCGGTTTTGGTACTATCAATGCAGTTGGATCGCTTGCCGGTACTGGCTCCTCAAAGCAATCCGGTTCCGGAAATATCAATGCTGTCGGTTCCTTAAATGGTGTAAGTAATACTCCATACAAGGGTTCTGGTTCGATCCTTGCTATTGGAATACTATCTGGTTCGGGTACGACTCAATATTCTGGTTCAGGATCAATTGATGTTGTAGGTGCCCTGGTAGGTGTTGGTAGTCGAATATCCAGCGGATCAGGTTTAATTGATGCTGTTGGTGTAATTGTAGGTTCTGGGCTTTCTCAACGTTCTGGAGGAGGAAGTATTGGTGCCGTAGGATTACTTAACGGTGTCGGTGTTACACCAGGACCGGGTGGATTGATGTTGCAATACTATTATTATCTTGCTGGTTAATCATGAAATATAATCAACCCGGCCAACAAGTTCACGGGATTGCATTCAACTCTCAAGGTCGTGTTAGCGGCGACGTGGCGAATATCACAGTCTCACTATCTAAGGATGGTGGGCCTAGAGAACCGCTAGATAATCCTGTGGGTACAGAAATTGGTACCACTGGTGAGTATGTATTTGAACTAACTCAAGAAGAAACGAATGGTTATGCCTTATCATTCTCCTGGGAAAGTTCAACACCTAGTGTCCAAATACTAGGATCGCCCAGCAATCTAATCTACACAGTGATCACAACTCCGCCACCCGCAGTACAAGTTACAATTCTTCCAGGACAGGGACGTACTCCTAGAAGAAATGATATGACGGAATTAGTAGTTTATGAGCAGGAAGAAATTATCCAAGTCATTTCAGTTTTCCAAGACGATGGAAGCACTCCTTATGATCTAAGTGGTAAGACCTTAGAATTGGTGATGGAACGGGCCAGCGGTACCGACGCCTATGTCTACGATAATGACAGTCTGACTGTTTCCGGTGAAGACAGCAATCTTGTTTCGTTTCCACATGTTGTAGACGTTACTCAAACACCTGGAACACGTAACTGGACTCTATGGTCTTTAGAACCTCGAACTCTTATTCTTAATGGCACGCTTGAAGTGCGAAGGGCATCAAATGCGGACAACAGCTAGTCAGGTCCGAGCGGTAGCTCAAATTGACGAAACTATTAACGTTGACGCTTACATGGAAACAGCCCATGTGTTTGTCAATGATCTTGCCGCTTGTGCAACCTTAGACGACGCTCGCTTGGAGTTAATCGAACGGTATCTGTCCGCCCATTTTGCGTATATGGCCGGAGTTACTACAGGGGTCTCTATAGCCTCCAAAAGCATCGCAGGAGCGAATACGTCGTACACTCGTCCACAAGGCCAAGGCAGGCTCTCGGACAGTTCCTACGGACTTACAGCGATCCAGTTAGATACGAGCCGTTGTTTGGTAGGTATCCTAGAAGGCCCTGTATCCCTAACATGGTTAGGAACCGACAGATGAATATCTTACATGGGCTCTTAAAACAACGATGCGTTTATTGGCCACCCGGAGACATTGATAAGTTTGGGTCTATTTCTCCAGGGACTCCCGAGGAGCTCAAATGCCAATGGGAAAACAAACGAGCCGTAATGACCAATCCGAGTGGCAAAACCTTTGAGATTTCTACTAGGGTTTTCCTTGCCGTAGAAGTAGTAGAAGAAGGATGGTTATGGTTAGGAAATTATGCTGACCGACCAACTACCCCTTCTAATGAAACTAAGATTAAGAATGTATCTTCTTTTCAAGACGTAGATAATTCCGAAAAACTTTGGATCGCAGGTATATGACCGCTAAATTCAAAGCCTCTATGGCAGTCGTTAAAGAACGACTCAAATCAAATCTAGAAGAAGGCCTGTTGCTTGCAGCTAATGTTCTTCAAGCAGAGGCCCAAAAGTTGGCTCCAGTTGATACGGGGGCATTACGAGCCAGCGGATTCACTAGAAAAGACAATCTTGAGAATCCAAACAAAGTTCAATATACCGTAGGATTCACCCAATTCTATGGGATCTATGTCCATGAAATGCCTGGACCCTTTAAAGTGGGCCAACCCAAATTTCTAGAACAACCTGCCAGAGAATTGTCTAAGGAAATGGGCAACCTTATCAAATCCAAATACTCAAAGAAGTAACATGAGCGGAGAGCTCTTTAACAGTCCGGCTGAAATTATCCAACAGGCTCTAATAGACGATCTGTTAGGCGATGCCCCCGGAGTAGCCGGATGGCCTGTTTATGTGAACAACAATCAGCCCACTAACACAGCCAATATCACGGTCTTAGATACAACTGGATTTGTTAGAGGAAAAACTCATGTTGATGGGGAAGCCCAAGAACACTATGGAATTCAATTTCTAATAAGACATCCAAGTCAGCAAGAAGGTTATCAAAAAGCCAACAAACTACTGACTGAGACAAATGCTTATTGGAGAAAGATAGTATTCATTGAGGATATCCAGTATATTATTGACGCAATCACAAGCTCAAGCCCAATCATAAGAGTCGGAAAAGAACAACCCGAAGAAGTTCTTTTCGTATACAGTTTGAACGTTATCGCTTCCATCCGCCTTGTGTCATAAGGACAAATAAATGGTCACTACTGCTCGCGTCGTTCCGGTTGGTCTTAAGTTGACCGACGGGTACCAATGCCTTATCGCCTTTGCCGAAGATAGTGCAATCGGCCTCTGGGAAAAGACAGTCAAGCCACCGGGTATTGAAGGTGGCGATGCTATTGATATCACCACTCAACATAATGAAGAGTGGAGGACGTCGGCTCCCCGAAGTCTTAAGACTTTGACGCCGATCCAGGTAACGGCAGCATACGATCCCGCTATGTTTGAAGGGATCCTTGCGATGATCAACGTGGTACAGTGGATCACCCTCCATTGGCCAGATGGATCAACTTATGATTTTGTCGGATTCCTTAAGACGGTAGAGCCTAATGCCTTAGCCGAAGGCACACAGCCCGAAGTTACGGTTACCATCGTTCCTACCAACGAATTCGAAGGGGCAGAAGTCGCTCCAGTTTATACTCCGGCTTCTGGCTCATAAGATCTGTTTCATTAGTTCCCCTCCCCCCAAAGATTCAAAAAGTAAGTATTATGCGAGAGATTCCTGTTCTTGATTTTTCAGACCTAGAACCTATTGAAATTCCATTCGAAGTGGACGGCACCAAATACTTCCTGAAAGAAGCAAGTGGGGCCACCGCTAAGAAGTTTCAAAACGAACGGATCAGTCGGGTTATCTATGGTGCTAATGGTAAGGTTGAAGGCCTTAAGAACGTTGCCGACTTAGCTCCGCTTCTTGTGTCTATGTGTATTACCACCGAGGCCGGTAAAGCGGTCCCACAGTCTGTCGTAGAGTCCTGGAACGACAAACTGGTCCAACGCCTATTTGTGGCAGCTAAACAAATAAGCTTCTTGGAAGAGACCACAACGCCTCAAAAGGTATTGACTGACCTACTCAAAGAACCCGGTTGTCCTATTAACACCGAGGAGTTCAAGACGTGGGTAGCCTCTCTTTCAGAGGACAAATATAAGGATCTCCAAAAAGAATTGAAGGCAGTGACGCTAAAGGAGCAGTAAGCCAATTTTCGATTTGGTTACGGATAGCAGAAAATACCGGTCGCGGATTGGCTCAGACGATGGAAGAAACCACCCACAGGGAATATCTCTTGTGGGTGGCTTACTTTAATGAAGAATGGAATCGACAAACAAAACAAGATTGGTATCTAGCACAAATCGCTAGAGAAGTTTCTTGTGTATTAGAAGATACTGAGGGTCGTAAGAAAAAGACGATCAAATCTTTCTTAATAGATTTTGTGTTTAGCACTCCAAAATCTAAAGAGGAAGAATCTAAGTCAGCTTGGGAACGCAGCAAAGCAATCTGGACAAGTGCGATCAATCTAAAGGGACAGACAAGTGGAAAACGTAATCGAGAAACTAGTCGTCCAATTGGTCGGAGATCTTAGTGATTTTGAATTATCTGCAGAAGAAGCAGAAAGAGGAATAGAACGTTTCAATGAGCTTCAAAAAGGATTAAAGCAAACTATCGAAGAAACGACTGCTTCGGTCGTAGAATATTCAGAAGCTCAAGATAGCCAGATTGATATTTTGGCAGGTGCCAGAAAGGCAATGGAGGAACTGACAGAAAGCAATAAGGGCATCGCCGCCGAAGTTGATAAGGTTGTTGAAGCTGAAAAGGCTTTAGAAGAACAAACGAATTCCACAGTTGGTATGACCGAAGAACAAATCCGTCAACAAGAATTGATGGAAAGTATCTTTGGCAAATCTCGCCGATCTATGGCAGGTTTAGAAAAGACTGTAGAATCTTATACCAAGACGGTAGAAGAAGTTAATGAGGCTCATGAAAAGGTTAAGAAGAATGAACAGGTATGGGATAACCTATCTGGTGGAATGAGCCGTCTTCCCGGACCTATTGGATCTGTCTCAAGAACGATAAGTGGTTTGGTGGGTTCTGTTAAAGCCTTTGTAGCAGCAAGTGGTTCACTCTTACCTATCATTCTACTTATCGCAGGAGCCCTAACGGTTACTCTTGGACCAATCTATGCGATGTACCAAGGAATCAAAAGGCTCGTTGGAGAATTTGATTCATTAGATCGCGTAGCCAAACGAGCAGCGGCGATGGGAGAAAGTGTTACTGATTTGCAGTCACTCTCCCATGCTCTTAAAGAAGTAGCCGGTATGGATGCCTCTAAGGCAGAGGCGGCATTACAACGTCTTCAAAGGACGGTAGGCCAAGCGGCTGAGAGTGGCGGTAAGGCAGCGAAAGCATTTAAAGACCTTGGCCTAAGTGCTCAACAGATGGCTTCTATGTCTCCTACGGAGCAATTTAGAGCCGTTGCTAAAGCCATGGAAAACTATGGCAGTCACGCTGACCGAGCTCGCATAGCCCAAACTATCTTTGGTCAAAATTCTAAAGAAGTTGTTCTTGCCCTTACAAGTCAAGCCGAGGCCCTTCGAGAAGCCGAAGAATGGGCTCAACGTTATGGCTTAACCATTACGGACGCTCAAGCAGAAGCGATCCAATCAGCCAACGATTCTATGAGTAAGGTGACTGACGCCTTGGGTGGTTGGTTTACGCAACTCGCGGCAGAGTTTGCCCCATTGGTACAAGTCATCGCTGACTATGTTCTTGAATGGATTCCTCCGGCCGGAGAGTTTAAAGAACAGATCCGATTTGTGGTAGATCTTGCCGTTGTCTTATTGGGTCTCTTCATTGACATCAATAAGGTTATCATCGGGGCAGCTAGATTCTCAATGGGAGAGTTTGCCGCTGGTACCGCTATGATGTTAGATGGTTTTGAAGCCAAGACCGCAGAAGAAATTCTAACTAAGATGGAAGCGGCTAGATTTGAGGCAGAGAAAACCGCAGCAACTAAAAAGGCTGAACGAGATGCCCAAGAAGCTATCAACCGTGAATTAGAAAAACAAATTGAAGCTCAAGAGAAGCTTAAAAAGAAAGGTGACGATCATTTAAAGTCCCTCAAAGATACTTTGGATTTTATGGTACAAGAGAACGATCCAAAGGGCGAAAAGGATCGTAAGATTTGGGATCTTGAACGGGAAGGGGTAGACCCCGCCGTTATAGAAGAATCCAAAATGTACCAAGAACAGATTGATCTTATCAAACAAGAACGCAGAGAACAAGAAGAAATCAATAAAACTATTGACGAGCGTATTAAGAAAGAAGAAGCTGCTCATCAAAAGAACAGGGATTACCTAAGCTCTTTGCAAGAACGCTTTAAGTTTATGGCACAGGAAGAGGATCCAGATGGCGAAAAGAATAATGAAATCTGGAAGATGGAACAAGAGGGAGTGGACCCTCAACTTATAGAGGCAGCTAGGTTCTTTGATGAACAGATTAGGGCAATCCAACAGAAACGGGAAGAGGCCAAACAGGCGGCCGCAGAGGCTCAGAGAGAAATCGACCGTGGGAAGGCCTTAGACGAACAGTACCGTTCGAAAACCGATAAGGCGATTGACCAAGCCCAAGAACTTCAAGACCTCCTTGACAAAGGTTTAATTAAACCCGAAACATTTGAAGCCGGAATCGACGCACTTAACAAAGGCCTCCAGGAGGCTACCCAAGAAGCTAACGCTTTTTGGATGGCCATGAACGGACCTCAGATGTCAGAGTTCGGAATTGGACGAGAAGGCCTTGAAGAAGATCTAATTGGTATGAGAAGTAAGGCTCGCGAAAACATTATGGTCAATGAGCAGGGAGCTGATCCTGCTTTAGCCAAAGTAGAAGCCAGAAAAGCTACAGAAGCAGAAGGACGGAGTCGTACTAAGGAAACAGAAACCAAGCTTCTTGGTGTATTAGAATTGCTTGCAGAGCGATTAAGGAATCAACCGAATCCTAATGTTTTGCAACTTGCTGTCGCCGATGATCTTGACACCATCTAAAGAGTAACCTATGACTGTCGGAATAGCTAAGCCACTCAAGACTTCTGGTGGTGTAGATAAGAAATTCAATCGGACGTATAAAGCAACCTTTCAAGTCATTGCTTCTTTGGCTGAAGGTTCTTTAGCAGTAATGAACGCCCCTGGAATTCCAGGTTTTGGAAATGCCTATTACTGGTATGGTGAATACGACCTTTGGTCTTTTGTAGATGGTGCCTCTGCCGACCCCCAAGAACAAATTCTATATGATCTTGGCAGCGGACTCGAGAAGTGTATTAAGTGGCAGGTCACGGTTACTTGGTCAACAGCAACGTCGGAGAGATCCCAAGGAGATCCTAGGTCCAACCCGGTAAGTGACCCTCCGGTTATAGCCGGGTCGTTTATCGGAGAGACCGAGAGCGTATTTAGAGACGTGGATGACGCTCCCATAGCTAACACGGCAGGCGAACCCTACCCACAGCCACCCACAGTCCAATCTAACACTGACGGCCTCTCCATTAGCTATAACACTCCAACCATCAATCTAGGGCTCCGAGCTCAAATGATTGGTAAGGTTAATGAGGTAGCAATTTGGGGCTTAGAAAAGCGACAAGCTAAGCTCGCTTCTTGGCGATGGAGTGTAGCCTACGCTGGTCCGTTGGCTTACGTCAAAAACGATTTCGAGTTTCATATTAGACGAGTCAAAAATCCAACAACGAACATTTGTACTGGATCTGATTTAGCCGGTCTAGAAGGATGGTACACTGTTCTTCCTAATGAGGGTAAAGCCCCTCTAAAGGTAGCCGGAGTCATTGCCTCTAAGGAAGCCAAAGCAGGCGATAATGACGTACCTTTAAATGAACCAGTTAGACTCAGTTGTGACGGCACAGAAAACACTGGTGATATGAAGTGGAATATTTTCAAGGTAGAACGAGAGATTGATTTTGCTGGTATCCCCGGAATGCCCACTACATTACCTGGACCGTTTTCATGACACGTAACGAAGGCTTTATTTGGTCAGAAAAGGCCATACGAGAACTCCAACAATGGCGAAATCGGGTTCCCGCTTTAATTGACCAAGCGGTAGCACAGGCAATCCGTAATTATTCTTCGGTTTCAGCCAAAGACGTACGAGCCGGAATTACAGTCGGCTACGACCCCATTTCGGAAATTGAAAGTTCAGCCCTTTATCCAGATCGTCCAGCTAATACTTTCTGGGTCAAATTAGGTCGTCCGGTTTATGCCGAAGCAGTGGGGCAGCAATCCCTATCTGTCGTACCTTACGACCCTCCACAGTATCGTCTAGCCCATGATTTCACAAATCAGTATATCGAAGACAGTACTAAGGTCTGGATTACTCTTCAACATGGTCAGTATTTCTTTATTCCAACCTCCGATGTAATCTTCGGATTCAAATTGGTTGAAGATATGGGCGAAGGGGTAGCCTTAGCAGAAATTTACAAACTCAATGGAGAAGTGTTTGGAGATCAAGTAGGAGAGGATCCTTACAATCTATATGATCCAAGCGGATGGGCTATTGGTTTACTAGAAGAAGACAAGGGTTTATGTAATCTCCAAGACGGAAAATACTATGCAATACAAGCCCCCTGCCCCAAAGGTATCTAAATGGGATGGCATGGTCCACGCTCAGGGGATTGTACCTGTTGTCTGGGAAGCAGCTCTTCTAGTAGTAGCAGTTCTTCGTCAAGTAGTAGTAGCTCCTCCAGTTCCTTTAGCAGTTCCTCGAGTTCGCAAAGCAGTTCAGAGTCACAATCTTCGTCAGAATCCCTTAGTGTCTCATCGTCGTATTCGTCGAGCGAACCGAGTAGTAGCTTGTCGTCAAGCGAATCACTTAGTGTTTCGGTATCGTCAAGTGAGTCATTAAGTAGTTCTCTTAGTGAATCATTAAGTAGTTCTCTTAGTGAATCATTAAGTTCTAGTGAATCCAAAAGTGTTTCTTCTAGTGAATCTATAAGTAGTTCTTTAAGTGAATCTGTCAGCAGTTCAGAAAGCCAGTCTGTTAGTAGTTCTTTAAGTGAATCTATAAGTGAATCTGTTAGCAGTTCTTTAAGTGAGTCTTTAAGTGAATCAATTTCATATAGTGATCCGTCTATTAGTTATAGCGAATCTATCCCCTCTTCTAGTATTTCCGAAAGCGTTTCATCTAGCCAATCTCAAAGTGTTTCTTCTAGTGTTTCCCAAAGCACTTCCTCTAGCGAATCTTTAAGCCAATCTATTTCTTTTTCTTCAGAATCAGCAAGCTACTCAAGTTCATATTCAACACCATCAGAACCACCCGATCCAGATTGTAAGTGTGCGGGTGCCCCTGGAGCCGGTATTTTTCCAGGTCAAATCTTTACAGCTTTCTGTAACCATGACATTACACTTACAACTTGTCCGGGAGATTGTGTATATGAATATGATGGTACCAATTGGATACAAATCATAAACACTTGCGGACTCTAGTTAACTGATTCTTCCCCCGATGATCTAACTATTATCATGCCTTGCCCTCATTTAACTGACGGAAATTGTTCCGTAGCTACTCTTCTTGCCAAACAATCTATTCCGACCAATTCCCAATCCTGTAAGGCTTGCAAAGAGCAACCAAATCCACAAACTGAAAACCTTGTGACGATTGGTCTCGCTAGAATCACTTTACAAAAGCTAGGACAACCTTATCAACATCTTTATCCAGAGAATATACAAGAAAGATTAAAAGAAGTTGAAGAATTGCAAAGAGATATTTCAATAGATTTAGCTAAGGACGGTATTGGAAATATCCTTGTCAAGAATAACGCTTGGGCTAATCCAGAGGATGGATGTGCCTGTAAAGATTACATATCAGCGATGAATCGTTGGACTGATGCTAAGTGTTTAGAAAATAAAGACAAATTAACTCGTTGGTTCTATAACTCAATTCGTAAAAAGTTTCCAGAAGTTACCCAAGAGCAGGTTGAACTAGGAATCTTTAGGGCAATTCACGAATACCAAACTCGAGATGCCGTAGGAATTAAACATTGGCCCTTTGTATGGACGTATTGGGCAGGTGGAGCCGTAGGCGATGAGCTTAAATACTCTATCCGGTCTGTCTTACACCACCATCCAAACGCTCGGATACTTGTGGTTGGAGATCAGCCTGATTGGTACGTCGGAGAAATGATCCATTGCCCAAGAATCAAACGGCAAGAGTTTCATGCTTTCCGAGACTGTTATCATAAGCTTCTAACAGCGGCAAATCAGTTAGAACAGTACGTCTGGATGATGGATGATATCTATTGGATCAAACCATTTACAGTTCAAGAAGCAACTGTTCCCAAATACGTCCGACATGTAAGCCAAGAACGTTTCAAAAAGTGGAAGCCTAAGAATGCGTGGGGCAAGACACGCCTCCATGCCTATCGGTGGCTATTTACTAACAACAGACCCACATATGACTTCGCTTCTCATCTGCCTCAACCTATTATTTCTGAATCTTTTCTACAAATGGTAAAAGATTTAAACCTAATGACTGGTCAGTATAGAAATTGGGAATGTTTGTATCTTAATTCCAATCTTTCAGGTATCGCAGAAGATTGGGGACGACGCTACTTACGAGTAGCTAGTAAGCACAAAATAATTAAGACGCCTCATAAAGTTTTGAATCATACAGATTCACAATACAAAGGGGCAGTAGAAACCTTCTTACAAGAACAATTCAATAAACCAAGTTCAGTAGAAAAATGACATTACCTGTTAAAATCATTATTCCTTGGCGTCCTAGTCCTGATCGCAAAGCTGGATTTGAATGGTTAGTGAAATATTACACCCACCGCTTTGGAGCAGAAGCAGTTCACATAGAAACAGACAAAACAATAGGACCATTTAACAAATCAAAAATCCTCAATACTGCAATTGAACAATTTCCGAATCATATTTGTGTGATCGCCGACGCAGACGTTTTCATTTGCGATTGGTCTTTACGACATGCAATCCGGTTAGCTGAACAGTATGATTTTCTTTATATTCCACATAATAGTGTCTGTAGAATGACATCTATAGAATCTACTAAGGTTCTAAAGACTTCACCAAAGGCTCGGCCCTCTGGTCGTATGTTTCGAAATCGAAGAACTAAACCCGCTCCAGGAGGCATGTGGATTGTCCGATCTGATCTATTTCTCAAATATCAAATGAATGAAAGTTTTAAAGGATGGGGATTTGAAGACAACGAATTTCTTTCTCGGATTCCTCATATTAGATTAGCCGGACCTCTCTTTCACTTTTGGCATACAAAAGCATCCAAAGAACATTGGCGATCCAATGGAATAGTCATGACTAAGATCCGCAGAGGACGGGGAATCTATCGCGGGCTACCAATTCAACAACATCCTAAAGTTCAATCCGCTTTCATCAATCTACTTGCCAAATACCCACCCATACGAATTCTTGAAATTGGTACAGCCGGAGGCGGATTCACTTTAATGCTACGGGACCTAGCTCCCGATATCCCAATCAGAACCCACGACATCAAACCTTGTCCAAAACGAAACGTTCTAACCAAATTCAATATAGACTGGAAAGTCACAGACCCATTGACCAAAGACAACCTACCAGATACCACAGAATTCATTACTAGTCCTGGCAGAACCCTTATTCTTTGTGATGGCGGCAATAAACGAAAAGAAATAAAAATCATAGCAAACATCGCAAAACCGGGCGATATTGTTATGGCTCACGACTATGCCCCAAACTTACAAGTATTCAAAAACAATATCTTAAGAAAACAATGGGATTGGTGTGAAATTACTGACGCTGATATTCCTACAAATAAACTCCGTAAAATTCGGATGCCTCAACTTGATTATGTTGTATGGTTTTGCGGTGAAGCCCTTCCTTCAGAAAATCTAAATGAAACCCCTCAAAACAATGACAGTTCGATTTGAACTAATAGACGATAAAATCCTTATGGATCGGACTACTTCAAACTTTCCAATAGATTGTTTTCAACCTGCTTTAGACTTACTCAAAATCGATCTTCAACAAGAAGAAGCTGAAATCAAAAGTAAAAATCAAGGAAAACATATTAGACCAAACCTTAAAGCAGAATTAGTAGTTGCACGATACAACGAATCTTTGACTTGGATCTTAGGTACCCCAAGAAACATAGATCGCATTACCATCTACAACAAAGGTAACGACTACCAAGACATCGGCGACCCACGAGTACACGTTACTCAACTGCCCAACGTTGGACGAGAAGCCCATGCCTTCTTAACTCATATAGTTGAGAACTATGATTCTTTGGCCGACGTAACCTTTACCGTTCAGGGCAATGCCTTATTCCACGCCCCTGATTTGTTTGGACTACTCCAACTCAAACATACGATTCCGACAAGTCTAACTCCTTACTACAGTCCACACTTTCCAAAACAGAATATTAAGGATAAGGACTTAGTCATTAAGGTTGGTCCCTATGAAATTCGCTATGGACTCTTTATGCATTTTGGTTCTCGGAATCCCAAATCAAACTTACGTTGGTTTGAAGAAGCTTGGGAAGAAGTGTTTGATTGCCCTTTGCCGGTTCCTTACTACTTTGGATACGGAGCAATGTGGGCAATTCCAAAAGAAAACATTTTGCATCGCTCAAGAGAATTCTACGTTCGGTTACTTGTGGCACTAGACAGCCAAGGACCAGAATACAAACAATTCACTACTCCGATTGACGCTTGGTCCATAGAAGGAATGTGGCATGCGATTCTAATGGGTCCAGCTATTTATCCAGGAAAGATTAAATGAGATATGATTGGATGATTGTTGGTACCGGAATCTACGGAGCTACGTGTGCCCAACAGTTAGCTCAGGCCGGACAATCGGTTCTTATTATTGACCGCCGAAGCCATCTTGCCGGAAATTGCCATACCTCAAATCAGGATGGCATCCAGGTCCATGAATACGGTCCCCATGTTTTCCATACCAATAGTGAAAAGGTTTGGGCCTATGTTAACCAATTTGCAACCTTTAGCCCTTTTGTTAACCGGGTTAAAGCAGTCTACAGGAATCGCCTGTTCTCTCTCCCCATTAACCTCCATACTTTGTACGAGCTATGGGGCGTTCGGACGCCACAGGAAGCCACAGAGCGACTAAAGCGGGAGAGGTTAAACATCCAAGATCCCCAAAACCTCGAAGAGTGGGCCTTAGCTACTTTAGGCCCCGAACTCTACCTAACCTTGATCTATGGGTACACGAAGAAACAATGGGGCTGTGAACCAAGAACCTTACCGGCCTCAATTCTAAAAAGAATACCAATCCGATTAACGTACGACGACAACTACTACTCAGCCCTCTACCAAGGTGTTCCTCTATATGGATACACGGCGATGGTTGAGAATATGCTGTACCACCCAAAGATAACTATCAAGCTCAACGAATCATTTGATAAGACTTCCTGGAAGAAAGGGGCTCGGCATCTCATCTATACCGGACCTCCAGATGAATTCTTAGATTACAGATTTGGCGAATTGGAATACCGCTCTTTAAGGTTTGAACATACAACGCACAACGTTTCAAATCTACAAGGCAACGCTATTATCAATTCTTGCGATCTTCTTACTTCACATACTAGAAGCATAGAGCACAGCCATTTCTTAAAACTCCAAAGAGACAAAACAATTGTCACTAAGGAAATTCCTCAACAATGGTATCGGGGCCTAGAACCTTTCTATCCCATAGCAACTAAACGAAATCTAATTCTTCATAAGAAATACCGAGTTCTGATTGAATCAGACGACGACGTTTATCTAGGTGGTAGGCTTGGAAATTATCGTTACTATGATATGGACCAAGCCATTGGGGCAGCATTAGGTTTCTGTTCTAGGTTTGTAGAATCTTCCCCCCGGATTTCAATATGATTCCTGTCAACCGTGTTGTTCCTCGTCGTCTTCGTGCTACCCAATTAAATGGAGTTCAGATTCTAGATAACCAAGATCTAGCCAGAGACTCTATTAAGCTCGCCGGATTAATTGCCCAACGTTGGCCACAATGTGACGCCATCGCAGGTGTGCCCCGAAGTGGCATGTTAGCGGCGAGTCATGTGGCTACCAATCTTGGACTACCTCTTTATGAATGCTACGAAGGCGAACTCAACAAGTTAGGTGGAGGACGCCGAGTCCGTTCTTATATCAACTATCCTCATACTAAGATTGTTGTCATTGAGGATTCTATCAACAGCGGTTGGTCTATTAAACGAGCAGTCTCTGCCACTCCAGATCCAAGAATCATAGGAACCGCCGCTGTCTACTCCACTCCTACTGGAGCTTCTAGCGTAGATCTTGTAGCCATAGATTTACCTTTGCCTCATTATTTTATGTGGCATATGTTCGGTTCAAATCTATTATGCAAGTATCCAACCGGATTTGATATAGACGGTTTATTCTGTCCAGACTGCAGTCGTGAAGCAGACGATGACGGCGAACGTTATTTACAATTCCTTACAACCACTCCACCGCTCTACTTATATCGGGGTGGTGTATGCGGGGCCATTATCACCGCTCGGTTAGAAAAGTATCGGCCACAGACAGAGGCTTGGTTAGCTACCCATAAAATTCAATTTCGTAAGTTAGTTATGGGTCCATGGGAATCCTTAGCAGAACGTAGAAAACATCTTATGGGTGAATGGAAAGGTTCTGTCTGCAAACAACTCAACCTCCAGCTCTATGTTGAGAGCGATCCCCGACAGGCTCCACAAATTGCTAAGGTGGGAAATATCCCTGTTATGTGCCCCAACGCTAAGAAAGTATTTATTCCATGAAATACCACAGCCAAATTGAACAAGATAAATACTTTATTGAAAGCATTCTACCGACCTGGAAAGACTTTGTAGGTCCAGGATACTTTCTTGAAGTTGGTGCCTACGATGGCATAGAAACCTCTAACACGTTAACCCTAGAACAAGAGCTTGGGTGGTCCGGCATTTTGGTAGAGGCTAATCCTGTCTTAGCTATGGCTTGCCACCGCAACCGCCCCAACTCGGTAACCTTAGAAGCCGTCGTCTGGAGCTCTACACAGGACGTCGAATACGAGTACCCCGGCAACGGCGACAACCTGCTTAGTCGGATTGCTGGACTGCCTCATAACGCGGATTACTTTGCCAAAGAATTCAAAACAAGAAACGTCTATAAGGTTCGCCCGGCAACCTTGGCCTATCTATTAGGACCTGGACGCCACGACTTTGACTACGCTTCTATTGATATTGAAGGGGCAGAGTTAGAAGCATTGAAAGGCATCGACTGGAACGTTACAACCTTCAGATTCTTGACTATTGAATATGGCGACCGGCAAGACTACCTGAATCTACTCATAGCCTTTCTTTCAGGAAAAGGGTATCAGGTCCATAGGTTGAATAGGTTTGATGTAGAGTTCACGCCTATAAACGAAAAAAGACAAGCCCATCACTGAGCCTGTCTTATTAGATTTGTGCCTGTAAGCTAGTCAGCTAATGAAGCCCGGATACCGTCTTTGGCAAGCCGAATTTCTAGGCCAACGGCTAAGGCCAATTTCTGGATCGTAAGAAATTGGGGTCGGCTCCAGATGCCACCCCACAAGCGATACAAAGTTGCCACCGAAAGGCCAGAACGTTGGGCCAACGATTCCATAGATTCTTGTTCTGACATAGCCCAAATGATGTCAAGCAAAATCACTGTGTCTTGCCGCAACTCTTCTTCTAGTCGCTTCTTTTGTGTAGGGGTCATAACTGATGCCTTTAAAGGGTAATTAGAACAGACATAAACTCTCTCCTAGGGTCCTCCGACTAGGTAGGCGACACGTTGGCCATTTACCCCGCCAAAGGACACCTAGGAGAGCCGTGGGAGAGAATTAGTTGGTAACGTACACAAGCTCTTTACTGGCTCGGGTAATACCAACGTAGAGCAGATTGTACTCTTGCTCTTTGGCCATACTGGTCTTGGCCATTGGATGCGGAATGGGTGCCTCTTTAAGCATAAGAAAGAAGACCCGTTCTGCCTCTAAGCCCTTGGCTTGATGGATAGAGCTGAGCAGGATACCGCCTTTAGATTCGTCGCTGAAAATCTCCTGAATACGTTTGGTGACATCGGGCAGGTTCTTTGCCTCTTTAATGAAGCAATCTAAACAATCACGCTTATCAGACACGGCAATAAGACGGGCCTCACAAGGGAATTTCTTTTTGTTCTCCTTTTCAAATTCAGTGTTGTACCAAGCTTCTAACTTCTCAGACAGTTGCGTAATGTTACGGGCTTTGAAACGTTCAACCATATTGATCAAACCTTTGCCAACGTCTCGCCCTTGAATGTTGGCTTTGCGTCCAGCCCTAATGAGTTTGAAACACTCGCTAACTAGAGGGGCATTGGTGCGGCATAGAATCATATCCTTATCGTTTACCGTATCCCGGTAAGCCGGAACCACCTGCCCTTTGCCTTCCTTGGTAACGGTCAAAACTTTACCTTCTCCGGTGGATTCATGGGCTTCAAAATCGGGTACCAACTTTTGAGCCTCAGCTACAATCTTCTTACCACAACGCCGAGTCACGGTTAGCGGCAACGTTTGACAACCTTCGTCGGTTGCACCCAAGACTTCTTGCATGCGATCCAAGGACTTGGAATCGGCTCCGGCAAAACCATAGATAGCTTGACAAGGGTCGCCACACAGGACAATCCGCTTACCGGCTTTAAGGGCTAAGGCCTGTTGACAACGGTTTAAGTCTTGGGCCTCGTCAATTAACAACAGGTCGTAACGGAACACAGGCAAGCCATGGATAACCGGCAACCAAATCATATCATTGAAATCAATGAATCCATGGCGATTGACTTGGTTCTTCGAGATGTCCAAAACCTTTTCAACAAGCTCAAAGATCTCAGAAGAAGAACCGTTCAATTCAATATCATATTGACCGGCCAATTCCATGAGGGTGTCGTAGTCCGGGGTGGTCAAGTTGGCTTTACACAGCCCGACCAACTTAGTAACGGCATTAACCATCAAGATGTCCAAACTACGGATATCTTTGCCGGTGATTTCTTCAACGATTATGTGGCTCTTGTAACCATTCACGGCATCCTTACGGTTCAGCTTAAAGGACTGCCCAACTGCCCCAAATCCAAGCCCATGCATGGTCACAGCCCGGACACCTTTAGGCACTCGATTCTGAAGTTCTAGTTGGATAGACTTATTGAATGCCGCAAAGCATACCGAGCCGACACCTTTGGACTTGGCCAACTCGGACCAAATGGCCTCTTGCTGAACGGACGGCACAATGGCAGGCTCTAAGCCCTGTACGATCTTAAGCCCCTCAACCAACGTGGTCGTCTTGCCGGTTCCAGCCCTAGCAATCACAACCAAGTGGGCCGGATCGTTGCTGGTCTTCTTTAATTGCTTGCGACGCTGGGAAAGTGTACTGGTCATGACTATCTCTTCTTTACATTGAGAATGAAAAACAAACAACTCAAACAAACACGGTTCGCAATTTCAAGGCAGCGTCCATGTCTTCTTTTTGCCAACTCCAGGCAACCTGCTTCCAAATCAAATCACCGTTTGGCATACTGATGCCCTGTTCTTCAAGGGCATAACCGCCGTTCTTGCTGACGATCCGGTAAGTATTGGGTTTCCAACCGTTGGCCAACCCTTTAGCGTATGCCGAATCGTAGCGATGGATACTTTTCATACTGGCGTCCTACACTCAATAACAACGTTCTAACTGAGTGGCTTGCGTAGCCACCAAACGGAACCGAATAACGGATCGGTTCCACCCCGGCCTCATGGCACTTAGTTAACTGACGGAGCCGGGTAGGTTTCGGCTTTCTCTTCAGCTTTTTTCTTAGCCAAAAGTTCTTTGCGAACGGCATCCAACTCGGTAGCCAACTCTACTCCACGTGGAGTCAGGGTGATCGTGTTTTCAGTTACAACGGCCAACTCCGCACAGCTCAACAATGCGGTAACAAGGTTGTAAACTTTCGCGTCGCAATCACAGGCCAAATAGAGAATGACAGAGGGCACACAGTAATCCGGGGTTTTCAGGCTACAGCAAAGCAACCCGACCATATGTGTTTTCACTTCATTCGGAAGACCAACCATTTTAAACTCCTTACAGGTTTCAAACAGAACAAACAAACAAACAAACTCAAAACTCAATCGTGTCCCTTGCCGGTTGAAGCGGCAAAACTTGAACCGTCGCATCTTCTCGATCATATTGATCGGCGGCATACCGCACCAATTCCATGATCGCTAAGGACAACTCTTTTTCAGTACAATAGAAAGGACCAAACTCAAGAACTCGCAACTCAAAGAAAGCTCCGATAGGGTTGGCATTGAACCCACTGTAGCAATGAGTAAGTTGATCGTCTCGATGGATTGTGTATGCTCTATCCAGCATTTTCATTCTCTCTGTGTTAGAAACAAACTGACCAGACTAACCGGCCTGACCCCCTTAATATAACTTATGACCGTTTAGTGGCAAGCCCCTTTTTGTTATATTTTGTAGTTTCATTTGTAAAGCAATTATTGACCCGCCGGGTACACTCAGCTCGGACTTCTAAACATGAATCGCCAAAGAAATCAGCCTCTATGAATCTTTGGTTGCCAACGTCAAACGCTTGAGCCCACAGTTGGTCGTCTACTCGCTTTAGTTGATAACGGACCACAATCCGTTTCACTTCTCTAACAGGCTTCGGCATCACACGTATCCACGGTTAGTAAATATGAATTCAAAGTAACGAACCCACAGCCCGGTCTCCCAGGATTTCATGGGATAAATATCTAACAGACTGCCAAGAGTTACAGTTTCTTTAACAGACGTCAACCACCGCAATCCGGCTTGAATAGTCAGTCCGTTAATAGAAGCTTCGTACCAAGTAGATTCGTCCATTCCTTCACACAGGTAGATCGTGATTCCATCTTTGTGAATAAACATCTCATAAGGCAGGCCTTCTTCAATTCGAATCGGATTGTAAGAATTCCACTTTGCCATATGCGGGAATGGTTCTAATTCACGATTTCGGAGTTCTTCATACTTCAGCATTTTGATCTGATCCTTGGTCAATACCACCCACAACCGGGTCTTCAACTAAAAGACGACGCCCCTCTACCGTTTCTACTTTCACTTCCAAGGCTTTGACCGTTAGCGGTTTTCCCTGAAAGAAAAGGTTCCAGGCTTTGATGACTGCAACCATCCGCTCTTCCGGATTGGTATTGCCATTGTTTTCAAGCTTCTGGATTACTTGACGCAATGGTTTAAACTCTTCGCCCTTGTCGGCCATACAGGCTAAGAATTCTTCAGCCTTATCCATGCTTACCAAATCACCCAAATAAGATTCGGCAGGCTCGGCGGCCTCTAGATACGCTTCTATTTTGGTGTCACAGGTGGACATCAGATACAACAGTCCGGCGGTATAGCCCAACGGCAACCAACGACTGACCCGGCGATCCTGATCCCCTTCTTCCAGAAAGACTGTACGGATACAATGGATTAGAGTTGGATGGCGTTCAATAAAGTAGAACGCTTCTGAGTGGCTGATCCTTGGGTTATAGGCATCTTGCCGGGCTCCTGTACGATCCCACAACAGACGCACAGCATGTTCTAGGATGCGGCTAAGTTTGGTCGCCTCGGACCGCTTTACGTCGTCAAATAGGCCAGATGCATAGATCGAATCGGCTAGGGTCCGGGGCTTGCCGACGCCTATGGTGCTAACCATTTCGGCGGACTCTTCAATTCCTAGAATCAAAATGGCTTCCAACGTAGGCTCTTCTGACCAATACGGATACCGTTCTGGATTCCGTTGCCACTCTTGGGCAGCGAGCACTAAGGCGGCGAGTCGGTGTTTGCCGTCAAGGACGTAGCCGGTAGTTCCAATAGAAATGGTTTCACCGTTCAATTGC
>Ga0114946_10000263_pt1 | contig 33758 bp, 25 predicted proteins | sample WalLakDeSediment_FD_88676 | JGI IMG/M metagenome (GOLD analysis project Ga0114946, IMG submission 88676) | Lake sediment microbial communities from Walker lake, Nevada to study Microbial Dark Matter (Phase II) - Walker Lake 11/02/13 Deep Sediment | ecosystem: Environmental > Aquatic >... | reverse complement strand
CTGGTCAACCTGGCGGACGCTCCACCCCGCCACCGTGGCCCTGGTCAAGACCACCGCCGATCCGGACCCGTACTCCGGCTACTACCACGGGCCCCAGGTCGGCGCGCGCGGCGCGCTGTTCCCCGACGACAGGCTGGCGGCCAAGGCCCTGGTCACCGGTGCGGTGGTGGGCGGCAGCCCTGTGGCCTACCCGCACGACGTGCTGGCGGCCCTGGGGGCGGTGAACGACGAGGTGGCCGGCGTGCCGCTGGTGATGGCCCACGATGCCGTCACCGGTGCCAGCCTGCTGTTCGAGTGGCCCGGCCACGGCCATGCGCCCAGCCTGAGCCTGGACACGGTGGCCGGCGGCGGCCTGGTGCTGCGCGACGAACGCTCCGGCGTGAGGTGGTCGGGCTGGACCGGCGAGGTGCTGTCCGGCGCGCCGGCGCAGGCACGGCTGCCGCGGCTGCCGGCCACGACCACCTTCTGGTTTGCCTGGAAGGACCACCACCCGGACACCCGCCTCTACGCCGGCCGACCCTGAGCCGGGCAGACCGCGCGGGCGGGCCGCGCCCGCGTGTGGTCGCCGCAACGCCGGGTCGCTGGCTTGCACCGGCAAGCCGCGGTATACTGCGCGGCATACTGCTCATGGTGCCGCGGGCGGGAGCCGCGCGCGGCACGTGGTTCGGACGGCGGCCCTCGGGCCGCCCCGCGGCCGGTGGCGGGACGGACGGCGGAGGCCGAGGGCGCAAGGGCCCCGGCCCTGAACGAGGAGGCGATGGGATGCGCAGAACGTGGACGGGACTGATTCTGGTGGCCCTGGCGGCCGGGGCGCTCGCCCTGGCGACCGGCGGCCCGGTACACGCCCAGCTGGAGGACCAGGCGCCCGGGCGCTGCGAGCTGGCGTGCCGTCAGGTGGCCCAGACAGCGCTGGAGCAGTGCCGGGAACGCGGCGGGAGCGCCGAGCGCTGTCGCCTCGTCGCCAGGGAGGCCAAAGAGACGTGCATGGCGCGTTGCGGCGCCGCCGTGGAGCCCAGGCCAGACCCGGTGGAGCCCGCGCCGCGCGCCTGCCGCGAGCGCTGCCTGCGCTACGGCGAGCAGGTGATGGAGAAGTGCATGGCGCTGCCCATCGGCCCCACGGCCGAGCAGTGCGCGCGCCGGGTTCGGCAAGCGGTCCAGCTGTGCATGGAGAAGACCTGCCCGGAGAAGGAGCCGCCGCGCCAGGTGCAGCCGGAGCCGCGCGCCTGCAAGGACGCGTGCGAGACACGGGCGCGCGCGGTCTACGAGATGTGCGTGAAGGGCTCCACCGGCACCACGCCTCCGGACGACTGCGCCCGCAAGGCGCGCGCGTCGCTGGCCGACTGCCTGCAGAAGCACTGCGCCCCGGGCGCCGTCAGCCCGGCGCCGCAGCCGGCGCCAGGCGCCGCCTGCCGCGAGGCGTGCGGCGACCAGGTCCGCGCCTGGCTCGAGCAATGCCGCGCGCAGCCCGGCGCGGACCCGGCGCGCTGCCGGGAGCGAGCGGCCAAGAAGCTGGAGGCGTGCCTGGAGGCCTGCAGGCCGTAGGCTCACCGCGGTTGGGCAGCTGCTGCCAAGACCACGTCGGCCCGCGGGGCGGCGCCCCGCCGGGCCGACGTTCGTCGTCCACGCCCGAGTGCGGCAGCGGGCGTATGCTGCGCGTGAACGGCCACGAGCTGTTCCTGCGGGAGGCCGGTCCCGCCGACGGGCGACTGGTGGTGCTGCTGCACACCGGCCTGGGCTCCACGGCGGACTGGCGCGGCCACTTGGGCGCCCTGGCCTCCCGCGGCTACCGGGCCGTGGCCTACGACCGCTGGGGTTACGGGCGCTCCGCGCAGCGCGCCCAGTTCGCTCCGCCGCACTTCCAGGCCGACGTGGATGACCTGACAGCCCTGCTGGGGGCGTTGGGGCGGTCGCGCGCGGCTCTCGTCGGCCACAGCGACGGCGGCACCATTGCCCTGGACATGGCCGCCCGCCATCCCGAGCGCGTGGCCGCGCTGGTGGTGGTGGCGGCACACGTGTACGTGGAGGTGAAGACGGTCGCCGGCATCCGCGCGCTGCAGAGCCGGCACGCCTGCGACCCGGCCATGTCCGCGGCGCTGCTGAGACGCCACGGGCCCAAGGCGGGACCGCTGGCGGAAGCGTGGTTCCGCGCCTGGTCGCGGCCCGAGGCGTGGCTGTGGGACATGCGGGCGCGGCTCGGCGCCGTGCGCTGCCCCACGCTCGTGGTGCAGGGTGAAGCCGACGAGTTTGCCACGGTGACGCACGCCCGGCGCATTGCCGCGGCCGTCTCGGGCGCCCGGCTGTGGCTGGAGCCGGGTGTGGGCCACCTGCTGCCCCAGACCGTGCCGGACGCGTTCGGCGCCCGGCTGATCGCCTTCCTGACGGCTGCCGGCTGGCCGCCGGCCGCGGGCTGACCCGCCGTGGCCCGCCGCCTGCTGCGGCGCATCCTGCCGCGCTCGGGGCGCCCCGCCGCCGTCACGCCCCAAGCCAGGACGGGCCAGCGGCCCGCGGCGGAGGGCCCCATCGCCTTCCAGGACCTCTTCCGCCAGCTGGACGCCCCGGACCCCACCGCGCGGCAGGCGGCGGCAATGCTGGTCTGCGCTCTGGCGCCCGTGACCGCCATCCGGCCCCTCGTGCGGGCGTACGTCCATCACGGCGACGGCTTCCTGTTGGACGCCCTCCGCGTTCACGGGGCCCGGCTGACCCTGTCCGCGGGTCGGGAGGCGCTGCAGACGGCGCGCAGCCCCGTGGAGCGGGCACGGCTGATGGACGTCCTGGGAGCCAGCGGAGACCCGGCGGCCGCCACCGCGGCCCGGCGCGCGCTCCGCGACCTGGAGGCGGTGGTGCGCGTTTCGGCCGCCGCGGCGCTCGTAGAGCTCGAACAGGAGGACGGGGCGGAGGCCCTGGCCCAGCACCTCCTGAGCATCCACCCGGAGCAGCGCCTGCTGGCGGTCCGGGCGGCCCTGCGGTTGGACCAGCCGGCGGCGCGCGCCGTTCTCGAGGCGCACCTGGGGCGCTATCTGGCGCTCGGCGGCGCCGTGCCGCGTCCCATCTCGGTGTCCATGCCTCTGCTCATCGACCCGCGCGCCGAGTTGCCCGGCGTGATCGCCGACCAGGTGCGTGCGTCGGGCCACGCCCTGACGGTGGTCATTGGGCCTGCCGCCGGCGACCTGGCCGAGCGGCGGCGCGCCGCGTTTGCCGCCCTTCTGCCCGGCTATCGCCTCTTCTTCACCACCGCCCGGCACTCGGCACCCGAGCAGTTCGAAGCCCTGGCACGGGCGCGCGACGCGGCTGCAGGCGGCAACGCCCGGCGGGTGGCCCTGATCGGCGAGATGCCGTCGCCACTGGGCATCCATCCGCCGCCCCATTTCCTCACCCGCCGGGCCGGGGAGCGCTACGGCGTCCACGTCGTCTTCGTGGGGCAGCAGGAGTTCGCGGTGGTCATGGAGTGGTGGGACTACATCGACGGGCGCAGCGAGGTGGCGGCCGAGATGTCGGTCGTGCTGACGGCCCACACCCTGGGCGCCGAGGACATGACCGAGGAGGAGCAGGAGCTGCTCGCGCTGGCCGGCGCGGGCCGGCGGGCCGCGTTTGCCCGGGCGCTGCTGGCCCAGCGCACGGTATAGCAGCCCGTGCGGCGCGCGGTGTGCCGCGCCGTGGGGCGCGCGGTGAACCGCCGCGCCGGCGCGGGCACAGGCCGTGCCGGACCGGTCGCCGCGCCGCCCGGGCCGGCTGCTTGCCGGTCGCGGTGCCCGGTCCTACAATGCCGCGGCCATGCGCCGTGCCGTAGCGGGTCTCCGGAAGCCACGCAGCAGCCGGGGCTGCCGCGCGGCAGCCGGCCGGCTCTTCCACCGGGAGCCCGGCGCCACGCCCACCTGCGCCGGGCGCTCCCGCGCCGCACGCGGCCGCACCACGCGCTCGTGCGCCAACGGCGACAACCTGTCCAATTCCGGTGCTTCGCGTGTTATAGGGAGCGAGCGGCAACCACGGAGCGACGAGAGCCCTGCCCTGGAGTCCGCCGTGGACGACGAGGCATCGGAAGCAGCGCCCTCCGCGGACCACCGCGAGGACGCGCTTCTGCTGGAGGCCGCGCGCCGTGACCGCCAGGCTTTTGGGCTGCTCTATGACCGTTATGTCGACCAGATCTACCACTACGTGCATCGCCGGGTGGGCGAGACCGCCGTCGCCGAGGATCTCACCGCCGAGGTGTGGGAGCGAGCGTTGGGCGCGATCGAGCGCTACGAGGATCGCGGCGCACCGTTTTCCGCATGGCTGTACCGCATCGCCGGCAATGTGGTGGCCAATCACTACCGGCAGCAGCGGCTGCGCCGCCTGCTGCCCCTCATCTCGCAGGGCAACGCCCACGACCCGCGGGCGGAGGTGGACGACAGATCGGTCGTGCGTCAGGCGCTTCGCGCGCTGAGCGCGTCGGACCAGGAGGTCTTGAGCTTGCACTACTACGCCGGCCTGACGCCGGCCGAGATGGCCCGGGTGCTGGAATGCGCCCCCAGCGTGGTGCACAAGCGGCTGCAGCGGGCACGCGAGCGGCTGCGCGCGCGCATCGAGGGTGATTCGCGTGTCGGACGGTAGCCGCGGCGGCCGCGCCACCGGCCCGGACGATCCCGTTGCCCAGTGGCTGGGCGGGGGTGAGCTGGTCCGGCCCAGCGCCGCGTTCCGCTCGCAACTGCGGACGCGCCTGCTGGCGCTCCCGCCGGCCGCCGCCGCGCCGGTCGGCCCCACCGCCGCCCAGGTGGCGATTGCGGTGGCGGTGGTGGCCGGTCTCGGCACCCTGGCCGCCATCACCTGGACCGGGAGCCGCCAGCCGACGGAAGGGCGGGTGGCCGCCACCGCGCCCGCCGCCACCGCGCCCGCCGCCGCGGCACGCGACGTCCCCGTGGAGCGCGCGGGCCCCGGGCAAGGCGTCGGGCCGGTTCGCGCGCCCGCGGACAACAGGGAAGCGGTCGCGCCTCCGACTCCCGCCGTGGCCCGGTCCACCGCCGGGCCTCCGGCACCCGTGACGCCCGCGGCGGTGGCCTCTTCGCTCCCCGCCACCGCCGCGGCGGCGTCCATGGCGGCCGACCAGTCGGGCGCGGCGGGTGGCGAGAGCGCGCCGCGGCCGCCGGGGGGCGGTCGGGCGCGGGAGCAGACGCCGCAACCCAGCGCCACCGAACCGGCACAGGGCGTGCCGCCCTCTCCGGCGCTGCCCGCGGACGAGCCCTCGGCGCTGCCGCCCGCCGCCACGCCGACGCCCGTTGCCGACGGCCTGCCGGCCGGCCCCACCCCAGCTCCCACCGGACAGGGCTGGCCCACCTTGCCGCCGCCTTCACCCACGCCCGACGGGGGGGCCGAGTAGCGGGCCGTGGGCCCGAACGACACGGCGCGCGGGCGGTGGTCGCGAACGACGCACAGAGCCGCCGGCGCGGCAGCCCTGGTGCTGGCCGCGGCCGTGGCGACCGGAGCGGCGGGAGCCACTTCGCGCGCCGGCGCGGCAACGGCCGCTCCAGGCTCACGGGCGGTTGACGTCGTCCGCCCGGCCGCCCGGCCGCCCCTCTTCCTGCCCGCCGTAGAGAGGCGGCCCGTGGCCCCGGCCGATGTCTGCGGCTTCGGCCTGGCATGCGGGCTCGACGAGGGCTGGTCGCTCGCGTGCGGCGGCCTGGGCCGCGTGCGGGACATGCTGGCAGTGAACACCCAGACCGGACAGCAGGTGGTGCTGGTCGGTGACGGGGCGGCCACGTACGATCCGCGCTCGGGCGCGTGGCGGGTCCAGTCCGGCCGGGAACTGAGCGGGCTGCGGGGCCTGTTCGTCACGGACCCGGCGGACGGCTGGGCGGTGGGCGAGCGCGGCCGCATCGCGCGCCTGCGTGCCGCGGACGGCTGCTGGCTGCCCGAGGGGCCCGAGCTGCACCTCAACGGCCGGATCGTGCTCGAGGCCATGATGACCGACGACTCCGGCCGCGAGGGCTGGGCCGTCGGTCGGCACGGCGCCGGCGGCCAGCTGCTGTCGCTGACCCAAGAGGACGGCGCGCCCGCGTGGCGCGACGTGTCCGACCGGCTGGCCGGCCTCCCGCCGCTGACGGACATCCATCTGCTGCGCCGGCAGCCGGACGGCACCCATCAGGCGTGGCTGGTCAGCCCGGACGCCGGCCAGGTCCTGGAGGCGGCGTTGGGCGGCGCCGCCGTGGCGCGCCTGGACGAGCGGATGGCCGTGACGAACCGCGACGGGTCGGCCGCCCGGCCGCGCGAGGTAGCCATGCGAGCCGGCATCCCGGATGAGGGCTGGTTGTTTGGCCCGTCCGGACCCGAATCGGACGCGGCTCTGGTCGGCTGGCGCTACGGCGGTGACGGGCGGTGGCTGCTGGCCCACCGCCAGGAGGGCCGGCCGCTGGTCGACCTGTACTTCGACAGCCTGGTGTCACCCGGCAAGTGGTGGCTGGGCCTGGCGCCCAACGAGCGCCGGTCGTCGCTGCTGCAGGTCACGGACCGGGCGGACGGGCAGGGCGCCTGGTCCGACGCGGACGGGCGCGCGCCGCCCGTCAGCTCCGACGCGCGCGGCGGCAGCCGGGCCGTGGCGAGCATCGTCAACGGCGACGCGCTGTACGCCTGGGGCGATGACGTGTGGCGCCACGTGCACGCCACCGACACGTGGGTGCGCCTGCGCCAGCGCCGCGAGCTCGTGGCCGTGGCGCAGCGCCATGGCGGCACGGGAGCCTGGCTGCTGGCGCGCGCCCAGTCAGCCGGCCCCGACACCGGCGGCCACGCCCAGCTCCTGCTGGCGGACCGCGGCATCCTCCGGCCGGCCACGGTGGCGTCGTCCGCACACGAGCCGGCGGGGGCCCTGCCGCCGCTACGCGCGCTGACCTCCGCGGCGAGCGGCACGTGGGCCGTTGGTGACGGCGGCGCCCTGGCCGGGCCGTCCGGAACGGCCGCCGCCAGCCCGTGGCGGCTGCTGGTGCCACCCGCTGCCGGGCCGGACCTGGTGGCCGTGGCGGCCGCGGACGACGGCGACGTGTGGGCGGTCGGCTCGGACGGCGCGGCCGACGGCGTGCTGGTGCGGCTCGACCAGACACGAGGCAGCTGGACGACCATGGCTTCCGTGCCGAGTCGGCCGCTTCTGGCCGTGGCGGCCTTGGACGGCGGTCTGGCGTGGGCCGTGGGGCACGGGGTGGCCTGCGCCTGTGACCGCGCCTCGTGCGCCTGCGAGCAGCGCCTGCCGTTCGCCGCCGGCGCGGCGCCGGAGCCGCTCGTCCTGCGCGCCGTGGCCGCCGTGCGCACGGCGTCCGGGCCGGCGGTCTGGGCTGCCGGCGGCTACTACGTGGTGCGCATGGATCCGGCCGGCTGGGCGGCCACCCGGAGGGCGCGGCGCCTGGACGGCGTCCCCGCGGGCGCTTCGGTGGTAGGCCTCGTGGCCGGCGGGGAGGACGACCTGTGGGCGCTGGCCACGTGCCGGCCCTATCCGGAGGAGGGGCGCGGCGTCAGTCTGGTCCGTCGCTTCGCCGGTGCCTGGGACGACGACCGCCACGTGGCGCCGTCGCGGGAGGCGCTGGCGATCGGCCTGCCGCTCGCCGACATGGCGCTGGCCGGCACGCCGGGCCGGCGCCAGGTGTGGCTGGCCGGCGACTGGTCCACGTTGCTCTCCCACACGTACGCGCCGGGCGCCGCGCCGGCGCCCGCGCCCGAGCTCGCGCCCGACCTGCGCTGCGTGGCCAGCGAGGCGCCCGCGTCACCCTGATCCGCCCGCGGTCACAGCGCGGTCAGCGCCAATCCAGTGCCAGGGGCAGATACGCTCGGTGCGGCCTGGTGTTGGCCAGGCCCGGCGTGCCGCCGGCGGTCAACGCCAGCCAGTTGTAGGGATCGGAGCCGAAGCGCCCGGGCGTCAACCGCTCCAGCGACGGCCCACCCCCGGCGGCGGCGGCCGGCCAAGGTGACGCCACGCCGTAGTCGACCACGTCGACCGTCAAGAACAGGCCGCCGCGCCCGCCCGGGGCATCGTGCCACGGTCGCACCAGCCGCACCGTCTCGCCGTCGTTGCTCAACCTGCCCTCGTAGGGCCCGTAGACGGTCACCTCTTCCGGCACCGGCACGGCCGCGCGAAAGGCCTCCGGAGCAGACGGCACCACCAACGCCATGCCGCCAGGCGGGAGCCGCGACCCGGGCGGGAACGAGAAGCGCACGCCCTCCGACAGGCGCCAGGGCCGCCCGTCGGGCGCGTGCAGCGCCACGGGCGCACCGGTGCGGTTGTGCAGCTCCAGAAACTCAGGCCCGTCGCCCGCGGGCTGGTACATCAGCTCGTGGACCACGACCTGGCCCACGAACGGCGCGGCGTTGGGGGCGCCCCGGCCGGTGCGGAACTCGTCCGGGTGGGCCGGATGGTCGATGCCGAAGGTGGGGCGCTGCAGCACCGACAGCCGCGCCCCGGCCGCGGTGGCGACCCGGCCCGTGGACCGACCCGCCTCGGCCGGCTCGTAGGCGAATCCCGCCAAGTGGCCCGTGAGGTTGCCGTCCGCATCGGCCGACGACAGGTAGAGCGCACCGCCGAACGGATCCAGGTGCAGCCCCGCCGCGGCCAGGTCGCGGCCGTAGACCACGTGGTAGGCGCCCGGCGCGAGAACCTTGCCGGCGCCCAAGCGGTAACCGAGCGGCTGCTCGCGCCGGGGGCCCAGGAACCAGCCGCTGACGTCGATGGGGTGGCGCGACGGGTTGTGCAGCTCGATGGCACCGTCCTGCGCGGGACCCGGGTGGGCCAGCACCTCGTTGATCACGGCCCGGCCCCGGCCGAACGGCGGCGCCGGGTCGGGGCCGCCGGGCGATCCGCCCGGGGCGGTGCTGGCCCGCCACGACTCCGGATCGGACGGATCCACGGCGTCCTCCGCCGGCACGAGCGACCACCCGAGACCGGCCGCGCCCAGCGGCCACAGCCCGTCGTTGCCGTAGCGCACCCGCGTCACCAGCCGACCCTCCGGGTCCAGCACCTCGATCGTCTCGCCGGAGTTGTCCAGCCGGCCGCCGAACGCCGCGAGGAACGGCACGCCCGGGTAACGGGCGGCAAAGACCCTCGCGTCGCGCACCAACACCACGTGCCCGCGCGGGCCCACGCTGCTGCCGGCGGGGAAGGAGTAACGCACGGCGTTGGAGACGCTGAACCCGGCCAGGTCGACCGGCGCGATCTCGAGGTTGTGCAGCTCCAGAAACTCGGCCGCAGCGTCGGTGGCCGGGTGGTACATGATCTCGGTGATCGCCAGCCGCGGCGACCCGAACCGCGCGTGCGCCAGGGCGCTCCAGAGCGGTTCGCCCGCCGTGCCGGCCAGCAAGCGAACGCGGATGTCGGCGTAACCCGACACCGAGAACGGCCCGGTGTACGGCCTTGCCGACGGCGCCACGGCGCCGCCCGGCGCGCGCGGGTCGGCGCCGTCACGCGTGACGTAGAGCGTGCCCTCGGTCGCGGCTCCGGGACAGCCGACAGTGCCGACGCCGACGGCGACACGCCGGCGCCCGCCGGGCTCCACCGGCCCCACGTCGATGACCGGCGCCGCGACGGCCGGGTAGAGGCCCTCGCGGCACAGCTGGCCGAGGACCTGTTGGCTGCGCGGCGGGTAGTAGGCCTCCAGCAAGCGCTGCCTCTCGGCGGCCCACATGGCCGGCGTCTGCGGCACCCGGCCGTGACGGGCCCGGTAGTCGTGCCAGACGGCCATCTGCTCGCGCTCCGCCAGGTACTCGGCCACGCCCGTGCCCCAGCGCGCCGCCTCGCCCACGATGGCCGCCCCCAACTCGGCGGTCAGGTCCGCGTAGCGCGCCGCCGCGGCCTCCGGCCGCAGCGCGCCGCCGGGGTCCAGCAGGTGCCGCTTGACGCGGTCGGCGAACAGCACGCGGTAGTCGGGGAACCGGCGCAGCCAGCCGTGCAGGCCGCCCACGCCGGGCGTGTCGGCGTTGAAGCCGCACTCGCGCGTTATGGGGTCGCGGACCGGCAGGCAGAAGCTGCGCGACGGGTTGTCGCGCAGCGCCGTGGTGTGCTCGTAGTCCCAGACGAAGAACTGGAAGCCGCCGCCGCTCTTCCTGTCGCGGGCGGCACGCCAGTTCTTGTTGGGCCAGTCGAAGTTGGCGCCGTAGATCTGCAACAGGATGTAGTCGGCGTGCTGCTCCAGGTCCAGAAGGTCGGACACGCGCGCGTAGCGCAGCCGGTCGCCGGGGTCCGCCGGGTCCGGCGCGGGGCTTGCGGCCACCACGTCGAGCAGCTCCTGATAGGTGTCGATGTGGCCGTCCTCCACCTCCGGCGGCCACGCGCCGTCCACCGCCTCGCTGCCGTCCTTCAACACGTCCCAATCGCCTTCGGCGCCGCCCAGGTGGTCGGACGCGAACGCCGCCGTGGGCTCCTCCGTCACGTTGTAGATGCCCCAGTACAGGCCGTTCACGTACAGGTGGACGAACCTGCCGCGGGCCGACAGCCAGCCCATGTCCAGCTGGGTCCGTCGGCCCCACTCGTCGTGCGCGTACTGGCCCTTGTCGGCAAAGAAGTAGAACGCGTCCGCCTGGCCGGCCCGCAGCCGGAGCACGTCGAACGAGGCCACCGGCGAGTCCGGGAACAGCGGCATCCGCAGCCGACTGGCCCCGTAGCGCGAGCGGAAGCGCAGGCTGAACGAGTGCTTGCGGGTCACGTCGGCCCGGCGGCTGAAGCCGCCGGCAATGCGCACGCCGCAGTCGATCTGCAGTGCCTCCGATCCGTCCCACGGCAGCCACTCCATGGAGCCCGGGCGCTCCATGCCCCGCGCCATGGGGTTGGCGTACAGGCCCTGCGGCCCGAACATGTCGTCCATGGCCGTCACCACGGACATGGAAGGCAGCGCCTGCAGATCGGCGTGCAGGGTGCCCATGCGATGGATCAGCACGCCCGGCTGCATGCCGTAGAGCGCCGGCACCGGATGGCCGGACAGCCTGGAGTCCTCGGGGTAGGTGCCCCACGCGGACGGCAGGCCTCGCTCCCGCGCCACGCGGTCCGACTGCGCCAACACGTCGTCCAAGACCACGTACGTGTGGGTGGAGACGGGGCCGGGATGGAACCCGTCGCGAAAGGCGGCAGCCCGGATGACGGTGGAGCGCGCGATGTCCAGCGGGCCCAGGTACGTGAGGCCGTTCGCCTGGTCCGGCAGGGTGCCGTCCACGGTGAACCGGATGACCGCCCGCGGCGTCGCCGTCCGCAGGGTCAGCCGGAACGGCTGGCCGTACACGCCGCGCGGCACGTCCGGCACCACGGGCGCCGACTGCGGCCGGGCCTGCACCGCGGGCAGAAACAGCCGCCGGCCGTCCGCGCTCGGGCCCACCGCGGCGCCGGCCGATCGGGCTCCGACCTCCATGCCGGCGGGCATCGCGCCGTCCGGGCCCCGTGCGGCGCGCCCGCTCGGCGCCACCAAGGGCGCGCCGGCCGCCGGCGCCGGTCCCGCCGCCAGCAGCAACAGCAGCGCCGCCACGGCGCCCCACGCGGCAGCGGTCCGCGGGAGCCGGAGGGTGGGGGCGGCGCCGTGCGGCCGCGGGCGGGCGGTGTTCATGGCGTCATGAGGCGGCGCGAGGCGGCCGGAGCGGGGCACCGGGAAGCCCACCCCGTCGCCGCGCATTGGCCCTACCGCCACGCGTCAATGATAATGCGCCCGGCAATCGTTGTGGGCACGCCGGACGTTAAGCTCTTCACGCGGGCGGCGCCCCATCCGCCACCGCCCGACCGCCGGGACCGTCCGGCCACGCAGCTCGGGGCTGCCGACCATGCCTTCCAGCAACCCGTTCGAGGACATCCTCACGGCGCTTTTCAACAACGGCACCGACGTCGTCTCGTACGGCGACTACCTGATCGCCCTGGGGCTCAGCTTCTCGCTGTCTCTGGTCATCGGCGCCGTGTACCAGCGCACGTACCGCGGCCGGCGCTACACCCAGGACTACGTGCACACCCTGGTGCTCATGGGCATGGTCGTGTCGGTGGTCATCATGGTCGTGGGCGAGAACGTGGCCCGCGCCTTCGGCATCTTCGCCGCGTTCTCCATCATCCGCTTCCGGCGCGCGCTGCCCGAGGCGCGCGACGTGGGCTTCATCTTCTTCGCGATGGCCGTCGGCCTGACCGCCGGGGCCCGTGAGTACCTCTTCGCCATTCTCACCACGGCCATCGTGTGCGTGGCCGTGTTGGTGATGTCGCGCCTGGACCTGTTCGCGCCGCCGCCCACCAGCCACTCGCTGCTGGTGCGCGTGCCGCCGGGCATGGACTACGAGGCCGCGTTCTCGGACGTGTTCGCCCGGCTGCTGGAGTCGGCCACGCTGGTCTCCATGCAGTCGGTCAAGGGCGACAAGCAGATCGAGCTTCAGTTCGCGGTCCAGTTGCGCGCCGGCGCGGCGGCCGCGGAACTCGTGGCGGACATCAGGCGCCTGACCGGCAGTGGGCGGGTGGTGCTCCAGTCCACCACGCCGCGCCGCGTCCGCTGAATCTGCCGGGATCGCGCTCCGGGCCCCTGGGATCGCGCTCCGGCCCCCCCCGGCATCACGCCAGCGCCACCACCGCGCGCAGCAGGCGCAGCCCGTCGGGCTCCGCGCGGGCAGGCGCGCCGCAGCCGGCGCGCCAGTCGGGGTGCTGGTGCGGTGCCACGAAGCGCTCCGGATGCGGCATGAGGCCCAGAATGCGCCCGCTGGGATCGGTGATGCCGGCGATGCCGTTGCGCGAGCCGTTGGGGTTGTCCGGGTAGCTCGCCGCGGGCCGGCCATCCTCGTTCACGTAGCGCAGCGCCACCTGGCCGGCCGCCTCCAGGCGCTGCAGCGTGGCCTCGTCGGCCTGGAAGCGCCCCTCGCCGTGGGCCGACGGCAGCGCGATGAGGTCCGGCACGCCGTCCAGCGCGGCGCAGTCGCTGGTGCGCGCCAGACGGACCCAACGACACTCGTAGCGCCCGCTCTGGTTGGTGGTCAGCGCCGCCGCCGGCCGCCCCAGCACGCCGTCCGGCAGCAGGCCGGTGCGCACCAGGACCTGGAAGCCGTTGCAGATCCCCAACACCGGTTTGCCGGCCGCGGCGAAGGCGGCCATGTCATCCGCCAGGAAGCTCATGAGCTCCACGGCCATGACCTTGCCCGAAGCCACGTCGTCGCCGTAGCTGAAGCCGCCCGCCACCACCAGGCCGTCGAAGGCGCCCAGCCGCCTCTCCCGCCAGCGCAGCAGGTTCATGGGGACGATCTCGGTCACGGCGCCGGCCGTCTCCAGCCCGTGCGCCGTCTCCAACTCGCAGTTGGTGCCGTCGGCCTTCAAGATGCAGAAGCGCGGCCTGCCCAAGGTGGCCACGGTCGCCTCCCGGGGCGCGGCGCGGTCGGCACGGGCCTAACCGACCGCGGCGCGGTCCTCCTGGAACCGACGCAAGCGCTGCGCCAGCTCGTCGAACTGGTCCTCGCCGGTCATGGACACGCACGCGCGCAGCCCCTCCAGCCGGCAGCTGCCCGTGGTCTCCAGCGTGATGGCGCTGATGCCGTAGTGCAGCAGCTCCAGGAGCAGGTCGGCGCCGTGATGGAAGCCGGGATGGCGGACGGTGAAGTAGAAGCCGTCGGCCAGCGGCTGGCCCAGGTCGTTGTCGTAGACCAGCTCGAAGCCGTTGTCCAGAAACAGCCGCTTCATGACCGCCGCCCGGGCGGAGTAGACACGCGCCGGGTGGAACAGGCTCCTGTCGCCGCCGTTGGCCGCGCGCAGCAGGGCCAGCAGCCCGTACTGCGGGCTCTCCGGCACGCAGGCCGTGTTGGGGTACAGCACGCCGTGCACCAGCGCGTGCCCCACGTGCTCCGAACCGAAGCGGGGAAGCAGCTCCGGCACCCGGGCGTCCATGAGCGCCGGCGAGACAATGGTGAGCGCGATCCGCTGGCCGGCGTAGCTGAACATCTTGGAACTGCTGATGATGGTGACGGCCCGACCGGTGTGGCGCATCACGGTCGGCTGGAACGGCGGCTCGCCGGGCGTGTAGTAGTCCTGCCGGGTGTCCATGCCGAAGTACGCCAGGTCCTCGATGGCGATCAGGCCGTGCTCATCGCACACGCGCCCCAGGCCCTCGAGCTCCTGCTCCTTGAGCACGACCCACGTGGGGTTGTTGGGGCTGGACCACAGCAGGCCGCACAGATCGCCCCTTCGCGCGCGCTCGTCCACCGCCTGCACCAACGCGTCGCCTCGGTAGTGGTACAGGTCGATGCCGTCACTGGGCACGCCCATCAACCGCAGCTGCAGCTTGTTGACGGGGAACCCGGGCTCCAGGCAGAGCACCTTCCCGCCGCGTCGCAGGCCGCTCGCCACCGTGATGGCGCCAAAGCAGCCCTGCATGGCGCCCACGGTGGGCACCACGCAGCCAGGCGGCACCCGGATGTCGCAGAAGAGCTCGAAGAAGCGCGCGCCTTCCTCCTTGAGGGCCGGGACACCCTCGAAGGGCGCGTACACGTGGCCCACCTGGCCGTCGCGCAGCGCGGCCGCCTCAGCCTCGATGGCGATGGGGCTCACGGGCAGGCCGGGCACGCCGAACTCCATGCGGATGAACCGCACGCCCAGTTCGGACTCGATGGCGTTGACCACGGCGTTCATCTCGCGGATAGAGGCCCGGCGCACGTCGAACTTCTGCCGGCCGAGAATGCCCTCGACCGCCTGGCGGTCGAGCGGTACCGTCGTCTGGTCCATGGGGCCGGGCTTCCTTTCGGTGGAGGCTGGAGCAGGCCGAACGATACCCCGCTGCGGGCGACGGCGCCAGTTGTCCTTGCCGCCGGCACCCGGGCTGGCGCCGCCGCGGGCCTTCCGATACGATGGCGCGCGGCCCGGTCGCGGCCCGGTCGCGGCCCGGTCACGGCCCGTGTCGCGGCCCGGTCGCGGCCCGCCGCGCCGCGTCGCGAAAGGAGGCTCGAGTGACCGAGTTCGACTGGCTGGGGTTGGTGGTGATCCCACTCGCCATCTTCGGCGCGCGTATCGTGGACGTGTCCATCGGCACCGTGCGCATCGTGTTCATAGGCCGCGGCATGGGCGTCCCCGCCGCGCTGTGCGGCTTCCTGGAGTCGCTCATCTGGATCCTGGCGGTGTCGCAGATCCTGCGCAACCTCACCGCCCCGCTGTACTACGTGGCCTATGCCGGCGGCTTCGCCGCCGGCAACTACGTGGGCCTGCTCATCGAGCGGCGCCTGGCCATGGGCAAGGTGATCCTCCAGCTGATCACGCAGCGCCCCGTGGACGACATCCTGGCCGTGTTCCGCGACATGGGCCTGGGCGCCACGCTCACGCACGGCGAGGGCCTGCAGGGACCGGTGCATGTCGTGCACTCCGTCACGCCCCGCCGCCGGCTGAGAGAGGCGCTGAACCGCATCCACGAGGTCCACCCCAAGGCCTTCTACACGGTGGCGCCCGTGGCGCAGGTGGACCAGGGCGTCTTCCCACCAGGCCGCACCCGCCGCACCGGCATCTCCATCCGGCAGCGCAAGTAGCGCGCCGGCCGCGCACAAGGCCGGCCCTAGTGGAAGACCTCGCGCAGCGGGCGCTCCCAGGCCTCCTGGAGGACCTGGAGCGGCGCGTCAAACAGCCGGCCCGCCGGTCCGTCCACGCGCAGCACCGGCTCCTCGAGCGTGTGCCCCAGCACCAGGTGGGGCACGTGGCCGAACCAGGCCCCCGCCTCCTCACCCGGCGCCAGCTCCGCCACGAACACGCCCGCCGTCTCGTGGAACAGCGCCACGTCGGGTCGCGGGTGGAGCGGCGATACATCCACGCTCGCGCCCAGCTTGCCGTCGAAGCCCATCTCGGCCAGGGCGGTGAGCAGCCCGCCCTCGCTCACGTCGTGGCAGGCGCACACGGCGCCGTCCCGGATGGCCGCGTGCACCGCGCGCAGGACGGCCGGCAGGACAGCCAGGTCAACGCGCGGCGGACGCTCGCCGCGCAGCCCGGCGCTCTCCAAGTAGGCCGAGCCGCCCATGCCGTCGGGGTCACCGGCGCCCACCAGCACCAACGTCGCGCCCGCCTGTTTGAAGCGGGTGGTGACGGTGCGCGCGACGTCCGCGATGCGCCCGAACGCCGACACGCATAGCACCGGCGGGATCTCGAGAACGCGTCCGTCCGGATAGCGGTACGTGCTCGACAGCGAGTCCTTGCCGGACACGAACGGCCGCTCCAGGGCGCGCATCACGTCCACGCACGCGTCCACGGCGCGGTCCAGGTCGCCCAGCGCGGCGGGAACGGGGTACGGCCAGATGAAGTTGTCGATGAGACCGACCTCATCGGGGTTGCCGCCCACGGCCACCAGGTTGCTCACGGCCTCCGCCGCCGCCCACACACCGCCCCAGTACGGATCGAACGTGTTGAGCACCGGGTTGAGGCCGTGGGCAATCACCAGGCCGTAGGGTGAGCCGAGAAGGGGCGCCACGACGGCCGCGTCGCCCGGCGAGCGGCCCCGGGCCCCATGGAACGGCCCCACCACCGCCGTGCCCTGGACCGTGTGGTCGTACTGGCGGACGATGGGCTCCTTGGACGCCACGTTGGGGTGCCCCAGGACGCGCGTCGCCGCGCGCAGCCACTCCTCGCGGTCGGCGGGCGGCGGCGGCAGCTCGCGCGGGCCCGGGCGCGGCGCCCAGGTGGCTTGAAGGACGCGCTGGGGCCAGCCGTCGTGCAGGAACGCCATGTCCAGATCGGCCACAACCTCGCCCGCGTGGCGCACCACCAGCCTGCCGCTGGGCTCGAAGACGCCCAGGTCCGTGGCCTCCACGTTGTAGCGCCGGCAGACCGCCAGGACGGCCTCCACGTGTTCCGGGGCCACCGCCAGCACCATGCGCTCCTGCGACTCCGAGACAAAGATCTCCCATGGCGCCAGGCCGGAGTACTTGAGCGGCGCGCGCTCCAGCTCCACCGTCGCGCCCAGGGCGCTGCCCATCTCACCGATGGCCGACGAGAAGCCGCCGGCGCCGCAGTCGGTGATGGCGCGCACCAGGCCCTGGTCGCGACAAGCGAGCACGGCGTCCAGCAGGCGCTTCTCCTCCACGGCGTTGCCGATCTGGACGGCCTGGGAGTTGACCTGCATGGTGTCCGACGTCATGGCCGTGGACGAGAACGTGGCACCGTGGATGCCGTCGCGGCCGGTGCGCCCGCCGAGGGCCATGATGCGGTCGCCCGGCTCCGGCCACGCCTTGCGGGCGACGCTCTCCGGCAGCAGGCCATAGGCGCCCACGATCACCGTGGGCTTGGCGCGGAAGTCCGCGTGGAAGTGAACGGAGCCGTTGTTGGTGGGAATGCCCATCCGGTTGCCGTAGTCGCGGACACCGGCCACCACCCGCCGCAACAGATAGTCCGGCGGCAAGGCTCCCGGGGGCACCTGGTCCGGCGCCAGGTCGGGCGGCGCGAAGCAGAACATGTCGGTGGACGCGATGACGGCCGCGCCGCGGCCCGTGCCCATGATGTCGCGGAACACGCCGCCGGAGCCCGTCATGGCGCCGCCGTACGGCTCGATGGCCGACGGGCTGTTGTGCGTCTCCACCTTGCCTGCCACGGCCCAGCCGTCGTAGAAGCCGAGGACGCCGCTGTTGTCCACGAAGGCGGACACGACCAGCTCCGGATAGAGCCGAGCGGCCTCCTTCAGTCGGGTCATGAAGGGCGGCTTGGCCACGCCGTCCACCACCACCGGGCTCTTGAAGGTCTTGTGCACGCAGTGCTCGCTCCACGTCTGCGCCAGCACCTCCAACTCCACGTCCGTGGGGTCGCGGCCCAGGTTCCGGAAGTGATCGCGAATGGCCTGCATCTCCTCCAGGTTCAGGTAGAGGCCGGCGCTTGACAGCTCCTGCAGGCGCTCGTCGCCGGCGGCGCAGAGCGCGATGCGGCGCGTGGGGCCCGGCCGTCCCTCCAGGACCAACGTGTCGGGCTCGCGCGTTACCACGCGCTCTACGGTCGGGTTGACGAGCAGTCGCGCCACCACGCGGTCCAACCAGGCGGAGTCGACACGGCCGTAGAAGGCGTACTCGCGGCTGGCGTCCACGGCCCGCGGGCGCACGGCCAGGTCGCCGGCGGCCTTCAGGATGGACGCTGCCTCCGGGTTCATGACGCCCGGGTGGTACGCCACCTCCACCACACGGTCGGCGCCCGGGGCGATGGGCTGGTCCAGCGCCCAGCGCTGCGCCACCGGGTCGGCCAGCAGCGACCGCGCCAGCTCCCGCGCCTGGTCGGCGGTCACGCCCTCCAGACGGTAGACGCGCGCGGTACGCACCCTATCCAGATCGTGGGGCCCGATGGCGCGCCCGATCTCGGCCAGCAGGTCCTCGCCCAACGGATCGCTGTCGGCCGCGTCGGTGACCCGAACGGTGTGCAGGCCGGCGCGTGGCTGCGTCATGGCGTGTCCCCTCTCACCCGGGCGGCGGCTGGGCCCGGTCGAACGTGGCGCCCTCAGCGCCGCCCGTCACCGAACGCAAACAGGTCGCCGAGCGATTCGTGCCGGAAGTTGCGGCGAATGGCCTCACCAAAGACGGGCGCCACGGACAGGATGCGCATGTTGACCAGCCGCTTGCTCGCGGGGATGTGCACCGTGTCGGTGGTCACGATCTGGCTGATCTGCGGGATGTGGGCCAGCCGGTCGATCGCGTTGCCCAGGAACAGGCCGTGCGTGCAGGCAACCAGGATGTCCGCGACGCCGTGATCGACCAGGATCTCGCACAACTCGGCCACCGAGCCGCCCGTGGCGATCTCGTCGTCGTAGATCAGCGCCCGGCGGAAGCCCACGACCTGGCGTCCCACGAGCGGGTCGATCATCACCTGGGTGTCCGAGATGCGTGTCTTGGTGGCCACCGCGACGGGCAAGCCCAGGTGCTCGGCGAACCGCGCGGCGGACTTGGCGCCGCCGGCGTCCGGCGCCACCACCACCGCCGAATCCGGCGTCAGGCGGCAGTCGCGCAGGTGGTTGACGAACAGCGCGCGAGCCGTGAGGGGATCGATGGGGACACCGAAAAAGCCATGGACCTGCGGCGAGTGCAGCGTCATGGTCATGACGTGCGAGGCGCCGGCCGTCTCGATCAGGTCGGCAATCAGCCGCGCGGTAATGGAGATCCGCGGCTGGTTCTTCTTGTCCGAGCGGGCGTACGAGAAGTACGGGATGATGGCGTGCACCTCGCGCGCCGCCGCGCCGCGCGCGATGTCCAGCATCATGAGCAGCTCGAGCAGGTGCTCCGCCACCGGCGCCACGAACGACTGCACGAGGAACACGGTCCGGCCGCGGACGCTGGCGCCCAGCTGGATCTCCAGGTTGTCGTTGCGGAAGCGATCGACGTGCGTGGGATCCAACGGCAGTCCCAGGTGCCGGGCAATGCCGGCGGCCAGGCCCGGGTTGGAGCGCCCGCTGAAGATGCGCACGTCGTCCGGGTCGATCAGCGGTCGCGGCGCGTCGTTCATGCCCCGTCTCCCGGCGGTCCGGCCGCCCCAACACGTGGCGCGGCGGCGCCGCAGCGGGGCACCGCCGGCGCGCGGCTCATGCCCGAACCTCCAGGCTGTGACCGCCGAAGGTCAAGCCCAGCGGCTCGATGACGACCTCGCGTCGACCGTCCTCCACCCGCCCCGCCGGCCAGGCCTCGATGCCGTGGTCGGCGGCCACCGCCACCACCGCGCCTACGGACCCGGCGGGGCAGTAGACGGCGAACCCGGCGCCCATGTTCAGGCTGCCGTATGCCTCCTCCATGGTCAGCTCGCCCCGGTCGCACAGGAAGCGGAAGAGCGGCCCCACCGGCGGGACGAAGTGCATCACGTACCGCAGGTCCCGCCGGGCCCGCATCAGCTTGCGCCAGCCGTGGCCGGTGATGTTGGACATGTAGCGCACGTCGACGCCGGCGTCCAGAACGTCGGCCACGATCCGGGCGTACAGGTGGGTGGGCTGCAGCAGGGCCTCGCCGTACCCCATCCCGCCGCCGATGTCGGTGGCGTAGCCGTCCTCCAGGCGCCGGGCGATGCGGCGCGCCAGGCTGAGGCCGTTGGCGTGGATGCCGTTGGACTCGAGCAGCACCACGGCGTCACCGGGCGCAAGTCTCTCGCCCAGCGCCAGGCGCGACTTGGGCCGGATCAAGCCCACGCAGGCACCGGCCAGGTCGATGGCGCCGGGCGCCACCACGCCGCTCAGCGCCGGCGTCTCGCCGCCGCCCCACGCGGCGCCGGCGCGCCGGCAGGCCTCCGCCCAACCGGTCACCAGGTCGGCGGCCCGCTCGCGGTCCTCGAACCAGGCCGAGTCCCCAATGGCCCAGTAGGCGTTGACCACCTGCGGCTGCGCCCCAACCGCGGCCACGTCGTTGACGATCATGGCCACCGTGTCCTGGGCGATGGCGTCATAGTGCGTGCGGCCGGTGATGGGCCGCACGGCGTCGGCCACCAGGTTCTTGGTCCCCAGGCACTCGAGGACCAGCACGCGGTAGGCATCGTTCTCCGCCCAGACATACGCGCTCTCGCCGCGGCTTCCCGCCACCTCGGCCATGCCCCAGCGCGCCAGCATGCCGGCCGTGGCGGCCGCCGCCCGCTGCGCCAGCACCTTGGCCGGGTCGATGGCGGCGTAGTCCACGCCGCTGGCCGCGTACGTCAGGCCGCCGCCGGCTTCCTCGTCGCTCATGCCTCGCCCTCCTCGTCATGGCCTTGACCGTCGCGCACCCACGCCAGAAAGGACACCCACGACAACACCGCCGTCATGGCCACGAGCAGCGGCGTGGTCAGCGGCACCACGCGCTGCACGGGAAGCCCCGCCGCGGAGGCTGCGGCCAGCAGCGCAGAGGCCGCGGTCAAGGCGACCAGGAGCCCCAAGGGCACGCGCAGGCGCCACGGCACGGCGTACGAGCCCCTAGGCCGGCAGCACGCCGGCGGCGCGCAGGTTGCGCGTGACGCGCGCCTCAGGCGGCTCGTCGTCGGCCCGGAAACGCTCGCCCGTCACGCCCTCGTAGGCCTCGATGTACAGGCGGCTCATGCGTTGGGCCAGCTCGTCCGGCATGGGCGGCGGCTGGCCGGTGCCGCGGTAGCCGCGGTCCACGTACCAGCGCCGCAGGAACTCCTTGTCGAAGGTGTCGGGCTCGTCTCCGGCCCGCAAGCGCTCGTCGTAGGTGCCGGCGCGCCAGAAGCGGGAGCTGTCCACCGTGTGGATCTCGTCGATCAGCGTGAGGCTGCCCGCCACGTCGCCGAACTCGTACTTGGTGTCCACCAGGATGAAGCCGCGGGCGGCCGCCAGCTCCTGGCCGCGGGCGAAGAGGCGACGCGTGGCGTCCTCCATGGCCTCGTACACGTCGGCCGGCACGATGCCCCGCGTCAGGATCTCCTCCCGCGTCAGCTTCTCGTCGTGGCCGCCTTCGAGCGCCTTGGTGGTAGGCGTGATGACGGGCTCGGGCAGGCGCTCGTTCTTGCGCAGGCCCTCCGGGAACCGCAGCCCGTAGATCTCCCGCTCGCCGCGCGAGTAGGCATACCAGAGCGCGGTGGTGGTGACGCCCGTGATGTAGCCGCGGATCACCATCTCCACCGGCCACACGCGGGCGCGCCGCACCACCATCACATTGGGATCGGGCACCGACAGCAGGTGGTTGGGCACGATGTCTTGCGTGTTCCGGAACCACCACGCGGCCATGGCGGTCAGCACCTGGCCCTTGTACGGGACCGTGCCCAACACCACGTCGAAGGCGCTCTGCCGGTCGGTGGTGACGATGACCCGGCGGTCGTCGACGTCCCACATGTCACGCACCTTGCCCCGCTGCTTGGGCCCCAGGGGCAGGTCGATGGCTTCCAGTCGCGGCGCGCTCATGCGGAATCGCTCCGCCCGGCCAGGTAGGCCTCCACGCCCAGCTGCTCCAGGCGCGCGCTCTTGGCCGCCACCTCCTCGTCCAGGCGCGCGCGGAACGCGGCCAGGCGCTGGGCAAGGTCCGGATCGCCGAGGGCCAGGATGCGCACGGCCAGGTGGGCGGCGTTCCTGGCCCCGTTCACAGCCACCGTAGCCACCGGAATGCCGGGCGGCATCTGGGCGGTGCTGAGAAGCGCGTCCATGCCGCCCAGGCCGCCGGACTGCAGCGGCACCCCGATCACCGGCAGCGGGGTGTGCGCCGCGGCCACGCCCGCCAGATGGGCGGCCAGCCCGGCGCCGGCGATGATCACCCGCAGCCCGCGCTCGGCGGCGGCTTCCACGTAGGCGGCGGTGCGTTGCGGCGACCGATGCGCCGAAAGGACGCGCACCTCGCACGGCACGCCGAACTCGGCCAGCACGTCGCAGGCGCCGCGCATGGTCGACAGGTCGGAGTCGCTGCCCATGAGGACGGCGACGAGAGGCTGGCTCACTGGAGTCCCTCCCGGTGGGTGGCGGGGTCGTCCGGACCGTTCCGGCCGGCGAATGCGGCGCGCGGAGCGCGGGCGGCGGCGGCGACGCGTCGGATCACGTCAGCACCTCCTGAAGACGACCGCTGTCGATGGCCGACCGCAGCTCCATGGCGATGCGGTCGCCCACGGGCACCGGACGGCCGTACAGGTACGTGCTGTAGGGCGTGGCCGCAATGCCCGGCGACCCGGGCACCCGCGGGCTCACGTCCACCACGACGAACGACTTCTTGGGCGGGCCCGGCGTCACGATGCTCTGCAGCGCGAACGGGCCGATGACGCCCGGCGGGTAGAGCCGGGCCGCGGCCTCCACGAACCGCTCGCCGGCCTCGAAGATCATCTCCAGCATGCTCTCCAGCACGGTCACCGCCACATGGCCGGCCTCTTCGTACTTGAGCGGCGTGGCGGCCAGCGCGTCCTGGTGCAGGAAGCCCGGCAGCGTGGCCAGCCCGGCGGCGTTGGTCTGGCGCCGCGCATCGGTGCCCAACAGCTCCAGCCGGCCCGTGAGCGGCGAGTAGAAGTAGTTGAAGTTGACCAGGGCCCCCAGGATGAACTCCTCGATGGTGGCTCGTGCCAGCGCCTCCGCGGAGAACACCCCGGCGTCCATCCGCTCCGCGGCCACGCGGTCGAACTCGTCCGGGCTGCGGGCAATGAAGAAGGCGCGCTCGAAACCGCGCTCCGCTTCCAGCACCTTGACCAGCACCGGCCGGTCGATCTGGTCCGGCGAGGCAAAGAGCCGCGGGTGGCGGATGTCCGCCTCGTCCAGCAGATCGTACTGGTTGGGCACCATCTCCCGCTCCTCGATGCGCAGGAGGAAGCGGTTGCCGAACATGGGCACGCGGAAGGCGTGCTCGATGGCGTCGTAGTCGCTGTCCAGGTAGACCTCGAACGAGCGGTGAGGGACGAACACCGCGTGGCGCTCGCGCAGGCGGTTCTGCGCCTCGCGCCCCAGGAGGTCCCGGAAGCGAGCCAGGGCGATGACCTCGTCCACGCAGCCCAGGCCGTCGCGCGCGGCGAAGTGGTGGCTGTACGTTCGATCGCGCCCCCGTTGGGTCACGACCACGGTGCCGAAGCCGTGTGCCTTGGCCCCGCGGCACACCTCCAGCGCCGAGTGGCTGCCCAGCGTGGCCACCGTCAGCCTCTCGGGGTCCAGGGCTCCCAGCGCCTCCTCCAACCAGGTCATGGCATCAGTCCTCCGTCGGGGTGCGGTGGCCGTCGACCACCTCGGCCAGCCGTCCGGCCTGGGCGGCCTCGCGCAGTTCGCGCGCAATGCGCCGGCCGGTGCTCATGGGCTCGTCGAACCACAGAGCGGCATACGGCGAGCCGTTCACGAACAGGTTGGTGCCGGCCACAATGCGACAGCTGATCTCGATCACGTGAAAGCGCATGTCGGGCGTGATGATGGTCTCGAGGCAGAAGGGCCCCCACATGCCGCGGGCATCGATGACCGAGCGCGAGGCGGCCACCACCCGCTCGCCCATGCGGTACGCGGTCTCGAGCATGGACTCGCGCAGCACCAGCGGCGAGTTTCCCACCACCACGTAGCTGGGCGCGGGCGCCAGCTCGGCCTGCACGGCGTGCGGCAGCCGACCGAGCGCGTCCACGTTGGTCTCGTAGCGCCGGTCCATGCTGAGGATCTCCAGTCGCTCGCGCACCACGGACTGGAAGTAGTGGATGTATAGCGTGACGCCGACGACGTAGTGCTGGATGGTGTACGGAACGTCGCCCAGCCGGCGCAGATGCTCCTCCAGCGACGCCCGCGAGCGCGCCAACACGTACCCCTGACCACCCGCGGCGCCGTGCGTCTTGACCATCACCGGCCAGGCGTCCACCTTGTCCGGCGACGCGTACTCCCGGGGCACGGGCACCTCGGCCTGCTCCAGCCACGAGCGTTGCAGGTCCCTGTCGCCCTCCCAGCGCAACACGGCCTTGTTGCCGTAGTACGCCACGCCCATGCGCTCGTTCTGCTCGCGCCCCAGGTAGGCCACGAACGAGCCGTGCGGCACCACAACCGCCCCGCGCGCCGCCAGGCCGCCCTCCAACGCCGGGAAGTCCGCATAGCGGCTGACGCCGATCACCTCGTCCACGAACGGGTAGCGCCGGTACAGGGCCTCGCTCCCGCCAGCGCCTATCACCAGGTTGGGCAGACCCTCGTCGCGCGCGCCCTTCAGGATCTGCAGGGCGGAGTGGCTGCCCAGCGTCGCCACCAGCGGTGTCCCGGTCATGGTCGTCCTCACGTGAGCGCGCGGGCGGCGATGTCGCGCCGGTAGCGCATGCGGTCGAAGTGCAGGGCTTGCGGACCGATGGCCTCGTAGGCGCCGACCACGGCCTCGCCCAACGAGCCCCGCACGCACGTCACGTTCAGCACGCGGCCCCCGGCGGCCACCACCCCGCCGTCCTGCGCCCGTGTGCCGGCGTGGAAGACCTTCACACCCTCGACCCGCTCGGCGGCTTCGATGCCCTGGATGGGCGTGGCCGGCGACGAGCTCTCCGGATAGCCCTCGGACGCCAGCACCACGCACACCGAAGCCAGGCCCGGGCGCAGCGGCGTGCCGGAAGACCCCAGGTCGCCGCACGCCGCGCCCAGCAACACCTCGTACAGGTCCACGCCCAGCACCGGCAACTGCGACTGCGTCTCCGGATCGCCAAAGCGCACATTGAACTCGATCACCACCGGACCGATCTCGGTCAGCATCAGCCCGCAGTACAGGCAGCCCCGGAACGGACAGCCCTCGGCCCGCATGCCCGCCAGGGTGGGCTCGACCACTTCGCGCCGGACGCGCTCCACCAGGTCCGGGGTGGCGATGGGCGCCGGAGCGTAGCTGCCCATGCCGCCCGTGTTGGGGCCCCGATCGCCCTCCTCCAAGCGCTTGTAGTCCTGCGCCGGGGGGAACAGCACGTAGTCGCGGCCGTCGGTGGCCACCATCAACGAGATCTCGGGCCCCGCCATCCGGTTCTCGATGAGCGCGCGCGCACCGGCGGCGCCGAACTTGCGCTCCACCATGACCGTCCGGACCGCCCGCAGCGCCGACTCCACGCCGTCGCACACCAGCACGCCCTTGCCGGCGGCCAGGCCGTCGGCCTTGACCACGCAGTGACCGCCCACCTCCCTCACCGCTCGCTCGGCCGTCTCCACGTCGTCCGCCACGGTGAACCAGGGATGCGGGATGCCGTGGCGGGCCATGAACTCGCGGGCCCAGACCTTGGTCGACTCCAGGCGCGCGGCGCGCCCGGTGGGGCCGAACACCGTCAGGCCGGCGGCCTGGAAGCGGTCCGCCAGGCCGGCCGCCAGCGGTCCTTCCGGGCCCACCACGGTCAGGTCCACCTGGCGCGAGAGCGCCAGATCCAGCAACGCCTCCGGATCGTCCGCGCCGTGCGGCACGTTCTCCATGCCGGGCTCGCCGGCCGTGCCGCCGTTGCCCGGCGCCACGTAGACCCGACCGACGCGCGGCGAGCGCAAGAGAGACCAGGCGAGGGCGTGTTCGCGACCGCCGGCGCCAACGACGAGCACACGGGCCTGCGCACGGGGCATGGGCACCTCCTCCACGGGATAGCGCATTGTACCACGTCGAGCCCGCCGCGGAGGCGCGCGGCCACCCCCCGCCAAGTGGCCCCCCGGGGCCGGCGGCCCCGGCACCCGAAAGCGGCCCTACGGGGCCCCGCCGCCGGCCTCTTGCCCGCCGCCGGCCCCTTGCCCGCCGCCCGTCCCTTCTCCGTTGCCGCCGGCCGCTTCTCCAGCGCCCCGGGGCCGGGCGTAGCGCCGGCCGCGGCCGGTGCCGAGCGCCTCCAGCTCGCCTTGGTCGACCAGCAGCCGCAGGTCCGCGCGGGCCGTGTGGCGCGTCACGCCGAAGCGCTCGGCGTACGCCGCCGTGGTCCAGACGGTGCCCTCGCTGCCCAGCCGAGCCGCCTCGCTGACGCGCCCGTGGCGATCGAAGACGGGCAGGGGCAGCTGCGAGGCGAACGCCTGGGGCCCCTCGCGCACTCCCGCGGCGGGCAGCGGGGCGACGGGCTCGCCGAGATGGGCGCGCCGCGCGGCCGCCAGCCAGCGGAAGGCGAACGACTGCGCCAGATCGCGGCTGTCCGCGAACATCCAGCTCACACCGGGGTGCGACACCTGCAGGGCAGCCACCACGTTCATCAACCAGCCCGGCTTCACGCGCCGGCCCTTGAACAGCTGGGCGAACCGACCCTCCACGACCACCACGGCGCGCGGCATCCGGCTCAGCTCCGCCAGCTGGAACCCCAGCCGACCGTCCACGGCCGCCGACACCAGGTCGTCTACCCGCTTGCGCTCCACCACCGCCACCAGCAAGTCGTCCACAAACACGCCGTAGTCGCCCGCCGGCAGCGAGCGCCGCGCGCGGCTGACCGGCAGCCGCCCAAAGCGCCACGGGTAGCGCTCCCGGGTGTCGACGGCGATCTCCAGCGGCCGCTCCAGCCCGCTGGCCAGCGGCACGCGCACGCCCGGCCGCGCCGCCTGCACGGTGGCCGGCGTGCGCCAGAACACGCTGCCGCGGCCGAGGCCGCCGGTCCACACGAAGAGCGACCGCCGGCGCCGGGCGCGCTCCAGCACCAGGTGCACCGCGTTGCCGCGCCGCCGGCACGACCGCACGGCCACCTCCTCCACCACGTCCGCGTCGCCGGCGCCCGCGGGCCACGCGGCCAGCGGATGGCAGTACACGTCCTTGGCTCCGGGCCACGGCTCTCGACAGGCCAGCAGCACGGGCGGCTCGCCCGCCACGGGCAGCCGGACCAGGTACGGCAGGCGCGCGCCGGGATCGGGATGCCGCGCCACCACGAAACGGGCCGCCTCCGCGGGCGCCGCGCCGGGGCCGCTCATTGCCTCGCGCGCCTCCGGCGCCGTGGCCGGCGCCGGCTGGACCGGCTCCTGGTCAGCATGCCGACGGCACGGCGCCGGCCACCGCCCGTTCCACCTGCGCCGTGAGGTCCAGACCGGCGTCCAGCACCACCCCGGCCGCGTCCAGCACGCTGTCGCCTTCCAGGCGCAGACGGCCGCCGGCGACCGAGCGCACGGTCTCGAGCATGAGCGGCAGCTCGCGCGCCAGGCCGCGGGCGCGGAGCGCGCCAAACAGCGGGTGCGTTGCCTCGCGCTTGAGGGCACGCTGCGAGGCGATGAGCGCCGTCCTCTCCGTCAGGCACTCCGGCAGCGCGGACCAAAGCGAATCGGTCTCCGGGCCGCGCAAGCCGTAGCGGCAGTAGGTCACCACCGGGCCTCGATCCACCTCCGGCGTGACGCGGTGAAGCATGACGCCCGAGCCGGCGGCACCCGCGGCGATCAGGTCCCAGATGACGTCGAACCACATCTTGCCCAGCGGCCCCGTGGGAAGCGCCGGGTGCAGGTTCACGCCGCGGCGCGCTGCGCACTGGCGGCGGCCCCAGATCCACATGTCGCCCAGCAGCAGGTCCAGGTCGGTGGCGGGAAGGAGGTCGGCGAACGTGGCGTAGTACGCGTCGCGCCATGCCCACAGCGCCTCGGCGTCGCCCGCCGCGTCACGCTCGCGCGCCGCCCGGCGCTCCGCCGTTCGGAAGCGCGCCGCCGACGCGCGCACCACGGGCACGCCCAACCGAGCCTCCAGCGCGACGGCCGAGGCATCCGTGAGCGCGGACTCACCCGGCCCGCGGTTGCAGAAGAGGAAGGCGATGTCCACGTCGCCGAGCGTGCCGCCGTGCCAGGCCTCGGCCACGGCCGTGACAAGGGCGCGCGAGCCAGCGCCGGTCAGCGTGGAGAACAGGCCGATGCGGGCGCGACGGCTCACGTTGGCGGCCGAAGCCAGGTGTCCGCGGCGTCGCCGCCGGCGCGTTCCGCGGCGGCGGCAACCCGGCGCGGGATGGCGCCGGTCTCTTCGGTGGGGTAGCGGCGCGTGAAGCAGGCGCCGCAGAAGCCGTGGCGGGCGAACACCTCCGGGTCGTCGTCGGCGCCCGGGGGCAGCTCCTCGTCCACGGCCGCCTGCACCAGCTCCCGCCACGACACGTGCACCAGGGAGTCCACGCCCAGCCGCCGCGCGCGGTCTTCGACCGCCGGCAGCTGGTGCGCCAGCAGCTCGCCGTCGCCAAAGTCCACGCCGTAGCGGCACCCGCCCACCAGCGGCGGCGACGCGATGCGCAGATGGATGGAACGGGCGCCCGAGGCGCGCAGCTTGGCCGCCACGTGACGGAAGCTGCCGCGGACCACCGAGTCGTCCACCACGATCAGGTCACGGCCCCGCACCACCGGCTCGACCACGCTGTACTTGATGACGGCCGCGGCGTCGCGGCCGGTGGGCCGGATGAACGTGCGAAAGCCGGACGCCAGGCCGGCGTAGGCGTTGGTGAGCAGACCCTCCTCGTAGGCCACCCCCAGCCCGCGCGCCACCTCCGACGCCGCAAAGCCGACGGTGGCCGCGATGCCGGAGCGCGGAACGGCCATGACCAGGTCCGCCCGCACGGGCGCCTTGCGCGCCAGCATCTCGCCGGTGCGGCGGCGGAACGGCTCCACCCAGCGGCCGAAGGTGCACGAGTCGGGTCGCGAGACGTACACCAGCTCGAAGATGCAGCGCGCCAGCGGCGCCGGCGACAGCGGAGCCAGCGCGTAGCTGGTCACACCGCGCTCGTCGATGGCCACCAGCTCGCCGGGCTCGATCTCGCGCTCGTAGGTGGCGCCCATCCTTGGGAAGGCGGCCGTCTCGGATGCCAGCACCCATCCGCCGTCCGTGTGGCCGAGGACCAGCGGCCGGAAGCCGTGCGGGTCGCGAACGCCGAACAGGGTGTCGGCGGTGGCCAGCACCATGGCGTAGGCGCCCTGCAGGCGCCGCACCCCGGCCAGCAGGCGCTCGGTGGGCGTGCGGCCGGCGGTGTGGCACAGCAACTGCAGCGCCACGGCGGTGTCGCTCTCGGGGCGCGCACCGTCCACGCTGGGCGGGCGGTACTCCTCGCGCAACTGGGCGGCGTTGGTCAGGTGGCCGTTGTGCGCTATGACCAGACCGTTGAACTCCAGCGGCTGGGCGTCGCAAGCCCCGCCGGAGGTGGAGTAGCGATCGTGCCCGACGGCCAGGCGCTGGCCGGGCAACTCCGGCACCTCGCGGTTGAACGTGAAGACGACCTCGGCAATGCCGGCGCCCTTGGCAATGGCGAACCGCGCCCCGTCGGCCACGGCGATGCCGGCGCTCTCCTGCCCGCGGTGGTTGAGCTCGATCAGCCCGGCCAGGGCCACGCGCCCCACGGGCCGCCCCGGGGCGAACACGCCGACCACGGCACACTCGTCCCGTGGCTCTTCCGGACGACCCGCCAAGCGGGCCACGGCGCCCATGGCGGGATTGTACCGGGGGCCCGGCAGACGGTCCAACGCTTGCCGCGCGCTTGACAGCAAGGCGTCGGGCCCGTAGACTGCAGAACGCCTGTTCGGTCACGGCGGGAGCACGGTCATGGGCCGCATCGTCAACACCAACAGCACCGGCACGGAGCGCCAGAGGCTGCGGCGCACGGTCGCCGAGGCGCTGCACCGGCTGATGGCCAAGCGCGATCTGGACGACGAGGCCCGCGATCTGGCCGCGCTGATCGTCCTCGTCCTGCGCGAGATCGACGCCGGCATCGAGCGCTCGGCCGCGGCCTGGGAGAAGCGGGACTACTACGTGAAGGCCGACCGCCTGCGGCAAGACTGGGAATGGGTCCCCCGCGCCGCCGACCGCATGGCGAACCTCATCCGCGGCGGCGACTGGGCCCGGTTGCCGGTGGCCCTGGCGGCCATCGCGCCGCGCTTCGCGGACATCCAGGTGGCCAGGCTGACGCGCTCGCCGCGCACCTGGAAGGGCGCCCACCGCAAGCTGCTGGACGGCTGAGCCGCCGTCGCGGCCCGTCGCGGCCCGCCGCCGCCCGCCGGGGCACGGCGCGGCTGGGCGCGTCATCGGGGCCAGGGGTACTGGTATACTACGCGAGGCGCGCGGGGCAATGCCTGTTGGACGGCGTGGCCGAGCGCGCGTCCCTGGCCCGACCACCAATCATGCAGCGACCCGACCTCAAGCCACAGCTCTCCGCGCTCCCGCGCCGGACAGGCGTCTACCGCTTCCTGGACGGCGGCGACACCGTGCTCTACGTGGGCAAGGCCGTGGACCTGCGCGCCAGAGTCCGCTCGTACTTCCACGAATCGGCCGCCACCAGCCACAAGACGCGGCGTCTGGTGACGGAGGTGGCCGACCTGGACTGGATCGTCACCCGTTCGGACCTCGAGGCGCTGCTCCTCGAGATGAACCTCATCAAGGCCCACCGCCCGCGCTACAACGTCCTGCTCAAGGACGACAAGCAATACCCCTACATCCGCATCACGTGGTCCGACCGCTTTCCTACGGCCTTCTCCACGCGCAACGTGCGGGACGACGGGTCGCGCTACTTCGGGCCGTACACCTCCGCGGCGGCGGTCCGCGACACGCTGTCCACCCTGCGCCGCGTCTTCCCGTACCTCGACTGCAGCCGCACCATCACCGGCCGCGACGAGCGCTCCTGTCTGTACCACGACCTGGGGATGTGCCTGGCGCCGTGCGTGGGCGCGGTGGACCAGGCTACGTACCGGGCCATGATCGGACGCCTGGCGGACTTTCTGGACGGGCGCTCCGACGCGGTTCTGGCCGAGCTCCGGGCGCAGATGGCCGACCACGCCGCGCGCATGGAGTACGAGCTGGCGGCGCGGGTCAGGGACAGGCTGCGGGCCGTGGAGCGCGTGGTGGAGCGGCAGCGGGTCATAGCGCCCACGTGCAGCGACCAGGACGTCATTGCCGTGGCGCGCGACGACGGGTCGGCCGTGGCGCAGGTCTTCTTCGTGCGCGACGGCAAGCTCAGCGGGCGCGAGTACTTCCAGCTGGACGGCGCCGAGGACGTGGCGGAGGGCGAGGTGCTGGCCTCGTTCATCAAGCAGTTCTACAACGAGTCGGCGGCGGTGCCCGGCGAGATCGTGGTGCCGCAGCAGGTGGCCGAGAGTCGGATCATCGAGCACTGGCTGGCCGACCGGCGCGGCACCAAGGTCCGCATCGCGGTGCCCAAGCGCGGCCACAAGCGCGATCTGCTGCACGTGGCGATGGAGAACGCGGCCGAGACGTTGCGCGCCCTGCAGGTGGCGCACAAGACCGAGACCGAGAGCGGCGCCGCGCGCGCCGCCATGGACGAGCTGGCGGACGCTCTGGGCCTGGCGGGGCCGCTCTCGCGGATCGAGTGTTTCGACGTGTCCCACCTGCAGGGCACCCACACCGTCGGCTCCATGGTCGTGTTCGGCGACGCGGCGCCGCTCAAGCAGGACTACCGTCACTTCCGCATCCGCGCCGCGGGCGGCCAGGACGACTACGCCGCCATGGGCGAGATGCTGCGGCGGCGCTTCCAGCGCCTGGCCCTGTTCCGAGAGGCGGACCGGCCGGTGGGGCGCACCACGGGCGCGTTCGAGCGGTCGCCCGACCTGGTGCTCCTCGACGGGGGGAAGGGCCAGCTGCGGGTGGGCGTCCAGGTCCTGCAGTCGCTGGGGCTGGACGACGTGCCCGTGGCCGCGCTGGCCAAGCGCGAGGAGTCGCTCTTCCGGCCGGGGCGCGCGGAGCCGGTGCGCCTGCCCCGCGACAGCCGCGCCCTGCACCTGGTGCAGCGCGCCCGCGACGAGGCCCATCGCTTTGCCGTGTCCTACAACCGCAAGCTCCGGCGCGAGCTGGGCCTGCGGTCGTCGTTGGACGACGTGCCGGGCGTGGGCCCGGCCCGACGCCGGGCGCTGCTGGCGCACTTCGGCACGCTGGACGCCATCCGGGCGGCCAGCGTGGACGACCTGGCGGCGCTGCCCGTCATGACGCGGCGGGTGGCCGAGCAGGTGAAGGCCTACCTGTGAACGGCCGGGGTGTGACCGCCCGTGGCTGAGCGCGTGGAGCTGGCGCCGGGCGACGTGGTGGCCAGCCTGACGGCCAGCCGGGTGTTCTCGGTGCTTGAGCCCGCGGAGCTGCTGGCGCTGGCGCCCCTGTTCACCGCCCTGCGCTTTGGCGCCGGCGAGCCGGTGGCCCGCCGCGGCGAGGTGGACGAACATCTCTGGGTTGTCGCGGAAGGCGCCGTAGGGCTGGAGGCGGAGGGCCCGCGCGGGTCGCCGGTGCCGGCGGCCTACCGCGCGTTTGGCGACACGCTGGGCGAACGCGGCGTGTTCCTGGGTGACAGGCGGACCACGGTTGCGGTGGCGCTGGAGCCCACGGTGCTCCTGCGGGCGCACCGCTCCTCGCTGCTCGCGGTGCTGGGGCGCTCGCCGGACCTGTTCGATCGGCTGGTGCTGGACGACGCCATCCGCGAGCGGCTCTCGCTGGCCGACCTGCCCGTCGCCGCCCGCGGCGAGTACCGGCTGGCGCTGGTCCGACGGCACTGGACGGTGCTGCTGCGGCGCATGCTCCTGCCGGCGGCCCTGTTGGGCATCCTGCTGGTGGGCGCGGCGACCGTGAGCGCCCTCTTCACCCTCGGGCCGGGCCCCAGCCCCGCCCAGGCGCTGCTGCTGGCCACGGCCGTGCTGGGCGTGCCCGTCCTGCTGGGGCTGTGGTCGTTCTACGACTACTACCAGGACGTGCTCATCATCACCAACCGCCGCATCGTGCACGTGGAGCGGACGCCGTTCGTGGACACGCGGCGCTTCGAGGCACCGCTTGCCAACGTGCAGGACGTGAGCACCATCACGCCGGGCATAGTGGCGCGGCTGCTCGGATACGGCACGCTGACCGTGCAGACCGCGGCGGCGGGCGGGCAGCTCGTGTTCCGCGACGTGGCGCGCCCGGAAGCGCTGCGCGGTGCCATCGTCCGGGAGCTGGACCGGGCGCGGGACCAGGTGCGCCGCGAGCGCGACGAGTGGGTGGCCGAGAAGGTGCGCGAGGCAATCGGCCTGGCCGGGCAGCCGCCGGCCGGCACCCCGCCGGAGGCCGATGAAGCGGCGTGGGCCGCCGAGGACGCACCGGAGCCGTTCCTCGCCCTGCTGGCCGACGCGCTTGTCCGGGTGCTCGGCTACTTCCGGCCCAGGATGCGCGCGGAGGAGAACGGTGTCATCACCTGGCGCAAGCACTGGGTGGTCCTGCTGCGCTCGCTCCTGGGCCCGCTGCTGCTCCTCGTCCTGCTGTGGCTGGCGGCGTGGGGGCTGTCGCACGCCGGGCGCCCGCTGCCGGCGCCGGCGTGGGTGCTGGGCGCGGGCCTGGTCTTCGGCTGGCTCGTGTGGCAGTACGAGAACTGGCGCAACGACCTCTACCAGGTGTCGGACGAGCACATCGTGGACCTGGAACGGTTGCCGTTCGGCTTCTACGAAGAGCGGCGGCAGGCGAGCCTGGCGCAAGTCCAGGACGTGCGTTTCCGGATCCCCAATCCCCTGGCCACCATGCTGAACTACGGCAGCGTCACCATCCAGACGGCGGCCGAGGAGGGCAGCTTCACGTTCGATCGCGTGCTTGGCCCGGCGGACGTGCAG
>Ga0114946_10000262_pt1 | contig 33799 bp, 27 predicted proteins | sample WalLakDeSediment_FD_88676 | JGI IMG/M metagenome (GOLD analysis project Ga0114946, IMG submission 88676) | Lake sediment microbial communities from Walker lake, Nevada to study Microbial Dark Matter (Phase II) - Walker Lake 11/02/13 Deep Sediment | ecosystem: Environmental > Aquatic >... | reverse complement strand
TTCTAATCAGGTGTACTTCCCGCTGATTATCAGCCAGCGGTTCAAGGAATCGTCTCCACAACCTGGTTCTTCCATCCAGGATCATTGGCTGACTTATATCAACGAATACCGGTTGATGGCGAATTTACTGCCAGTAACTGATAATGAATCTTGGAACCAGGGAAGCGTATATCACTCTCGTTATATGGTGAAGAACAATGTCCTGACCCATTTTGAAGACCCAGGCAACCCTTATTTTACAGTGGAAGGTGACCTGGCAGGCAGGTCGGGAAATTTAGCGGCCAGTTATAATTTTTATTCGGACGATCGCTTTGCCTTTGACACCTGGATGCAAGCCCCATTTCATGCTGTGTCCCTTATTGATCCTGCTTTGCGAACTGTTGGTTTTGGAAGTTTCCGTGAAAATGGAACTGGGTTGCAGATGGCAGCTACGCTGGATGTGTTGCGGGGCCGGGGTGACATACCTGAAGAAGTTGAATTTCCAATTATGTGGCCCGGTGATGGGAAGACAGTCAACATTAACCATCATTGGGGAGAATACCCTTCACCCTTGACAAGTTGCCCAGGCTACCAGGCACCTACTGGGCTACCAATCATTTTGCAGTTAGGCTCTGGGAGCCAGGTTCCTCAGGTAACAGCCCATTCTTTCTATCTTGGTGACTCAGCCCTTGAACATTGTATTTTCGATGAAACCAGTTATGAAAATCCTGACAGCGCAGATCGTGCCCTGGGACGTGGCATCCTTTCAGCTCGTAATGCGATTGTGCTGATACCACGAGAACCATTGCAGCCAGGCGAGATGTATACGGCATCCATCACCACCAATAACCAAACCTACACCTGGTCATTTTTTGTGGGGACCGGTCAGTAGCTGGAACCAGCTTCCAAAAATACTAATCCTTCTTAATAATTGTTGCTCAAGTTCCCGCCTGTTGCACCAAAAAGGATTTCTGTCGTTACATTAATAGTGAAGCGATTGACGATATAACCAGCGAGAGGATGATCAGCACCCCAAAGATGATAAAGATAATTTGCTGGGTGCGCATCCGGCGCTTTTCAAACGCTGTGAACTCTCTTTTCTTTTTCTTAGCCACAATACTCTCCTGCAATATTATAAACCATGATTATTCCAAATGACTTTTAATCGAATGGGCGATTTTTTCAGTAATTCCTGGAACACTGAGCAATTCTTCTGTGCTGGCAGCCTGGATTTTTTTAATTGAACCAAAATGATTTAGCAGCGCTTTACGGCGTGCTGGACCAACCCCAGGGATGGAATCAAGCCGGGATGCCAGGCCAACCCTGGTGCGTTGTTTGCGATGGGAGCTGATGGCAAAGCGATGAGCTTCATCACGTACGCGTTGGACCAGGAATAATCCTTGAGACTGGCGCTCTAAGATAATCGGTCTGGATTGTTGGGGGAGAAAAAATTCTTCATTTTGCTTAGCCAGCGCAGCAACTGGAACCTGCTTATCTAAATCAAACTTTTCCAGGACCTTTATGGCGCGACTTAACTGACCTTTGCCTCCATCCACCAGTAACAGGTCGGGTAAGAGGGCGAATGCCTGGTCTGGTTTCCTGCCGGGTGTCTCCGAGATTTCTTGAGAAGCCTTCCAACGGTTAAAACGGCGGTTCAAGACCTCCTCCATACTGGCAAAGTCATCCGGTCCGGTGACGCTCCGAATGTTAAAGCGGCGATAATGGCTTTTGCGCGGCACACCCTGCTCAAAAACTACCATACTGCCTACCGCTGATGTTCCCTGAGTATTTGAAATATCGTAACACTCGATCCGGTTAGGGGGTGAGGCGAGGTTCAAGGCACACTGGATTTCAGCCAGAGCTTGTGTCTGGCGGTTTGTATCTGCCTGCCATTGTGCTTGCAAGGCTGCCAGCGTATCGGCGGCATTCTCCGCAGCCAGTTGGATCAACTCGCGTTGCTGGCCTTCGTGGGGAATTATGATTTCTACTTTTTCGCCACTGCGGCGAGAGCTCAGCCATTGTTTTATGATCTTGGCTTCTTCCACTTCATGAGGTAGTAATACTCGGGCAGGGACCATGGGTGTTTGGTCATAGAACTGCTTGAGGAACTCCGCCATCACATCAGTATCAGGTGTTTCCTCAGCGCCTTCCAACAGGAAGTACTCGCGACCGATCAGTTTACCTGAACGGATGAAAAAAACCTGTACACAGGCATCCCCGTTAGAGCGAGCCATAGCGATCACATCCGAGTCAGTATGGTCATTGGCAAAGATTACCTTTTGTCGCTCGACGACCCTCTGGATGGCTTCTAGCTGATCGCGTAAGTTTGCCGCTTGCTCGAATTGCAACTGATCGGCTGCACACCTCATCTCGGTTTTGATTCGAGATACAATCGGTTCAGTTCGTCCTTCCAGAAACCGGCTCAGGTCATCAATTATCTGGCGGTATCTGGTCTGGTTGACAGCCCCGATGCAAGGAGCCAAACAAAGACGGATATCATAATAAAGACAGGCGCGTTCATCCTGCCCCGTTATCTTCCGGTCACAAGTCAGGTAAGGGAAGATGCGGCGCAGGATATCTAAAGTCTGGTGCACCGCCCAAACGCTGGTGTATGGTCCGAAATAGCGGGATCCATCGGTAACGATCTGGCGAGTTACGGTCACTTTTGGGAAATCTTCTCCCCAGTGGATTTTTATATACGGGTAGCGCTTGTCATCTTTCAGGCGCACGTTAAAGTGAGGCCGGTGTTTTTTAATCAGGTTCATCTCGAGGATCAGCGCTTCTAACTCCGATCCGACCACGATCCAGTCGATATCGGCAATCCTTTTTACCATTTGGAGGGTGCGGGGATGATGCTGGGCGCTGGAATGGAAGTACGAACGCAGGCGGTTGCGCAGGTTGACGGCTTTACCCACATAGATGACTTTTGCCTGAGCGTCTTTCATCAGGTAGCAGCCTATTTTTGGAGGGGCTGTGTCCAGGATTGCCTGAAGATGAGTTTCGATTTCCATAACTTAAAAGATTCTATCACGAGTATTTGTGGATATGATGGCTGCAAAGTCCCTGGGCAGAGAGGCGTTATTTTCGGGCTGGTCAACAACAGGTTTCAGTTATAATCAAATCAAATGATAGAACCATTGGAAGTAACTGCAGGTAAATTATTGCTCGAACGAGGTCTGCGATTGGCAACGGCTGAATCCTGTACTGGTGGTCTGATTGGACACCTGCTTACCAACGTCCCAGGTTCATCGGCTTATTATTTGGGGAGCATAATCGCATATTCTAATGAAATGAAGGTCTCTCTGTTGAATGTGAGTTTGGAGACGGTCGACCACTTTGGTGCAGTAAGTGGGGAGGTAGCCCAGGAAATGGCGCTTGGGGTTCGGAAGGCGATGGGTGCTGATATCGGTCTTTCGGTAACCGGGATCGCAGGACCAGGCGGAGCTACGCCAGAAAAACCGGTTGGAACGACCTGGATTGGATTGAGCACGGCGAATGTCGACCAGGTCAGGCATTATCTCTGGCGTGGAGATCGCCTAAAGAACAAAGAACAATCTGCCCGAGCTGCTCTACAGCAGTTGGTTGATTGCTTAAACCAAACCCCCAAGATGCAAGAAGTTGAAGTGACTGCTCGTTTTGGTTGTGAGGGCGATGTGGTTCCAGTCCGCATGATCTGGAATGGTCAGCCGTATGAGATTGGATCAACCGGGCGGCGGTGGGTGGACGAGCGCGGCCAGCATATCTTGGTCATGCTCGATGATGGTCGGGTGTTGGAACTTTTGTTTGATAGAGATAAGGGCTGCTGGTATATCCTCCGCAAAACCAATGGTCGTTTGTTTGTATAAGCTCCCTGGTTCAAATGCCGTTATATAGAAAAACCCTTCCAGATTGTGGTAATCATTCCAACCTGGAAGGATATCGAGCGTGATTTGGTATATCCTGAACTATTGCTGGGGTTTTCCTAAGCGTGCGCGTTCTTCTGCGACGATACTCTCGTCGAGTTTTTTGAATAATGGGGCTGGCTCTAAGAGCGTTTGACCTGGGTTAAGCTGGCTTGCTTCCCAACGCCCGCTGGCGTCTGTTGGTTGGTAGCGCAGGGTTGTGTGTTCTCCGAGATCGTCTTGTTGGGTTTCAATGAACTGCTTTCCAAATAGTGGTCTGGTATAGCCAAGATAAGTGTGCAGCCGTTCGCTTGAGAAGGGGATAAAGGGTGAAAACAAGACTTTGAGCGAATCGATTACCCGCAGGGCGGTATAGATTGTAGTGGCTGCAGCTTCCTTGTCGTTCTTGATTTCAAACCAGGGGGCAGCCTGATCAATATAGCGGTTGGCCTCGGTCGCCAATCGCATCACCTCGGTGAGCGCTGCCCGCAGGCGTACCCGATTAAGTTGGTCGCCAACAGTTTCAAAACCATTCTCGATAGTTGTCAGGATCTCCTGGTCTGCAGGGCGAAGTTCTCCGGGAGCGGGCACAACCCCCTGCCAGTGCCTGTAGGCGAAGGATAGCACCCGGTTTGCCAGGTTTCCCCAGGTTGCAACCAGTTCATCGTTGTTGCGACGCAGGAAGTCTTCCCAATCCCAATCGGTATCTTTCGCCTCGGGCATATTGGCTGTAAGATAAAAACGGAGGGGGTCAGGGTCGTAGCGAGAAAGAAAATCCTGTCCCCAGACTGCCCAGTTGCGACTACCTGATATTTTCCGTCCTTCCAGATTCATGAATTCATTGGAGGGTACGTCGTAAGGGAGAGTAAGCTGAGTACCTTCCCGATTTTCGAAAATCTTGCCGAACCACTCACCAGCGCCGACGAGTTGAGCCGGCCAGATGATGGCATGAAACGGGATGTTATCTTTGCCGATGAAGTAATATGAGCGCGCTTGCGGTTTATACCACCAGTCATACCAGGAGGTAGGATCACCCATAATCTGAGCCCATTCGATAGCGGCTGAGAGGTAACCAATAACCGCTTCAAACCACACATACAGGCATTTTCCGGTCCAGTTTTCGATTGGAGCTGGTATTCCCCAATCCAGGTCTCGGGTAATGGCACGACCATGGAGATTGTTTGCCAGGATTTGTCCCAAAGACTGGCGTAGAACATTTGGCCTCCAGTAGCCTTCTCGTTCACGTAAGAAGTCTACAATTTGCGGCTGTAGCTTACCTAGATCCAGGTAGAAATGTTCTGTCTCACGCAATTCTGGGGTCGAGCCATCAATTTTTGAGCGCGGATTGATTAGGTGGTTAGCATCTAACAGGCTTCCACAACCATCACACTGGTCTCCACGCGCGTCAGGGTAGTTGCAAATGTAGCAGGTACCTTCCACAAAACGGTCTGGAAGGAAGCGGTTTTGGGTGGGTGAGTACCATTGCTTCTGGCTCTCCCGGTAAAGATAACCGTTTTTATGTAAAGCCAGGAAAATCGCCTGTGAGACCTTGAAGTGGTTTTGGGTGTGGGTGCTGGTGAAGAGATCATAAGTCAACCCGAGCTGGAGGAATAATTCCAAAAAGCCGGCATGGTAGCGCTGGTAAACTTCCAGGGGAGTTGCCCCTTCGGCATCTGCCTGCACGGCTACTGGGGTTCCATGCGCGTCAGAACCTGAAACCATAATAACCTTGTTGCCAGCCAGACGTTGGTAACGGGCGAAAATGTCGGCCGGCAGATATGAGCCGGTAAGGTTGCCAACATGAATCAAAGAGTTGGCATAAGGCCAGGCGACGGCCACCAGGATGTTTTCAGACATAGATACCTCCTTAGAATTAGGTGCAACATAGATCGATCATTCCAAAAAGAGGGCTGTCTTTTTAGGACAGCCCTCTTCATTTTTACAAGTCCAAGATAATTCAACGCACTCGCCTTGGAACTGCGGCTGCCCACACACGTGAGAGACCTGGCATGACCATCATGGACATGACAAAGGATAAAAAAACACACACAGCAGCCAAAGAGTTCATTTTCACACCTGGGAAAGATTAATGATAATTTACTGGCGTTGTTATGCTAAGTCTAAACCCCGCCTGGAGAATTGTCAAGGATTTATTAGTGTCAGGTTAGAGATAGTAATTAAGGAGACGGGCGCATTCTCTATTGGAACATGGTGGCATTAATCTGTTTCAAGCAGTTTTTTCAAACCCGCCAGTCGCGGATCAATCGTTTCTTCAACGTGCTCGTGTGAGTATTCGTTCAGGTTTTCTCCACAAATCGGGCAAAGTCCTTTACAATCTTCCCTACAGATCGGGTTGATGGGAACTTCCAGGAGCATGTATTCGCGCACCAGAGGTGCAAGTTCTAATTGACCATTCTCAGGTAGAATTAAGCCCGAATCGGTAACAGAACGTGGTGAAAAAGCATATAGTTCGGTAAAATCAATGACCAATGGCTGCTGGATTTCGGTGAGACAGCGAACACATACCCCCTTTGAATTGGCACGCATCTTTACCTGAACTAGTAATCCTTGTGGGGTACGGGTGATGCGGGCTGAGCCGTTGAGGTTCTCCAGATCCAGATCAGGTGGTAAGTGCAGGGATTCAAATTCAAAAACAAACTCCCGGCTGTAACCAACAGTTTGATGGACCAAGAAGCCGACTTGAAGCCGGAGTGCATGAATGTTATTGTTCACGGGAGGGGATATCTCTATGTATAAGATTGTTCTGATTATATCAGGATAAGGATCACCAGTCAAGCACGAGACGATAACCAGGACATAATATTCTTGAGTTAATATTCCCAAATATTGATTATAATGACCTTCCCTTAAGACTCAGTCCTTATATGGAGCTTCAAGCGCTTCATCGGGTTGTTTGCGAAGGCGATCATGGAGAGAAGGATGCCAAAATTACTCCTGGCAAGCTATAACAAAGGCAAGTTGAAAGAGCTAAAAGCTTTGCTCAAAGATTTGAGAGTTGACCTGGTAACACCAGAAGATCTTGAGCTGTTTATTGATATTGCCGAAGATGGAAATTCGTATGCGGAAAACGCGGCTATTAAAGCGCAAACTTTTGCCCGTGAGACTGGCTTGTTGACTCTGGCAGATGACTCTGGTCTGGAAGTTGAGGCGATGGATAATGCACCAGGAATGTATTCAGCACGATACAACCCAAAGCCAGGTGCTTCTGACGCGGATCGCAGACAATACCTGCTGGAGCGGTTGCATGCCCACCAGAGACCCTGGAAAGCCCGCTTCCGTTGCACCGTTGCAATAGCTGAGCCGCACGGAAAGGTCTATTTTGCTGAAGGCATTTGCGAAGGCGAGGTGATCCCTCAGGAACGCGGGACCCACGGGTTTGGATATGACCCCATCTTCTTTATCCCAGAAATGGGGATGACAACGGCTGAATTAAAGATGGAAGACAAGAATTTGATAAGTCACAGGGCCAGGGCAGTTCGTAAGGCAATCCCGATCATATCAGATTTACTTGGTACTCTGGAAATTAACGCTATGGGGCAGGGGGAACCTACAAAAAGAGAGGGATCGGTTCAAGGACGCCTGGTAGAAATCTCCTGGAAGTCGCGTAAAAAGCTGGCACGAGAATTACATGATGGTCCTGTCCAGGCTGTCGCGGCGCTTGCCATGCGAGTCAGCATTATCCGCAGATTGGTTGAGCGACCCTCGGAGTCTTTAGATGCCGAGCTGGATAATATCGAAGAACTTGCCAGGCGGACAACCAGGGAGATGCGTTATCTGTTGTTTCGTATGTACCCGGTTGTGTTGGAAAGCCAGAACCTGGAAGTCGCATTAAAAGACCTGGTGGACAAGATACAGGAAACTTTCAGCCAAAGAGTCTGGTTATCCTTAGATCTGGATGTCATTAATGAGTTGGGGGAAGCTCTTCAGGCGTTGATTTTTGATATCTCAGTTGAAGCGATCAACAATGCCAGGAAACACGCTCAACCAGCAAATATTTGGGTGCGGTTAAACCGGGGGAGTGATGATACAGTGTTGGTAGAGATTGAGGATGATGGCGTGGGCTTCGATGTGTCTAAGGTGAATGAAAGGTATCCCAACCGAGAAAAGCTGGGTCTTTCAATCGTACGTGCATGGGTTGAGCTATTCCAGGGTGACTTGGACATCGTATCAAGCCCAGGAAAGGGTACAATGATTCAAGCAAGGATACCTTTGAATCCAGCAACTGTTGAAGATTTGACGCATGAGACCTGAACCGATCAGGCTGCCTCGCTCATCCCGCAGGATAAGGTCAGTAGGGATAAGTATTGTGATTATTGTCCTGGCCTGGTTACCAATCGAAGATTCTGGCGAGTGGTTTGTGATTCTACTGGCAACGGCAATTTCGACCTGGCTTGGTGTACGATTTCTGTTTAAGAGTGCCTTAAATAAGCAAAAATTGGTGTTATCTCACTCTGTCACAGGTCTCCTTGCCGGTCTGGCAGTCAGTCTGGTTGCGATCATTTTGATGGCGGTCAAAACTGGTCTTCATGGGCACGATGAACCTGATTTTTCTCCCGAACAGATCTTGATAATGCTCAAGTTAACCCCTTTTTGCGGGGTTAGTGGATTGTTCATGGGTCTTGGATCTGGAATAATTCGAAAGGAATTGGATAAAGATGCCACACAAAGCTGAAATCTATTATTCTGTCAGTAAAAGTGGGGATGGGGAGAAACCGCCAGTTATCTTAATCCATGGCGCAGGTGGCATGCACTTGAACTGGCCACCACAGGTTCGCAGGTTACCTGGTCACCGGGTGTACGCCCTAGATCTCCCGGGGCACGGGAAATCAAGTGGGCGCAGTCTGCAGTCAATTTCCAACTATTCGAAAGCAGTGGTGACCTGGTTTGAGGAACTTGGGTTGGGCCGGGCGATTTTTGTCGGTCATTCCATGGGCAGCGCGATCGTTATGGAGCTGGCATTAATGTATCCGCACTACGTTGTGGGGCTGAGCTTAATTGGCAGTGGGGCTCGGTTAAGAGTTCACCCTGATCTCCTGCAGGAAACGGAAAGTGAAACCACCTTCCATCGCGCTGCCGGAACGCTCATCAAGTGGTCTTTCAGCCCACAAGCATCGGAGAAGCTGGTAGAGTTAGCCAGGAAAAGGTTATTGGAGGTTCGTTCAAGCGTATTGCACAATGATCTATTAGCCTGTGATGCCTTTGATGTGTTGGATCGGGTTCATAAAATTTCACAACCAACCCTGATTATCTGCGGTAAAGAGGATGCTATGACCCCCGTCCGGTATTCCCAATTCCTGACGGACAATATTCCAGGATCACGGCTGGAGATCATACCAGAGGCGGGTCATATGGCAATGCTGGAGAAACCCGAGCAGGTTGCGAATGTTTTGAGCAGCTTTATAGGTGATATCCGTCTGGCGGGTTGGAGATGAACAGGATAAGGCAGAAAAAGGAGTGAGATATAAATCTTGCGTTATCAGTCGGGGAAAGGTATAATTCTGGTTGCAAGGGCGGTTAGCTCAGTTGGTTAGAGCGTTGCGTTGACATCGCAAAGGTCGTAGGTTCGAGTCCTATACCGCCCACACACAAATCCCCCTGCCAGGTTGGCGAGGGATTTGTTTTTCTCTCTCCTGGCTTTGTTCTTCAAACTCTGATGTTGTTCTGGCTCTAGTAAGATTTGGGCACGATATTTCTGTCCCACAGGTGCATCTCTTGCGTTCGGGTCTAACTTATTGTATACACCTACTCAGGAACAAGAATAATTGTGTGGTGGCTAATCTATTTTTGATCACTTTCTGAGGAGATGACTGGACTTGATTTGTTACCTTCAACGAGGGCAATATTGTGATATCGGTTGCTTATTAAGGTGCGAAATTTGCAAGCTCCTAAATAGCGTTGAATTATCAGTACAAATTATTAACTTGATCAAATGAATGCAGGTGGGTTGACGTTTAAGCCGTTTGGTCTTAATATTGGATAGAAATTTCAGCACATAATTTCTAAATTGGTTGGTTTCTTTACGGAGATTGTTCATGGAAATCGGGCTGGTACGGAAGATCGATATCGATAACGAGATGCAGCAGGCATACCTGGATTATGCCATGAGCGTGATTGTGGCACGCGCGCTGCCAGATGCACGCGATGGCTTAAAGCCGGTCCACCGCCGTATACTGTACGCCATGCATGATATGGGGTTGAGGCCGGAGAGCGGCTACAAGAAATCCGCCCGGATTGTGGGGGAAGTCCTGGGTAAGTACCACCCCCATGGGGATGCGGCTGTCTACGAGGCAATGGCTCGCATGGCGCAGGATTTCTCGATGCGCTACATGCCAGTGGATGGACAGGGGAACTTTGGGAGTGTGGACGGAGACCCACCCGCTGCAATGCGATATACCGAAGCGCGTCCGGCTGCCATGGCTGGCTACATGTTATCAGATATCCATAAGAATACCGTCAACTTTGTAGATAACTTCGATGGCACACTGCGGGAACCGGAGGTGTTACCAGCTGCATTGCCAAACATGTTGATAAACGGTGCAACCGGTATCGCGGTGGGGATGGCTACCAGTATCCCCCCGCACAACCTGCGTGAGGTGGTGGATGCACTGGTGCACCTGTTGAAGAACTGGAACAAGATGGACGACATTCCGGTCGATGATTTGATGCAGTTTGTCCAGGGGCCCGATTTCCCAACCGGTGGGGTGATCCTCCAGGATGACGGCGAGGACTCGCTTTCCAGCGCCTATGCCACTGGAAGAGGCCGAGTGACGGTGCAGGCGCGGGCGATGATTGAAGAAATGACCCGTGGGCGCAACCGCATTATCGTGACCGAACTGCCCTACATGACCAATAAAGCCAGCCTGATCGAACGTATCGCCAACCTGGTTCGTGACGAAAAAATTGAGGGTATCGCGGACTTGCGAGACGAATCTGACCGGCAGGGCATGCGGATCGTGATTGAGTTGACCAAGAGTGGAAAGCCTGAAAAAGTGCTGCAGGATCTGTATAAAAGCACATCGATGCGGAACACATTCAGCTTGATCATGCTGGCGCTGGTGGATGGTGAACCGCGCATGTTAGGTTTGAAGCAGGCTCTCCGAGTATATCTGGAGCACCGGCTGGAGGTGGTCAAGCGGCGTAGTGAATACGATTTGGAACGCGCCCGGCAAAGAGCGCACATTTTGGAAGGTTTAAGGGTCGCTTTAAAGAACCTGGATGATGTGATCGCGTTGATCCGTAAAGCCCCAGATGCCGATACTGCCAAGCAACGCTTGATGCGGCGTTTCAAGCTGACTGAGGTGCAAGCCCAGGCAATTCTGGATATGCAGTTACGACGATTAGCTGCCCTGGAACGAAAGAAAATCGAGGAAGAATACAAAGAAGTCCTGGCAACTATCAAATTCCTGGAGGGCTTGCTGCGTTCAGCCAAGAAAATGCGTGAGTTGGTAGCAGACGAGCTTCTGACTGTGAAGGAAACCTTCGGTGATGTCCGGCGTACCCAGATCGTGAGAGTGGGAGAGGGGGAGACAAAGGTTGCTGTACTATCGGCTCAGGATTTTGTCCAGGAAAAGAATGGGTTCATAATGATTTCACAGGAAGGGGTGCTGACACGTACACCGGAAGATAAGCTGCCCAGGCTGAGTGGCAAAGATGCGCCGGTAAACCTGGTGCGCGCAAATACCCGGGACACCTTGTATTTGGTGGCAGAAAATGGAGAGGCAGCAGCCATACCAGTGCATGTAGTTCCAGAGGGGACCACCAGTTCGGATGGATTGGACTATTGGAAAATTTCTCCGCTTAAAGCAAACAACAGGCTGGTAGCTGCCATCGCGCTGCCAGCCAAAGATGGTCGTGCTGAAGGCTACTATGTGTTTTCTGCAACCCGTGGGGGCATGGTGAAAAAGTCAGCCGTAGCAGATTTACCTGGCCCATCTGCACAAACGTTTACGTTGATGCGTGTAAATGAAGGTGACCAGTTGGGATGGGTGTTATTGACCAACGGCAAGGATGATGCCCTGCTGGTTACCGCCGGGGGAATGGCGATCCGTTTTGACGAAGAACAAGTTCGCTCCATGGGCCTGGTGGCGGCAGGTGTGTCTGGCATCAAACTGCAGGGTGAAGATCGGGTAGTAAAAGTAATGAGCTACCCTAAGCGCGGCCAGGTTTTGCTGGTGGGGTCAGACGGGACCGCTAAACGGGTGGCAGCCAGCCTGTTTCCCCAGCAGGGAAGGTATGGCCGCGGCGTTATCGCCAGTAAGCTGCCAAAAGGGGTCAGGCTGGTAGGAGCGGCAAAGGGGAGAGATACAGACAGGGTCATCCTGCATCTGGAAAAAGCGGCTGCCAAAGCGATGCGCCTGGATGACGCTCCTTTGATGGGGCGGGCTGCGCGCGGCAAGAAGGTCATACAGGTTAAGGCTGGTGACGGTGTGATGTCGGTGGTCGAGGTAGGCAGGCAGTTCGATATGGAGGCTGGTGTCCAGAGCGGGTCGGATCAGGCAACCATTAAGGCTACGGTGACTGGTACGTCTAAAAGGAAAAAAGTCACTGAAAGCCGGACTAAGAAAGCGACCACGGTTGCTAAAAGTGAAAAAGCTTCCATAAGTGAGCCAAAGAAAACCAGTAGGCGAAGTAAAACGACAAAGGGCGCGAACAGCGAGACCAAAAAATCAACCCGACCAAAGAAAACTACCGCAGAACCAACCGGTCAGGCGAGAGAAACAATCAAGAAAGATGCTTCGGCAAAAGATCTGACCAGTAAACCCCGCAAAACCACCAGCGCTGTCAAGGAAACTAAGGATTCTGAAAGTAAGACTAGGGCTCCTTCTAAAGTTGGGAAGGCACCCCGCGATTCAACTGCTAAGACAAAGAAGTCTGCCCGCGCTACCAGGTCGACCAAAGAACCCAGCAGCAAAGGCAAGAAAAAGCCTGGCGCTCCAAAGTGAGTCAGCTGCCCCATAATTTTTTCTTTTTCACTGTGGAAAATTTCTTGGTATAATTTGTTTCCCAGGATTTGTATATCGAATATTCCAGAAAGTACCACGTGACGATAAATCATATCAATGTAATTCCTGTTCTTATGGCTGTTGCGCCAGGTGCTTTCGATTACATCAAACATAGCTTGTAATAATCAGGTATATTGGTTGAAGAATTTTCAGCAGTTCCTTCTTGTTTTTAAGTGTTTTTGCATGACCATCTCTGAGAGAAATCGAGAAACCTGGAGGTAGCCATGATACCTATGGTGGTGGGGGGAATCGGTTTGTTCTTGCTGGGGATGGTCTTGCTGACTGACGGTCTGAAAGCCATTGCAGGCCATTCCTTGAACCGGGTGCTGACCCGTTTTACCAAACGTCCAATCGCGGGTGTTTTTTCTGGGGCAATTGTGACCGCTCTGGTGCAGTCATCCAGTGTAACCACTTTAATGACGGTTGGGTTTGTCAGCGCGGGATTGTTGACATTTACTCAGACTCTAGGGGTGATCATGGGTGTCAACCTGGGGACCACCAGCACTGGATGGATCGTCTCGCAGATTGGTCTTAAGGTCAATGTGTCTGCCATGGCATTCCCGCTGGTGGCAGTTGGCACGGTTTCCAAGATGTTTGGCGAAGGCAAGGTTTCCCATATTGGCTCAACTCTGGCTGGATTTGGGTTAATCCTTCTGGGTATCTCAACAATGCAGGCTGGCATGGCTGATTTGTCCCAGCAATATGACCCCTCCAGTTTCCCCGGGGGCGGCGTTTGGGGTAATCTCCTCTTAGTGGGCATCGGTGTGGCGATGACGGTGGTGATGCAGTCGAGCAGCGCAGCTATGGCTACCACATTAGCAGCTTTATATTCTCAGGCGATCGCATTAGATCAGGCTGCGGCTTTGGTGATCGGGCAGAATGTGGGCACAACAGTAACCATAGTTATTGCTGCGGTCGGCGCGACCGTTGCAGCAAGACAAACCGCGGTGTTCCACGTCATGTTCAATTTTATAACCGCCATTGTCGCCTTTTTGATGTTACCCTATCTCATCCAGCTCATGGAAATGCTGCGTGACGTTTTCTTTTGGCAGGAAGCCAGCACGCTGGCTGCTTTCCATACAGTTTTCAACGTTTTGGGTGTGTTGATCTTCTTTCCGTTAACTGGATTAATTGCCAATGCAATTCAAAAGGTGGTTCCAGATCTAGGCCCTCAGTTAACCCGCCATCTGAGTCCCAGGTTGGTACGCATCTATTCGGCAGCCATTGAAGCTGCCCGCCAGTCAACGTTAGATGTTGCTAAGGTGATGATTGCATTGTCTTACCAGGAACTCACCGGTAAAGTAAGAACGCGTGCAGCCAAAGAACAACTGCGGGTAGCCAGCCTGGCTTTGGCTGAGACTCGCCGGTTTCTGGCGGATGTGCGACCTGAAGAAGGTGTCAAGCTCGATCAGCAACGGCACGTATCCGTCTTCCATGCTATTGATCATCTCTGGCAACTGGAGGAAGCCCTGAATGAGGCTGGACAGGCCGGAATTGCCATCCAAGCGGTCACCTGTCAGGAGGCATACCGTGAATTGATTGATGTGTTTGAGGAAGTAATCGTGCTGGTGGATAATGGGGATCTTGAATTAGCGGCTGAGAAGATGGGGACCAAATCAAGGCAAATTGCCGATATTCGCCGAAACCAACGACGGGAAGTATTGGAGAATACAGCCAGATTTAATATTCATGCCGATCTTGCCTTGCAAGAATTAGAAGCCATGCGTTGGATGGATCGTCTGGCGTACCATGTCTGGCGAACGATCAACCACCTACGCCCAGAAGGGGTCTCCGAGACAGAAGAGCGAGAACAAAAAGCAATAGAAGAAAGTGAGAAAGCTGAAGAGCTTAGCGAATTCGAACGATATGGTGGCGAAGAGCGGATGAAGGTCTTTTAACCATGATGTTCGGGGGTAATTTCCGGTTGAATTGGTGTTGAAAATGGTGGGATAATCTGAGGATAAAAAGAATAAGCAAGACAAGAGAGGGATAGGCGCTGAGGATTAGCCAGTAATTGACTATAAAAATGGTACCTCGTGGACGGTAAAATTTCTTGATTGTTGATAATTATGGTATAATTCGGAACTCAAAATAAAAATAATAATTATTAAGATAATTTTGTCTTTGGTATAACTCAACAGCGTGGCGTTCAATCTATTGGCGCTACGCTGGTTAATTCCATCCCAAAGTCAGCTATAAGGATTTTTTCCAGATAGCTGGTCAGTCCCATTTTGATATTTTCAGTGTTACCAGGTCAGGAAGTCTACCAGGTGATCATTGAAAATAAGAAAGCTGGAGGTAAATACATGATACCAATGGTATTGGGAGGCATCGGCCTCTTCCTGCTTGGAATGATTTTAATGACCGATGGGCTCAAAGCCATTGCAGGACCTTCATTGAACAGGATTCTTGCCCGCTTTACCAATCGGCCAATCCTGGGAATCTTTTCAGGAGCGATGATAACGGCCTTGGTGCAATCGTCCAGCGTAACCACATTAATGACGATTGGTTTTGTCAGTGCAGGGTTGCTGACATTTTCTCAGACATTGGGGGTGATCATGGGTATTAACCTGGGGACCACCAGCACGGGTTGGATTGTTTCGCAAATTGGGCTAAAGGTGAATGTGTCTGCTATGGCATTTCCATTGGTGGCCTTGGGTACTGTGGCAAAGATGTTTGGGTATGGTAAGGTTGCCCATTCGGGTTCTGCCCTGGCAGGCTTTGGGCTGATCTTCCTGGGAATTTCTACAATGCAGACTGGCATGGCAGATCTTTCCCAACAGGTTGACCCCACCATTTTTCCCAGTGGGGGTTTCTGGGGTAACCTGCTACTGGTTGGTATTGGTGTGGTTATGACAGTTGTCATGCAGTCAAGCAGCGCAGCCATGGCTACCACATTGACGGCATTATTTTCACAGGCAATTGCACTGGATCAGGCCGCAGCGCTGGTGATTGGCCAAAATGTAGGCACAACCGTAAAGGCGGTGATCGCCGCGATTGGCACGACAATTGCAGCGAAACAGACTGCTGTTGCTCATATTATGTTTAACCTGGTAACCGCGATTGTAGCCCTGTTATTGTTGCCATTCCTTATCCAGCTCATGGAAACGTTGCGTGACCAGTTCCTATGGGAGGAGGCCACAACTCTGGCTGCTTTCCATACAACATTCAATATCATAGGTGTGATGATCTTCTTTCCCTTGACTGGAGTCATATCGACTACAATTCAGAAAGTAATACCGGATCTTGGTCCACAGTTGACTCGCCACCTGGATTCAAGACTGGTGCGTATCTATTCGGCGGCGATTGAAGCTGCCCGCCAAGCTACTCTGGATGTAGCCAAAGTAATGATATCCCTCGCATATCAGGAACTCACTGGAAAGGTGAAAACCAAAACCGCTCAAGATCAATTGAGGGTTGCCAGCTTGGCGCTGGCTGAGACTCGCCGGTTCTTGGCGGATGTGCGGCCTGAAGAAGGTGTCAAACTCGACCAACAGCGCCACGTATCCGTTTTCCATGCCATTGATCACCTTTGGCAGCTTGAGGAAGCCCTGAATGAGGCTGGTCAGGCTGGGGTAGCGATGCAGGCTGAGACCTGTCAGGAAGTGTATCATGAGCTGGTAGATGTATTTGAAGAGATTATGGCTCTGGTTGAAAGTGGAGATCTTGAACTGGCAACTGAAAAGATGGGGCAGAAATCAAAACAGATTGCCGATATCCGTCGCAACCAACGGCGGGAGGTGTTAGAGAAGACAGCCAGGTTTAAGATCCATGCGGACCTGGCACTGCTCGAATTAGAAGCTATGCGCTGGATGGACCGGTTAGCTTACCATATCTGGCGGACGATCAATCACCTGCGCCTGGATGGAGTATCCGAATCCGAAGAACACGAACGGCAAGCCAGGGAAGAAATGGAGAGAGCGGAGGAGTTTAAAGAGTTTGAGAAGTATGGTGGGGAAGAAAGGATGAAAGTTTTCTAGAATAGGAGCATAATAGGATGGATGAGAGCGGCTTTGAAAAATATTTACGGAGGCGGGGGAAAAAGACTCATGTGATTAGTGAAGCTGTCGGATCTGTCCAGGTTAGGGGCAATAAAGAGTGTACGAGCCGGGTTATATTTCGAGGTTGGAATCGACACACCGCACAAGATGGCTCAATGGAATCCAGAAGATTTACGGGAAATGTTGGTACAATTTGTTGAAAAGACTGGGTTTGACGGTATCGCGCCATTACCAAAAGAACTGTGTAATGCGATCCAGACCGCGCGATCGCTTCCAAAACTTGTTAAGTATTAAGGAGTTGTGACCAAGAAAATTCTTCATGCCATCGGACTAATTTCTAAAGAGTGAACGCTATGATTAATTGGACCAGATTAAATTGGAGGCTGATGTGGAACACAATTACGAAAAATTAGGTGTCTTCTATATAGGTAAAAAGGTTGACTCGGGAACTGGCGAGAAAACAAACAACCTTCTGCTGTATGATTCGAAAGATCTCACCACGCATGGAGTCATAATCGGGATGACAGGAAGTGGTAAGACCGGTCTGGGGATTGGGATTCTGGAAGAAGCAGCTATGGACCGCATCCCAGTCATTGCCATCGACCCAAAAGGTGACCTCACCAATTTAATGCTTACTTTTCCAAATTTAACCCCAGGTGACTTTCGCCCATGGGTCAACAAAGACGTTGCCTCACAGAAGGGCATTGACCTGGATACTTTTGCAACCCAGCAAGCGGATCTGTGGCGTAATGGTCTGGCTGATTGGCATCAAGACGGGGAGCGTATCCGCCGCTTGCGAGAACATGCTGATTTTACTATATACACCCCAGGCAGTACCGCGGGATTGCCAGTCTCAGTGCTGCGCTCTTTTGATGCACCTCCCCGCGAGCTGATCGATGATCTGGATGCCTTCCGGGAACGGATTCAAAGTATGGTGACCGGATTACTGGGTCTCTTGGGAATTGAGGCTGATCCCATTCGCAGCCGGGAGCACATCTTGTTATCTTCCATCCTGGATCACTCATGGCGAAAAGGTCAGAATTTGGATCTGGGTGCTTTGATACAAGCTATCCAACAACCTCCCTTCTCTCGTTTAGGTGTCATGGAGTTGGAAAGTGTATATCCCTCGAAAGACCGGTTTAGTCTGGCGATGCAGCTCAATGGCCTGCTGGCTTCACCTGGCTTCCAGGGATGGATGGATGGTGATCCGCTGGACATTGGGGCGATGCTCTACACCCCTGCTGGTAAACCGCGCCTGTCGATTTTTTCCATTGCCCATCTGAGCGATGCAGAGCGGATGTTTTTTGTGACCATCTTGCTTTCTTCTGTACTGGGATGGATGCGCACCCAACCCGGAACCTCCAGCCTGCGAGCTTTGATCTATATGGATGAAGTTTTCGGATTCTTTCCCCCGGTAGCCAACCCACCCTCCAAGGCGCCTATGCTAACCCTTTTAAAACAGGCTCGCGCTTTTGGGGTAGGTATGTTGCTGGCAACCCAGAATCCTGTCGATTTAGATTACAAAGGTTTAGGGAACACGGGTTCCTGGTTTATCGGTCGTCTGCAAACGGAGCGAGACAAGGCGCGTGTGCTTGAAGCATTAGATGGCGCCATGGCTGGGTCAAATCCGATCCCCAGGCAAGATTTAGACCGTATGATCTCTGGGCTTGGGAAACGTATTTTCTTGATGCACAATGTACACCGTACTGCTCCGACCGCCCTCATGACTCGTTGGGTAATGTCTTATATGGCGGGTCCAATGACGTTGGTACAGATACGCGACCTGATGGATCCCATCAAGGCTTCGAGGACAGGTAGCCTCACAGGTTACGAAGCCTCCGCTGCTGTGAGTGCTATGCCGGCTGTAATGGCACCTACTGCAACTATGGTAGAAGAGATATCTCAAGCAAAGATTGTGGGTGGTGGAACTCGCCCGATCCTTCCACAGGAAATTCGCCAGTTTTTCATCTCACCTTTTGCTCGTGGGGAGAGAATGGTCTATCGACCTGCATTTCTGGGGTCTTATGAAGTCCGTTATTCCTCCGCCCGTCATAACTTAGAAGAGACCCAAGGCATTCAAGTGATCGTTGATTTGGAGGATGGTCCCATCCCATTTAGCCTGGACCGTGCTCAGACAATCGATCTCCCCATTGACCTGCTGGAAACAGCACCGGTCGAAGGAGTGCCTTTTGGCTCACTTCCAGGAGATGCCACCCAACCACGCAGCTATGACCGTTGGGGGAAAGAATTAGTTCGTTGGATCCAGGGCGCTCACCCGATAAAATTATACGAATCTAAATCTCGCCGAATGTTCTCTCGACCAGGGGAACATGAGCAAGAGTTCCGTATGCGGTTGGCAGATGTAGGTAGAGAGGCACGTGATAACCAGCTAGATAAAATCAGGCAACGATATGAATCTCGTTTCCGCACATTACAGGACCGACTCAGGCGCGCAGAGCAGGCAGTCGAGACAAAAACATCGCAATCTCGACAGGCATGGTTGGATACTGCCCTATCAGCCGCAACCGCTGCAATTGGTGTTTCGTCAGCCAGTCAAAAATCGTCAGGTGGCCTTCTGGGTGCTTTACTTGGCAGCAGTACCAGGACCAGTCAGGCTGCTACTGCTGTTCGGAGAGCCAGCCGGGCGACACAATCTCGCCAGAGTGTTGCCCAGGCAAGCGAGACAGTGGAGGCTGTTCAGGCTCAAATAAAAGACCTCGAGCTAGAGCTTGAGGAAGAGCTGCGTAAAGTTGAAGACACGGCTGATGCCGAGGAGGTATTAGAAGAAGTCGTGATTCGCCCTAACCTCAACGCCATCTCACCCCGGCTGACAACGCTCGTCTGGCTTCCCTGGGGGGTGGACGGGTCAGGTGAACCAGTCCCGCTCTGGCGGTGAAGTCGTCCTAATTAATAACGATTCTGAAAGGATGGTGATTAATAAACAAGAATTGGGCAGTGGTTGGTATATAATTATGCATGGTGTGCGGATTTAATCGCTGCTAATGAACAACATCGAGGTGTCATGGAATGTCGAAGTTCACACCATTGATGGACTTCCTGTACGAGGTTCCTGAAGAAGTACATGAGTTCTCTCTTTCATTCGAGAGGATTGAAGAAATAATTCAAGCATGCTTGCCTCCCTCAGCCATACAATCTCCTGAATGGTGGTCTAATGAGTTAAATGAAGAAGATAATCAGGCAGAAGCCTGGCGGCAGGCCGGTTGGTTGGTCAAGTTTGTTGAGTTACCCGAGAAGTGGGTCAAATTCTGGAGGGATGGATTAGATTGAAATTTTCCTGGCGTTTCACAAATTATGACAACCTGGACGAAAAATTAAAAACCGCCTTAAAGTGAAGAGGCGTTTTTTTTTTCGATTTTGCAGTTATTCACAAAAGCTGAAATAAACCTTATTTCACAAACGCCTGAGGGATATTGAATCCTTTTTGTAACATTTTCACACTCTAATCCGTCTATATTTACAGGCAGAAAATGCGACAACTAAACACGGAGACACCGGATAACGTCCTAGTAAAACGGACCAGTCAAGGTTATGGAAACGCGTTTGGTGAACTGTATGACCGACATTTTGATTCGCTTTATCGTTATATCTACTTTCGGGTGTCAAACAAACAAGATGCAGAGGATCTTACTGAAACAATTTTTCTCAGAACTTTAGAAACGATCCTCCATAAGAAAAAGAACATTAAAAATTTTAGAGCCTGGCTTTTCCGTTTAGCCCACAATATTCTGGTAGATCACTATCGGTCTCGGAAGTTTCACGCAGACATTGATGAAGTCGAGTATCTACCAGAAATTATTAATGTTTCTGGCGAGAACTCTCTCGATGGAAGTGATAGAAAACTACTCAAAGACGCAATCACTAAACTGGAGCCAGACCTACAAAAAGTTATCTCTTACCGGTTTATTGCTGAATTGAGCTATGCTGAAACCTCAGAGATAATGGGTCTGAAAGTGAATCACTTGCGTGTTTTACAGCATAGGGCATTAAAACAATTAAAGTATTACCTGTCAAAGGATTTTAAAAATCATGAATGATCGATTGACCTCTGTTCTCACCCAGTGTATCGATGGCCTCGAAAGAGGTGAGATGACACTTATAGAATGCGTTGAAAATTACCCCGAGTTCAAAGATGAACTGAGGGATTTGTTGGATGTGATGCAATCGATTAAGACCATCGCGCATGAGCCAGTGGAAGAGGACTTTCGTTGGAGAACAAGAGCAAGCCTGGTGAATAAAGTCATCAGTCACAAACCAGCATCTATTTGGGATAAGTTTCGTCTTTGGATTAAAGAAACATCTATATTTAGGAACAGGGTTGCTAAAGTGCAAATTGTATTAGTAATAGCATTATTGTTATCCCTGGTGAGCGGGGGGTCGGTTCTGGCTGCTGAGAATGCTGTCCCTGGAGATTTTCTCTACCCGCTGAAGATGTTTGTTGAAGAATTACGTATGGCCATTATAGGTGAAGATGATGATGTAGAGCTTCACCTTCGGTTTGCAGAAAAACGCTTAAGGGAAGTGGAATCTTTAGCTGAAAAGGGCCGTTTTGAAGGAATTGGGACGGCGATAGATAGGTTTGAATATCATATTGAAGGAGCAACACGACCAGATCTTGCTGATAAAAAACACGATGATATTCTTAGAGATTGGCGACTTTATGAGCTGTCTGAGACCATCATCAAACATCAAGAAGTATTAGAAAGATTATTGGAAGATGAGGTTGTTGTGGATGAAGCCAGAGCTGCGATTGAGCACGCCATTGAAGCATCCACAAAAGGGCAAGCGAAATTAAATGAACTGTTTCCAGAAGGTTTTCCAGCCAAACCACCTATCGAGTCCATTCCAGCACCAGATATTCCAAAACCACAAACGGAACCGGAGTTTGAAGAAGTGCCAGGAATTCCTGAATTGCCAGTTGAAATACCGGTTGATACGGAGGTAACTCCTCCTGAGGGTGATGAAGGGGTTCTCCCAATTCCATTACCGGTGGGATCTCCACCAGGGAGACCGTAATACAAATCATTGTATAAACTTGACGGGAATTTAGCCAGATAATATATTGGGGGAGCAATACCACGAAGGACACTGATGATTGAGAATCTCAGTGTCCTTCGCTTCAAGGAGGGAGAGAAGAAGGAGGAGGGGATAATTGCCGGTTTATTTCTTCCTTAGTTTGACAGCTATTTATGCTGCGATTTCATGACTTGACCGAGAAAAATGAATAATGATAAGCAATCTTATCGTCGTGTAAGCCAATCGTGTCAGATCCATTCTGGACAGAGCCATTGTTGGATGTGGCTGTCCAGGTAAAGTACCGGAACGATCCAGTACCGATAAAATTAGTGAGCTTGAATGTGGCGTTGGGCAGTAGCTGGTTAAAAAATGTCTTGAACCAGGAATGCAAGCTTTTTAATCCGTGTATAGTTCGCTCGGAGGTAATATATACAGCTCTTGGGTTGTAGAGTTCCACGACCTTCTCTGGATTTAGGGAGTTGAGTGCATTAATATAGAGAGAGGTGATTTCGTTAGGGTCAACATCGCCTGGCCAGGAGTAGTGCTTTATTGCCTCCCAAATACCGAGCAGGTAGGTGCGAGCATGGTCCCAAGAATAGAAGTTGACCGATTTAAGATTGAGACTTTCTGCGGTTTGGAGAAAGTCAACCACCTGATTGACGTTTGGTAACCAACCCCATTCTTTGAAAGCAGCTCCGGTAGGGATTATGGGGCGTGATGGGCTCATTGCCTCAAATTCTCGGACAGAACGGCGCAGTTGGGCGCCAGCATTCGTAGCATGCATCCAGTAAATTTGAGGCATGTTAAAGTCACAGCGTTCCAGGAATTCGCGCCAGGGAAGTTGTGGGTGATAGGATGGGTAGCGGTAGGATGAAAGCGCAACAGGTGTGTTAGGAAGCCCTGCGCGCAGGCGCTGCATAAACGTAGTTGCGGCAGCGCGCTTGTTGGGCTCTTTATATTCTATCTCAGCATTTACGACATAACCATCCAGCTCCAGTTGTGTTACTCGCTCAATGGCTTTATTCGCTTCGCCAATTGGATTGTTGCCCTTAATATAATGCCAACCCCAGGCCTGAATACCTTGGGCTTTCAACTGCTGGACAACCGGTGGGACAACATCGACTCCGTTGTAGATATTGTAGGAGGAAACAGTGTCAGCAACCTTGATCAGCACATACTCAAGTCCCGCTTGTTTGGCAACATTGGCGATCGCATACGGGTTACCCCCTTCACAGCGGGGTAGCATCCAGGTAAAAAAACCTTTTCCATTAATTGGCATGGGCAAATCTCCGTCTGCGTGGATAGGTGCAATTTATGGGCCAATCTAAATCTGGTTTGTTGTCATTTTAATCTGCGATACAATTAACCAATTGATCAGATAAGAGAAGTTTGATTGAAATCAACAGAATTTCTTACTGGTTGATTAGCTAGGAAAATTCTGGAAGCACAATAATGAGGATCACATGGCAAAAGTCGAGATAAACACACCTGCACCTGACTTTGAGTTAACAGACTTCACTGGTGATGAAGTTCGGCTCTCTGATTTCCAGGGCAAGAATGTCCTGCTGGTCTTGAACCGGGGGTTTACCTGACCGTTCTGCCAGGCGCATATGGCGCAGTTGCGCCAGGATCATCAGGAATTTGAGAAAAGAAATACAAAGGTTTTGATTATTGGGCCTGACAGCGTTCAGAAATTCGCAAGGTATTGGCAAGAACACGAGCTGCCCTTTATCGGTTTACCTGATCCCGATCACAAAGTGTTGAAACTGTATGGTCAAGAGATCAACCTGTTCAAGTTAGGCCGGATGCCAGCCCAGATACTTGTAGATAAGCAAGGAACAGCCCGATATGTACATTACGGGCATTCGATGAGTGATATCCCTGAGAATTCAGAATTGTTGGAACTGATAGATTCGTTGTAATTATTGTTGTTGGGTTTAGCGTTCCCCGGTTTCACTCAACGCTCGAAGGAATAACCCGCGTTCAGGGCAGCTTTGTTCAGTTCGCGGGTTCCTTTTGGGGCTCGGGCTGTCACAGCTTTCTCCAGCGCCTCAATTGAGACAGCGCCGGTGAGCTTTGCCAGCAGGCCAAGAACGTATATGTTGGCAGTGATGGCGCGGCCCGAGGCTTCTTTGGCATTACGGGTGATGGGCAGGCGAACATTATTGGGAAATGTGATTCTAGTGACTTTATCAGAATCAACGATGAGCAGCCCATCATTCTTTAAGCCGAGGGTGTATTTATCGCAGGCCTCCTGGCTCATGGCTACCAGAACATCGGCAGAAATGATTTCTGGAAAATCAATATTGCGAGAAGAAATGATTACCTCAGCTTTACTGGCGCCCCCGCGCGCTTCTGGACCGTAGCTCTGGGTCTGAACTGCGTTCTTACCATCATATACAGCAGCAGCTTCAGCCAGGATGATGCCAGCCAGGATCATTCCCTGTCCCCCTTCTCCAGCCAGCCGTATTTCAAGACGATCGGTGAGACTTTTGATATCCATTAAAGACTCCGAACAGAACGCAATCTGGCACCTTTGGTATAGCCAGCTCGTTCGATCAGTTGATCGTAAAGTGCGGTGAATTCGGGTTTATCAAGATCACATAAGATGCCGCGGATTATCTTACCCTCGCGTTCCTCAGGATTAAGCTTTTCGGCTGCTTTCATGGAGACACTGTTCTCTTTTAGTGATCTCATCATATCTACGGCTGAACCCAGCTTGTTGATACGCCCATACGTAGTGTGGCAGTAACTGATGGCCTCGATGACAGAGAAGCCTTCTTTGAGGATGCCCTTTTCAAGGAAGCGGTCGAGTTCCACCGCGTGGTAGACAGTGGAGCGGGCTACAAAGGATGCGCCTGCTGCGATGGCAAGATCGCAAATGGGAAAGGGCTGCTCGATGTTTCCGTAAGGGGCAGTAGAAGCCAGGTCTTCAATTGGGGTCGTGGGCGAGTATTGCCCACCTGTCATTCCGTAGATTGAATTGTTGATGACAATCGCCGTCAAACCGATATTGCGGCGGGCTGCGTGAATGAAATGGTTTCCCCCAATGGCCAGAGCATCGCCATCACCCATAACAACGATAACTTTGAGGTGAGGTTTGGCCATCTTAAGACCGGTTGCAAAAGCCAGGGCGCGACCATGGGTGGTGTGCATGGTATTGAAGTCCAGGTAAACCGGCAACCGCCCTGAGCAGCCGATGCCCGATACGAGGGCAACATCGTCTTTATCAAGTTCTATCCGGTCAATGGCACGGATCAAGGCAGACATTACGATACCAATACCACAGCCAGAGCACCAGACATTGGGGAACTTCTTAGTATGGCGTAAATATTCGTATGCAGAGTGTTCTTTTAAAATCATGGCTTATGATCAGCAATTACGTTAAGAATCATTGGGGGTGGGATCAACTTACCGTTAGCAAGATTGATGCGGGTGACTTTATCCCGACCAACGACGCGCTCGACCTCCAAGGCCAACTGTCCCTGGTTCAATTCTGGGACGATAACCCGGCTGGCGGTGGCAGCCAGACGCTCGACCAAATCTTCTGGGAAAGGCCACAGGGTATACAGGGTTAGCAAGCCGACGTGTAAATCTTGCAGGCGCGCTAATTTCACAGCATGGCTGGCACTACGAGCTGTGACGCCGTAAGCTATGATTAAGGTGTCGACCTGGTCGGGGATATCGCTCTCGTAGAGCAGAATATTATACAGGTTTCGCTCAATCTTACGGTTGACACGCGCGATCCAGGGGTCGATTTCATCTCTTCGCTGGGTAGGATACCCCATTTGATCATGAAAGAGACCAGTAATATGGTAACGGTAACCCTCACCAAAGTTTGCCATTGGGGGCACATCGCTGGGGGTATCCCCATAAGGGCGGTACCATTCAGGAGGTTCAGGGATGGTGGGGCGGTCCGGGCTACCTGGGTCAAACTCTTCGGGCAGTTCAAACTTCTCCCGCATATGCCCGACCACTTCATCCAGCAGTAGGATTACGGGGGTACGGTAAGCCTCCGAGAAATTGAAGGCGTAGATAGTTTGCTGGTAAGCCTGGGGGATTGATGTCGGGCAGAGCACAATAATCGGGTGGTCTCCATGGGTACCCCAACGGGCTTGCATGACATCACCCTGAGAAGGGCTGGTTGGTTGTCCAGTAGAAGGGCCTAAGCGCTGGACGTTGACGATGACGCAAGGCACCTCAGTCATGACGGCGTAACCAATATTTTCTTGCATCAGGGAAAAACCGGGGCCAGAAGTAGCCGTCATTGACTTGAGTCCCCCCACTGAAGCCCCGATACACGCTGCCAGGCTGGCGATCTCGTCTTCCATCTGGATAAATTTCCCCCCGATTTTTGGAAGTTCACGTGAGAGGATTTCAGCAATTTCGGTAGAGGGGGTGATTGGGTAACCAGCGAAGAAACGACAACCAGCAGTGATAGCCCCCCAGGCAATAGCCTCGTTTCCTTGCATCATTTTAATGGCCATGATTCACACTTACTCCCGAATACGTCTGACCACGATGGCAAAATCAGGGCAGTGAGTATCGCACCAATGGCAGGCATTGCAGCGATCAGGGTTTTTTACATACGGGTGGCCTTTATCATCGAGGGCCAGGACACCAGATGGGCAGAAGGCTGCACACAGACCGCAACCTTTACACCATGTCCCGTAGATAACAACTTTCCCGCGTTGCTTTTTTTGTGCACGCGGCGGAGTCTCTTGCTGAGCTGACTTAGTTTGGGCTGAGCCAGTTTGCGTCATAAGTCTTCCTTTGGTTAACGGCATTCATACATAGACTTCGTGACCGATACTGCATACCTATTGTACCGAGAGTTGGGCAAAGATGTACAGGACACAAATCATGGAAAGGGGGTGTAATCCGTCAGGGAAGCTTGGCAGGATCAAAACAGGTGTTGTAGTCTATTCCGATGATAAAGCGATAGTCATAATCACTATCAGGATCGGGATCAGATACCAGAGCTGATGCTGGCAGACCGAGAGCTTCACCCAGGCTTCGAAGTGCCTGCTCGTCTTGTTCCCCGGTTAAGTCGATTAATAAAGATTGATCGTAGTTTGTATCGTCGGCGGTATTTATCTTCGTGTTGTAGCCGAGGTAATGCAGGCGCTCAGCCCCCAGGATGTCCCAATTTGGGTAGTTTGTTCCATTCCAGATCTCCACAACAGCAGTGAGCCGGGACTCATCAGGGTCGCTAGGCAGCCCCATAGCCTCTTTTAGCATTTCCAGGAGAGGGACATAATCAGGCAGTTGTACCGCGGCCCCCTGAGGTGTGCGCCAGGAGTTGACATAGTCACGGTTGATGTAGTAGCTGCGAATGCGCGGAGCGCTGAGTTTGGCAACCATAGGAACCAGATTCAGGATAGTTCCCAGGCTGACATCGGTGGTAACCATGGCGCGCAGGTCGTTATATAAGGCCGGGATTCTGGTTATCACATTGATGTTCATCCCTTTGGTATAAATGGCTCGCAAGACTTCTTGTTGGCGGCGCCCACGGTCAAAATCGCTGGATCGCATGCGGGAGCGAGCGTACCACAGAGCCAAAGCTCCATCCATGTGGATTACACCAGGTCCGATGGTATGCAGTTCCCAGTTATTGACATCATGCTCGGAACGATCGGGATCGATGATGTGCCAATCAGTGAATGAGCATACCAGAGGGACATCAATACCCCCTAAAGTGTTGATGATCTCTTTGAAACCAGCGAACTCCACCATGGCAACGTGGTCGATATGGATACCAAGATTGTAGAGGACGGTGTCTTTGATCAACTGCTGGCCTCCACCGGGGTAATTTGTGATCTCACCATGCTGATAGGCGGTATTAATGCGCTGCATGGTATACCCCGGGATATATACGAACAGGTCGCGAGGGATGGAAATCAGGGTAACCAGGTTATCGCGCGGCCGGACAGAGGCAATGATTATTGTATCTGTGCGGAATGACAGACCGCGGCGGTCTGAACCCAGCAGGAGGAAATTGACCGTCTCAGCGCTTGATAAAATCATTGTTGGTGGAGGCACGGGGGTTACTGGGGTGGGACCGGGACCACCAAAGTGGGGAGGTGGCCATGAAGGGATAGTTGGAGTTGGGGTGTATGAGACTGGAGTAGGGGTTGCAGTGGCCGGCAGGGGTGTCAGGGTCGGTGTGGCGGTCAGGGTTGGAGGGGTAGGTGAGCAGGGTTGAAAAGGTGTGGAGGTTGCCCGAGTATTAATCAGCTTGACCAGAGATGGTGAACTGATCAGTTGAGGAGTACTGGTAGCCGAGAGATCAGGGGTTGGTTGAGCGGCGCAGGCAGACAGAAGCAGCAAAGTTAACAGGATAGAGGCTTTTATTTGAGTGGTTGAGGGATGCCAGGACATTAGCGGAAATCTTGGAGAACCCTGATGACAACCTTTTTGATTCGAGTGAGGGCTTCGATTTCTCATGGTGCTGATAGGGCTTTTTGCATGACCTCAAGAACAGCGTCTCGGTTCGGTAAAAGCACCTGTGCGCCTGCTGGAGTTCTCCAGGAAGTAACCTGTTGGCGACCGATGTAATAGTGGTAAATCTGTGAATTGCTGGCAAGCTTGGCTGCCAGAGGTAACAAGGGAGTGATATTCGCCAGACTCATATTGGTATTGATACTCTGGCGGTAAGTGTTATATAAATCTGGAGCACGTTTAATTGCGTCAATGCTGATCATGCGTGAAAACATGGCTTTGACAACTTCTTGCTGGCGGCGGGTGCGTTCGAAATCTGTGCTGCTGTATCGGGAGCGAACATACCAGAGAGCGGTTTCACCATCCATGTGTACCAAACCAGCTGGGACAGAATACTCTTCCTCATAACCAGTGCGTTGATCTTTCAACGGGACAGCGACTTGAACATCGATGCCGCCAAAATCATCAATGATCTGAACAAAGGTCCAGAAATTGACCAGTACAAAGTAATCAGGGCGCAACCCGAAGTTATATTCGAAGGTGGTTGCCAGGGAGTCGAAACCGCCCCGTGGGAAGGCGGTGTTAATACGCTGCATGGTCCATCCTGGGATATATACATATAGGTCGCGCGGGAAAGAAGTCAGGTTGGCAGTGCCTTCCCTGGTGTTCAAAGTTAGTAATATGATGGTATCGGTACGGAAACCAGACCGTTCCTGGCGCTGATCTGAACCGAGAAGGACAATGTTGACCTGTCCGGCTTTCTTTGGGAACTGCGGGGCTGGGGGTGGTATGGCGATATCGGCTGGCACGGAGGGGCCTGGATAATCACCCCAGGGTACGGGGGAGGCGGTAAAGGTAGGTCTGGGCGTATTTGGAACAACCGTGGTGCGGCCTCGAAAGGTGGGTGAAGGCGTGATGGCTTGAAAGGGAGTAGCGGTTGAGGTGCCATCCTTGGGGTTGTCACCTTGAGACGGGTCGCTGGTGGGGGTAGCATCTACCGGTTTGGGAACAATGGTCGACCAGGGTGAACTGCAAGTGAATAGCAGAAATATGAGGGCGATGATTGGTAGGCGTTTCAAGTACAAGCTGTTTTTCTTCATATCAGAACACTGGCATTGCTAAGATACGTTAAACAATCCCTATGCATAGACGCAATTTCCAGCATAAGAGTTCCCGTAAATGGCTGGTCATGGTGGTTCAGGTGAAGGTTCTTCATGAGGGTCAGTGGGGAGAGGGATAGTTGGTGTCGCTGAGGGTGTGTTGGTGGCTGTATTGGAAGGTGTGCTGGTAGAAGTGCTGGTAGGGGAAGGCGATGGAGTATGTGTGGCTGTATTGGTGGATGTACTTGTGTTGGTTGGAGAAGGTGTCGGTGTTGGGGTGCTGGTCGAAGCAGGTGTAGAGGTACCTTTGGTTTCGGTTGCAGGAGGCAGCGGGGTTGGTGGCAACGGCGTTACAGTAAAAGTCGATGTGGCAGTGCGAGTCGTTAAAGGAGTGCGGGTAGGGATATCGGGCACATATAGCTGCTGTCCAGCGATCAATCTGGAAGTGGTGTCCATGCAGTTCGCTGACTGCAGGTTAGATATTGAAATACCGTAAGCGCGGCTTAGACTGAAGAGGGTATCGCCAGAGCGGACCAGATAGGGAATCCATCCCTGTGGAGGGGTGCAGGCGGTAGGAGAAGCGGAGGGAGTTTGGGTTCCCAAGGGGGATGGAACTGGGATGTAAATAAAACTACCTGGAATTATCCTGGTTGTGATCAGGCAATTAGCCTGAGAAAGTTCAGTGACGGTTGAGTTGTAAGCCAGCGCGAGGCTTTCGAGGGTATCGCCAGGCTCGATAATAATGGGGAGCCAGCCATCAGGAGGTGGACAGGTGAACGGGGTAGCCGGAGGTTTTTCGGGGTTAGCCTGTCTGCTTGTTTGAGTTAATGAGACTGCCGAAGGTGTGATTGCCAAGTTTTGATCATCAGGGCTTTCAAATGGTGAGAAGGTAAGGTTTGGAGCTGGCGTCTGAACCATCCTCAGAAGCATGCCCCCCTCTGCCAGCGCCAGATTGATCCCCCCTAATATGATGATCAATGACAGCAGGGCTGTTACTGTCCCCCAGACAATACCCCAGACACCGTTTAGTTTCAGGTTCATCCGAGTGCCTCATCAGACTCCGGAAAATGACTGAAGGTTGAGTGAGAAAGCTGGTGGATGGGCAATAGCAGTGAAAAAGTAGTTCCTTGTTCGAGTACCGAGTCAACCCAGATGCGACCACCCTGGGCTTCAAACCGTCGTTTGAGGGTTGATAACGGCAGGGTAGATCTGTGAACTTGATTGGATTCAGCGGGGTGTTCGGATGACGAGAAAACCTGGGACAATTCTACAGGGGGGATACCAGGGCTGCTGTCAGATATTTCTAACAGGATAGTGTCTGGAGGGACATCCACTTCGTTGTAGCGCACTGAAAGCATGATTGACCCGTTTTGAGGGCTGGCAGTAATAGCCTTTTGGAATAATCGCATGATTAGTTGCCGGAGTACCTGGCGATCCGCCAACACCTGTGGCAATTTTTCAGGAATGCTCGTTTTCAACGATAGTTTCTTGCGCCGGATTCCCTGGTGGGTGAGAGCGATAGACTCTTCAATGAGAGCCAGCAGGCTGAGTGGTTGGGTATCAGACCGCTGATCTGGAAGCCCTGTCAACTGAGCCAGTTCTTCCAGTAAACTGGTCAATCGCTGGGCCGATGCTTTGATGCGTTCGAGCAACTTCTTGTGGGATGCGTCGATGGAATCGCTCGAATTTGAAAGCAGGACCTCGGTGTAGCCAGTGATTGAAGAGAGGGGAAGTTGGATTTCTTTGGTGATGTTGGCGATGGCGCGTGCTTGTCTGCTGACTTGGGCTGCTTCGGAAGAGGATTCCTCAAGCGTCTGGATGTGCTCCTGAGCAATAGCAAGGCTGGATTTAAGACGAACGATCTCATCCTGGGCAAGACGCAGATCTTCCTGGATGGATTGGTAGCCATTATCTGTCATCTCAGCCTGATGCTCATGTGATGGGGATAGGTTAAATTTGGGGTCACTCAGCGGGTCTGTGATATCTTCTTCGTAATTTTTGGCGGCAATAAGAGCTGCCAGGCTTTCAGCCCGGGATTGTTCTTGTGAGAGTTTTTCCTCAAGGTCGTTGAGGTTGGCAGTAAGTTTCTGGTTTAGCCGGGAGATTTCTCTGAGCTGACCTTCTGCGTTTTGGACTGACCGGGTCGCATTGGAAACCTGTTCTTCGAATACCTCAAACTGATGGGCGCGGTCAAGCGCTGGCGCAAAGGAATCAAGCAAATTCTTCAGGAAGTTTTGATCTTTTTCATCCCATTCTCGGTGGGAGTATGGAGAGAGAAGCACAATCCCCCGGTGGATCTCCGTGGGAGAGTCAAAAAGAGGGAGTACCAGTAAGGGCCCTGATGTGGATAAATTGAGAGCGTGTCCAAGGCTGACCTGATCAATGAAAGTATTGTCGGGGGGCAGAATCAGGGGTTCACCTTGATTGATTGCATTGACAATTAAGGGAGTGTTTGAGAATTCGAGGTTGGTTTTCGGGACTTCTACTTCACGGATCAGATCATAACCAAACTCGAGGGTTATGTGTTTTTCAGTGGGGCTGGTAGCGACCAGAAAACAGGCATCAGAGGAACTGAGATATGCGGTGGTGTGGGCGAGAGCGGGGAGGAACTTGGAAGGTTCATCCTGAGTGGCTAATTCTCGGATCGAGCGAGTGAATCTATCGTCAGGCGGGGAGGTTATCTGCCCATTTTGTAGCATTGGGTTGATTACCTGGCGTTCGGGGAACAAAAGATGGAAACGTTGGGGTAAAAAGAAGAGCAGCGGGTAGGCTGTCATCTGCGCCAGCCTGATAATGCCTGGATAGTCTGCGTCAGGCATAGGCGAAGCAAGATGGACCAGGTGACCCACGAACATGATAATCAACAATACCAGACCAGTTCCCCAACCAACCGGGGAGCGGATAATAAGCAGGTTTCCGCCAATAAAGATCAGGAAGATGGTGAAGGTCTGCCAGAGGATATCGGCAGCTGAGCTGTTGAAAGGGGAGAGCTGACCGTTATTTGACCACCAAACCATGGAGAGGATAAAGAAGATGATTGGTAGAATGCCGAGGGCAATAAAGGCGTTGTCAGCAGTACGGGATGGCTCCGGGAAAGCCCAAAGCCAGACGATAATTAGGACAGATATTGCCGTGATGGCGCGATCGAGGATAGCGAACGGAACATCTGGAAGTGGAGAACCAGACTGCCATGCCCAGGTTGCCGCCAGAAAGAGTAACAGGCGGGCAACCAGTAGTAATGCCAGCCCGGTCAGCAGTCGACGACCTTGAGGAAAGTCTTCGCGCCTGGCCAGGGATAAGGAAATCTGGAATGTGGCCGCGATTGTAAATGCCAGCACCAGATGGTAGACCAGATTGCCAGGAGGTGTGGTCAAAATCAAAAAAACCTGATCGATGAAAGTTGGCATTTCAATATTTCCCAGCCATGATTATAGCATTTTTCTAATTGTCGAATCATCTATTCTACATTGCGTTTATGTAATTAAGGCACGAAAATTGCACATATATTCCTGATACAGAGGCTGCATGCGTTTTGTTTGATAAAAGTTAGCCGAGTCTATGAAAAGCTTAATAAGGGACGGTAGAGGTTGACAAAACACAACTTAAAGGTAAAATATTGGGCGCAAGCCGAAGTGGCGGAATTGGCAGACGCGCTACGTTCAGGGCGTAGTGGGCTTACGCCCGTGTGGGTTCGACTCCCACCTTCGGCACAGATATTCCCTGAGAAAGATGAGAAGGTGGATCCCGGCGAAGAGTTTGCCAGGGATTCTTTCTTTATGTATTGAGCGATTGTCTTGCGTTCAGAGACCGGCTGGGGTAAGATGATGTTATGAAGCTGAAATGGCTTGGTTGGAAATATGCACTGTTGGTTATCGGGTTAGTGGTGTTGGCTTTCCTGGTGATGGACTTCAATAGCCGGATGTCGGAGCTGCGCAGGTTGAGAGATAAACATGAGGTGGTTGCTCAACGGGTGACCAACATGGTATTGACTCAGGTTTATCTGGAGACTGAAATCGCTTACGCGACGTCGGAACAAGCCGTGCGTGAGTGGGCCTACCAGGAGGGGAGGATGGTCCGCGATGGGGATGTGCTCATTGTCCCGATCCCAATGGCGGAGATTACGCCGACCCCGGTGGTTGTAGAGACGCCAATGGCAGAAGTGGTCAGTCCCTGGCGTGTGTGGTGGGCTCTATTTTTCGACCGCTGACTGCCGAGGGGATAGCGATCAGGTGGAAATGGGGGTTGGGGTTGACCGTGAGGTCAAGGTCGTGTTACAATAATGACGTAAACGATGCGGGGTGGAGCAGAGGCAGCTCGTCGGGCTCATAACCCGAAGGTCG
>Ga0114946_10000260_pt1 | contig 33889 bp, 33 predicted proteins | sample WalLakDeSediment_FD_88676 | JGI IMG/M metagenome (GOLD analysis project Ga0114946, IMG submission 88676) | Lake sediment microbial communities from Walker lake, Nevada to study Microbial Dark Matter (Phase II) - Walker Lake 11/02/13 Deep Sediment | ecosystem: Environmental > Aquatic >... | reverse complement strand
CTGCGCCTTCGAAGGACAGGACAGGTGCCGCCGCAGCCACGAAAGGGAAAGCGGTTGCTGCGGGGTCTGCGAAGGACAAGACGGGTGCCGCCGCAGCCACGAAAGGAAAAGCCGTTGCTGCGGGGTCTGCGAAGGACAGGACCAGTGCCGCCGCAGCCACGAAAGGGAAACCAGGCGTTACAGGCGCCACGAAGAAGAAGGCGGTAGCCGGATCCATTTCGGACAAGGCCGCAACTGCCGTATCCCTGCAGGATAAAACGGATACGGAGAGGGAACCAGCAAAGAAAAGAGGCCGGATGTCAAAAGGCAGCACTGTGAAAGAGTCTGCAGGGCCTGAGGCAAAAAGCCCCGGAGCTGGGAATGCGGCAAAAAAGGCGGGCAAGCGTGGGGAGAACGGTACGGGCAAGGAGGCCGCCGATCCGGCTGAAACCGCTGATAATAACAATTTATGACAGGCTTGCGCGTTACTTAGTTAGTTATAAACACCCTATTAAGATATAAACCAGGAAGGAGCTACTTTCAGACCATGCGTTTTCGAATAATTTTTTTACCAATCCTGTTTTTCCTGTTTTTTTTCTCTTTCATCCCGGATTCTTTTTCGCAGCAGCGTCGCCTCTCCCGGGCTGATGAGGCTTTTGAGATGAAGCAGTATAGTGATGCTTTGAGGGATTACCGCAGGGCTTACAACAGGGTAAGGCGCAAGGACCGCAACGAGGGGTTCAGGGTGAAGCTCAGGGAGGCCATGTGTCACTGGTACCTCAATGATTACCGCAAGGCCGAGGCGGCTTTCAGGGCTGCCACCAGGGCCCGCAATCCCGATACTCTGGCTATTTACTATTATGCAGAGACCCTTCGGATCAACGAAAAATATGAGCTGGCGCTGGAACAGTTCAGGCGTTATGTTGGGATGGCTCCCGACGACTGGCGCGGCCAAGCCGGCATAGAGTCGGTGCAGAAGGCCATAGAGCTGCTCAGCAAGCCCACGACCTACCAGGTGGAGGCGGTGCGCTTGTTCAACTCCCGCGAACATGATTATACCCCTGCCTTTGCCGACCACCGGGCCAGCAGCCTCGTTTTTGCGTCTTCGCGCGAAGATGCGCTGGGGAAAGATACTGATGGGTGGACGGGGCAGAAGCATACTTCCTTGTTCATCACCTTTCAGGACAGGGCAGGGAACTGGGGCAGGCCGGTCTTGCTCGACGAAGGTCCTGTCAACACAGAATACAACGAAGGGGCGCCTTCGTTCAACGCCGGCGCCACCCGCATGTATTTTACCCGTTGCATCCCCGGTGTAAACAGTGATATGGGATGCAGGATCTTTGTCTCCGGGCGGCAGGGTGCCAATTGGGAAGAGCCCAGGGAAATCCCGCTGGTGGCCGACAGCGCCATTACGGTAGGCCACCCGGCAATAAGTCCGGACGACCTGGACCTTTATTTCGTGTCGGATATGCCAGGAGGTGCCGGCGGGAATGACATCTGGGTGGTCAGTCGCAGAACGCCCGACGACGACTTCGGAACACCGGAAAACCTCGGTCCCGTGATCAACACCCCCGGCAACGAGATGTTTCCCTATGTGCGTGATGACGGAACGCTTTTCTTCTCTTCCGACGGCCACCCGGGACTGGGAGGCCTGGATATCTTCATGAGCCGGCGCAACCCCGAAGGCTGGTCAACACCGGAAAACGTGGGTGTGCCCCTCAATAGTCATGCCGACGATTTCGGGATCGTCTTTTATCCCGGCCGTGAGCAGGGCTTCTTTTCTTCAAACCGCACGGGAAGCAGGGGCTACGACATCTATTCGTTCTTCCTTGCTCCGTTTGAGTTTTCCATAGCGGGTGTGGTAAGGGATGAATCGACCAGGAGGCCCATCGCCGGGGCCGTTATACAACTGATCGGCTCGGATGGCTCACTCTGGCAGGTGGAAACCGACAGGGAGGGGAAATACCTGTTCGGCAGAGACCGTATCAAGGAGAACACCCGGTACGACCTGTTGGTCAACAGGGAGAGGTATTTTACCACCCGTGCACAGAAGTCGACAATCGGTGCGGAAGGCAGCGAGGACTATGTCCTTGACATTGAACTGGAACCCATTCCGGACAGGGCCATCCCGCTGCCGGAAATATTGTACGAATTTGCCAGCTGGGAGCTGCTGCCGCAATTTCAGGACTCTCTGATGGGCCTCGTACAGACATTGAAAGACAATCCCACGATAATCATAGAGCTGGCCAGTCATACCGACAGCCGTGGCACGGATCAGATCAATGACACCCTGTCGCAGCGAAGGGCACAGTCTGTTGTCGGGTTCCTGATAAGGCAGGGCATTGAGCCTGACAGGATGGTTGCCCAGGGCTATGGAAAGCGCATCCCACGGGTCATAGAAACAGACATGGTAAGGGATGGATTCAGTTTTCCTGCCGGTACCGTATTGAACGAAGCCTATATCGGGTCACTCGAATCGGAGGAGCATCGCGACGTGGCGCACCAGATGAACAGGCGGACCGAGTTTAAGGTGACAGGCTTTGACTACAAGCCTGTGCCGCCCGTGCCACCTGACGAATAACACCTTAGGTATCTCTGACCTGATCATTACCTTATGACAAGCAGTGCATCCAGATACAGCCGCAGGGGCGTGTCCGCATCGAAGGAAGACGTACACACGGCCATCAGCCACCTCGACAGGGGCTTGTTCCCCCTGGCATTCTGCAAGGTGGTACCCGACTACCTTGGCGGCGACAAGGATTATTGCAACATCATGCATGCCGACGGCGCTGGAACAAAATCTTCGCTGGCTTACATCTACTGGAGAGAAACCGGCGACCTGTCGGTATGGCACGGCATTGCGCAGGATGCCATTGTGATGAACCTCGACGATCTGCTGTGTGCAGGTGTTACTGACAACATCCTGTTGTCGTCGACCATCGGCAGGAACAAACCCAGGATCCCCGGCGAAGTGGTGGCGGCCATCATCGCGGGCACCGAGGCATTCATCAGGAAGATGGAAAGCCATGGGGTGCATATGGTGCTAACGGGCGGTGAAACGGCCGACCTGGGCGACCTGGTGCAAACCGTTGTCGTTGACTCGACGGTGGTTGCCAGGCTGCCCCGTGCAGCGGTTATCACCAATGAAAACATATCGGCCGGTGACGTTGTAGTGGGTCTGGCCTCGTTCGGGCAAACGACCTATGAGGATGAATACAACGGCGGCATGGGAAGCAACGGGCTCACCTCCGCCAGGCACGACATCTTTCATGCCGCTTATGCGGAGAAGTACCCTGAAAGCTTTGACGCCTCCCTGCCGCCCGACCTGGTCTACAGCGGCGCACTGAAGCTTGATCAGGCCGTGGAGGGTACCCCACTCAACGCAGGCAGGCTGGTACTTTCTCCTACACGGACCTACGCCCCGGCGATAAAAAAAATATTGTCCCTTTTTCGTCCTCATATTCATGGGATGGTGCATTGCAGCGGGGGAGGGCAGACCAAAGTGCTGAACTTCATCCGTGATCTGCACATCATCAAGGACGGGCTGTTCCCCATCCCACCCCTGTTTAAACTGATACAGCAACAATCGGGTGCCGGATACCGGGAGATGTACCAGGTCTTTAACATGGGCCACCGCATGGAGATCTACACCAATGAGGATGTGGCAGCGGAGATCATCGGTATTTGCCGTGGGTTCAGCCTCGAAGCAAGGATTATTGGCCGGTGCGAAAGTTTCTCGGGCAGGCAACTCACCATCCCGTCAACCTCCGGCGACCTGGTTTATATTTAGTTTGCGGAGTGCAAGCGGTTTTTTTGTATCTTTGCACCCTTAATTGCAAACCATCATCATGTTATTAGAGAAACTTCAGGCCATTCATGACAGGTATGAAGAGGTGGGACAGCTCATCACTGATCCGGACATCATGTCTGATATGAAGCGGTATATACAGCTCAGCAAGGAATACAAAGACCTGCAGCCCATCATATCAGCTTACAAGGAATACAAAAATGTTATTGACAACCTGTCTTCGACCAGGCAGATACTCAACAATGAGAAGGACCCTGAGTTCAGGGAGATGGCGAAACTGGAGCTGGATGCGCTGACGGTGAATCAGGAGCAGTTGGAGGAGAAGATCCGTGTGTTGCTTATCCCTGCCGATCCGCAGGACTCAAAGAACGCCATTGTGGAGATACGTGCCGGCACCGGCGGTGACGAGGCCGCCATTTTTGCCGGCGACCTGTACCGGATGTACCAGAAGTTTGCGGAAGGCAAACGCTGGAAGACAGAACTCGTCGACCTGAATGAAGGCACCTCCGGCGGTTTCAAGGAGGTTATCTTCAACATATCGGGAGAGGTAGTGTATGGTGTGATGAAATACGAATCGGGTGTGCACAGGGTTCAGCGCGTTCCGCAGACCGAGACACAGGGCAGGGTGCATACCTCCGCCGCCACTGTGGCGGTGCTGCCCGAAGCCGATGAGTTTGACGTTGAATTGAAGCCCAGTGACATCAGAAAAGAAACCTTCTGTTCGTCAGGCCCCGGCGGGCAATCTGTCAACACCACCTATTCGGCCGTCAGGCTCACCCACATCCCGTCGGGCATTGTCGTATCGTGCCAGGATCAGAAGTCGCAGAAAAAGAACCTGGACAAAGCCATGAGTGTGTTGCGCACCAGGCTGTACGACATGGAATACAAGAAGTACCTCGACGAGATCTCCTCGCAGAGAAAGACCATGGTGTCGACAGGCGACCGTTCGGCAAAAATACGCACCTATAATTATCCGCAAAGCAGGGTTACTGACCACCGTATCGGTCTGACCTTATACAACCTGGCCTCTTTTATGGACGGTGACATACAGTCGGTGATTGACGCGCTGCAGGTGGCGGAAAATGCAGAGAAGCTGAAAGCCGGCGGAGATTATTAGCGGGATAGAAAAGATAGTATCCGTCATTTAACTGATTTAACCATGACAAGGCAGCAGCTAACAGAATTGATCAGGCGAAAAAGGTCATACCTGTGCATTGGTCTTGACAGTGCGCCGGACAAGATTCCCGCATTCCTTTCGGATATATCTGATGACCCTGTTTTCGAGTTCAACCGGCGTATCATTGATGCTACGATTGACCTTGCCGTGGCCTACAAGCCCAACCTGGCCTTTTATGAAAGCAGTGGCAGCCAGGGATGGGTCAGCCTGGAAAAAACCATCGCTTACCTGGCCACTCATCCCGGTGGGCCGGTATTTACCATCGCTGATGCCAAACGGGGCGACATCGGCCATTCCTCCGCGCATTATGCCAGGGCATTTTTTGAGACCATGCCCTTTGATGCCATCACCGTTCAGCCATATATGGGGCATGATTCCGTGCAGGCCTTCATGCAATACCCGGGCAAGTGGGCCATCATACTTGCCCTGACGTCGAATCCCGGTGCAAACGACTTCCAGGTATTGCAGCCCCAGCTTCCCGTTTTGCTCGAAAAATTTGGCATCAGGACATGCTACTGGAAAAAACTCTTCGAACTGGTGATGGAGGAAAGTGTCCAATGGGGAACGCATGACAATACCATGTTTGTTATTGGTGCTACACAACCCCTTCTGTTGGCCAACATCAGGGAAAATATCCCCGGGCATTTTTTGCTGGTGCCCGGCATAGGTGCCCAGGGCGGCAACCTGGAAGAAGTTTCCGGCTTGCTTTTCAACAAAGAGATAGGATTGCTTGTTAACGCTTCCAGGTCTGTGATATTTGCATCATCAGGCCGTGAATTTGACGCTGCGGCCAGAAAAGCCGCCCTTTCACTGCAGCAGCGAATGGAAGCATTGTTGTCGGAGAGGTTGTTTATTTAGTTGGGGGTCGAAGGCTTAGCGAAGCGAAGTGCCGGACGAAGGCGGGGCTCTCCCGTCAAGTCTGAAGTTCCAAAGTAATAAGTAAATAGGTACATGTCGAAAGTCGAAAGTTTTTCTGATTTTGGTTTGGATGCGCGCATCATGGATGGTGTTTCCGCCATGGGGTATGCCACGCCCACTCCTGTTCAGCAGGCCGTGATCCCCGAGGTGCTTGCCGGCAGGGATATCATTGGGTGTGCACAAACGGGTACGGGGAAAACGGCGGCCTTCCTGCTGCCTATGCTGCATAAACTGGCTGATCAGGGCGATGATACCCATATCAAAGCCCTGGTGGTTGTCCCAACCCGGGAGCTGGCCATACAGATTGCCCAGCAGGTCGACGGTTTCGGCTACTATACTTCCGTGAGTTCTCTGGCCGTTTATGGTGGAGGCAGTGGTGCTGACTATGCCCAGGAGATGAAGGCGTTGCGCGAAGGGGTCGACCTTGTGGTATGCACGCCCGGCAGGATGCTCAGCCACCTCAACATTGGCAACCTGAACCTGGACAAGCTGAATTATTTGGTTATCGACGAGGCCGACAGGATGCTCGACATGGGGTTTTATGACGACATCATGAAGATCATCTCCTATCTGCCGGAAGAGCGCCAGACCCTGATGTTTTCTGCCACCATGCCGCAGCGTATCAGGGAACTTACAAGGCGTGTCATGCATCATCCCGCAGAGGTCAATATTGCGCTTGCCAAGCCGCCTGAAGCGATTAAACAGCAAGCGTACATGGTTCGTGAAGAGCAGAAGACCGCCATGATAAAATGGCTCACCAACGATGCATCCCTGTCAAGTATCCTGGTATTTTGTGACACAAAAAACCGGGTCAAGCTGCTGGCCAGGGAATTGGCCGGCAAAGGCCAGTCGGTTGCTGAAATACATTCAGACCTTGAACAGGTCGAACGTGAAGCGGTCATGAACCGCTTCAAGAGCAGGCAGATCAGGTTGCTGGTGGCTACCGACATCATTTCACGCGGCATCGACGTGGAAGACATCGACATGGTTGTCAATTACAATGTGCCGCATGATGCCGAGGATTACGTTCACAGGATAGGCCGGACAGCCAGGGCCCAGGCCGTTGGAACGGCCGTCACCCTGATCACCGAAAAGGACAAACGCAGTTTTGCAGCCATCGAGCGACTGCTCGGGAAAAATGTGCCCACAGGAGTAGTGCCCGACATATTCGGGCAAGAAGGCCCTGCAAACAGAAAGAAAAAACGATTTGCCCCTAAAAGGGGAAAACGCCGCGATTAACCTCTGTCATCCGGTTTCTCGCGAAATTCACTTATCACCCTCTTCCCTTGCCTGTCGATGCTATCCTGCATCGTCTCAATGGTTGCATAGGACTCCTTCAGCGCTTGAAGAAACTTCTCGAAATCTTCCCTATAAAGAAACAACTTGTGTTTTTCAAATGATACTTGGCCCGAATTCTGGTCAAAACGCTTTTTGCTCTCCGTTATGGTCAGATAGAGTTCGTTGTTCCGTGTGGCTTTCACATCGAAAAAATAGGTCCTCTTCCCTGCCCGAACAGCATTGGAATGCAAATCTTCCCTTTGATCCCTGGCATCAAAATCTTCCATCATTACCTCCTGGTTGTGTTTAAAAAACAATTTGACTCGCCAAAAAACACAAAATAAACATTTTTTTTTGGTTTTTTGAACCGTCACAGTTAAAATATTTGTTAACAAACTTAAATAGGATCAGATTCAGTTATCTGCCCCATGAGACCATATAAATACAAGCGTGATCCATTTAAAATGATTTCTATAAAGATACAAAAATACTTTGATAACAGATTTATTCAAGCTGTCAAGCAAAAATCAATTACTTTTGCAGCATGTTCTTCGTGGGATGCTTTCCCATCCCACAAAAAGAAAATTACTCTATGCTGAACAGAAGGCATTTGCGCGTTAAGGTTCTTCAAAGTCTTTACGCCTTTTTCATGTCGGGCAACGATGACCTGGCATCGGGTGAAAAGGAATTGTTGTTTGGCATAGAAAAAATCTATGATCTTTATCTTTACCAGTTTTCGTTGCTGCTTGAACTTCGCAGCCAGGCTGAGCGGCAGATGGAAGGCAACCGCAACAGGTTTCTGCCCCGCGACCAGGACCTTTTTCCCAAAACAAACTTTATCGAAAACCAGTGCCTGCACATCATTTCATCGAGCGAGTCCCTGCGAAAGCACTGTAAATCGCGCACTGTGAACTGGCAATCTGATCTCGAGCTGGTAAGAAAGCTGCTGGGGAATATCAGCCAGCAGAAGTATTACCAGGAATACCTGGAAATACCTGAGCCTTCGTTTGAAGATGACAGGGAGTTTGTTGTAAAAATGATCAAAAAAGATCTGATGCATTTCGAGCTGCTGCATTTCTTTTACGAAGAGAAGAGTATTTACTGGCTTGACGACTGGGAGCTGGTCAATAAAATGCTGGTCAAAACACTCATTACCCATGATCCTGCTGAAAAGACGCTCGTGTTGATGAACCTTTTCAAGGATGATGATGACCGCAATTTTGCCAGGGATCTGTTCAGGCTGACCATTTTGGGTCAGAAGGAAATGGAAGAGATCATTTCTGCCAAGACCCGGAACTGGGAGATTGACCGCATTGCCGCGATGGATATCATCATCATGAAGATGGCCATCACCGAAATACTGAAGTTTCCCAGGGTGCCTGTTAAAGTCAGCCTGAATGAGTACATTGAACTGTCAAAAATGTACAGTACGCCCAAAAGCAAGGTGTTCATCAATGGCATTCTTGACAAACTTGTTGAGGAATTTATCACAGAAAAGAAGATACTAAAAATTAATAATTAGTTGTTTAATCATTAATCATTTCAAGTAAGATGAACATGTACCATTTATTTTTGATGATGCAGCCTGATGCAGAAGGAGGCAGCGGTCTTGGGGCCTTTCTTCCGTTGATATTGATTATTCTTGTGTTTTACCTGTTTTTTATCCGGCCGCAGATGAAGAAACAGAAGAACCTCAAAAAGTACCGCGAGGCATTGAAGAAGGGTGACAGGGTCATTACCATTGGCGGTATTCATGGGAAAATTGTTGAAGAGCAGGAAAAAACATTTATAATCGAGGTAGAGGGGCAGAATCGCCTGAAGATCGAGAAGACTGCCGTTGCCATGGATGGCACCCCTCAGAATCTTGCCGATAACAGATAAACCAGCATGCTTGGTTCCGGACGCAGAAAGATAGCCGATATCATCAACGAGCCTGCAAAAAAACAAAAGATCACTATTTTTTTGATTTGCCTTTTTTGCAGTGCGGTTTTTTGGTTTTTTATCAGGTTATCGGGTGAGAACCAGGCTGGGATAAGACAAACCATACGGGTTGTTGACCTGTTGCCCGGGACGATGGTATTGGACCATGGTGACCATGGTTTTCTTTCTGTGTTTCAGGTAAGTGGTGTCAGGTCTTTTTTTTCTGTTAATGCGCTTCGTGGTGACACCTTGCAGGTGGGACAGTCCATGCTTTCGCGCATGACCCGCAATGAGGAGGAGGTATATTATATCACTGCCCCGGCGCTCGCCGGCCTGCTTTCACGGCGGGTCGATCCCGGGGCATCTGTGATCCGCATCATGCCGGATACCGTCTTTTTTGTCCTGGCGAGGAAAACAGAGAAAAAAGTGGCTGTAAGATACGACCTTGCTGTTTCCTTTGAACGGAGGTATGGGTTGTACGGCGCACATGGCATAACCCCCGACAGTGTTCTTATCATAGGTCCGGAATCGATCATCGACACCATCTCTTTCGTCAACGCCGGCAGCCTGGAGCTTACGGGACTGAGCCAGACCGAATCCAGGAGACTCGATATTTTACCAGTCTCAACGGACCGTTCGGTGCAGATCGTTCCTGATTTTGTAAGCTTGCATGTTCCTGTTGAGGAATTTACCGAATCACGGGTGGAGGTAAGCCTGGATGTCGTTTGCCCGGACAGCCTGCTTCCTTTTGAACGCGAGAGGCTGCGGCTGTTTCCCGAGCGGGTGAACATGGTTTTCCTGGTTGCCTTGCGTGATTATCAAAAGATTGACCCGGAGCTGTTCAGTGCATATGTTGAGTGCCCTGCTCCTGATTTTTCGGGCAAGCAACTGCCGGTGTTCACCGGGCATGCCCCCGATTTTGTCAGGATGGAGTCGGTAAGGCCCGCCTCGGTCGATTTTCTTATCATGAACTGAACGGTTTCTGCGGCGGTCATAAATCTTTTTAAACACATGACACTTGTTTTGGGATTTGTTCTCTGACGACAATTCCAGGGTTCAATCACGGGATGACATAATGGTCAAAAGATGAAGCACATTGGACTTACCGGGAATATAGGCAGTGGCAAGACCACGGTGTGCAGGGTGTTCGGTCTCCTGGGAATACCGGTGTTCTATGCCGATATTCAGGCCAGGATGATCCTGGAAAGGCCTGACATGGCGAACAGGGTTGCCGGCATTTTCGGGCGGGATGTACTGGATAGCAGGCAGGGCATAGACAGGTCGCGGCTGGCGGCGGTGGTATTCTCCGACAAAGAAGCGCTTCAGCGGCTGAATGCACTGATCCATCCCGCGGTGAGAGAGGAATACGAGAGATGGGCAGGCAAGCAAACGGCTCCATATGCTATTATGGAAGCGGCCATATTGTTTGAAACGGGGTATGCCGCCAGGTTCGACAAGACCATACTGGTGGCCGCTGACCTGGAAACCAGGATCAGCAGGGTCTGCAAACGGGACGGGGTAAGACGGGAGGATGTGATCATGCGGATGAACAACCAGAGGCCGCAGGAAGAGCTCACCGCCCTGGCCGACTATGTTATATATAATGATGATAATGTGCTGGTGCTGCCACAGATCCTTACACTTGATATTGAACTCGGCCGTTTGTAAGCAGCAGGGCTTGCCGGGGCGGAGGAAAACAATTTTATTAAAAATACGTTCTATTTTCATCTGAACATATCCTGACAGGCCCCATGCACAAGTCCACCCTGAAACTATACCTCTGCTTGCTGATTCTGGCATACCCCTTTGCGCTGACCGCCCAGCAGAGTGGCAGGGTGTTTGAATTTCTGGGATTGCCATCCACGGCAAGGATCACAGGTATTGGCGGATATGCCTTCCCGGACCACACCGATGATCTCGGCATGGCCCTGGTGTATCCTGCCCTGATGAGGCCCGGGCTGACCAATCACCTTTCGCTGAATTTTGCTGATTACTTCAACGACATCAACTACGGGACGGTTGCTTTTGCCCGCAACTTCAACCGCCTCGGGCCGCTGAGCGGTTCCATCAAATACATCAACTATGGCGTTTTCCAGGAAACCGACGAGACAGGAGAGCTATTTGGGCAATTCTCGGCCGGGGAGTATAGCTTTATGGTGGGATGGGGTCGCCGCCTTAGTGATAACTTATTGATTGGCAGCAACCTTAAGAGTATTCATGCTTTCTACCATGAATACAATTCCTGGGGCGTGGCTGTGGATGTATCATTGGCATGGCTGAGCAATAAGCAGGAGTTTGCGGCCGCATTGGTGGCAAGGAATATTGGTCTGCAAATAACCAGGTTCAGGCCGGGCCCGAATGAGGCCCTGCCGTTCGAACTGGTGTTCGGAGCATCGCATAAGCTTTCCAACGCGCCCATCAGGCTGACCTTTGTGGCGCACAACCTCCAGCGTTATGACCTGACTTACCCGGCCGTGCGACCCGCGCCGGTCGTGCTCACCCCGCTGCGTGAAAGAACGTTCGGAGAGAAGCTTGGCGACGTTGGTGATCAGTTGATGCATCACGCAATTTTTGGCCTGGAGTTTTTACCCACCAGGAATTTCGACGTAAGGATTGGGTATAATTACCGCAGGCGCCAGGAGATGAAAGTTGAATCGAAGCTTTCGACGGTGGGATTCTCCTGGGGGTTCGGCATCCGGATCGCCCGCTTCCACCTGAGCTATGGCCGCTCCAATTACCACCTGGCCGGATCACCCAACCATATTTCCATTAGTACCAGCCTCAGCGACCTGTTTCGCCGCCCGGAACAGACAGCGCCTGAGATAATAATCACCGACTAAGGCCTTGTTTGATTCCGACCTTAAATAAAGATTTCTCACATAAGTCCGGGGCATCGCTGCGCGCGGCTTCCAGCCCTTGGGAGTGGTCTCCCATATATGTCCGGGACTTCGCTGCGTGCGGGCCTTGAGGCCTTCAGGCTTTCATGCAGATCATCAATCCATCGCGAAAGGGCAGCAGGAGCTTTTCGATGCCGGTATGCGTGTGGATGTATTGATTGAACTTTAAAATACCCAGGGTTTCAGTGTCGTTGCCATTGATCTGGCCTGACCTTATTGCCCGGTCGATATCCATTTCGTCAGGGATTTTCCCGGCCTGCTCAACGACCTTGCCTCCCCACAGCACATTGTCGGCCAGGATCAGTCCCCCTGCGCGCAGTTTACTGAAGGCGAGGTCGAAGTAGCTGATGTAGTTTTCCTTATCAGCATCGATAAAAACAATATCAAATATTTCGTCTATGGTGGGAATCACGTCCAGCGCATAGCCGGTATGCTGAACGATCTGGTCGCCCATTCCGGCTTCAACGAAAAATGAGCGGGCAAAGTCTGTAAGCTCCGGATCATTGTCGATGGTATGAAGCATACCGTTCTCCTTTAAGCCGGCAGCGAGGCATATTGCCGAGTAGCCTGTAAATGTGCCGATCTCAAGTATTCTCTCCGGCTGCATCATTTTGCTGATCAACCGCAGCAGGGTTCCCTGCAAATGACCCGAGAGCATTCTGGGGCGCAAGATTTTTGCATGGGTATCGCGGTTTAGTTTTGCCAGTATAGCAGATTCCGGGCTGGTGATTTTCCCGGCATAGGCTTCAATGGCAGGTGAGATGAGGTCCATAAGGGTTGATGTGTAAACGGCAGTGTGGGTTTATCTGGTTTTGAAAGTAAGTGAACTGAGTGTGTCAGGGTAGAAGGTTTCATTGGCGGCTTCCATCAGCATGGCGGCGCTAACGGATTCAATTTTTTTATTGATGTCGTCAAGGGTGTCGACACTGTCGAACAGAAGCAGGCTTTTACCGATGGTGAGCATCTCACTCAGGTTCGACTCAAACGAGATGGCTACCTGTCCGGAGAGTTGCTGCCTGGCCCTTTTCAGGGAGAGGGTGCCGAGGCTGTTATGGCACAGACGAAGCAGTTCCTTGGTGATCAGCGACCTGGTCTTGTCGAAAAATTCCGGGTCTGTCCCAAAATAAATGGTAAAAATGCCCGAATCGGAATAAGGCTGGTAATGGCTTTCGATGTTGTAACAGGATCCGTATTTTTCACGAACGCTCATGTTAAGCCTCGAGTTCAGTCCGGGGCCGCCGAGGATATTGTTCAGCAGCACCAGGGTGGTTTTCAGGGGGTGGTTGCTGTGGTAGGCGTGGCTGCCCATCATGCAGTGGGCCTGATGGTTTCTGCGTCTGACCAGCTTGTGGCTGGCGGTATAATTGCTGAATGCCGACCTTTCATTGCTCCTGACATGCCGGGGTGCGTCCCCGAAATAACGTTCTGCCAGCCTGATCAGTTTGCCAAAGGGGATACGCCCTACCGAAGCGATCACCATTTCTTCGGTGACATAATTCTTTTGTATGAATTTCAATATGGAAGCGCGGTTGAATTTCCTGACCATAGATGGTGTTCCCAGGATGCTTTGCCCGAGGGGGTGGTCTCTGAAGACAATGGCGTCGAAGTCATCGAAAATCTGCTCCTGGGGTGAATCCTTATAGGCGTTGATCTCGTCGATGATGATGTCTTTCTCCTTGCTGATCTCTTTCTCGGGGAATGTGCTGTTAAACAGGATGTCTGACAGCAGGTCAAACCATCTTTGGTAATAGGGGTGCATAAAGGAAGCGTAAATACAGGTGTCTTCCTTGGTGGTGTAGGCATTCAGTTCTCCCCCTACATTTTCCATATTGCTGAGGATATGGTGGGGTTTGCGCCGCGTCGTGCCCTTGAATATGGTATGTTCTATGAAATGTGCCAGCCCCTGTTCATTGGCTGACCCGTCGCGTGCACCGGCATTGATGACCAGCCCGCAGTGTGCCACCAGCGAGTCGCTTGGCTTGTGTATAAGGCGTATGCCGTTCGGGAGCCTGTGAACCTGGTATTTCATGTGTTTATAATTATGCCCTGTTGTTTCTCGCAAAGGTGCAAAGGCAGGCGCCAAGGCGCAAAGCGTACCTTTTCGTCTTTTTGTTCCTGGCGTTCTCTGCGAGAAATATTTTCATGTTCCGTGCCGACCGGCAGCCTGGCCATTCAGCGTTTCCTGGCAGGAAATCGCATGAGGTATTCGGGTTTGACATTGCCCTTTGAAATATTCAACAACTTTTTACGGTTAAGGGTTCTTCTCAGGGGTGAGATCCTGTCGGTCATCACGATGCCTTCGATATGGTCATATTCGTGCTGGATGATTCTGGCCGCGATGCCGGAGAATTCTTCCTCATGACGGTTAAACTGTTCATCCTGAAACGACAGTATCAGCTTCGGCTTGCGGTAGATATCCTCGCGGAAATCGGGAAAGCTGAGGCAGCCCTCGTTGAACAGCCATTCGTCTCCCCATTCCTTCAGTATGGCCGGGTTGATGAATGCTCTTTTAAAGCCGGCAAGATTTGGATATTCATCGGCAAAAGGCGAGGCATCCACAAGAAAGAGCCGGAGGCTCAGTCCTATCTGCGGGGCCGCGAGGCCAACACCTTTGGCGTTGTACATGGTGTCCCACATGTTCTCAATGAGTGCAGCAAGGCCCGGATGACCGGGCTCAATGTCACTTGCCCTGGTTTTTAATACAGGATCACCATATGCAATAATCGGAAGTATCATAGCTGACTCATTGCGTTTGACTGTTGCTCAAGGTATGACTGCAGAATGATGCAGGCACTGATGGTGTCGATCAGTGACTTGTTGCGCCTTGCCTTCTTTTTTAATCCGGCATCAATCATTGTCTGAAAAGCCATTCTGGATGTAAAACGTTCATCCATTCTTTTAACAGGAATGTCAGGAAATTGTTTCGTCAGTTTTTTCACGAAGGGATCAACAAACCTGGATGCATCTGATGGGTTGCTTTGCATGTCAAGGGGTTCGCCCACAACGATCAGGTCAACTTTTTCCCGTTGGAGGTAGTCTTTCAGATAGCTGAACAGGTCGCTGGTTTGAACAGTAGTCAATCCGTTGGCGATCATTTTCTGTTCATCTGTAACTGCCAGGCCGGTTCTTTTATTGCCATAGTCGATGGCCAGGATTCTTCCCATGGGATGCAAATTAACGTGCAAAGATACGAAATCGTTCAGAAATAAACTTATATTTGTAGCTTGTAAAAGCTGTTACTTATGTTGAAAAACCGCGATATTATTGAAAAGGCTTGGGAGGATCGTTCGCTCCTGACAGATGATAGTGTGAGGGATGCCATTTGTGGTGTTATCGATCTGCTTGATCAGGGGAAGCTGAGGGTTGCGGAGCCTGTGAGCGATGGCTGGGTGGTCAACGAATGGATAAAAAAGGCCGTGATATTATATTTTCCCATTCGCGACATGGAGACCACCGAGGTCGGGCCCTTTGAGTTTCACGACAAGATCAGGCTGAAAGGCGGGTACGCAGGGCTTGGGGTACGGGTTGTTCCCCATGCCATTGCCCGTTACGGGTCGTTTCTGAACAGGGGGGTTATCCTTATGCCGTCGTATGTAAATATTGGTGCCTGGGTCGACAGCGGCACCATGGTGGATACCTGGGCTACGGTGGGGTCGTGTGCACAGATAGGAAAAAATGTACATCTGAGCGGGGGCGTCGGCATTGGCGGAGTGCTTGAACCGGTGCAGGCATCGCCCGTAATCATTGAAGACAATGCCTTTATTGGCTCCCGCTGCATCGTGGTGGAAGGCGTTCATGTGAAACGGGAAGCTGTGCTGGGTGCCAATGTGGTGTTGACCAGGTCGACGAAGATTATTGATGTAAGTGGCGATGTGCCGGTCGAATACCAGGGATGCATTCCGGAAAGGTCGGTGGTAATACCGGGCAGTTACCGGAAAAAATTCCCGGCTGGCGAATACCAGGTCTCCTGTGCGCTGATCATCGGAAAGCGCAAGGCTTCTACTGACCTGAAAACATCGCTGAACGAAGCACTAAGGGATTTTCAGATTTCCGTATAAACAAAATTTTCATCTGGGCTTTATGGATGAATTTCATGATATGAACAAAACAGTGTCGGTATTGCGTGCGGGTGGAACAATCCTTTATCCGACCGACACCATCTGGGGAATAGGATGTGACGCTACCAATTCGAAGGCTGTGAACAAGATTTACCGCATCAAGGTGAGAGACCGCAGCAAATCGCTGATCGTGCTGGTAGAAAGCCTGGAAGCCTTGTCAGACTATGTGGAGGAGATACCCGGCATCGCCCTTGACCTGATCGAAATGATCAGGGAACCCCTTACCATTATCTATCCCAGGGCGAAAAATCTGGCAAGAAATGCCCTGGCCGACGACGGGTCTGTCGGTATCAGGATACCGGCCAACAGGTATTGTCAGGCATTGCTCAAAGCATTTGGCAAGCCGATCACGTCAACCTCGGCCAACATCAGCGGCGATCCCAGCCCACTGACGTTTGGGAAGATACCACAAAAAATAAAGGACATGGTCGATTATGTGGCAGATATTCAGCTACAGACGCTCATGACCCCCAAGCCTTCTACCATTATCAAGATCACTGCCGGGGGTGAAATGGAGATTATAAGAAGTTAAGCCGGGTTTCCAGCGCGTAAGACTTTCACAGATACCATTGATTATGAATCAAGAGATATTCTTGCATGACCATTTGGGGCATCCTGTTTTTGATGTGATAACCGCTGCAGGAACAGAAACGGGTGCAGATGTATATGTGGTGGGTGGATGGGTGCGTGATCTCATGCTGAAAAGGTCTTCGAAAGATATTGACATTGTTGTTGTGGGTAGTGGGATAGATTTTGCGACCGTTGTTGCCCGGAAATTAAAGGGGAGGCCTGCGCTGAAGGTTTTCAGGAATTTCGGGACGGCCATGATCCGGCATGCCGGATATGAGATTGAGTTTGTAGGGGCCAGAAAAGAGTCGTACAGGTCGGATTCGCGCAAACCGGCTGTGGAAGACGGTACGCTTGATGATGACCTTGGCAGGCGGGATTTTACCATTAATGCGATGGCCATCAGTCTGAACAGGGTTGATCCGGGCAGGCTGATCGATCCTTTCGGTGGCTTGGCTGACCTGGGACAAAAAATCATCAGAACCCCGCTTGATCCGGATGTCACCTATTCTGATGATCCTTTGCGTATGATGAGGGCCATACGTTTTGCCACACAGCTGGATTTCCATATTGAAGCGTCGTCGTTTCAGGCCATCAAAAGAAACGCCAGACGGCTGGAAATCGTTTCTGCCGAGCGGATCATGGATGAGTTCAATAAGATCATGATGGCGTCACGACCCGGCCACGGGCTGAATTTGCTGTATTCTTCCGGCCTGCTTGAAGTCTTTTTCCCGGAAGTGGCGATGCTTGCCGGTGTTGAAGTGATTAATGGACAAGGACATAAGGATAATTTTTACCACACATTGAAGGTGCTTGACAATGTGTCAAAAAAAAGCGATAATCTCTGGTTGCGCTGGGCGGCCCTGTTGCATGATGTTGCAAAGCCCCAGACAAAGAGGTTTGAGCCCGGGGTGGGATGGACATTCCATGGCCATGAATTTCTGGGCAGTAAAATGACTGGTTCCATTTTCCGGCGGCTGCGCCTTCCTGCCAATGAAAAAATGAAATATGTGAAGAAGCTTGTCTTGTTGCATCTGCGCCCCATAGCCTTGACAGAATGTATCGTCACCGACTCTGCGATACGAAGGCTGCTGTTTGATGCAGGTGATGATATTGATGACCTGATGCTGCTCTGCGAAGCCGACATCACTTCCGGCAACCCGGCCAAGGTAAGCAGATACCTGAGAAATTTCGAACTGGTAAGAAAAAAGCTCGTCGAGATAGAGGAAAAGGACCGGCTGAGAAACTGGCAGCCCCCTGTGAGCGGTGAGGACATTATGGCATGCTTCGGTATTGGTCCGGGAAGGGAAGTGGGGATCATAAAAACGGCTATCAGGGAAGCCATCCTGGAAGGCCAGATACCCAATGAAAGAAAGGCTGCTCTGGAAAGGATGACCGGGGAAGGGAAAAAAATCGGACTTGCAGTGCGCAAAGAAATTATTTAATCATTACATTTGTCAGGGCGTTTTGTCAAAAATCATTAACCTTGGTTTTGTATGCTTATATACAGATTCAAAATTTGGTTTGAGGATCAGGACGAGTTCTTCCGCGAGTTTGAACTTCGCTCTGACCAGACATTTGAAGATTTATTCCTTGCCTTTATAAGCAACCTGAATCTTGATACCACTACGTTGTCCTCTTTTTTTATTTGCGACCATAAGTTCAGAAAAAGAACGGAGATCTCGCTGGTGGAGATGAATGCCGGAGCGGAGGAGAATGGAGGTAAAAAAGTGTTGGTAATGCAGCATTGCCGGCTCAATGATTATATCGATGATCCGCATCAGAAATTATTATTGGCCTATGATTACCTGAATTACTGGACGTTTTATATCGAGCTGCTCAAGATTACGCGTTCCAATCCAGATCATAGGTATCCCCGTTTGCATAAATCCGGCGGCGAAGTGCCGCGCGAGCTCATTTACAAGCCTGACAGTTTTATCCCGGTAGAGGATGAATTGATCGACGACAGCTTTCCGGAGGGAGAATACTCCGCTGAAGACATAGACATTCTGGAGGGGGAAGAGGATTTTCTGGGTGCCGGGGATGAAAATCTCGAAAGATTTGATGACGAGAAAGACCTCTAAGCTGCTTGTTGTCATCACCGGTCCTACGGCTGTTGGCAAAACGGCGCTTGCCATAGACATTGCGCGTGAATTGGGCACCGAGATCGTATCGGCCGATGCCCGGCAGTTTTACAGGGAGATCAGGATAGGTACCGCAATGCCTGAAAAGGATGAGCTCCTGGCCGTCAGGCATCATCTCATCGGCCATCTTTCCGTTACCGGTTATTATAATGTTTCTATGTATGAGCAGCAGGCGCTGGCTGTACTGAGAAACCTTTTTTTAACACATGATATAGCTGTACTGGCTGGCGGATCAGGGTTGTATATCGACACCTTGTGTCATGGTATTGACAGCCTGCCAGCTGTCGATCCACTTGTCAGAAGGCAGGTCAGGCGTTTCTACGGGGAGGAGGGGCTTGCCGGCGTCAGAAGCTGGCTGAAAAGGATCGATCCGGATTATTTTAAGCGGGTTGATGCTGCCAATCCGAACAGGATGATGCGCGGCATAGAGGTTTTTCTTCAAACGGGCAAGACCTATTCCGGGCATATGACCGGTGGCCTCCGGGAAAGGCCATTCCGCGTTCTTACCATTGTTTTGAACCGTGACAGGGCGGAGCTGCATGCCAGGATCAATGGGCGTGTTGACAGGATGATCGGCAATGGTCTGGTGGAGGAGGCCCTGGCGTGCTTCCCCCACAGGAATTTAAATGCCCTGAATACCGTTGGATACCGGGAGATTTACGCCTGGCTGGCCAATAAATGGTCGTTGCAGGAGGCCGTAAAACAGATCAAAACCCAAAGCCGGCGTTATGCCCGGCGACAGATCACCTGGTTCAGGCGGTATGACGATGCCGTATGGTTTCATCCCGACGATGCCGATGCCATTAAAAGGCATATCAGGGAGGCACAAATCCGTTTGTAGCTGCCACGGTTTACCCGGCAAACATCTTTACAAGAAACTCCTTCAGCTGCACCGGCCTGATGTCGCGGGTAATCTCTCCTTCTCTCGCCAGTGATATCATCCCGGTTTGTTCACTCACCACTATGGCCACTGCATCTGAATGTTCCGTGATGCCGGCAGCGGCCCTGTGCCGCAGGCCAAAGGAATCAGGAAATGTCTCCTTGTCGGAGACCGGCAGCACACAGCGGGCTGATTTGATCAGGTTGCCCGAAATGATGACGGCACCGTCGTGCAGGGGGCTGTTCTTGAAAAAGATCGTTTCCAGCAACTGCTCAGACACCTGCGCATTGACCAGCTGTCCTGTTTCCTGGTAATAATCCAGCTCATTCTCAACGGCAATGACGATGAGTGCGCCGGTTCTTTTCCCGGCAAGATTCTCGCAGGCATTGACAACCGATGATATGTTCAGCTTCTCTTTGGGATCGAACTGCCAGAGCTTCCTGAAGACCTTCCTGGTGCCTTTGTTCAGGATGCTGCGGGCACCCAGCATAATGAGGAACTTTCTTATCTCCGGCTGGAATACGATGATCAGTGCCAGCACCCCGACACTGATGAACTGACCGAGTATGGCCGACAGCAGCTGCATCTCAAACAGCCTTACCAACCACCAGATAAGATAAATGAGCAGTATGCCGAAAAAGATATGCATGGCGCCGGTGCCTCTTATGAGGGCAAAAAGCTGGTAAAGCAAAACGGCAACCAACAGTATGTCTATTACATCGAGGAAACGGATCTGGATAAACAGCATGCTCATGTTGGTTATTGGCATCATAGTCGGTGCAAATTATAAAACTATCCCACAACAGAATTATTATAAGCCATTACGATCTTTATGGCTTCCATGGCTTGTTTTACATCATGTACCCTCAGTATGGATACTCCTTTTGTGAGTGCCAGGGTGTTCAGCACCGTGGTGCCGTTGAGCGCCTGCTCCGGGCTGGTGTTGAGTACCCTGTTGATCATAGATTTTCTGGAGAGGCCCACCATGACCGGGAGTTCGAATACCTGCAGGAATCCGAGCTGCCGCAGCAACTCATAGTTGTGCTCCACGCTTTTTCCAAAACCGAAGCCCGGGTCGATGATGATATCATGGACACCGAGTGATCTCAGCCGTTCAATTTTTTCGGAGAAATAGCTGATAAGCTCAAGCAGGATATCTTCGTATGCCGGCTTGTCCTGCATGTTTGCGGGTTGCCCCTTGATATGCATGATGACATACGGAACCTGCAACCCGGCTATGGTGCCGAACATTTCCGGATCGAAGCTGCCGGCCGAAATGTCGTTGATCATATGGGCGCCTTCGTGGCAGGCTGCTTTTGCCGTTTCACCGTTGTAGGTGTCGACAGACCAGATGGCATCAGGAAACTCCCTTGCCAGGGTCTTCAGTACCGGGAGCAGCCTGCTCAACTCCTCCCGGGCAGGTACCAGGGAAGCCCCCGGCCGGGTTGATACGGCACCAATATCAATGATCGATGCCCCTTCCTCAAGCATACGACCCACATGGTCGATTATGTGACTCATTGTCTGATACTTACCACCATCATAAAAAGAGTCAGGCGTAATATTCATGATCCCCATGACAAGGGGTTGCAATAAATTTATAATTTTGCCCCGGCTTTGAAGGGTTTTTTTAGGACAAAAAAATGAATCTTTTGCCATAGTAACTTTATCTTTGTCTGTCCTTATTAAGAACTAATAATGGGATCTTCGCAACGAACAAACCAGCAATTCGATCAGGTCAAAAAGATCTGCCAGGATGTATTTATGCAAAAAATGCATGATTACGGGAGTGCCTGGCGCGTTTTACGGCCCCCGTCGCTCACCGACCAGCTATACATCAAGGCACAGCGCATAAGGTCATTGCAGGACAAAGGTAAACAAAAAATCCTTGAAGGGATTGTTCCGGAATTCATTGGTCTGGTGAACTATTCCATCATGGGATTGGTGCAGCTGGAGAGGGGGCCGGGCGAAGCGGCCGATCTGTCAGAAAAGGATGCCTTGTTGCTGTACGACCACTATTTTGAAAGGGCGAGGTCGCTGATGCACGACAAAAACCATGATTATGCAGAGGCCTGGCGCGACATGCGCGTTTCATCGCTGGCCGATATTATCCTGATGAAGCTTCTTCGCACCAAGCAAATAGAGGACAACGAAGGGGTCACCGTTGTGTCGGAAGGTATTGATGCCAACTATTATGATATCATCAACTATGCTGTTTTCGCGCTGATAAAAATGGAGTTGGAGGGCGAGAGCGGCAGGTGAGGTAAACCCAATATAAAAAATAGTCTCTGAGTGATCAGGTTTATTGTTAGACGTTTATGGTACGGTGGTCTGGTTCTTGTCGGGGTGGTGACGGTGATCTTCTTTCTTTTCACCGTGCTTCCCGGCGATCCGGCCCGCATGATGCTTGGGCAGCGCGCTGACATTGCCTCCGTGGAGGCCATACAACGCGAACTGGGTCTGGACAGGCCCGTGGGCGTGCAATACCTTAACTACCTGAACGACCTGTCGCCAGTGTCACTGCATCGGACCGAACACGCCACCAGCCTTTTTTACCTGGACGCGGGAAAATACACCTTCCTGACCATCTTATCAGTTGGACAGGCCGCCCTTGTCGTGAAGATGCCGTATCTGAGAACCTCCTATCAAAGCAACAGGAGCGTGGCCTCCATCCTCGCAGCGGCACTGCCAAACACCTTGTTGCTGGCACTGGTGTCCATCGTATTTGCCCTGTTGGCAGGAATCATTATCGGCACACTGACAGCACTGAAGAATAATATATACATATCACGCCTTACACTGGTTTTTTCTGTTTTTGGGATGGCGCTGCCATCTTTCTTCGCGGCCATCCTGTTCGCCTGGTTGTTTGCTTTCGTGCTGGGTGATCAAACCGGGCTGAACATGACAGGGAGTTTATTTTCGGTCGATGATTTTGGCAGGGGAGAATACATGGAGCTAAAAAATATCATCCTGCCGGCCCTGACGCTTGGCATCAGGCCCCTGGCGGTCGTTACGGAGCTAACCCGTGGCTCTCTGTTGCAGGTGATGGCGCAGGATTACATCCGCACCGCCAGGGCAAAAGGGATGCCCGAATACAGGATCATCAGCCGGCATGCGCTGAAAAATGCATTGAACCCCGTGCTTACCTCCGTGTCGGGGTGGTTTGCAGGCCTGCTGGCAGGAGCCGTATTCGTCGAGTTTGTGTTCGACTGGAAAGGGATCGGCGTGGTCATCGTGGAAGCGCTGGAGTATTATGATTTCCCCGTGCTGATGGGGGCGGTGCTGCTCATATCGGTCATGCTGGTATTGCTGAATATAGCTGTGGATATTATGTATGGCCTGCTCGACCCGAGGGTAAGGATGTTGTGACGGAGGGATCGAACAGTCGAACAGTCGAACAGTCGAACAGTCAAACAGTCAAAAAGATAGAAGTCAGATAGTATTATCATAAACTAAAAACTGCAATAAAATGAGAAAAAAGATTGTAGCCGGGAACTGGAAAATGAACACTTTAATGGGATCTGCCGGTGAACTGGCGAATCAGGTTTGTGACGGACTGCTTGCGGGCAACGACCAGGGCCTTGGTGAGGGAAAGGAAGTTGTGTTTTTCCCTCCCTTCCCTTTCCTGGGGGAGGTTGCTGGTATCTGCGCCAACCATAAGGGCGTTTTTGCCGGCGCGCAGAACAGCCATCAGGAGGAAAAGGGTGCCTTTACCGGTGAGGTGTCGGCCGCGATGATCAGCTCTGCAGGTGCTGCCTATACGCTCGTAGGGCATTCAGAACGGCGGTCGTACTTCAATGAAGGTGATGACCTCCTGGCGCAGAAAGTGAAGAAACTGCTGGAGCATGGCATCAGACCCATGTTTTGCTGCGGGGAACTCCTTCCAGAGCGCGAGAAGAACATCCATTTCGAGGTGGTTAAAAACCAGCTTGAGAAAGGACTGTTCTGGCTGGACAGTGCTTCCTTTTTGGACGTGGTCATTGCCTATGAGCCTGTATGGGCCATCGGAACGGGTGTCACGGCCACCTCTGATCAGGCCCAGGAGATGCATGCGTATATCAGGCAGCTGATCGCTGAAAGATATGGGCAGGACATTGCCGTTGCAACATCCATTCTATACGGAGGCAGCTGTAATGCCGGCAATGCCGCGGAGCTTTTTGCCAATCCCGATGTTGACGGTGGCCTTATCGGTGGCGCCTCCCTGAAAGCGGAAGACTTCCTGAAAATTATCGGATCGTTTTGACAGCCGCCGGCCAAAAAAAATATTTACAATGGATTATATTGAGCTGTGCTGCACGGTTGACCCGCTCGAACCATGGCGGGAAATCCTCATCGCGCAATTGGCAGAGGCAGGTTTTGAAAGCTTTGAGGAAACCCCCAACGGCCTGAATGCATATATTCAGGGTGCTTTGTTTGATAATGACAGCCTGGCGGAAGCCCTGAGCATCCCGGGGGGCGACAGCAACCCGGTTGTTTCATGGGAAATAAAGAATATCGAAACGATCAACTGGAATACGGAGTGGGAATTGCATTTCGAACCCATCACCATCGGTGACAAGGTGGTGGTAAGGGCCCCGTTTCATGAAAGCAATCCGCATATGCCCTTCGAGATCATTATTGAACCCAGGATGTCGTTTGGCACCGGGCACCACGAAACCACCAGGCTGATCATCGAGTGGATGCTTGAAACGGAAATGAAAGACAGGTCTGTTCTGGATATGGGCTGCGGTACGGGAATTCTTGCCATTGTGGCCGCAAAGATGGAAGCGGCCAGGGTGGTGGCCATCGACAATTACCTGGTCGCTTGCGAAAATGCAGCCGGGAATATGGGCAGAAACGGATTGACCGGCGTGGTGGTCAGACATGGTGACGCCGGCCTGCTCGGCGATGAAACCTTTGATGTCATCCTTGCCAATATTACGCGGAATGTTTTGCTGGAAGACATGAAAACATACAAATCGGTGCTGAATCCGGGCGGAATGATGTTTCTCAGCGGTTTTCTTGAGTTTGACGGCCAGGCTATTATCCGTCATGCTGCAAGTCTGGGGCTGGTCCCGGCGGGGGAGAAGAAGCTTGCTGACTGGGTTGGCCTGAAATTAATTGAAGCCTGACAGGATGTGTTTTTCAATCTCATGCATGCTGCTGGTTGCAGCGGCTTATGTGCTTGGTTCGATACCGACTGCGGTATGGGCAGGCAAATGGTTTTTTGGCATAGACCTTCGCGACCATGGCAGCGGCAATGCAGGGGCCACCAATGCCTTCCGCATCCTGGGGACAAGAACTGCCATTCCGGTCCTGATCATCGACATGCTGAAAGGGATGGCTGCGGTGAGCCTGTCGGCGCTTGCAGCATCCCAGTTTGGTTCAGCCGAATGGTATACCGTATTCAGGATTGTACTGGGCCTGGCTGCCGTTTTGGGCCATGTCTTCCCGGTGCTCGCAGGCTTCAGGGGCGGAAAGGGAATCGCAACGCTGGCCGGCGTCACCATCGTACTTTTCCCTGCAGTGGTAGTGGCATGTCTGCTGGTATTTCTGCTGGTCTTCCTGTCAACGCGATATGTCTCCCTGGGGTCAATGCTCGCCGCACTCGCTTTCCCCATTGCACTTTGGATGCTGCCGGGCGAAGTGCTGCTGCCGGAACTGTTGTTTGCTGTCACTGTGGCTGTTTTTGTGCCCCTTACGCACAGGAAAAATATCAGCCGCCTGATAAAAGGGAAAGAGAATAAAATTTCATTTAAACGTAAAATATAAAGCTTTACTATAATATCGGGTATTTTAATTATCTTTGTTTGTTATTGGTGCAACAGGAATGTTAAATCACACGGGTAATACCTTTCAGTCATGATGTGGATTATTGTTTTAAGTCTTATTGTGGTAGGAATAGCTTTCCTTTTGCTTGAGATTCTGGTTGTTCCCGGAACAACCTTTGTTGGTCTGGCAGGTTTTGGAATGATCATTGGCGGGGTGGTGGTGGCCTTCACCAATTATGGCACACAGGTGGGCGTGTTAACCCTTGTTACCACCCTGATTCTCAGCCTTGCTGCAATTGGCCTTGCCCTGAAGTCGAACACCTGGAAGAAAGCGATGCTGGACTCTGAAATCGATGGCCGGGTCAACGTAATTGAAACCGGCAAGGTGCAGGCAGGCTATGAGGGCGTTACGATCACACGGTTAAACCCCATGGGCAAAGCCATGATCGGAGAAGAATATTACGAGGTACAGTCAAAAGACAACCTCATCAGTGAGAATACCGCGATTACAGTGGTAAAGGTTGAAGGAAATAAAATTATTGTTAAACCTAAAGCATAATAAACATGGAATCAGAAGTTGGAAATATTGGAATCTACATTGCTATCGGGCTTGTCAGTATAGCCTTTTTATGGATCATCTTTTATTTTATCCCTGTGGGATTGTGGTTCTCGGCTCTTGTATCAGGGGTTCGCATCAGTTTGTTGCAGTTGGTTCTGATGCGCTGGAGAAAGATCCCTCCTGCTGTGATCGTGAACAATCTCATTTCGGCCACCAAGGCGGGATTGCATTTGAACCGCAATGACCTGGAGGCCCATTACCTTGCCGGGGGTCGTGTGAAGGCGGTGGTGAATGCGCTGATCAGCGCCGACAAGGCAAACATCCCTCTCGACTTTAAAACGGCGACGGCCATAGACCTGGCGGGCCGTGATGTTCTTGAGGCGGTTCAGATGTCGGTGAAGCCAAAAGTGATCAACACCCCTCCGGTGGCGGCGGTTGCCAAAGACGGTATCCAGCTTATTGCCAAAGCCAGGGTAACGCTGCGTGCCAATATCAAACAGCTGGTAGGCGGCGCAGGTGAAGAGACCATTCTTGCACGTGTGGGTGAAGGGATCGTCACTTCCATTGGTTCGGCCAACAACCACAAGCAGGTGCTTGAAAATCCCGACAGCATCTCCAAAGTGGTGCTCTCCAAGGGCCTTGACTCAGGCACCGCCTATGAGATACTATCCATCGACATCGCCGATATCGACGTAGGAAAGAACATCGGCGCCATGCTGCAGATTGACCAGGCCAATGCCGACAAGAATATCGCACAGGCCAAGGCAGAGGAGCGCAGGGCCATGGCTGTGGCTGTCGAACAGGAGATGAAGGCCAAAGCACAGGAAGCCAGGGCGAAGGTTATCCAGGAAGAGGCTGAAATCCCCAAAGCCATTGCTGAATCTTTCCGCAGCGGGAACCTCGGCATCATGGACTATTACCGCATGGAGAACATTAAGGCCGACACCAGCATGCGCGACAATATTTCGAAATCGACCGGTCCCTCATCCACCAGCAAGGGCAAACCCGGCGAAACCCCTTCAAAATAAACCGACCTGAACAAGTCACCCGGTGCCCGGATTGATCATCCGGGCACACGGGTGACTCATTATTCCTATGCTGCTAATGGGTATCAAGATCCTGCTGAGTTACCCCTATTGGTATATATTGCTCTGTCTGATTGCCGGACTGGGTTACTCGGCTGTATTGTATTACAGAAACCGCCGCGACGGCTTCTCCCGTCCGGTCAGGTGGCTGATGGCATCGCTGCGGTTTCTTGCGGTTTTTTTTCTTGCAGCACTCTTGCTGGGCCCCCTGGTAGAACGCTTCCTCCGCCTCGTTGAAGAACCCTTGCTGATCTTTGCGCAAGACAATTCGCAATCCATCATCAATGCGGCTGACCGGACATTCGACAGCGGGGCCTATCTGCAAGGCAAAGACAACTTCCTGGATGCGGCGGCGAATAAGTTTGACGTGCGGCATTACAGCTTCGGAGAGTCGTTCAGAAGGGCGCAACACACCGGCTTTGATGACCGCATCACCGATATATCAGAGGTGTTTCATGGCATCGAAGCATCATATAGCAACCGGAATATAGGTGCGGTTATTCTGGCCAGCGATGGCATTTTCAATCGTGGGATAAACCCGCTCAACCTTGCCGGGGGCCTGCCTTATCCTGTATATGCGATTGCCCTGGGAGATACCATCCCACGAAAAGACCTGGTGGTAAGCCGCATCAGGCATAACCGCATCACCTACCTCGGGAATATCTTTCCGGTTGAAGTATATGTGGAAGCCCGGCAAGCAGCCGGATTGAGCAGCCGTTTGTCGATCATCAAAGACGGTGCAACCATCGACTCGAGGGTCATAACCTTCTCATCAGACCATCACCAGCAGACCGTTTTGTTTGAGGTGGAAGCCATAACGCCCGGCATGCAACGCTATCTGGTGGAGATCAGCCCCCTTGCTGACGAAATCAGCCTTGAGAACAACAGGCAATCTTTTTATATTGATGTGATTGACGGCCGGCAGAAGGTGCTGATCCTTGCCAACTCGCCCCATCCCGATATCGGGGCGTTAAAAATGGCCCTTGAGGCACGGGATAATTATGAAGTGACCTCGAGCCTGGCCGGTGATTTCGGCGGGCGAGCCGATGCATACAACCTGGTGGTGATGCATCAGTTGCCCGCACGCAATAATAACGTCGGGTCGCTGCTGGAGCAGCTCGATCTGGCCGATATTCCGGTGCTGTTCATTATTGGAAGGCAAACTGACCTGGGTGCCTTCAATGCGTTGCCGGCAGGACTGAACATCGTTCCGCGCGCCAATGATTTTGTGGAAGTGCTGCCGTCGTATAATCCTTCGTTTGCCCTATTTACCTTGGCAGATCATGATATTGGCAGCTTTACGGCCATGCCGCCCCTGTTTGCGCCATTTGCACAGTATGTTGCATCAGGGGGGCTTACTCTAATGATGGTACAGCGCATCGGTCAGGTCGTTACCGAACAGCCCCTGATCGCTTTTTCGCAGTCGGCCGGCAGAAAATTCGGCATCATAAGCGGAGAAGGCATATGGCGGTGGCGGCTGCATACCTACATGAGAACCGGACATCACCATGCCTTCGATGAGATGGTATCCAGGATGGTGCAATACCTTTCCGTTCAGGATGACAAAAGCCTCTTCCGGGTCAGGACCGCACCGATAGTATACGAGACCGATCCTGTAGTGTTTGATGCGGAGCTTTATAACCGGTCGTATGAGCTGGTAAACGACCCCGAGGTAAGTGTCGTTATCACGAACCAGGAGGGGATCAGCTTCCCTTACGTCATGGCCCGCACCGCCAATGCCTACCAGCTTGATGCAGGCAGCTTTATGCCGGGCGAGTATTCTTACCTGGCCACTGTGACATTCGGCGCAGAGCAGTTCAGCGCCGACGGCCTGTTCAGCGTCTCTGAACTCAATTTTGAGAAGTTCGGCACAATAGCTGATCATAACCTGCTCTTTCAACTGGCCGGGAGCACAGGAGGAGAGCTGTTCTTTCCCGGCGAGTGGGATCAACTGCTCGACAGGCTGCTCAACAGGGCCGATGCACGGCCTGTGATGTATACCAGGAGAACACTCGATGAAATGATCAATATGAAAGCCGTTTTTTTCCTGTTGCTGTTTCTGCTTTCGTTCGAGTGGTTTGCAAGAAAACGAAGCGGTAGCTATTGATAACAGATTGGCGGGAGCATTGATAACAGATTGGCGGGAGCATTGATAATTATTATGGAGAATATAATATTTACAGCCATCATCATCATCCTGGTGGCAGACTTTTTCTTCGACAGGGTGATGGATTACCTGAACGCCTCCCGTTGGAGCAATGTGTTGCCCGGCGAGCTGTCGGGCATCTATGATTCGGACAAGTACCGCAAATCCCAGGATTATTCAAGGATCAACATGAAGCTGGGCATTATTACCTCCACGCTTTCCTTATTGCTGATCGTTGGCATGCTGGTATTCGGCGGCTTTGGATACCTCGACGCCTATGTGGCGCAGAAGACCAGCCACCCTGTGCTTGCCGCCCTGCTGTTTTTTGGAATCCTGGGATTGGCTTCCGATGTTCTGGCCACACCGTTCGACCTTTATGACACTTTCGTCGTGGAGGAGCGCTTTGGCTTCAACCGGACCACCCTGCGCACCTACATCACCGACAAGCTGAAGGGCTGGCTGATAGCGCTGATCCTTGGTGGCGGCCTGCTGGCTGTCTTCGTATGGTTTTACAGCGTTGCCGGATCATTGTTCTGGTTGTATGCCTGGTTGTTCTTCACGGCATTTTCTGTGTTCATGTCGATGTTCTACAGTACGCTCATTGTTCCGTTGTTCAACAAGCAGACGCCCTTGCCCGAAGGAGAGCTCAGGTTGGCCATTGAGGCATTTTCTGCCAGGGTGGGGTTCAAGCTGGATAATATATATGTTATTGACGGCTCCCGGCGGAGCACGAAAGCCAATGCCTACTTCAGCGGGCTTGGCCCTAAGAAGCGGGTGGTGCTGTTCGACACTTTGATCAAGGACCATACCGTTGATGAACTGGTGGCGGTGCTTGCCCATGAGATTGGCCACTACAAGAAGAAACACACCTTGCAGGGCATGCTGATCTCGGCTGTCCATGCCGGCTTTATGCTATTTTTACTGGGATGGTTCATCAACCGTCCGGAGCTGTCGCTTGCCCTGGGCGCGGAACGGCCAAGTTTTCACATGGGCATCCTTGCCTTCGGCTTGCTCTATGCCCCTGTGTCGCTGCTGCTGGGCATACTGGGCAACCAGATCAGCCGGCATCATGAGTACGAAGCCGATGCGTTTGCTGCCCGGCAGTTCAGCCCGGAACCCCTGAAGGAGGCGCTGAAGAAGCTGTCGGTGAATAACCTGAGCAACCTCAGGCCCCATCCGGCCTACGTATACGTGCACTATTCCCACCCGCCCCTGCTGAAGCGGCTTTCACACCTCGACAAATTGTAAAGACCGGCAGCTATGACCAGGACTGAGCCGCTTGCAGAGCTTTTGCGTCCGAATACGCTTGACGAATACCTGGGGCAGAAACACCTGGTCGGGGAGGGTGCCGTGCTTCGCCGCTCGCTGGAGAAAGGCGTTATCCCATCAATGATACTGTGGGGCCCGCCCGGTGCCGGGAAAACAACGCTCGCACACCTGATCTCGGGCTGCCTTAAAAGACCGTTTTATACCCTCAGCGCCGTCAGCTCCGGGGTGAAAGACGTCAGGGCCGTGATTGACAAGGCCGGAGAAACAGGGGGCAATGCCATTTTGTTTATCGACGAGATACACCGCTTCAGCAAGTCACAGCAGGACAGCCTGCTGGGTGCTGTCGAAAGGGGCACCATCATACTCATCGGTGCTACCACCGAGAACCCCTCCTTCGAAGTGATCCCGCCATTGCTGTCGAGATGCCAGGTATACATCCTCAGAGAACTCGACGAAAGCGATCTCCATTCATTACTGATAAAGGCAAAGCACTACCTTGAACAGGAGTCAGGGAAAAGCATTGACATTAAGGAGACGGAGGCCTTGCTCCGGATATCGGGCGGTGATGCACGGAAGTTGCTCAATGCCATTGAGCTGGTGGTGAATGCTTCTCAAAGTGAGCAGGTTGTGCTCGACAACGACAATGTTGTTGAGCTCATTCAGCAGAACCTGGCCCTCTATGACAAGCTGGGTGAGATGCATTACGATGTGATTTCTGCCTTCATTAAATCGGTAAGGGGAAGCGACCCCCAGGCGGCCGTGTATTACCTGGCCCGGATGATCGAAGGGGGTGAGGACCCAAAATTTATTGCCCGCCGGCTGGTGATATTGGCTGCCGAGGACATCGGCAACGCCAACCCCAACGCATTGCTGCTGGCCACCAGCGGCTTTGAGGCGGTGAACCTGATCGGCATGCCCGAAGCCCGCATCATTCTATCGCAGATCACCACCTACCTGGCATGCTCGGCAAAGAGCAACGCCGCCTACCTGGCCATCGGAAAGGCCCAGGAAACGGTGAGACAAACCGGCGACCTGCCCGTGCCATTGCACCTGAGAAATGCACCTGCAAAACTCATGAAAACCATCGGGTACGGCAAAGAATATAAATACGCCCACGATTTCAAAAACCATTTTGTCAACCAGGAATACCTGCCGGAAAAATTGTCCGGTACCAGGTTTTATGAGCCTGCCGACAATGTCAGGGAGAATGAAATGAGAAACCGGCTGAAAAGCCTCTGGGGCAAGAAATACGGATACCATGACTGATTGCTTTCCCATCCCACGAAAAGAAGAAAAGAAAGAATCAGCAAGCCCGGGAAAATATTGAATGAAATTGAATGTCTGTCCCGGAAAAAATGAAATGATGAATAAGTTGTCTGGCAAAGGGAATGCATTGACATGAGAATTTCGGGCAGGCATACGTGGTTGCTGTTGGTTGTGCTGACGGTGCTGCTGTTCGGGCTGCGGTTTGCCCGGCCGTTCGATGCGGTGATCAGCTGGGATGTGAAGGGGTATTACCTTTACCTGCCTGCCCTGTTCATTTACGATGACCCGCTGATCAGGGATGCCGGCTGGGTGAGCGGTGTTCAGGAGAAGTACCAGACCGCTGCCACGCTTTACATGCTGAACCCTGCTGAAAAGGGCGGCCAGGTGATCAAGTACACCATGGGGCTTTCATGGCTGTACGCACCCATGTTTTTTGCCGGGCATGCGGTGGCGCTGTTGTCGCCCGGATGGCCCGCCGACGGCTTCTCGCCACCTTATCAGTATGCCCTGGCGCTGGGCGCTTTCCTTTATGTTTTTCTTGGATTGTTTTTTCTCAGGAAGGTGTTGCATACATTCTTTGACAACAAAACGGTGTTTTTTACGATGTTGTTTCTGGTGGCCGGCACCAACCTGCTGAACCAGTTTGCTTTTCTGACGGTGTTGTCGCATTCTTTCCTGTTTTTTCTGGTATCAGCCCTGTTATGGGCTGTGATCAGGTTTTACCGGACTGCGGCGGAAAGCAATCATCCCATCGTGGCAGGTGATCAGCCCGGAAAGGTTGTCCATGTTACCGACCTGCCGGGCAAAACCCTGTTGCGGAATTATATTGCGATTGCCCTGCTCTGCGGATTTATTGCACTGGTAAGGCCTACTGAGTCGGTCTGTTTCCTGTTGTTCCTGTTATGGGATGCCGGATCATGGAAAAAGGTGGTTGGCAGGCTTTGGTTTTTCTTCAGACGGCCGCTGTGGATTGGCCTGTTCGCCCTGATGGTGTTGCTGGTGGTCTTCCCCCAGTTGCTGTACTGGAAGACCCAGACGGGCAATTGGCTTTATTACAGCTACGACAACCCGGGCGAAGGCCTTGACCTGCTGGCCCCGCACACCCTGAACTTTCTGTTCAGCTTCCGGAAAGGATGGCTGGTGTATACCCCCCTGATGTGGTTTTTGTTGCCCGGCATGGTGAACCTCTTCAGACACAATAAAGGCATTTTCCTGCCCGTGCTGCTTTTCTTCGTGGCCAGCCTCTACCTGATGTCTTCATGGACAACCTGGTGGTACGCCGGTGGATGCTTCAGCTCCAGAACCATCATCACCACCTACCCGGTACTGGCCATCCCGCTGGGTTATCTTGTCAGCTACCTTCTGAAAAGCAGGCTTTGGCTGAAAACCGGTGCATTGGCGTTGGCATTGTTTTTTGTTTTTCTGAACCTTTTTCAGACCTGGCAGTTCCAAAATGGGATCATCACACTGGAAACCATGACCAGGGAGTATTATTTCAGGTCTTTTTTAAAGAGGGCGGTAACGGATGCTGACAGGGAGCACCTGCTGGTGCTCAGGCCGCTTACCACGCATGAGTTTTTCCGGGATGAGCACCGCTACAGTTCGTTTTTTTTGCTGGAAGACGATCTCGTTGCGGCTGATTTTCCCGGTTTCAGGTTTGCCGGTACCAGCGGTCTGACCGATGGTGTGTTGATGGTCCTTGACGGCCATTCGCCCTTTTCGCCGGTATGGGAGTGGGCGTTTAGTGACCTTACCATGGCCGACCATGTGTGGCTCCGGGGTGAAGCGAAGGTGTATATACCCGAAGATTATACCGGTCCGGATCCCTTACTGGTCATGTCATTCACCCACAAGGGAGAAACCTATAAGTACCGCACCACCGAAAATCGATTTGGTCCTTTGCAAAGGGGCGCGATGAATGCCATCCGGCTCGACTTCATAACGCCGGAGCTGCGCTCGCGTTCTGACAGGCTTTTGTTGTATGTCTGGCACAGGGGTGATCAGGCGGTTTACCTGGACAGCATCAGCCTTGAAGTGTTTACCAGGGACCGTTAGGTAACGGGCATCCCTCTCCCTGTGCCCCTGGTCTTTCCGGCCGCAATAAGGGACCCCGGGCGAGGTGTTTTGT
>Ga0114946_10000259_pt1 | contig 33901 bp, 32 predicted proteins | sample WalLakDeSediment_FD_88676 | JGI IMG/M metagenome (GOLD analysis project Ga0114946, IMG submission 88676) | Lake sediment microbial communities from Walker lake, Nevada to study Microbial Dark Matter (Phase II) - Walker Lake 11/02/13 Deep Sediment | ecosystem: Environmental > Aquatic >... | reverse complement strand
TAACAATCATCTTTTCAACATATCCAGGAAAGCTTCGATCCTGGTGATGATACCTGCCTCGGCAGTGTGTTCGTCCAAGACCAGGGAAAGCATGGGAATCTGGTAGAGGCCAGCTTGATAGTCTACGACTTCTCTACACATCGAATCCGGTCCACATTCGAAAGAAACCACGTAGATAAATCCACTGACCCCCCCCCTGTTAAGGTAGTAGAGACTGCTTCCCACAGCCTCTTTCCCGCTCGTCCAAAAAGGTCTTTGAGAGAGCGTCCCGAGAAAGCGCTCCAAGGACAAACGATCGATGCTGTCCGGTCGGACGGTTCCAACCCCTTTGGATGCAAGTTTGCCCAGAAGTCCCATGCTGATGTATTGGTCGTAGATCGTGTATGTGTGACCCAATACAGCAATTGTATGGGGGAAATCGCATGGAAGGATCGGTTCCGGCGAGGCTTCCCGCTTGTCGAGGAGATAATCTTCCCAAGCATCGATTGTTGCCAGGGGATCGCCTGTCAATCTCATGTCCCGATCGAAGGCTTTCTGGTTCTGTTCTGCCGCCTGCCATGCCTGTTGGAGTGATTTCCTGCGGCCGCCTAGATGCTTCCCTGCCCGACGGAGAGCCTTACAATGGCTCAAACGCGCGCTCTTTGCGTTGACAATGGGATCCAGGATGTCGGGGAGTTCCGGGATGCTTGCCCTTATCATGTCTGTGAAACCCGTGAATTTGGGACAAAGATAGGCGTCTTCTTCCACACAAATCAACCTCGGGAGAAAAATGCTGTCGCATCGATTACACAGATCAACGACGTGCCCGAATCCCAATTTGATGGGCAAACATACATCGTCCAAGGCCCGGCTAAGCCCTTGTTCCAGAAGCCCCTTGTTGGTCCTATGTGATAGCACAATGTCCACGCCGAGTTGCCTGAAAAAGGTGATCCAGGTGGGAAAGAAACGAAAGTACATCAAGGTTCGCGGTATACCCAATAACATGGTTGTCATCCCTTTTGTAAGCCTGTCTGAGCGATCCTTTTCCTGCGCAACAGGTCCACAAAGGCTTCCAATCGAGTGAGAAGTCCTGTCTCCGCGGTATGTTCGTCCAGAACCACGCTCAAGATGGGAAAAGAAAGATCTTTGGACAACTTCTGAAATATGGTTCTCGCAATGGCTTCGGGACTGCAGGTAAAAGGCATGAGATGAACAGCTCCATCCACTCCTTCCTTGGCAAAGTTCATGCACTCCCCAATGGATACGTTACATTCCGCGCCCACATTCACTTTCATGTATTTCTTCGATATGGCGATCGCTCGTCGCTTGGAATACCTTGAAAAGGGCTGCAAGTGTAAGGCATCCTTGACCGAATCGCTCAACCAGAGTCTTCTTTCCACATGGACACCCATTTCACCCAGTTTTCTTTCTAGGTGAAAATTTACAAAAGGTTCCAATACGACGTAGATTTCACCGACAATCCCGATCCGAATATCTCCGTCGTGCTCGTTCATCGGGATGGAAGAGAATCGTTCATCGAAGGTCGATCGAATTCGTTTCAAGGCATGGAAGGTGGATGCCTCCTCCACTTCGTTTCGAATGCGGGACACAAGGATGTCGGTTGCCCCTCGAATGATTTCCACGGGGCGGGTCCGCAAGGCCCTCTTCTCCGAATCGTCCAGAACACGAAGCTTCTTGTAACCGAAACGAAAGCTGGACACGAGTTGTTCCAGGGTAACTCCCGGTTTGAGTCTGCGAAACACCCTTACCCACTCCATGGGCCTTCTTTGCCAGAGGTGAATCAAGTCGAATTCATATCCCAGTTTCTTCAAGATATTGTAATGAACCGTGCCATAATAGCCCAAACGACACGGACCGTCATCACAAGGAGCGATGATGACATTGGCTCCCCTCTGAAGGGCTTCGATCAGATTGCCAAGGTTCAATTTGAAAGGAAGACAAGCCAATTCCGGGGAGTATTTGACGCCCAGGTCCAGCGACCTTTTGCTATGGCCGGGGGGTACAAGACAATCCACTCCCAGTTTGTCCAGACCCGCTTTCAAGACAATAGCCATATCGCCCATGTGGGGGAAAGTGATCTTCATCGTGACACCATCTACTCCTCGAAGATTCCCATGTAGGGAGCACATGCCTTTCGAAGCGCCTCATCGTATCGGGTGATGAAGGAAGGGTCTGGTATGGTTGGTTCTGGGTGATCCTGTCCGTGGTATCCAGCGGAGGCATATCGGGTATTCGGGCGAAGTGTCACGCGCACGGGGAACCCCCGATATCGAGCCAATGCTTTTGCCACCAGAGCTGAAGAATACATCGACTTGAGCCCCAAAGCCTTCTTTACCTTTTCCTGCAGTATTTCCGCTTCATCCAAATTGCCCATGTCGAAATAGTGCTTCAGGGCGCAGAGAAGCTCAGGATATAAATTGCATCCTTCACCGATAACCCCCTGCGCGCCATGAAAGAGTGCCATGAGAAAGGCACTTTCATTGCCACAGATCATGGTGAAACCCGTCTCCTGGGCGGTCTGACCCAATTCCCTCCAAAGGGTCTCGTCCGCGGAGCTGAGTTTCATCCCGGCAACGTTGTTCAGCTTGGCAATCCTGCGCATGAGAGAGGATGTCATCTGAAACTCGATGGGCATCCCTGGCGGTTGATACAGGAGGATGGGAATATCCACAGCTTGATCGATCTGCCGATAGTATTCGAAGATCAGGTCTTCCGTGGGGACATCCTCCCTAAGCGTCAATCCTGAAGGAAGGATTACAACCACAGCAGGCGCTCCCAAGGCCTGGGCTTCCTTGGACAATTCAATCGTCTGGCTCGTGTAGACCTCCGGAGACGGTTTGGAATCAGGATTGCCGTCATATTCTCCTGCTGTTCCAGGCAGGATGGGGGTTCGTTGAGAGGCATGGATCGCTTCTCGCATCATGAGGCGCGTCTCGTCACAGGTGAACGTGTACATACGGCCCACCCCGGATCGAACAAAGATAGAGGCGATGCCTGACCTGGATTCCAGGTAATCCACATATCCGCGGATTCCCGCTGGATCCAATTGTCCGTCTTCCATACATGGGGAAAACATGGGTACGATTACGCCTTCAGGTCTCATGGAACTCTTTTCCGCCTTTCTCGATTCAGAATGCCGCGCACCTTCCACAAATAAAAGCATAGGCGACTCTCGCCTTCCTTTCAAGTTGCCTTGGCGCATGAGGGATGGATCTGTTACACTGTTCTTTCATGAAATCTCTGCATTCTACACGGAACATTTGGCGCCTCAATTGTGTTCCTTGCCCTTTGGGAGAGCGGGGGGGGTGAAGGACCAGGCCCCGGTGCTTTCTTTCACTTCTGTTTGGTTGCGGTCAAGGGCCGGGTTCCATTGAGATCCAGCAAGAAGATCGTTGTGTGGAGGTCTCTATAGTGCGAATTACCCTGGCCACTCCTCCCTATGATTTGCTTGGTGCAGGATACGGTACTCGTTTCAGGATCTCTGCCGGCTTTTTGCCCCCTCTGGGCGTGGGATACGTTGCATCCGCCCTGTTGGAGAAGGGATACCAGGTATCGATCTTGGATTGTTCCCCCTTGTACCGGTCGGTTCCAGAGGCGGCAGATGCAATTCTGTCATGGAAACCGAATGTGGTGGGTCTTTCCGTCCTGAGCACCAATGCCCCGGAAGCTTACGCTCTGGCGAGGGAGATCAGGAGAAGGAGTTCGGTGCCTATTGTGTTGGGAGGGCCTCATGGGACAACCTTTCCAAGGGAAACGCTCAGAGATTGTTTGTCTGTGGATGCCGTGGTGATGGGTGAGGGGGAATTCACGGCAGTGGAACTCGTAAAGGGACTCGAAGAATCTGGATGGTTCAGTCCTGTTCCTGGCAGCATGGTTCGAAGCCGGGAAGGCGAGGTTCTGGACGGAGGACAGCGTCCGATACAGCGGAATCTGGATGACTTTCCCATGCCCGCCAGATATCTTTATGACCACAGCCTCTATCGTCCCCTGCCCAATCAGTCCAGGAAGAGTCCTTCGACCAATATCATCTCTTCCCGAGGTTGTCCCTGGGGGAGGTGTAAATTTTGTTATAAGGGTTGTCGCCCGCAGTATAGAAGGCATTCTGTGGAAAGGGTCATCGCGGAGATCGAGGGGTTGATCCAGGACCTCGGGATACGAGAGATCTCTTTTTGGGACGATGTGTTCGCGGTGAATGAAGGTTGGATTTTCGAGTTCTGCGATCGAATCGAAGCCTTGGGGGTCGATCTGGTATGGAGTTGCTATGCGAGAGCGGACACGGTGACCAAAGAAATGCTCCGTCGTATGGGCAGGGCTGGATGTCATAGCCTTTTTCTCGGGATCGAGACCGCTCATCAGGAGCTTCTTGACCGAACAAACAAGGGGTTGACCTTGGAGCAGGTACGTTCGGCCGTGGCCTGGGCTCATGATGGGGGAATCGAGGTGAGGGGATCCTTCATGCTGGGACTGCCAGGGGAAACGATTGAGATGGGCAGAGACGCATCGCGCTTCGCTGTGGAAATGGACCTGGATTATGCCCAGTTCACTCCATATCATCCCATTTGGGGGACCGATCTGGCGGACGAATCTCCCTCGATTGGCTTCATGGGAGAGATCTTGAGCTATAAAGGTGGATCCCATGGAGTATGTTATGCTCCCTATGCTTATGGATCCTATCAGGCCGTGATATCTGTGAGTCGGTGGGCTTACAAACATTTCTATCTACGCCCTGCTTTCTTTTGGAAACATCTGAAGAAGGTCAGGTCTTTCCAAGACGTCAAGCGATATGGAGAAGGGTTCTTGTTCTGGATGGGTCTTCTTTGGGCCATGAAAAGGCCTGGAGGTGGATAGATGTCCATTTGCATCCGAGAACTGAAAGATGAGGATGTCGAACTTGTGGAGGGTTTCGCCGCAGAGGATCCATTCAATCCATACAGAAACTATCCTTTGGCCAAGACCAAGGGGAAGGGTCCTCTTTTTGCACGAGAGATTTGGCATGCGAAGAACGACGGGGATATGACCCTCTGGGCCGCTCTTCATAGAGATAGATGCGTGGGACTTATCGGGCTGGATCGATTGAAATGGGATAGTGGGCATTTTGGGATTCCCATGGCGAGACTCTGGCCTTTTTCGCTATGTATCCATGAATGCGGGGACCCACGCCTGGTGGCGGAACGTCTTCTGCAGACCGCCCTGGAACTTTCCACTCGATGGGGGATTCGTCACGTCGCTTGCAGGGTGACAGGCGAGAATTTTTTCGGGATCCATTCCCTGCAAAGAGCTGGCTTCCTGATGATGGACACCCTGGTAACCTACCTGTATAGAAGAGGCAAGTCGAGAGCGCCCGAATGCAGAGGCAAATACAAGGTTCGGCTTTACCAAGAGGAAGATCTTCCCCAGATTCTGAATATCGCGAGGGAGGCGGTATATGAGGGGCGTTTCACGCGGGACCCATGGGTTCAGGTTGAAAAGGTTACCAGGATGTACGAGGCCTGGTCCCAACGCTGTTGTGAAAGAAGCATGGCCGATGAGGTTCTGGTCGCCGAAGCTGGGGAGGAAGTGCGAGGATTTCTCGGGTACAGGATGAACACGTTCTTCACGGAGCAAACAGGACTCGAGCTTTGGGGCGGAGGATTGAGTGTGGTCGCTCGAAAAGGAGTGGGAGCCTACGCTTCTCTTCTCGCGGCCGCGGTAACCAGGGAGTTTGAAGGAAGAGATCACTCCGTGCAACCCAATGTGCCGGATCTTATCGATTTTGAGACGCAGTTGTCCAACTCGGCGATTCTCAGGGTGTGGCAGGAGTTCGGATATCTCATGGTTCGCTTCACCCACGCCTTTCACAGGGGGTTCAATGGTCAAGCGTAATGTATTCGTTTCTGTTGTGGTTCCGGTATGGAATGGTCGAGCCCTGGTGAGGCATGCCTGCCGGCAAATCGTGAAGGTCCTTTCCGCCAGCTTCCAACAATACGAGGTGATTTTCGTTGACGATGGAAGCAACGATGATTCTTTTGAAGAGATCCATGCCGTAGCGGAGGAATTCATCTGTGTCCATGGAATCCGTTTGGCTAGAAATTTTGGCCAGCATGCCGCCTTGTCCGCGGGACTGGAGGAAGCGCGAGGCGATGTTTTGGTGAGCTTTGACGTGGACCTTCAATGCGACCCCGCCGAGATTCCCGTCTTGGTGGACAAGGTCCTGGAGGGTTATGGTGTGGTGAGTGGATGGCGGGTGGGAAGAGAGGATAGTCTTTCCAGGAGAATTCCCTCCTATTTTATGAACAAGCTGATCAACTGGTATACAGGGGTGCGCCTCCATGATCATGGATGTGCTTTCAAAGCCATCAGCAGGGAAGTGGCCGATCAGATCCCTGAGCATGGGGATTTAAGAAGATTTCTAACGGCGCTTGTCGTGAATCTATCCCCTCGAATTCTGGAGGTACCAGTCTCTCACAGACGGCTTCAATCTGGAACCTCCAGGTACGATTTTTGGCGGTTGTTCGACCTGAGCGTGGACTTCCTCACTGGATACTCCAGAAAACCATTTCGCATCGTGGGAATCGCTGGAGCTCTTTTGAGTTTTATGGGAATCCTTGGTGGTTTCAGTTGTCTTGTGGGGCGTTTCTTTTCCCCGTTTTTCAGGGAACCACGACTTCAGGGTCTCATTGCCATTCTTGCGTTTTTTGGCTTTCAATTCTTGATCCTTTGGTTCATCGGGGAATTCTCCGCTCGCACATACCAGCTTCTTCAACATCCTCCTCTCTATCTGGTTGCCGAGAGGGTGCAGGGGCGAGACAAAAAAATGGAAGGTACCTGTTGAGATTCTGGGACGAGTTTTTGGCCCAATGGGGACCGGGAAGGCGTTGGCTTCTTCGACACCGGATTCCTTTGGATTCACCATTCACCCTCAATGTGGAACCAACGGATCGCTGTGATTGCCGGTGTATCATGTGTCCTAGGAAAAGCGATGGAGAAACGGATCTGGAATGGCCCACCTACGTGAAAGCCATGGAGGAAGCGGCTTCCTGGGGGGGGGTTGAACGATTGTATTTGCATAAATTTGGCGAGCCTTTATTGTGCGGCGACATAGCTCGCATGGTGGTTTACGCCAAGAGAATCGGAGCGGCCCGTCAGGTAATTCTTACCACCAACGGTCATTTTTTGACGTCCGATGTCGGGAGAGAGCTTTGCATGGCCGATCTGGATGAGATTCGTGTGAGCCTTGACGCAAATACTGAGGAGAGTTACAGACAAGTCAAGGGCGTGGCTGGACTTAAGAATGTACGATCGAATTTGATGACCTTCATGGATGTTCGGCGAACTCTGAACAAGAAACGTCCCTATGTGGTGGCGAAGATCCTTCCGTTACAGGGCACGCTGAATGAAGTGGAGGGTTTTAGAGCCAACTGGGAAGGAGTCGTGGATCATGTCGCCGTAGAGGGTCTGATACATTATGGGGAAAGGTGGAAACGAATGGACGTGCGAAGCCTTGCTGATATGGAACGATATCCTTGCACCTTTCTCTGGTATACGCTTGTGGTGAACTCGGATGGAACCCTCAGCGTATGTTGTGCTGATTGGGAAAAGAAGGGCGTTGTGGGAACGGTAGAGGAGGGACTCCTTCGAGCGTGGCATGGTTCGGGATTGAGAAAGATCCGGCTACAACATCTACAAGGGAATTATGAGTTCGAACCTTGCAGGGATTGTGAATACTGGCGATCCAGAGAGAATATAGGCTCGTGGTTAAGACGGCAGGGAGACAAGGTCCTGTGAGCCAGGGCGCGAAAAGAAACGTCCTCTGCCTTTTTGTTTTGATCTTTTCTGTCTATCTCAGGAGCCTCAGGCCTGGATTGTGGTGGTATGACAGTTCCCAGTTGGCAGGGGCGGCTATCAGTCTGGGAGTGAGTCATCCCCCTGGTCATCCTGTATACGCGCTTTTTGCCCATATGATGACTGTATTGAATCTGGGCGATCTGTTCATGAGAACGAATCTGTTCAGCGCCTTTTGCGGGGCATTCTCAGCGGCTTCCATTGCCTATATGATGAATCTATGGGCACAAAGAGATTCTCGTTTCCTTGGGAAGGAAATGGCTCGTACACTTCGTAATTTGGGGGGGCCTGTCACGGCCCTGATCATCGCGTTCAGCGAGTCGTATTGGATGCGATCCACTCTGTCGGAAGTGAATGCGCTGAACGTCCTTATCATTTATCCTTTCGCGATCTACCTTTGGATGGAGACATCCAGGGAGATTTCCATGAAACGTTTCTGTCCTTTGTTCGTTCTTCTGGGATTGGCTACCATCGATCACGGAATCACGGCCGGCATGGGATTCGTTCTCGGGGGTTGGATGCTTGTTAGATTCCATTTGATGCGACTTCGGCGCGCGCATGGATCTTTTCCTTTCCTGAAGGAGATATGGGCTTGGCTGAACCAGGGTTTGAGATCGATAGCGATGGTTTTGCCCGTGCTGATCTACATGCCTATTCGAGGAAAGAGTCCCGCTCTCGTCCTATGGGGTGAACCGCAGAGGCTTCGCGGCTGGATCAGTATGTTGTTGTTGGAAGAGTACAGGGGACGATGCTTTGAAGCCGCCACGTTGTTCAGGATTGGATATCGAGTCAAGGAAATGCTCGCGTTCATTCCACGAGAAATAGGGTGGATGGCGACCTTCTTTTTTGGGGCTGGACTGATCTGGCTGCTTCAAAGGCTCAGCCGTCGCTTTGGTGATGCGAATTGGTCTGCAGTGATTGCGACGATGACTGTTTGCATGGGGGTAGGGGGGATGGGTGTCTATTCCATTCTCATGTTGACGGAACGGCATGTGGACGTGAGGGCGGGGTTTCTTCCAGTTTTCTATGCGATAGGTGTTTGCGCAGGACTGGGATGGATATTCTTCCTGTCTCTGGCCAGGCGGCTCTGGTTGCGGATTGTCCTTGGGATGGCCATGTTCGTTTCTCCTTTATTTCAGATCCCTTTGCGTCTTCCTTCTGGATGGGGAAGAATGGACCATGAAGCCGAGATGTTCGCAAGAATGGTTTTCAAGGAGTTGGATCGGGGCTCCCTGTATGTGAGTTGGGGGGACAATGCGAGCTTTTTACCGTACACCTGGAGGCAAATCTCGGGCTATAGATCGGATGTGAGTCTTCTTGGTTCCGCGCTGGTCTACCTCAAGGATGAATGGAGAAACCGTCTCATGGATTCCATGATGGACGGAAAGATCGACTGGTTGAGGGTCGCGAGGGAGGATCATGCGGGGATGTATTTCTCCGCAGGAAATATTATGGATGTGCCAGGTTTGGGAACCCTTCCCAGAGGATATACGGCGAGCGTGTTGCTTCTGGAGTGTTCCATGGCGACCGAAGGCATGGAACCATATTTATCCCAACAGCGCTCCAGGACATTGAGGAAAATCATGGGGGGGTGGGAAGAGGGGAGAATATGGAGTGGATGGGCAGCAGCTGAAACACTTGTGCATCTTGCGCAAGCGTGGACCGTGACCGGAGGATTCCTGTGGGAATCGATCGCTGCCCTGGAAGCCGCCCAGGTGTTTGAACCGGACAACCCGGAAATTTACTCTAGATTGGCTAGCATGTATGCAGAGGCGGGTGACGCGCTCATGGCGGAAACTTATTTCAGATCCGCTTGCGGAATGCAGGGATGGGATCCTGTCCCCTATCTGAACTATGCCCTGTGGCTAAGAGAACAGGGCAGGGAATATGAGGCTATTCCGTATTTTCTCCACGCATGGAGGGTGTCTCGTGCTGTTCGAGGAATGGTTGCAATCGAGCTGGGAAACACCTACCTTTCGATTGGAAATACCCCCAAAGGGCTTCGCCTTTTGCGAAAGGTGGTCTCCTCCTATCCATCTTTTCATGGGGATCTTGATCTGGCTATAGGTTTGCTCAGGGCAGGGGATGTAGAGCAGGCATCTACGCTATTGTGGGAGGTGGTGGATCAAGATCCCGAATCTTGGGAAGCCAGAGAATATTTGGCCAGCGCCCTGGAAGCCAAGGGGGAATGGGATGCAGCGTTACAGCAACATCACTGGCTTATCCGTCATGGTCCGGATCCGGCAGGACATTTGCTGGATCTTGGGAGTTTCTTTGCCGGGTGCGGCCAGATGGATGCGGCCGTGGATGTCTGGCTTCAGAGTCTTGGTATGAATCCAGATCCGCAAGTTCGCGCAGCACTCCTGGAAAACTTGAAGCGCGCGATAGACATGGCGGTTTCCTTGGGGATGAAACAAAGTGAGGCGATAAACAAAGCGCAAGCGGTACTCCTCCAGGAAGAATAGGTATATAATATTTCATGGATGGGATGACGAAAGCCTTGCTCTCTCGCGAGCAAGGGATCGGATTGCATCGAGGAGGAGAGCATGATGCGTTTTCTCCAGTGGGTCTATCTTGTGGCGCTCGGGATGGTGATGGCGGATGAATTCCTGGGGGAAGAAATACAGCTCACCTTTGAAAGTGGCCATCATAGGACGCCTGGTTGGTCGGCTGACGGCTTGAATGTCGTGTATGCCCGGGAAGATCTTACCGGGTACTCTCAAATTTATCGCGTTGCCTCGGCAGGGGGTCCTGAGATAGCGCTGACCACGACCAACAAGAATCATTACGCTCCTTCCTGTGATCACGGGGGGGGGTTCGTCGTGTATGAGAAGGAGGATGATGCCGGGAACAGACAACTGTACAAAACCCATTTCACATTGGGTGGGGCGACACCTCTCACGAATACCCCTAAAAGCCATTACGCTCCACGCTTTTCTCCTGACGAAGAATGGATCGTGTATGAGAAAGACGACTCGTTCGGAAGTCGGCAAATCTGGAAGGTGCGTTCCAGTGGTGAGGATGGCTTGCAGGAGATGCAGTTGACATCCTCCGCCTATGGTCATTACGCCCCTCAATGGTCTCCAAGTGGATCCAAGATCGCCTACCATGCCATGAACATTTCATCCCAGACTCAGATCTGTATTGTTCCCGCCAATGGAGGGCCTGAAACAGTTCTGACCAACGTGTCAGTGCCGCATCAGTTCCCTCAGTGGTCCCCGGATGGAAAATGGTTGTGTTACGAGAAAGTGGCTAATAACGGTTTTGCCCAGATTTTCAAGATTCATGTGGAACAAGGGGAGGAGTATCAGCTGACGTGGGACGGATACCATCACAGGCGTCCTCAATGGTCCCGGGATGGACTATGGATCGTTTATCACAAGAATGATTCCACTGGATATTTTCAAATCTTCATGGTGGATGTCGAGGGTGAATATGAAATACGATTGACCGGCGATTCCTTCAATCATCGTTTTCCTCAGTGGTGCCCCCATGACATGGAGGTGGTCTATCAGAAGCTGGATGCCACAGGAACCAATCAGATCTACAAGCTGGATGCGGAGACATGGATTCCCACACCCACTCCTCAAGGGACGCCGAGTGCCGTGCCTACCGGAACGGGCACGCACACTCCAATGATCACGCCCACTCCAATTCCGACCCAGATTCAGACCGCTTCCCCAACACCAACTGGCTGGACTGCTACACCTACCTGGACCCCAACCATGATCGCAACTCCGACGCCTACGCCGGCACCTGTCTGGAGTAAAGTGGGTTGGGCCAGGGCCTCGGGATCCTTGCCCATAGCGGGATTGGTTTTGTATGGCAATCGTACCAACAAAGGGATGGCGGGTTTGCCCGCGTGTGTCAGTCCATCCCAAGTTCACGTGCTGGCGCATTTCGAGACAAACGATCCATGGTTTACAGGGCTGGCCCTGGCCAACATCGAAACAAGAGATACAAGCGTTACGATAAAAGCTTACGACGAGGCAGGTACTATGGACGCACTGGCGCAGATTGTCATTCCTGCCAGGGGCAAGTTTTCCAGATTACTGTCCGATCCCACTTTGTTTGGCAAGACAGTCACCCGCGGGTGGCTCGAGATCACCGCTGATGGATTGCTCGTTGCCTTTGACGTCTATGGAAACACAAGAAAGGGAGGTATTGCTGCCTTGCCGAGTTGCGAGCTGGAAACCATCCTGGTCTTGCCACACTTTCAATGCAACGCCATATGGTGGACCGGGCTTGCAATCGTCAACCCCCATGACGTGAACAGCTCGTTTAAGTTGACAGTTTTTGACGCAACAGGCATGAAACTTGGCGAATCATTGGGCCTGCTGCCCGCTCGATGCAAGTTGGTGAGTTTTTTGGATGGCTTGATTCCTGCCGTGTCTGGGCATAGTGGATGGATCCAGATAGAATCAAGCCTTACTGAATTGGCGGCTATCGTTGTTTTTGGGAGCAAGGTTCGTTCGCCTGCAGAATTCGCCGCCGTATCCGCCGTGAGGCCATCTACTAACGCTGCTTTCTCATATTTTCGAAGCGATTCCACGTGGTGGACAGGAATTAGCATGGTCAATCCGGATGAATCCGAGAGTGCCAATGTCGCGCTGAGGGCGCGGACGCAGACGGGACATCCTATCTTCACACGCTTTCTCAACATTCCCCCTCGCGGCAAGGTGGTCCATTTCGTTCGTGACCTGTTCGACTTGGGTGAGCATACGCAGGGCTGGATTGAGATGGATTCTGATCTTCCACTGGTAGCGTTGGAGTTGTTGCACGCGGACGATAGTGCAGACCAAGCCTGGGGGCTGGCGGGGATTTCCTGCCAGCCCTTTGGGTCCGAGGTTCAGATCTCCCACTATGATGAAAGCGCCCTATGGTGGTCTCTTTTCGCCTTTGCCAATTCAGATGATTCTATGGCCAATGCAACCATCATTTCAGCTCACAGCAACGAGGGTTCTTTTGCGGGAGCTGCTTGGCGCCTGCTGAATCCAAATGGCAACCTTGCGGAGCGGGTACGATCCTTATTTGACCTTCCTTGAGAAGGTCAGGTTGTCGTTTCCGGGGCCTTCTTCATGGCAAGAATCTTGTTCAACACATTAATATAGGCCTTTGCCCCGGCATCGATGATATCCGTGCTAATTCCGTTCGCGGAGAGAATTTCTCCATGATATTCCACTGTGATTTTGACTTCGCCAACAGCGTCTTTTCCTCCGCCGACCGCTTTCAGAGAAAAATCCAGAAGAGTAGGGTTTACATGAACTACCCTGTCGATGGCTTCGAATACCGCATCGATTGGGCCATCACCTACGGCGGCCTCATTGTATTTTTCTCCGTGAAACAACAGCGTGACTGAGGCTGTGGGAACCAAATTGCTGCCGGTGGTTACCTGGAGATTTTCAAGGGAAACAGGTCGTTCTTCCGGGGACGCGAATTCCTCGGAAGCCAAGGCTTCCAGGGCAAATTCAGATACGGATTTCTTCTTGTCGGCGATTTCCAAAAATCTTTGGAAAATTCTCTCAAAACGTTCCTCGTCCAAGATAAAGCCTACATGCTCCAGGGCGTGACGAACCGCAGATCTTCCCGATCGAGCGGTGAGCTCGAAACTGTGTCCTTGAACACCGACCTCTTCGGGATCCAGGATCTGATAGGTGCTACGGTGCTTCAAGATTCCATCCATATGGATGCCAGAAGAATGTCTGAATGCGTTGTCTCCCACAATGGCTTTGTTGGGTTGAACCGGGATTCCTACGGTACGTCTCACGAGATCGCTGGTTCTATAGAGTTCAGGTAGATGGATGCGAGAGCTACATCCATACGCTTCTTTTCGCACCTTGAGCGCCACGGCGATCTCTTCCAGTGCTGCGTTCCCCGCCCGTTCTCCCAGGCCGTTGATCGTGCATTCCACCTGCCTGGCTCCCGCCTTTATGGCCCCGAGGGAATTGGCCACGGCCAAACCCATGTCGTTGTGACAATGGATACTCAGGATGGCGTCCGTTCCCTGGATGGAATCTGCTACGAGTCTGCTGATGAGTTGGCTCCATTCGTGAGGCACTGCGTATCCAACGGTATCCGGGATATTGACGATTCGCGCTCCCGCTTCGATGACAGCACGCACCACCTCTGCCAGATATCCTGGATCACTCCTGGACGCGTCTTCTGTGGAATACTCTATCTCTTCACAAAGGGCTCGAGCATATTGAACCGATTCGATGGCACGATGAAGAAGATCTTGCTGTGTGGCTCCTCGAAATTTGTATTCAGCGTGTTGTTTAGATGCACCTAAAAAGACATGAATCCTGGGCTTTTCCGCCTCGCGAATGGCTCGCCAAGCCGCATCGATATCCTTGTCTACAGCTCTAGCCAGGCTGCAAATCGTCACATCGCGAATTTCGTTTGCAATCCCACGAACAGCGTCTTCTTCACCTTTGGAGGATATGGGAAAACCTGCCTCAATCACATCGACTCCCAACTTGGACAGTTGTCTGGCGATGATCAGTTTTTGGGAAGCATTGAGCTTGGCTCCGGGTATTTGTTCTCCGTCTCTCAAGGTGGTATCAAAAATATATACAAAATCTTCCATCTCTATCATCTTTCCTGGTTGACGTCATTCACGCTTGCAACCTTGTGCTATCCATTAAGATCTTGCCTATGTCTTCCCGAAGAACATCGGCGTGAAACCATTCCCACTCAAAGAAGACAAGGAAGCTCTCGCAGGCAAAAGAGCGGATTTCCCCACCTTGTCGATCCATCTCTTGCCTGCTTCATGTATCCTCCTTGCTTGATTCTATCTATCATGTTATATGAGGGAGATGAAATAACGCAAGGGCTTTCAAGCTTTCGTCGCTGGCCATTCATTCTCCAGGCCCACTCCAGGCCCAGATCGGAATCACTGAATGTTCAGTTGTGGTAAGGAATAGGAGGCCTTGTACGCTTGAATCATCGGTGAGTATGACTCAACCCTTGCCATGCTAGAATAGTCTAATAGATGATCGGGTACAAAACTGTCTTGCATGCTTGTTGCCGCAATGATGGAAGGAGGGTCGAATGCGAAAAAAAGCGACGTTTTTGGTCATTTCGTTTTCATTCTTTTGTGCGGGTCTGTGGGCGACACCTCCGCCCTGGGAAATCGCCGCAGAGAAAGCCAGAGCTCCTGAGGTCTTGATCGGCGACGTGTTGTCCGTAAGGACGCCTCCGGGCGCATCCGTACGACACCGAGTAGCACGGGTACGTATTCTGAGAGTGACGCGGTCCACATCAGGTTTGAGGCCTGGCGAGGTGATCCAAGTGCATTTTAGAATGACTGATCCCAGTGCGCTCGGTCCCAAACCGATCCGGTTGACTGAGGGGAGTCGATATGCCCTTTTCTTGAAACTTCAAAGAAAGGGACCCGAGGGAGCGGCTCTAGAGGTGGTCTCTTTTGGAGATGGGACCATTTTTCTGAACCAGGACCCGAGAATCATGATGCAACAATTGACCGATCTGATCCAGCAAACGAGAAAGATTCCGAATCTTCATCCCAGGGCGAGATCGGAACTTTGCGAGCTCTATGAGAGGATGCGGGTCTCCATGGCTCCCACACCCAAACCTGGACCCAGACCCGGACCAAGACCTGGACCTGGACCTGGACCTGGACCTGGACCACGGCCATCCGGGCCGCCTCCCAGACCTGGAACTCCCAGGAGATGATGGCGAGACAAGGATGACCGAAACACGTTCGTTATGGCCTTCGGGTATGAGAGGAGCTGTTTCCCTTTCTTTTGATGATGGAAGAAAGACACAAGCCAAAGTTGTAATACCACAACTAAACAAGAGAGGATTGCGCGGCACATTCTATCTGTGTCCTGGTCATGAAGGCTACATTCATCTCATGGATGATTGGGTTCAGGCTTCCGAGGATGGCCATGAGATCGGAAATCATACCATGACACATCCGTGTTCCCTGGCGTTTCAGGATGATCCGTCAACCTCCGGATTGGAAACCATGTCCCTGGATGATATAGAACGGGACATTCTAGAAGCTGAGCGGATCTTGGAGAGAGACTTTCCTGAATCAGGACCCAGGAGTTTCTGTTATCCGTGCTACCAGACCCATGTGGGATCCGGTTTGACTCGCCAAAGCTATGTGCCCATCGTTGCCAGGCATTTTATTGCGGGACGTGCCGCAGGAGAACATGGTTTCTTCAATCATCCCATGACATGTGATCCTTTTGCCCTATGGAGTACTCCAGCGGATCATCTCAGAGGCGAGCACTTGATTGGATTGGCGGAACGCGCGGCGGCTCAGGGTAGGTGGTTGATTCTGGCATTTCATGATGTGGGAGATGATCGTTTGGGCACCTTGAGTTTCGATTTCATGGAGTTTCTGGACTTTCTTGCCAGGAATAGTGTTTCCATCTGGACTGCGACAGTTCGGGACGTAGCCCTGACCCTTCGTAAAAACAGACTGGATTGTCCTCAAGGCCCGCGTCAGAGCTCCTGAAGGCCCAATCTCAGAAGGCGGTTGGCATTCATCCAGGTGATCTTTTTGTAGGCTTCTTGGGAAAGTAGTTTCTCATCCTGGAGTCTCTGAAAGAAGTCTACAATTGGAAGTTCTTGGGGTATATTGGCAATATCGGTTCCCCATAGAAGTCGATCTTGGAATTCTTCCATGAAATCCAGACCAAACGCGAGGTCTCGATGAAGAGCTCCATGCCCGCTTCCGGCTGAAAGATCTCCCATAAGACTGGGATACATACGCATCAGCTCCACGAGACGTCCCGGCACTACAGGACCCTTGGGATAGGGTATTCGATGTCCTTTCTCGATGAGATTGCTACCTATTTCCGCCCAGAAGGGTTGGGAATGTCCCAGCAGAATCAGATTGGGGAAGGCCATGAGAACCCGTTCAAGCCTGGGAAGTCCAACTTCATCCACCAAACCGTAATAGCCGCCTTCCTGTGGAGCCATATGAAATGTGAGAGGAAGTCCCGCTTCTTCGACATAATGGAAGAAATTCATGCAGAGCGGATGATCAAAATGTAGATTTGGCATGAACTCCCCGATTCCTTTGCATCCCATCTCCATATAGGCTTCCAAGAGCCTCGAAAAATCGGCGTGAATGTCGTTGCTAATGAAGCGGGGATCCATATTGCAGAAGGGAATTAAACGATCTTCATGTATTTGACAGATACGAAGAACCTCCTCCGGGGGTACCAAGGTGCATCTGACTTCCGGGCTGACTCCGGCCATGACCACGGCTTTGTCTATTCCCGCGTCGTCCATCATGCGAAGCAGTTCCTCTGGTGTGGGATATCTGGTTCCATTGGGACGGCACAATTTGGGATGCCTGCTGGATGCGCAATGAACGTGAATATCAATGATCATGGTGCATCTCCTCATGATGGGGTTATGATTTTCCTTGCAATGGAAAAAAGGTCAAAGAAGAAACAATAACGCATTCTGACGAGGTTCGTTGGCGTCAAATTCGGTCACGACGACAGAGTGGATTCACGTGTCCAACCTACGTTGAGGAATCCGCGACTAGGACGGGATCGAAGATGATGTCAACACGGTCCCATAGGTACATATTCAGTGAAAGCGATCCAGAGACAAACCGTTCGAAAACAGCATCTCTGTCTCTTCTCCGCCAAGGGCTGCGTTTGGATCGGGTTCACTGAATATATACTCCCATAGAATGCCAAATTGTTTCTTGAGTGCCGCTACAAGGGTATCATAGTTGATGGATGCCTGTAGAACTTTGGTACATATCCAGTGAAAGCGATCTGGCTTGAGCTTGATCCCTGCAGGGCGAGGGTCGGTCTTATTGTCTCCCGTGGGGCTTTCAAGAATAATACGAGGAATATGTCTCCATAGCGTCCATGAGCGCCTTGGCGTTATCCAGCGGAATGCCCGGATACATGCCATAGATCATCATGAGACCTCCTTCGCGACTGCCGAGGGTTTCCACCTCGGTGCGGATCAAAGTATCCACCTGTTCGGGTGTGCCGAAGCGTGTCACGCTCTGCCGATCGATGTCCAGGTCGATGCACATCTTGCCTTTGAAACGTTGGCGGATCCATTCCAGCCCGTTCACAAGATCCTGGAGATTGATGACCTGAACTCCGCTGTCCACCAGATCATCCACCAGGTCGCGGATGTCACCGTCCGAATGCATGTGGATGATGCATCCTGCCTCTCTCGCCGGTTTCATGAGCCGCTGATAGCATGGCTTGATATACTTTCGAAAGTGTTCAGGGGAGAGCATGGGACCTATCTGCATGCCCAGATCTTCCGGATATCCCATCCACTCCGCCCCGCGGCGAAGAGAACATTGCACCAAGGTCTGGTTGTGCTCCTCAACCATGTCCATGAGCATCCAAAGGCGCGGCTCAGCATCTGCCATGTCGTACATGAACGCCTCGTAGCCGCGCAGGTCGCACAAGCGCAGGAAGGTATGTCCGTGGGGCAATCCTCCCGCGACAAGGGTGCCGGCCTCGATCGCGTCCCTCCGGTTCTTGCTCGCCAGATTCGGCTGCTTTTTCTCTTCTTCTGTCAGACCAGGCAAGGCCGGAGGAGAATATCCTTCAAGGGCGCTCCAATTGGCGAGTGGATTCCTGATGGCGACAGGAGCGATGCCTTGCTCCTGGCTGGCCATGGTGATACCCCATTCGTCCGTGTAAGTCCTCTGTATCTGCGGATTGGGGTCGGTTGGGGGCTTGGGCAAACGGGAGAAGTTGGGGAAGAGATATGGATGGCTCTCCTGCAACTCATCTAGGTCGGATGGAGGATAATGATGGTAGCAGGCTGGATTGATCCAAAACTGCATAGGAATGCGTTCCGGTCGCTCGAAATGAATCGATCGGAGCATGTTTTCCCGCTGAGTCATCGTGATCTTCTCCCTTCATGAAACCGCATTCTCAAACTCCCATGCCTCCCCAAAATCCATGTAAACATTCGAGATACTCGATCAGGGGACCGGTGAGATGGGTCATGGGGACTTCAGCTCCAGGATCAAGTCCTCGGCAGTCCTTCCCGCCAGTTCCACTTTGGGATCGTGTACCAGTTTCTCGACCCGAAAACGCACTGTTTGAGGGGGTCCTGCATGAATCTGGAAGGCAATGCCCCCTGTGCGTTCGTCCTGCGCCTGTGTATCCAGGCAAGCGATCCCCAATTTGCCATTGATGGCGGTCCATATGGCCGGACCTACGGCAAGGATCTCGTAGAGGTTCCATTCTTCTGCCTGGACAGCTTCCTCGGCCCTGCCGTTCCAGTCCAGTTTGCCGCGGCCCCCCTGATGGTAGAGACGTCCCCAAACACCTTGTCCAATGTCCCCCTGATACCCCAAAGCCTGTTCTGAATCTTGAATCTTCTTGGATCGGAACTGAATCCCTGAGTTGGCCGTGGGGGGATCCAGCTTGACTTGGATGGCCAGATAGAAATCCGTGACCTCCACGCTGGACCAAAGATAATCAGAAGAAGGGATCTTCTTATCGCTGTGACCCACGATGGCCTGGTCCTCAAAACTCCAGTATTCTGTGTTGGATTTCCACCCATCGAGGTCTTTCACGTTCGCAAAAGTTGGATCTTCCCTGGCCTCCTTGCCCAGGGTTTTAGCAATGGAAATGGCCGCCTGGACTGCTTCGGACTTGACCTCATCGTTCTCGAAGAGGCGGAATGCCTGTTCCAGCGCGTCCGCATCTTCCATCTGAGCCAGTCCGCTCAGTACCAATCTCTTCTGATCCGATCTGTCCGCATGGTATATCAGGGCGGTATACCGCTCGATACAATCCTTCTCTTCCATCTTGCTCTGCTTAATCATCCGTACAGCCCCTCGAAAAGCCAATGTTTTCAGGGTTGGATCCAGTGTTTCCCGTGCCAGATCCATGACCGTGGGCAGGGCTTCGGTGGTGGGCCAGTCACACAACACGCGGAGAGCTGTCTCCTGGATTTCATCCTCGGTTTGAATCGACTGAAGAACAAGCGCCAGGGCCTTGGGACTTCCGGTGGCCCCTAAAAGCCGCAAAAGGGCCTGTGCCGATGGTGTCCTTTTCATGATTTGCGCCGTCTCGAAGGCGGCGTAAAAGGAATCCACGATCTCCGGCGGAGAAATAGAGGAGGTCAAGCTCAGGGATTCGCCCTCAATGACGGTCTTGGATAGATTCGTGCCACTCTCGTTGTAGTCCACCCTGAGTGCCTTGACAATATTTGGCGCCGGATCGCCGCAAAGCGCATTGGACGCATGCACAGACAGCGAGCCCGACTTCACGATCTGAGAGACCATGTCCGTGACATCGGCGAAAGGCCCGTCAGGAAAAGCCCCGTACACCGCCTTTTGAATGACGACGTCGCTTGCCGCCATCTTTTTTTCTCTCGCGCAAAGAGCGCCAAGGGTCTTTTCGCCGGCTTGAATCTCGGCTTCTGATTGTGTGGCCAACACATGATTCAAAAGCTCTTGAAGCTGTTCCCTGCCTGCGCGATGATACAGGGACTTAAGCGCGGCGATTCGGACCTCTTCGTCTGTATCGTTCCGCACGGTATGCATCAAGATCTCCACCGGCTCAGCCAGTCCTCCCCGACCGATCAGCTCGATGGCGATGCGTCGGGACTGAACCTTTGAATCCTGCAACATGGCCTTAATCGTATCCTCACGTTCTTGTCCAGGGAAATAACAAAGAGAATCTTGGGCTGCCTTGGCGAGGTCCTTGTCCGCTGAGCAGGCGATGTCGCTCATGAGCTTCAAAGCGGGCAAATGACCCATGCGGGTCAGGGTTGCAAGGGCTGCTTTACGTGCCTCAAGAGATCCCTCGCTTGCCTCGGTGATCAGGGCTGGACCTGCCGCGTCTCCACCACGAGGATCCAGGGCCTGCATGAGGAGAATTTTTCTTTCCGGGCTCAACGCGGGCAATACCTTTACCAGCGCGTCCGTAATGTCCTGGCTTTGTCCCAATTCCTTGGATATGCGCAACGCGGTGGAAAAGATGGCTGGGGCCTCGCCTCGGAGCGCATTCACCAGAACAGACACCCCTTCCTCGCCGCCGCGTACGAGTACAGCTCCGCGCAGCGCTGCCGTGCGAATCTGCTCCTCCTCTGTTGCAACCTCCAGCAGGCGATCATACACGGCCGCGGCCAGTTGTCCTTGGCCTTGCTCGCAAAGTGCCTCGGCATACCGAAACAGACCATCGCAAATGCCCCGGCAATGCGCCTGGGAGATGTCTGTCCGTGCCAGAGCCTTTTGCAGCGCCTTGCCTGCTTCAGGTGTGGCGATGGTGCCCAGGGCCCTGGCCGTTTCATATACGATGGCCTCGCTCTCATCATGGAGCAGCACGATGAGATCGGGAACGGCCCGAGGTTCCCGTCGAACAGCCAGGGAGCTGATGATCCCGATCTTGAGGGAATCGCTTGTCTTTCCCAAGGCGTTCCTGAGAGCATCACTTGCCTCCGAATAGGGTAGGGGTTCCAGAGCATAGCGAGCCATGTGGGAGAGTTCCTCGTCCTCCAACAGGGCTGCCAGCATGGGGATCGATTCTTTTCCGCCGTGGATGGATAAGGCCAGACAGGCGTTCATCTTTTCCTGGCGGGAGGCGTCGGACTTGAGGATGGCCATGGCCTTGGCTTCTTCGGATTCCTCTGCTGACGCGAATGGGACCGAGGTTGCTATGAGCAGGCATGCCAAGGCGAGTGTGATGGTGGCATTCCACATGATCTTATCTACTCCTTTTGCTTTGTGTTCTAGAGGATCCAAGGGTCCCGTTGGGCTCTTGAGCGAAGACGGTTGGCTTCTTCATCGTGGAGAAATTCTTCATCCACTGGATCGTATTCCAAATCCCGCCCCAGCCACATGCAGATGTTGGCCGCGTGGACAGCGCTCATGGATCGGTGCATCACCGTGGGGTTGGCCACGGTCTCTTCCCTGGACTTGACGCAATCCAGGAAGTTGCGCATGTGGTCCAGAGATCGCCCGGTTCGCGCGACATATTCCCCCACGACTTCCTTGTATTTCTGAAGCAGATCCGGAGAGGATACATCAGGAGCGGAATACCCATCGGCTGCCGCGACCCATCCTCCTTCGCCATCGAAACGTTCGCCACAAGATCCGTGCCAATACTTGTCTCCTCTGGACAGGATCATCCTTTGTCCAGTGGCGAAATGACAGACCATCCCATCCCCTGTTTCGTTGTCCACCACCTCGTATTTGACAGGCGAGGTGTCTCCCAAACCAAGTCCTACCTGGACCTGCGCGAAGGTGTGGGCTCCCCATTCACCGATACAACTCGTGTGGAAGTCATAGTCTCCTCGCCATCCGCCACGGACATAGGATTCGTTGTAGGGACGCCAGGGACAGGGCCCCAGCCAGGCATCCCAGTCCACCTCATCTTTGGGGGGTTCCTTCTGTGCCGGGAGCCATTGCCGAGGTATCTTGGCCATGTCCCATGGAGCGATATGCGCGTAGCCGGTATGCACCTGGCCCAAACGTCCTGTTCTGGCCATCTCCATGGCGAAGATATGGTTGGGTTCGCTCAGACGCTGGGTGCCTGTCTGATAGACCCGGCCATATCGTCTCGCGGTTTCCACCACGGCGCGTCCCTCGGCCAGGGTCATGGACGAGGGTTTTTCGGTGTAGACATCCTTTCCCGCGCGCATGGCGCGAACCGATGCCTGGGCGTGCCAGCGGTCCCCGGTGGCAATCAACACCGCGTCGATGTCAGGACGAACCGACAGGAATTCCCGAAGGTCCGTATACATGGCGCAGTCCTGGTTTCCGTAGTGGTTGTCCACAAAGGCCTTGACAGCGAGGCGCTGCTTCTTCTGGATATCGCAGACAGCGAGTACCTGGACATCGTTGTGACCGATCATCCAGCGAAGATCATGAAGTCCCCGTCCACGGATTCCAATGCATCCCACGGTGATTCGTTCCGAAGGGGAAGTCGTTCCCTCTCTTCCCAAAACAGAGGCCGGTACGATATAGGGCGCCGAGAGTGCGGCGGCGGCCCCGGACAAGAATTTTCGACGGGATATCTTTGTGCTCATGCGATCTTTTCCTCCTTGCCCGGCTGCCATGATATTTTCGATCAGTCGGGGTTCACTGAAAACTTACAGCGGGTCCAATGAAAATGGACACGATTCCAGTGTATCACTGCGTCGATCCTATGTAAGAAAGCTATTTGAGCTCTGAGGAAGAGAGGGAAGGGAAGAAGGGGTGCCAAGCAAGATGCCCGCAGGTCTCGAATAGTTTGGCCTCTCCTGCCGGCTATAATCAAAGCTTAGATGATCCATTTATTGACGTGGAGGGTTCTTTTGCTGTTCGAATCTCACGCTTGGGGGAACGCGGACCAGCGACAGGCGGCAAGCGTGCCACAAAGGACATCAACATGCTTTATTCGTATATTTTCAGGGGCGTATGCCGTGCAATTAAAGAGAAATGATGGTCTCTTGACATGAGAAGCAGTTCACCTTGAATGGCATTTTGAGCGACCAGGAGGTCCGGTATGCCGACGCCATTGATGCCATGGCGCAGGCATAATACTCGCAGACGAATGATCTCTTCCCAATGGATATCCATAGGCTGGCGTTTAATATCGCGTAGAAGCGCTATCAAAGGCTCTTTCTTTAGGAGATAAAGCGGTGGAAACAGTTCGGCTAGGATCAGGTCATTGGTAACAATACAGTTCTCTTCAATGAGACAATCCAGCGTCTCTGTCTGTCCTGTGCCTCGAAAATAGTCTATCCATAGACAGGAATCCACAAGAACATTCATGATCTTTTCCGAAGTTTATCCAGGTCTATTTCCAGATTTACCCGGCCGCGATACCTTTTTAGCCCCTGGATTTTATTCTTGCGGATATACTCTTCGAGTGCGGCAATAATGACCGCTGTTTTGGTTCTGTGTTCAGACAGATTCATCGCTTTTGTTACAAGATCATCCGGAAGATCAATTGTGGTTCTCATGACATACTCCTTATGCATGAAATGGCGCAATCATGCATATAGCATACGCCAGTGTAAAGGAAAATTGAATCACAAGAAAGGTGAAGAGATCCGTCGTACGCAGATTCGATCCTTTGGAGGAAAGGGGATTTTGGCCAGGTCTCGAATACTTTGGGGATCTTCTCCGGCCGGCTATAATCAAAGCTTAGATCGGGTTCACTGAATATTTATCTGGCCACTGAAGATCCATTTGAATCTAAAAAGATCCGTGGCCGGAAGTTTGCGTCCGGCTTTGCAAGGTGAAACCAATGAGAGCAACTCCGCTGATCCATATATTGACGTGGGGGGTTCTTTTGCTGTTCGAATATCACGCTTGGGGGAACGCGGAGCAGCGACAGCAGCAACCTAAACGCACTGGCTGGATACAGAGTGCGCCTGAAGACGTTTCGTTAAAATTGCGGAGCCTGGAGCGTCGTCTTGTACGGGCGCCTGGAGACAGTCCAAGGCCGCAGGTGGACGCGGAACACATTCCGCTGCGGACCAGCCTCTATATGTTGATTGGTTCGACAGGACAAGGCGATCAGGTCCTCGCGGACCAGGTTTCTCTCACGCTCGAACCGGAAAACGGTGAAATCGTGGAAATATTGCGTCCTGGCCAGCGATTCGGCATGGGATATTCCGGTGAACTGACCCCTCACCGTCATCGCAGCTTCGGAGATGTCCTGTTGGTCTTCGTGGACTCGACGAACCCTCTGGCCCCTGACACGACCTACACGATCCGCGTCCATGCATGTTCCGAATCCGGGGCAACGCTCAGCGCGGACGAAGGCGTCTGGTCGTTCACCACCGAGGCAATGCCGGTCACTCATCGTCTGGATTATCGATTGGACTTGCGGGCCGAGCCGGATGTCCATTGGAAGGGACAATTCTTCAACGGTTTCGCCAAACCCAGCTTTGCTACCAGCACCCGTAAGAACGGCCGCGTGCCTCATTATCGGATGATGGCCGAGGCTCGCAAGACATACCCCTACGCCTGGAATCTGATGCGCGATGCCTATTTGACAGGGTTCGAGTATCAGCATAATCCTTGGAAGGCTTACCCCAATCTGGTACGCGAGCGCGAGACACGGCGCATCACGAGCGTTAAGAACCTGGACAACGGCGTGTTGCTGACCGTCGAGGATTTCTTTGGGCACGAGCAATACGGGATCGCCTCGGATCGCCCGTTGAGTGCGGATTACAAATCAGGCGATCGGATCCTGGTCGCTGACGGCATCCAGAGCGCCCAAGGCATATTGGCTCTTGTCGATGACCAGGCTTGCACCGTTTTGCTCGAGAGATTGGACCCGACCGACCAGGCGTGGCAGTTGGAGTATTCGCGTCCATTGCCCAGCGCGGAGGACGCACACAGCCCCGGCCTGTTTCCTCCCGGCGGCACGTATCTGCGGAAGTTGGATCCGCCCGGTACGGCGCACTACTACTGGGGGCGAGTCCATCACGAGTGGGACCTGCTGGTCAAGGAGTTTGGGTTCCGGGTGATCCCCCGATTTGCCTGTGCCCCGGGGGATCTGTCGATCGATGGGCGCGGTGGCACCACCGCCAAGTGTCTGGTGCAGTTGCACGAGGTTACACGCGAGATCACCAGCCACCTGATCCAGCGTTATGGCCGGGCCGCACTGGACTGGCCCTGGGTCGTGCTGAACGAACCTGACCTGATGAGCGTCTACTGGCGGAACCGGGATTGGGAGGAGCTGCAGCGGTTCTACGATTACACCTCTGACGCCATCCTTCGAGCGTTCGAGGATCACGGGTACGATTCATGCCAGGTACAAGTCGGAGGGCTGGAATTGGGAGCCATCGCCGGGTTGAACATGCGGCTGGAGGCCTTCCTGACGCACGTTTCACACAACGCAACCGGCGAGGGCGCGCTGGAGAAGAACGCCGCGTTCGCTGATCCCCGTCTGACGGGCCGGCGTTCGCGCCGGGTCGAGACGCTTTGCGCGGCACATGACGGACGTGGCACACCGTTTGACTTCCTTTCGATCCATACTTACAACGATTCCGAACTGGCGGCCGCCAAACTGATACGCGCCAAGGAGGTGGCCTTGCAAATCGATCCCGAATATTTCGAGACCCTGGCCATCGTCAACCACGAGACCGTGCCTCAGTGGCAAGGAATCGCTGACCCGGGCGCTGCCGAGATGTATTTGGGCAATGGCTACTTTTGCACCTGGGCCGCAAACATTGTGGGGCGACTGCTGCAGCAAGCAGCAAAGGACCCGCGCTACGCTTACGGAGGTGAAGCTACATTGATGGGCTGGCCGGGAATCCGGCAGAACTGGAGCACGCTGAACGACGTGGTGCGGCAGATTCATGTGGAGGGCCGCCGCGAGGTCATAGCCAGCCCCATATTCCACTTTTTGAACTTGTTGTCCACGATGCGAGACGATTTTCGAGTCCTGGCGCCCTATCAGATCGGCGGCCACTCTGTGGCTGGTTTCGCCTGCACCACCGAGAAGGACCTGCGTATTATCTTGTTTTCGCACCACGGACAGGATCCGCAATCACGGTCGGATATCGCTTTCGAAATCGATCTGGAGTTGATCGGAATCCCCTGGCCAGAGATCGAAATCGCGCAATACCGGATTGACCGGGACCATAACAGCTACTATCGCCTAGCACGGGAACTGCGCGACCGGTTCCAACGCTCAGGCGATCCAGTCCACACCGAAGAGGAATTCCAGCAGGTAGTCGAGCAAGCGACATTGAAAGTCACTACCCGTTTGGCACGCACGGTCCGGAACACAGGGTCGGTGACCTGGACCGCGGAGCTAGCGGGCAACGGGATTAGCTTTCTAATCGTCCAGCCGATTGTAGAGTGAGTCTATCTCATCCTTTCCTTGATCCGTACCCTGGGCTGCTCTGGGAATCCGTGAATTGCCATGGAGAGATCCATCAGGCTCATTCCAGGTCCACGGCTCTATGAGATTGGATTTCCGTGGGTTGAATTGTGGTACGATTTTCTTATCGTGAACTTCGATCCACGGTGAGCGATGTATAGAAGCATGAGACCGAGAACCGTTGCTCTACGACGTAGATGGACGCGGTGAACTTTTGGGTACATGGCTTGGCAGATTTGGTACATGGCTTGGCAGAGTGGACAAATTCTGTATGGCAGGATCTCGATGGCGATCCGTGTGCTCAATCGATGTTTTGGGCCGGAAAAGTGGTGGAGCGCGATGTTGGGGGTCTGGGGAATCGTAACGAGAGGAGCAGTCGTGGCCTTGATTAACTGCCCAGAATGTTCGAAGGAAATTTTTCCAACCCTGTCCGCCTTGCGTGGCGTGCAACAACGGCGACAACGCATCCATCGTCGACTGCCTCCTGGTCAATCCCTACTATGCCGTGGATTTCGCCACACAACGGTCGGGACGTCACTATATCCGCAATCTCTACGGACAGCCTCTTAAGCGAGGAATTACCATTGACCAGTGCTACGACGTTGGCAGGATCGAGAACGTCCACTTCTGGCCTTTCTGGACATGGGACAACAAATCGGGCATCAAGAAGTGGCTATGGGACAACGGCGAAGCCTTCGTCTTTGGGAGGACCGACTGGGAATATGTATTGAATACCTTCTGCTTCGGATACAAAGTGGGCTACCGATTCACAGGGACGGAACATGGCGTTTGCAACGGCAACTTCCTGGGCATTGGCTGTGACGGCTCGGTCCATGCTGTCGTCGTTGACAAGTGTTCGCCCAATGGGCTCCTAATCACCAATGGTGAATTCGTGGCCTTCGCAAAACAGGATCCCATTTCGCTTGTCGTGGGCAAGGAGAATGAAGGCCTAGTGCAGCTCGTGAACTGCGCCTTCTGGGGACCGTCCTCCCAGATCGCGCGCATCGAGGGCACGGGAAGCGTTACCTTTCAGGGCTGCAATATCAGGGACTATGATCGCCTTGGCATGGGTAGGCCGACTATCGAGCTTCTTGGGGGACATCTCATGGTCTCGAACAGCCTGTTCACGAGACCATCGCCACAGTTGATCGTCGGCGAGGGTGCTGGTTCGGCCATCGTCATGGGGAACCGTTTCGCCGGTCCCCAGTGCATCCAATGGCCCGATGGCGTGGCTGTTCAGATCGGGCTCAATGTAGAGAACTCGGACGGTCTTGCACTGAAAGCTCCTCAGCCTACGGAATCGAGGACCGAGGAAGCCGAGGCGATTGTGATGACCGTCTCGAGCGGCGAGGAGACCTTCACCTCCCAAGGCACGTGGTACTGGGCACGCGCGGGCTCTGACTATGCAGGAGAGAGTCTTTGGGCCCCGAAAGGTGCAAACGACTGTACAGCAACCTTCAGGCCAGATATCCCCCAAAAGGGTCAATACACCGTTTTCCTTTGGTATGGCGAAGATCCGAACCATGATCACGCGAGCAACATGCCCGTGACAGTCAAACATGCAAAGGGTGAGACCAAGGTGACCATAGATCTTACAAAGGATCAAGGGAAGTGGAACCAGCTCGGCGATTTCTTCTTCAAGAAGGGACAGTCTGGCGCTGTCATGGTTTCCAACGAGGCGGACGGCAACGTCATGGCTGATGCTGTGAAGATTGTTCCTCGAAGAGAGAAATAGGAGAGATAGGGCTGATGTCCCAGGCTCTCAACTTGGCCCAGCGCAGTCCCAGAGGCGCTGGATTTCGGCATGACGGAGGGGACATCATTGACAGAAACTATCAGATCATGATAGTTTCTGTGCATGAAGGTGCGATCCTATAAATCCATACAACGATTTGGCGAAGCCTTGGACCGGGTGTTCACGCTTCCGGATCTGAAGGTCGCGCTGGATTCGAATACGGAGGTATCGCTCTTTCGTCAGATCGCTGAACTGGTCCAAGCCGGCGACCTGATTAAGGTGATGCGCGGTCTCTATGCGACCCCTTCCGCGTCGCTTGAAGCGATCAGTGCCCGAATCGATCCGTCATCCTATATCTCAACAGGAACGGTGTTGGCGTCGGTCGCCGCGATTGGGACGGTTTCCATCAGGAAGGTCCAGGCCGTCAAGATGGGCCGTCCCAGGACATACACCTGCAGCCTGGGTGTGGTGGAACACTTGAGCATTTCCCCGAATTTGTTCTTCGGATACGTTTCCCGGGAGGGACGCCGCTACGCCACCCCGGAAAAGGCCCTGCTGGATGTCTGCTACTACAGCTTCAAGGGTAAACGCTTTTCCTTCGATCCGGCCTCTGATATCAACTTGGATGCTCTCTTTCCTTCACGCATCGAGGACTACCTGGCAAAGTATGACCAGCGTTTCCGCACCTATTATGAGAGGATATGGGGAGGACTGTCATGATGGAACAGGAGCACGCGCTTCTGGCCAGGATCCTGGATCTCTTTGCGAGACGGTTCGACAAGAGTGCTGTGCTCAGAGGCGGCATGGTGCTTCGGCTTCTCGGCTCTTCGAGGTATACGAACGACCTCGATTACGTCTTTGTTCCCTATCGATCGAAGAACGAGATTGTCAAAGATGTGTTGGATTGCCTGAGGCAGATTGAGGACGCTCAACTGAAGCACTCGCTCCATTCAAAGTGCCTTCGAGTCGTGATTGTCACGCCAGAGGCGACGGTCCAGGTAGAGGCCAAAGTGGCAAGGGAGATTGCGACCCTCCCGGTGACAACAAGGCTGTTTTCGAAACAATTCGATCTGCCGCCAAGACTGATCAACGTGGTGGCTCTCCCTGTTGCCTTGGCAGAAAAGATGGCCGCATGGAACGAACGCAGGCTGATCAAGGATCTCTACGACATCTGGTTTTATATCCAGATGAATGTCAGACCCGACCCTGAAACGTTGCGGTCACGACTCGCCAACCCACAGGTTTCGATGCTGGTCAAGAAGAGGGACCACTTTCCTGGAGACACAATTGGGGACTTCTATGACTTCCTGCGTGAGAAGTGTTCCGGCCTGACCGACACGGAGATCGAGGAGGCTTTATCGACCACTCTTCCTCAGGACGAGATTGAGGGACTGTCCCTCCTCTTCTGCGCCGCCTTTGCCCGGCTTCGGTGAAATGCGGCGAGGGAGGCAGTGTATTGGTCCAGCGTTTATCGGCCTATGCCTATCGAAAATTCCATGCGCCGCTTTCGGCCGTTCCTGACCTGTGAAGCCCCTTGTCTGAGCTGCATATCTTCGTTCAGTTTGTGTCGGCCCTTGGGTCCTGGTCTCTTGGGAACCAATCCAGGCAGTCCCTGACCATTGAAGGCGCTCTGCGCCTGTAAGCGTTTGTTGGCCACCTCCAGAGCGGAAGACACTATTCCAGTTCGCGAACAATCGCATGGACTCGGACGGGAATAGCGGCGCCGCTTCGCTCTGTGGCCATTTCCCGCCGGTCATACGCAGCTGTTGGCCTGGAATGACCGACTCAATTGAGCCTTGACGGGGTGTAGCCCGTAGGCTACACTATTCCCGATGATTGAGATTCGGAAGACAGCCACCTTTGCCAAGTGGATTGATGGGTTGCGGGAGATACGCGCCCGCGCCCGCATCCTGGCGTGGCAACTACACGGACACCACTTATAGCAGTAGCGGGAGATACGCGCCCGCGCCCGCATCCTGGCAAGAATCGAACGTCTGGCCACGGGCCATGCGGGAGACATCAAGCCCGTGGGTGAAGGTGTTTCCGAGATGCGCATCGACTGCGGTCCCGGCTATCGCGTCTACTTCAAGAAGCGCGGTCGGTCGCTTGTCATCCTGCTTGCGGGGGGTGACAAGCGAAGTCAGCGGCTGGACATCAACACGGCGTTGCGCCTTGCGCGCAAATTGTAGGAGCAGGAACATGAGCAAGACAACGACTACTCGATACGACGTTGCCGAACACCTTCGAACCCCCGAAGAGATGGCAGCCTATCTGGAGGCATGTTTTGAGGAATCGAATGGTGACGCGGCATTCGTCGCAAAGGCACTGGGCGACATCGCCCGAGCGAAAGGCATGACACAGGTTGCTCGCGATGCCGGACTCTCACGGGAGAGTCTGTACAAGGCTCTGTCCGGAGACAGAACGCCGGGGTTCGACACCATTCTCAAGGTGGTCAAGGCCCTTGGCATTAAGCTCCATGCAGAGCCCGTGAACGCCTGAAGATGGGGACAACAAAGCGCTGCTCACCTACAACTTGACCGCGGACGGTCAAGTTGAGGGAGAGCGCAGACGTTAGCACTTTAGAACATGAAAGAGGGATGATATTTAAAATAAGTGTCGCATGTTGCGCAACAATAATGTATATTAAAATATGATCAAATCCTTCAAGCATAAAGGGCTTCAAGATTTTTACGAAACCGGAAATACCTCTGGAATTCAACCTGCACATAGCAAAAGGCTTAGAATAAGATTAGCAGCGCTCGATACATCTGTTATCATTGGTGATGTTGATTTACCAGGTTTCCGTTTACATCCACTAAAGGGTAATATGAAGGCATTTTGGGCAATTGATGTAAGTAAAAATTGGCGTATCACTTTTCAGTTTATTGAAGGTGATGTGTATATTGTTAATTATGAGGACTATCACAAATGAGAATGCATAATCCACCGCATCCAGGAGACTTTATTCTGGAAGTCTATCTTAAACCATATAATCTGAGTATAAGACTAGTAGCGGCAAAACTTAATGTATCACCGTCAACCTTTAGTCGTTTAATAAAGGGCGAGAGTAATATTAGTTCTGATATGGCGTTACGCTTATCCAAAACACTTGGGCGGTCACCGGAGAGTTGGTTGATTATGCAAAACAACTATAACTTATGGCAGGCCCAGAAAAGCGTTAATCTTGAAAAGGTTGAAACATTATCATTTGCTTAGATATACGTGGTGCTAACAAAACACTGAACCAGATTCGGCTATTGTCACGCGGCTTGCATGTCGCGCCGCTCCAGCAATCCGCACGCCAATAACGCCGAACTGGTGAGTTCAGACGTTGGATGAGGAACAAACAGCAATGGAAAACAGACTAGGCAACCTAGATCACACTGAGATCGCAGACTACGAGAAGCGCGCAGCGCGCGAACACCACCATCGGGACAAGTCATCCGAGAACCTTCTGGACAAGGCGGCCATCCTCAGCGCATTGCGGTTAGAACCTGGACAGACCGTACTCGACGTGGGCTGCGGGAACGGATACATGTCGAAGGAGTTCTCCAAGCGCGTCGGCCGCACCGGATGCGTCTATGCTCTCGACCCGGACGAAGTCAGCATTGCCACGCTCCGTGCCGAGATCGCCGGGACGAACATCGTGGCGGTGGTCGGGGATATCACCGGAACCACTGGTCTGCCGGCGTTCGGCTTTGACCTCGTTTACCTCTCGACGGTCGTCCACGGTTTCTCACAAGAACAGTTCACAGGATTCGAGGCGGAAGTCAAACGGCTCCTTTCGCCACAAGGCCGGCTGGCCATCGTAGAAATCGTGAAGCGGGGGACACCCTTTGGCCCGCCGCTGGACAGGCGCATGTCGCCGGAAGAACTCAGATCCGCTCTCAGGCTGGACTCACTGGAGACCATTGACGTCGGTGAGTACTTCTACATGCAGTTACTTGGCAGGACGCCGCAGGGCGATGTGCCGCAAGATTGACAGGACATCATCCAACAAGCCGTTCCTCGTGACGGCTTACAGCCGTGCGAGAACGGAGGCGTTGGGCAATAGAAAGACCTCGTCAGTTGCTCGACAAACAATAATAGGGGATAGGAGATGCAGGGGATGAACTGGTATATTGATGCGTGGAAGAACTACGGAGTATTCGTGGGCCGCTCACGTCGGAAAGGGTTTTGGATTTCCGACTTCTCCATGAGAGAGGCCAGGATCACCCCACGCACCCCCTGGCTGTGCAACATGGTTTCCAGGCGTGTGGATCTCAGGGTTGAATCAAGATGAAAGACCGTCAGTCCGAACCCGTTCTCGGTCAGCCTGCGTTTTACGGTTGCTTGAAAGTTTTGAAGAGTCGTGCTGTTCTAGACCTTTGCCCGGGTGACATCCGCCCAGATCATGGATAAGGTTTCGGTGTGGGAGGTGGTGTTCCGGGTTTTATGGATCTGTCTCATGAGTTCCGAAATCCGGGGATTGGGAAGGTAGCCAAGATCATCGGCCACCTTCCGGATCCGCTCCCGTGTTTTTTCCGGAATACTGGGATGATTCCTCAGGGCAAGGGACACTGTGGCCGGGCAGACACCGGCCGCAGAGGCTACATCTTTCATGGTGGGTGCGGACTTCACACTAAACGCAATTAGTCAGACAACGCTGGTCAAGTAAATCAGAAAATTGTAGCAATGTCCTTCGTCTTTATTGAGATCCTATGAAAACCGCATTCCTGCTCCTGTCAGTCACTTGAGTAAGAGCCGGATCCTCTATGGAGAGCTGAAATGGAGAAAACGCTATGACTCATGCTGACTGGATCGTGTTCATTACCTATCTTGCGGGTACCGTAGCCGTGGGTCTTTTTCTGGGGCGCATGGTGAGAAACTCCAAAGACCTGTTCACAGCCGGGGGGAAATCTCCCTGGTGGCTGAGTGGATTGAGTGCGTTTATGACGATGTTCTCTGCCAACACCTTTGTGGTTTGGGGGGGCATTGCCTACGAGCACGGGATCGTGGCGGTCATCATCAATCTTTGTTATGGCGTCGCCGCTCTGTTGACGGGCTTCACGGTGGCTGGAAAATGGAAAGAGCTGGGGATCTCGACGCCTGCGGAATATATTGATCGGCGTTTCGGACGGGGCGCGCTGCATTTTTATACCTGGTTTATGACCACCTTCCGAATCGTCGGGACAGGCGGGGCACTTTATGCCATTTCGCGACTGACTCTGGCGGTGATGGGCGGTTCGGAATCCGCGGGGCTCAGCAGCGCCTCATTGAACACCGATTTTCACAGCCCGATCAATCACCACAATTTTGCCCTAATCATGCGATCCAAACGATCTCGACGGATTTGCCGTCGAGCCAAGGCACGCAAAACGGAGTGTTGATTTTTTCGACGCTCATGAGAACAGGCGTGTGTGCACGTTTCCTGATCTTTATCATAAACCTGTTGCCATCATAAATGACTTTTCCGGACATATCAATGAACTTGCGAAATAATGTCGGCGCCAGGTTGTTTTCAAAACGACGCAAGTCTTTGGCAAAACAATGATAG
>Ga0114946_10000258_pt1 | contig 33911 bp, 32 predicted proteins | sample WalLakDeSediment_FD_88676 | JGI IMG/M metagenome (GOLD analysis project Ga0114946, IMG submission 88676) | Lake sediment microbial communities from Walker lake, Nevada to study Microbial Dark Matter (Phase II) - Walker Lake 11/02/13 Deep Sediment | ecosystem: Environmental > Aquatic >... | reverse complement strand
GGGAGCGACGGGAGGTCGGCGCCTGCATCAGGGAGCAGCGGGCAGACCGCGCCGGCAGACGCCGCGTTGGCGCGGTACCTGCCGGACGGGCAGGGCCAACCCACCTTGAGGTGGTGCCGCAGGAGCCGGGTCAAGCCCCAAGGTGGCGCCGCAGGAGCCACCTACCGCCTCGGGGTGGTGCCGGGGGCGCCACCTACCGCCTCGAGGTGGCGCCACAGGAACCGCAAAGCCCTTTGGTGGTGCCGTAGGAACCGGGTCAAGCCCAAAGGTGGTGCCGCAGGCGCCACCTACCGCCTGGAGGCCCGTCTCCCTTGCCGCATCTGGCTGCGCATAAAGCCTCGGAGAAGTTCCTCACTTTCTCCTGAGCGTCTCAACCGCAGACTGAAACACTATGAGCTCCCGCCCTGCTTTACGGTCTACCGCGCACCGGGGCAGGAAACCACCGCTGCGCCCGCCAAGTTCCTCAGCTTGGGCGCGAATCGGTCGACCGCCGGGTCACCGTGCGACGCACGGATCCGCGGCGGGTTGAGGGGATAGGGCATTTGCAGCAGTTGCATTCTTGGCGACAACAACTCCGGCGCCACGGCCCGGCTTTGTTGATCATCATATCGATCGCGCTGGTCTTGGCGTTGGGAGTCGCGGCAGTAGTGATGGCTTGGATGTGGCCACAGCGGACCGGGGTCATCGGCCATGAGTATGTATCGGATGATGTGTACGCCTTTGACCGTCTGACTCTTGAACTCGAGTACCTGCGCGCCGAAGTGCGGGACGGGGTGGTCGTCCCGGTGCTGGCCAGAGGGGAAGTCACCGCAGCCATGATCTTTGGCCTGGGCCAGGCGGAGCTGGAACTGCCTGCGGCGTTGGCGGACGAGTTCTGGAGTGAGCTTGGTTTGCCCGGATTCCGGGAGGACTTTGATGTCCTGTACATGCCGGCCACCTATCAGTCGTTGGAGCGGCTCAAGATACTGGCCCAGGCGCACCTGATCGACGACACCGAGTACGCGTCGTTGGCCCAGGACCTCCTCGACCTTCAGGTATATGACGCAGGCCTGCTGCGGCTATTCCCGCGTCCGTCGCCCGGTTCGACCCCTGGCAGCCCGGCTGCGTTGCGCATCTACAGCGTCGCCTTCGGTCGGGTCGACTACCTGGAGGGACCGCGAATCACCATTGAGTTCGAAAGACCGATGCCTAGGCTGGTCTCACTGCCGCATCCCGGCCTTGCCGCGCCAGCCTTCCCTCAGCTGTACGAGTCGCCCGTGCTATCGGTGACCGTGGCCCTATACCTGCTTCTCGCTGCCCTGCTACTTGTGCTCTGCTTTGCCCTAACGCTCCACGCCAAGGAGCCGGAATGGGCCGCTCGGGCCCTCGCCCAAGGAGGTGGACTGCCGCTAAGGGCCAGCCGGCTGCCGGCGCAGGCTTTTATGCCGCTGGTGTTGCCTCTCATGATCCTGGTGGCCTACATGGCGCACCGCTTGGCCGGCGTCTTCTTGCTCGGGAGCGCCTACCCTGCGCACCTGGGGGACCTCGGGCTCGCGAGTTTGGTCGTCCTAGCCCTGCTGATCCTCCGCATGCCAGCCGGGCACCTCGGCCTGACTGGCCGCAAACTGGGATTAAGCGTGTTCGCCGGCTTGCTGGTCGGCTTCTTCGCTGTGGTTGCAGGATCGCTCAGCTACCCCAATGGCTGGCGCGATCTTGACGTGCTCACCTGGCTCAGCACCACCGCCAGGGCCCTGCTGGTGGTGGCGCTGACCCGTGAGCTGTTGCTCCGAGCGTTGGCCCAGACATCTCTGGAGCGCTACGTGGGTAGGCTGGGTGCCGTGTTGCTGCCCGCCCTAGTGGCGGGGTTGGCCTATCTCGGCGCCGGATTCGTCGGTGGCGGCCTGACCGGACGGACCCTCGAACCACTGCTGATGGAGGGGCTCCTCGTGGTGCCGGTGGTCAATGGCCTAGCTGGCTACCTCTATCTCCGAACCCGCAACCTTGCGGCGCCAGTGCTGGTTTCGGGGCTTGTTGAGCTGTTGCCCCGAATCCTCACCTTCTAAGCTCGCCACCGGTTGGGCGGCACCCAGCTAGGGCTGCACGGCGACCTTGGGCGCAGACCCTCTACGCCAATGACGCGCGCCGGCTGGACTGATGGGTCAGGCTCAGAGCGCTTCCCGGTGGGCCTGGCGCATGTAAGGATTGCCGGAGGTCTCGCGACCAACGGTGCTGGCGGGGCCGTGCCCCGGAAAAACCAGGGCTTCAGGCGGCAACGTAGCCAGGCGGCACAAGGAGCGGGCGAGCTCGGGCCAGCTGCCGCCGGGAAGATCGGTGCGACCGACCGAACCGGCAAAGAGCACATCGCCGCAAATCAGCACGGTGCCCGCGCTATCCACGTGCACAAAGGATAGACAACCAGGAGTGTGTCCGGGCGTCGACATCGCGGTGAACTGCCGGCCGGCCGCCGCGAACACCCCTCTGTCGCCGAGAGTCTCGAGCCGCTCCGGCTTGAGGCTCAGCGGGCCGCCGATGTAGGACGATAGGTTGGCCTCAGGGTCGCCAAGCCAGGCCGACGCCACGTCGCTGCACAAAACCCGGGCTCCGGGCCATTCTGTCAACAACTCAGGCAGTGCCGCCCAGTGGTCGGCGTGGCCGTGGGTCAGCAGCACTTGGCCCAATTCGCCTGAGCCGATGGCCGCGACTGCGTTGATGATGTCGGGCGCCGATCCTCCGGGGTCGACGAGGGCCACGGGCCCTGAAGACTCCGGATGTATCAGATAGCAGTTGGTCTGCAGACTTCCGGTTACCAGACAACTAAGCCAGCTGCGACCGGCCTGGCGGGGCGTTGCGCTCATCTGTCGGCCTCCTTGGCACTGTCGATAATGAGAGTCACTGGACCGTCGTTGACCAGCTCGACTTCCATCGTAGCCCCGAAGGCGCCGGTGCGGCACACAGCACCCAGCGCCCGGCACTCAGCGACGAACTGCTCGAACAGCTCTTCGCCATGGCCTGGCGGGGCGGCGTCAGTGAAGCTCGGCCGCCTGCCGCGGCGGCAGTCGCCTAACAGGGTGAACTGGGAGACACATAGCATCTCGCCGCCCGTGTCCAACAGGGATCGGTTGAGCTTACCTTGGTCATCGTCAAAGATCCGGAGGTTGACCGCCTTACCGGCCAGGTGCACGGCGTCGCCAGCCGCATCGCCACCAGCCACGCCAACCAAAACCAGCAGACCGGGACCGATCTCACTGATCCGGCTGCCATCTACCCTAACCTCTGCTCGGCTCACTCTCTGAATCACCAAACGCATCGCTCAACACTCACTCCCATGCTTGCCTCACGGTGAACCGCCCACATCTAGTTGAGCGGATGCGGGCTATCTGGCGCGGCCCTTCGCACCTCATAAACATCCTTGACCCGGGTAATCCGCTTGATGATCAGCTGCAACTGCTCCTGGCTGCGAATGCCCAGGACCATTTCGACCACCGCATAACCATTGCGATCGCTGCCAGCCGTGGCTGAGTGGATGTTGGTGCGCGTGTCACCGATGACGTTCGTGATGTCTCGGAAAAGACCGGGCCGATCCAGGGCATGGACTTCAATCGCCACCGGGAATGTGTCGCGCAAGGCCTGGTCCCATGTGACCTCGATCAAGCGGTCCGGCTCGGCCTGGTTGATGTTGGGACACCCTCTCCGGTGGACCGTGACCCCGCGGCCCCGAGTCACATAGCCCACGATGCGGTCACCCGGCAAAGGATTGCAGCAGCGCGCAAAGCGCACCAGCATGTTGGCCTCGCCCTTGACCCGCACGCCGAAAGGTGGGGTCGTGGCTGGCTTGGCCGGGGCCGACGGCAGGGAACTGGCCTCCTGCGCAGCGAGCTCGGCGACGCTCATTTGCTTCTCAGCCCTCTTGAGGGCCCGCGTTTCCTCGTCCTGTAAGCGCCGGATGATGCTGATGACCGTGAAACCGCCGTAGCCGATGGCCGCGTAGAGATCGTCATCGTCCGCATAGCCGAACTTGGTCAGGACCGGCCGCATGTATTCCGGCGCAAGCAGCGTCTCTGGAGAGTAGCCCTGGCGGCGCGCCTCCTTCTCCAGCAGTTCACGGCCGCGCACCACGTTGTCCTCACGTTTGGCTCGTTTATACCAGGTGCGGATCTTGCTGCGGGCGCCGGATGTCACCGCCATGCCGAGCCAGTCCAAACTGGGCTGGGCCTGACGTCCGGTCAGAATCTCCACCATGTCTCCATTGCGCAGGTGATAGTTGAGAGGCACGATACGTCCGTTGACCTTGGCGCCGGTACAGCGATGCCCCACCTCGGTGTGCACCGCGTAGGCGAAATCAATCGGTACCGCCCCCATGGGCAGGTCGATCACATCACCTTTCGGGGTAAAGACGTAGACCTTGTCCCCGAACAGGTCGACCTTGATGGACTGGAGGTAGTCCTGAGCGTCGGCTAGGTCGCGTCCTTCCTCTAGCGCTTGGCGCAGGGAAGCGAGCTTCAATTGCAGATCACGGTCCTCGCGGTCCTGCTCCTTATACTGCCAGTGAGCTGCGATACCGTACTCAGCTGTCTGGTGCATTTCGCGGGTCCGGATTTGCATCTCGAATGGCTCGCCATCAGGCCCGATAACCGTCGTGTGCAGCGATTGGTACATATTGGCCTTGGGCATCGCGATGTAGTCCTTGAACCTGCCGGGCAGGGGCTTCCAGATCGAATGGACGATGCCGAGCGAAGCGTAGCAGTCGTGGACGCTATCCACCACGATCCGTATCGCGATCAGGTCATATATCTGCGACAGCTCCCTGCCCTGCTCATACATCTTCCGGTAGATGCTGTAAAAGTGCTTGGCCCGGCCCTGCACCTCCGCCTGGATTCCCGCCTGCTCCAAGCGCTGACGGATGGTGTCGATGACCTGCTGCGTGTAGGCCTCGCGCGACTCCCGCCGTTTGGAAACCCTGGTGACCAGGTCCTGATATGTGTCGGGTTCGAGCACCCTGAGGGTCAGGTCCTCAAGCTCCATCTTGACGCGGTAAATCCCAAGACGGTGCGCAAGGGGAGCGAACACCTCAATCGTCTCCTGCGCCATGCGGCGCTGGCGCGGCTCAGGCAGCGCCCCTACGGTTCGCATGTTATGCAGGCGGTCGGCAAGCTTGATGACTGGAACCCGCAGGTCACGCGCCATCGCCAGAAACATCTTGCGCAGATTCTCAACTTGGGCATCTTCCTGAGACTTGATCTCAATGCGGCTAAGCTTGGTCACCCCGTCGACGAGTGCCTTGATCTCCTCGCCAAACTCCGCTTCGAGCTCGCCGGGCGTGACTCCCGCGTCCTCAACGGTGTCGTGGAGGATGCCTGCGCAGATCGTTTCAACATCGGAGCGCAGAGAGGCGAGGATCAAGGCCACCTGGTAAGGATGGACCATGAAATCCTCGCCAGACTCACGTCGCTGTCCGGCATGGACCCTGGTGGCGAACTCCCAGGCCCGGCGGACCATGGTGGTCTCCTGCATGACGCCGGCCGCGTCCAACTGGGCCTTGAGCTCAACCCACAGGTGCTCGTGGGCCGTGGACAGCGGTGCCGGAGAGTTCTCTTGGCTCACGAGTACTGCTCCTGTGCATTGAGGGGCGAACCCGTCGCCGAGGCAAGCCAGTGAGGCTGGGCCCGACGAGCGGCGGTCACCCGCAGCTGCACCGAGCTTCGCCCCATATAGGTGTTGATCTCTGGGGTGAAAGCAACATCCACGGCCGCACCGGTGTCCATCAATGGAGCGAGCTCATCACCCAGGCCAAAGGCGATGGCGTCGCGCACCACAGTGCCTTGGCGGAGTCGCATCTTGAGGTGCGCTTCATCCTGACCCACGCGCCTTGAGGAAACCACCGTGCAACCGAGTGCGGCCAGAGTGGCGTCAGGGTTCGCGTTTCCGACGGGCTCAAGCCTCTTCAGCTCCGACACCGACTGCTCGTCTAGGTCGGCAAGGCCAACGACTGCATCAAGCTCAACCAGCTGGCGCGGGGATCCCTGCGCCGTCACGCTGGCGGCGAAGGCGGCGGCGAAATCGGCGATACGTGTCGCAACTAGACGAAAGCCAACCGCCTGCCGGTGGCCGCCAAATCGGTCCAAATGGGCGTGACACTGTTCTATCGCCTGAAACAGGTCCAAACCAGGCACCGAGCGAGCTGAGCCATAGCCGACGCCATCCTCCACGGCGATGACTGCTGCTGGGCGGCGGTAGCGCCTAGCCAAACGGGCTGCGACGATGCCGACCACGCCCACGTACCAGCCCGCGCCGGCCACAACGAGCCCATCAGGCAGCGCTGCGCCGTTCTCCTCCGCATCGAGCTGACGCAAAGCCTGAGCAAGAACTTCCTCTTCCCAGCTGCGACGCAGGCGATTGGCTTGGTCCATCTGCTGGGCCCACTCCAGCGCCCTGAGGGGAAGCGTGGTGTTGAGTGCATTGACCACTATCTCGGCATTGCCGACCCTGCCCATGGCGTTGAGCCGCGGGGCAATCCCAAAGGCGATATCACGGGCGACAAGGGGCCTGTTGTCCAGCTCGGCGGTGGCCAGCAAGGCCCGGAGTCCCTCGTTGGTGGTCTGAGGCAATACCTTGAGCCGGTGATGGACAAGAGCGCGATTGCGCCCCAGCAACGGCACGACATCGGCAATGGTTGCCACTGCTACCAGGTCGAGCAACCCCGGATCAACCTCGCCCAGTAGACCTTGGGCCAACCCGAGCGCCACGAGTGCACCACAAGGCGGATCGTTGGCGGTCTCCTGGATGACACCGCCTGAGACCTCCGGATGGACGATAGCGTTGGCCGGTGGCAACTCAGCCGAGGGCAAGTGATGATCGGTCACCACCACCTCCATGCCCAAAGCTCGTGCCTGAGCGATTTCGGGATGCGAGGTGATGCCGCAGTCGACCGTGATCAGAAGCTCCACCCCTCTGCCGGCCAAGTAACCGATGGCGTCGGGGTTTAGTCCATAGCCCTCCTCGGAGCGGTGGGGAATGTAGAACTCAGCCAGGCCGTCCGGGGCCTGTCCCTTACAGCCGAACTTAGCAAGTGCGTGCCGGATCACAGCCGTAGCGATGACCCCATCCGCATCGTAGTCACCGAACACCGCGATTGTCTTGCGCAGCTTTTTAGCCTTCTTGATGATGCGCACAGCATCAACCACACCGGGGAGATCGGCGCCGGCTCTGCCGGGCGGGGCCGGGTCAAGGAAGGTCGCAGCGGCGTCAGGGTCTGCCAGACCGCGAGCGCAGATCACCTGGGCCAGCAGGCCCGAAACACCAAGGGATGCGCGCAGTCGCTTGACGGCTTCCTGCGAACTTGGCCGCAGCTGCCAGTCGGCAGCGGTTGCTTCAGCCACGTTCCTCCCTGCCACCTTGGGGAGGTTGTTCGGCGCGGTCACCATCCGCGCCCGCCGCGGCCGCCGCTGCAGTTGTTTCCTTCGCACCAAGCTCCCGGATACGAGCAACCAGCATCCGGTTCTGCTCCTGGAGGCGGTCAACCTCGCGCCTGATCTCGGTGTTGGCTAGCCTAGCCTGCTCCAGTTCCTTGGCGGCCCTTTGGCCTTTGGAGCGCTCGTCCATCACCCTGAGGCCGGTGCCGATCTGCCGCAGAAAAGCCACCAGGCCGATGACTAACATGGATACGATCGCGGTGCCGATCAAAACCAGCGCAAGGGACGTCTCCACAGACCAGCCAAAGAACCTGACTTCGACCGTGACTGCGTTCTGAATGGCGAACACAGCCACCAGAAGCGAAAACGCCAACGATACAACCAGGTATACCACAAGAAGCCTCCTGCCCATCTGGTTTGCATTTGTAACTTCGGGCATCGGCCCGGTCATCCCTCTACCCCGGCGGCGGTAAGGCGGCGATCCGGAGTACGCAGCGGATGACACCGCCGCATCTAGCGGCGCCGGCGTTTGCGACCTCCTGTGCGCCGCGCCGCCGGTGTGTTTGTGGCACCGCCCGGCGCTGCGGCGACCGCAGGATCCGCTGTGACTTGCCCGGCATCCGCAGCACTGCTCACGGCCTTATGACCGGCCCGTTCGCGCCACATGGCCCAAATCGGGCTCGCGATGAAGATCGATGAGTAAGTCCCAGTGGCCACCCCGATCATCAACGCGGCGGCGAAGTCGCGGGTGGTACGGCCACCGAACACCAGCACGGCGCCGACCGCCAGAAGGGTGGTGAGAGAGGTGTTGACCGACCGGGTCAGAGTCTGACGAATGCTCCGGTTGATCAGCTCTCCCGACTCCCGCGCGCGGTAGGGGCGAAGCCTGAGGTTCTCACGAACCCGGTCAAACAAGACTATCGTGTCGTTGATGGAGTAGCCGACCACGGTTAGGATGGCCGCCACGAAGCTGGAATTGACCTCCCGCTGCATGAGCGAGAACGCCGCAACCGTGATGGCGACGTCGTGGAACAAAGCTATGATCGCGGACACGGCAAACCGGAACTCGAAGCGAATCGTGATGTACAACAACATTAGAACAGCGGCGATGACCACCGCTAGAACGGCCTTGCGGGACAGCTCGCGGCCGATGACGCCAGCGATACCTTCGAAACGTTCGACCGCAAACGGGCCGATTCCGTCAGTCAGAGCCTGCTCCACGAGCAGGCGTTGCTCGTCGTCAAACACCCTGGTTCTGATGAGAAAGCGGTGAGGGTCCTCAACCGCCTTCTGCACAATCGGCTCCCCAAACCCCAGCGGGATCAGGGTCTCCCGGACCTCGGCCGTGGTGATGTCGGCACGCTCGAATCTCGCCTCGAGGATCGAACCACCAACGAAGTCGATGCCCAACCTGAGCCCAAACCCGGGTAAGGCTAGGAGCACAGCACCGGTCACGATGAGCAGCAGCGAGAGACCAAACCAAATCCGGCGGCGGCCGTAGAAGTCCAAACCGTCGACCCTAATCAAGGTCCTCACCCCCCAAAGGCCGGAAACCGAACATCAGGCGAGTGTCTTGGAGCAGGTTGCCGCGCGCCGCCAAGCGCACCAGGAATCTTGAAATGTAGACGGCTGTGATCATGCTAGCCACGATGCCCACGATCAGGGTCACGGCGAACCCTCGGATCGGGCCTGAGCCCAGGTAAAAGAGCACAAATCCGGCGATCAGCGTGGTGATGTTGGAGTCGATGATTGTGCCCAAAGCGCGCTGGTAGCCGCTTTCAACCGCGGACCTGATTGTCTTGCCCTGTCCCAGCTCCTCGCGTATGCGCTCAAAGGTGATTACGTTGGCATCTACGGCCATCCCCACGGATAGAAGCAGCCCGGCCACCCCGGGGAGGGTGAGCGTGGCATTGATCGCCGCTAGGATGATCAAGACGATCATGATGTACAGAGCGAGCGCCACGTTGGCCAAGAGGCCGACCGCCCGGTAGAAGAGCACCATGAAGCCGACCACCGCCAAGATGGCCATCAGGCCGGCGGTCTTGCTACGGGCAATCGAATCCGCACCGAGCGTGGCGCTGACCACCTGCGGCGCAAGCGGCACTAGGCGGACCGGCAGCGCGCCGGAGTTGAGCACGACGGCCATCCGGAAGGCATCCTCCAGTGTCGCATAGCCGGTAATCTGCGCCTGCCCGGTCGTGATCGGCTCGGTGACATTCGGTGCCTGGACAAGTTGCCCATCGAGCAGAATGTAGACGGGTTGCCCAACCCGCCTTGCGGTCAGGGCGGCGAACTCCTGCACGGCGGGACCGGCAAAGGTCAGGGAGACGGCAGGGCGATTGGTGTGGTCGAAGACCGCTTTGGCGCTGCCAGGCTTCAGATCGGCTCCGGTCAGCACCGCCTGGGGCTCGCGGAGGAGCACCGCGCCCACATCACCCAGCACATCCTGGATGAACGCCGACTCGTCGAACTCCAAATCGCCCCACACCAACTGGGGACCGAGGCCTACCTCGGCCAGGATTTGCGCGGCTCTGACGCCGGACACGCCCAAACCCACCAGCGCGGCTTCCACGGCGGAGGGCTCGGAGCCGGGATCCACCAAGTAGAGGTCGAACGCCTCGGCGAACTCAAGGTAGGCGGTGCGCCCGATGTCCGCCATGGCCTGCTCAGGATCGGCGATCCCCGGCAACTCGACAACAATCCGGCGGGCGCCCTCACGCTCAACGCGCGGTTCGGTCACTCCCAAGGCGTTGACCCGGGCCTCAAGAATCGCCTGAACTGTGCGCATCGCCTCCTCAGTGACGGGTGCGTCCGGGAGATCCTGCGCTTCCAGGACGACATGGACGCCACCTTTAAGGTCCAACCCCTGGTTGATCAACTCGAAAACGGGGTTGACCACGGTCAGATAGAAGGCCAGACCAGCGATCACGCACACAAGGACCGCAAGCCTGAGGCGGCTGCGAGCCCGGTCGGGCATCCGCAACGATCCCAATAACCCCGCCAAGAGTACCGCCAAGAGCCCGGCCAGCCAGTACAAGCGGGGATCATTCAGCGCCATCTGCACCACCCTGTCGTGTAAGCTACCGAAATATGATTATACGCGTCGGCGACCCGTTACAACAGCCGCGCCTTGTTGACCTCCAGTTCAAACTGCACTCCGAGAAAGCTCGCCGCCCTCCGGCAAAAGAGCATCCTGGACAGGAAGATCTCGAAGTAGTCCATCACCGGCGAAATCGCCGTGTCGATCGTGAGTTCCAAGGTCACCGTCTTACGCTGGTCATCGACTCGCAGGAACGAGTGCTCCACCGCGTAGTTGACGCGATCATGGATGTCGAAGGAGGCGATATCCGGATTGCGAACCCGGGACCGGTGCACATCCGACTTATCGGCCAGCTGGAGCGCTGACGCTACATTGGAAACCACTTGGCCGCCCTGCTCTTCGTGGTTGCCGATCGCCCCCATTATCACGCTGATCTCGTCAAAGGCCATGCCCAACCGGCGCAGGACATCACGGGCCAAGAGGGCACCAGTCTGCTCATGCCGCTGCCTGCCGGCCACGTTGCCCATGTCATGCAGGAATCCGGCGATGCTTGCCAACTCGGCTTGGCGTTCAGGGTGGCCGAGACGCGTCAGGACGTTGTAGGCAACGGACGCCACCCAGCTGGAGTGCCTTGTGCCGTGCTCGGTGTAGCCCATCGCGCCAAGCAGCCGATCGCCGCCGGCCAGGAGGGCCTGGACTTCGGCGTCGCGCTTGACCTGATCTAGACTGACCCCGTCGGGCTTCAGGTCGGCCGGCCGGTTGTCAACTCCCGGATGGCTGGAGGGCTCTCGCCCGGCGGAGGCTTCGCGCCCCTCATTAGCATTCATGTCTTTGTTGTGCCCTCCTCTGTCCTGGCCAGCGTGGGTCCGGCGATCCGCACGTCACCACGCCGGCGCGTGATTGCAAGCTCGTCAAAGTGTTCCAGCAAAGGTACGGCATATTTGCGGCTCGTACCGATCCATTGGCGAAAGTCGCTTACGGTGAAAGCATCGTCGGGACCCAGACGCCGCCGCAACTCGTCAACCATGCCTTGTACGGCTTGTCCGGCAAAGTACATCTCCTCGGCAACCATGACCAGTAGGCCCCCGGCAACCATGTAGCGCAGCAGTTCGCCGAACTGCTCGTCCCAGCCGCGCCGCTGGGACGGCGCGACGCCGGACCGCAATCGAACAGAAAGCTCGCTCGGCGCCGGCGGCGCTGCCCCGGCATCCTCCAGTGCCGCCAGCACCTGACGCAGCAGGCCGGCTTGCTCGGGTGTGGGTTCCGGCACGAAGTCGGGGAGCGCCAAACGCTCACCCCCTGCCGGACCAACGGCCGTGTGCTTCTCGACCTCCAACCGCGCCAGCAGCGCCGCGAACTCGCGTGGCGCCAGAGACTGCAACGCTTCGAGCCGGACCTCGTCCCGCGAAGCACCAGAGCGCAGCGGCCAGCGCGCGTGGTAACCTCCCAGATAAGAGGTGACGCGCTCAACAACCTCGGCCCAGGCCTCACGAGCCATGAGCAGATTGCCGTCACCAATCGCCACAGCTGCCCCTCGCTCCATCAACCGTCCCAGAAGCTCCGCCGCCTCGACCTCTGATAGGCTGAGGTCCGCCTGCATTCGCCTGCTGAGTTCGCCGCGGGCAACAGGCGCCACGCCCTGGTGCATGAGTCGCAGGGTGATCTCCTCGGGATCGCCGCGCCGCAGCGTCCGTAGGCGCTCGACCATCGCGGCCGCTGCCCGGCCACCGGGCCGCCGTCTCCGCAGCGGCGGTCGTGCGTCGATCACCAGGCCGCCCCCGATAGTTTCCACCGGCGAGTAGGAGCGAATGATGAAGCGGTCCCGCGGACCTAGAGCAATCTCCCGCTCAGCCTGGAACTGAATCAGCCCAACCGCTCCTGGCAACATCTGTGTGCCATCCAAAAGGATGGTGCGGCCGACGACCTCGCTAGTGCCGGTGTGGAGGTGGACCCGCTGGCGATGCTTGAGTGGGCGCTCGTTGCGTGCCAGGTAACGCAACTCGCCATCGAAGCGGCTGGTGGCACCGAAGGCGCCCGGAGTCGCTAGGACGTCACCCCTGGCCACGTCGGCTCGCGCCAACCCCGCAAGGTTCACGGCCACGCGCTCGCCCGCCCAAGCCTCCTTGCGCGGCTCGCCGTGGACCTCAAGAGCGCGAACGCGTACCGGCCGGGACTCTGGCAGTAGCTCCAAACGCTGATCCACGGCTATCCTCCCCGATAGCAGGGTGCCGGTGATCACGGTGCCAAACCCGGCCGCTGTAAACGCCCGGTCGACGGCAAGTCGCGCCGGACCGCCGGGAAACTTACCCTCCACCTGGTCGAGAGTCCGATCGCACTCGGCCAGCAAGGCCGGTAGGCCCCGGCCGGTGCGTGCAGAGACCGGGACTACCGGGGCGGCCTCTAGAAATGTGCCGGCAAGGTTGGCCCTGACCTCTTCCTCCACAATCTCCAGCATCTCATCGTCGACCAGGTCGGCCTTGGTCAGCACCACGACGCCGGCCGCGATATCCAGCAGGTCCAGGATGTCCAGGTGCTCCACAGTCTGCGGCATGACCCCTTCGTCGGCGGCAACCACCATCATCACCAAGTCCATGCCCGTCGCTCCGGCCAGCATGTTGCCGACAAAGCGCTCGTGGCCGGGAACGTCGATGATCGAGGCTCGCCGCCCGCTCGGCAGGTCAACACGGGCAAATCCGAGGTCGATGGTCATCTCGCGGAGCTTTTCCTCAGGCAGGCGGTCGGTGTCAATGCCGGTCAGGGCCTTGACCAAGGTGGTCTTGCCGTGATCGACGTGTCCGGCGGTGCCAAGTACCACATGCCGCCGCCCAGACGCCACGCCGGCCCCTGGAGCATCATCGCGCGCCGTACCAGCCAACGTCATCGCCTCCCCAACCACCTATCTAATCGGCATCGCCAAGCCGCCACCGCTGGCCAAAGCAGCAAGAGGCGCCGCGCACGACGACGCCTCTTGGCCTGCCCCAAGCATGGCTTGGCGGGAGCACGTGGGAATCGAACCCACCGCGGACGGGAACGCCGCCCGCCACTGGATTTGAAGTCCAGGAGGCCCACCGGGACCTATCTGCTCCCGCAATAAGCTAGAGAATCTTATCGATGTGCTTCTTGAACTCCGCCTTGGGCATTGCGCCTACCAGACGCTCGACAACCTTGCCTTCCTGGAACATCAAGAGCGTCGGTATGCTCATGATACCGTACTCCTTGGCGGTGTCGTGATTCTCATCCACATTGACCTTGCAGACCTTGAGGCGCCCGTCATACTCCTCCGCCAGCTCTTCGACTATCGGCCCCACCATGCGGCACGGACCGCACCATACGGCCCAGAAGTCCACGAGCGTCGGTAGCGTGCTCTGAATCACCTCGGCCTTGAAGCTGCTATCGGTAACATCAACGGCCTTTCCTGCCATTAGCCATACCCTCCTGCCTATTCAGTTGAAACCGCGCCGGCCGCCTAGGAGATCAGACCTCGCTCGGCCAGCCAAGCTTCGCAATTCATCGCGGCGATCGCTCCGTCACCAGCGGCGGTCACCACTTGTCTGAGGCTCTTCGAACGCACGTCCCCGGCGGCGAACACCCCGTCGACAGACGTCCGCATTTCCTCATCGGCCATCACGTAGCCGGCCGCGTCAACTTGCAGCTCGCCCGGGCAGAAGGCTGTCGCGGGCGTGGTGCCCACGTAGATGAAGACGCCTTCGACCTCAACCCGTTCGGGCACGGCCGCCGCCCCGGGCGCAGGGACGGCACCGCTCGGCGGCGCGCCCAACCTTACCCCGGTGACGGAGTCCTGCCCTTCAATCGCCTCGACCACGGCCGGGGTGATTACACGAATCCGCTCATCAGCCGCAATCCGTTCCTGCAAGGCCTTGACACCACGGAACCGGTCGCGCCGGTGGATCAGCACAACGTCGCTTGCGAGCCGCGCCAAGTACAAAGCGTCAGTCAGCGCCGAGTCGCCGCCGCCGACCACGGCCACTCGTCGCCCGCGGAAGAACGGCCCGTCACAGGTGGCGCAGTAGGACACGCCCCGGCCCGTGAACTGGGCCTCACCGGGCACTCCTAGCTTGCGTGGATCGGCGCCGGTGGCGATGATCACGGTGTGCGCGGCATACTCGCCCTCGCTGCTGACAACCCGCTTCGGGCTGCCGGACAACTCGAGACTCTGCACTTGGGCCGTCAGCAGCTCAGCCCCGTGCACCTGAGCCTGCCGGCTCATGGCCTCGGTCAAGTCGGGGCCCGAAACTCCGTCCGGGAACCCAGGGTAGTTGTCAATCCGATGCGTGTTGAAGGCCTGGCCACCGGGATACTGCGCCTCAAGGAGCAGGGTGCTAAGCCGCGACCTGGCCGCATAGATCGCCGCGGTCAAGCCGGCCGGCCCGGCGCCAATGATGATCAGATCCCGGACCACCTGTGACATCGGCGATTACCTCCTGGCCCGCTCGGCGGGTTCCCGGACCCGCAGAGTGCTCTTGAACAATCAGTCTAACGGAAAAAGAAGGCTCCGACAACCAACGAACCAGCAACGACGAGCGCCGGGTGGACGTGGACGAACTTGATGATCATAAAGGCGGCGATGCCGAGAGCGATGGGTTTCCAGCCGGCGAGGGCTCCCGGCAAGAGGTCGAGGATCAGGAGCGTCAACAGCACGACGACCACCGGGCGCATCGCCTGGACCATGCCCTGGACGTAAGGCATGTCCTTGAAGGCGAGCAGCGCCCGGTAGAGCAGCAGCATCGCCAGCAGCGACGGGCCGATCGTCCCGAGCACGGCCACGAGCGCTCCCGGCAGGCCGGCGACGCGAAAGCCCACGTATCCGGCCATCTTGGTGGCGATCGGACCTGGCAAGGCATTACCGATGGCGAGGATGTCCGAGAACTCCTCGAGGGTCATCCACCCGTAGGTTTTGACCACCTCAATCTGCACCAGCGGAATCGAGGACGGCCCTCCACCGTAGCCAAGTATCCCCACGCGTGAGAACGCCATCAGTATGTCCCAAAGGATCTTCAATCAACCCACTCCCTTCGCGCCGCCCCCGCTCTGGAGCGCATCGGAGCCGGGGGCGCTGACAGAACCCTTAAGAGTTTGCGGCCTGGCGTGGACTTCCTCCTGCCTGCCTCTCCGATCGCATGGCCGCCAGGGCGGCCGCGGCCACAATCTGAAGTGCGGCGGCCAGCAAGAATGCGGACACAAAACTGCCGGTCAGGTCGGCGAGGTGCCCGGTGATTGCGGGGGCCAATACCGTCGAGATGGTGCCGGCGAAGTTGAGAATGCCAAAGGCGGTGCCGTAACCCTGCGCCGGCGTGGCATCGGCGACCAGGGCGACCAGCAGAGGATCCATCACCAGCTTGCCGGTGATTCCGTAGAGCAGCACGGCGCCGTACGCCGAGCCCACCGACGGCGCTAAGACGATGCCGGCGAGAGCCAGGCCCGACACCGGCACCAGCAAGAGGAGCACCGGTCTGCGGCGTCCGATACGATCGGAGATCCGACCAGCCAGCAGGCCGGCGGGGACCGCCGCGAAGGCGATCGTCGCCGATACGACGCCAGAGCCAACACCCGAGACGCCGCGTTGGGTTTCGAGATAATACGGAAGCCAGGTCAGGATGACGAAGAAGCCGTACATCGAGCAAAGCGCGACCAGATAGCAAAGCACGGTGTTGCGGGCAAAAGCCGCTCCCAAGCCAGGACGGCCCGGGACCCGGGCTTGGGTGGTTGGCCCCGGACTGCCATCCGCGGCCCCTGCCCGTTCGCCGGCCGCGGCCGGCGCCGCAAGCGCCGGGGGGTGCTCGTCGTGCACGACCCGGCTCATCACCACATACAAGAGCAAGGTTGCAGCGGCCAGAGACAGAAACGGCACCCGCCAACTCGTGCCCTGCCCGGCCAGGCTGGCGCTGGCGGCGAGCATGCCTAGGGCGATGCCTACGGCCATTCCGCTGTTGATGACGGCCATGCCGAGCGCCCGGTAGCGCCGCGGGATGACCGCCGACGCGAGGGCGTACTGGGTTGCGTAGTACGTACTCTGCCCCAAGCCGGTCACAACGCGGGCCGCCAGAAAGGTCTGCGCCGAATGGGCCAGGCCGCTAAGCGCCGCGCCAACGGCGTGCAGCAGATAGCCCGGCAGCAAGAGGCGGCGGCGCCCCAGACGGTCGGCGAGCAACCCCGTGGGCACCTGCATTAGGGTGTACATTAGGAAGAACGCCGAGTTGAGCAAGCCAAGTTGGGCGCGGGTCATGGACCACTGCCCTTCAAGCAGGGATAGCAGCGGCGAGAGAACGGTGCGATTGGCGTACATTAGCACCCAACCGGCAAAGAATACGGCCACAAGGCGGCGCCAGTAGCGCTCGTCGGCTGCAGGCGCTGCCTTATCAGGCACAGGCCGGGGCCCCGGACCCGGGATTGAGCCGCCAAGTGCGGCCACGATTAGATTTCCACATTGGCTTCGGCCACCTGCACGACACGCCCATCGTCCAGCCTGACCCAAAGTATCCTGGCCTCCACCTCGGTTTCGAGCCTGGTCAGGCCGTCCGCCACCTCAAGCACGGTGCCCCAGGAGCCAAAGTGTGGTTGGCGAACAAGGCGCACTCGCTGACCTGCCTGGACGCTGGGGTCCGGGATGATGTCAGGCGCCGCCCGCGGTACCCCGGCCGGGTCTTCGGCGGCTTGCTCAGGGTCCGGCGCAGCTGCCCGCGAATGTCGGTTCGGGCGGGCGCCAGCAGAATCTTGGCTTGACCAGGGCTCCTCGTCAGGGCCGGTGGGAATCAGCAGCGCCGGACGCACGACTCCGGCCCGGATCTGGGTCAGCCCGTCGATCGAGACTATTGCACCGGAGTGCTCACACAGGAGCTCCCAGGTAAGAGCATCCATTGACAGCCGACCGAATCCTTCGGTGAGGACGACCGGTGGGCCGCCTTGGGCCGATGCTTGTCGCGGGTCATCATTGACCGGTCGGTCGAGGGACAAGGCGCCCGGGCCGGTGACGATTTCGGCTGCGAGAGGCCGGCCCAGAAAGGTACTGAGCGCGCGGGCGTGCGCCGAGCCGGCGATCACCCCGCGAACGCCTACCTCGCGACAACGCTCCAGGAAGGCGGCATCAACTGCGCCGGCAAAGGCCAGGATCTCTCCGGCGTGCTCAGGCCTGACCATCTCTGGTCGCACAACCCCGGCCCCGCCCCTCGCGGCCGGCCCTTGATCGCCGACATCGAGTGGCCGCAGACGCCCCCAAGATTTGCCACCAAGGCCCAGAACACCGAGGATGCGGTGGCCCCGAGCGGTGATCCTGGCGCCATAACCAGGCATGATCTCGACAACCCGACCGGCCATGAACGCACGTAGGCTTAAGGGCTCAACTGGACGGACGACGACGATCGTCCCACTAAGAGGCGATATCGACTCGACTGTGCCGGCGACCGGACTGCGGAACTCGCTGCCAAGGGGGCGGAAACCGGGGGCCTTGGCGAGCAGGTCGCCCGGGGCTACCACCTGCCCGACGCGACAGATGACCATGGTGGGCAGTTCGGAAGGCTCAACGCCGAGGTGGCCCGCCACTTGCAGGGAAACTCGTTCGTCGTGGACCTCCGAGCTGCTGCGGATCACGACCTGCGCCCGGCCGCTCGAGATGAACTCCACCACGCCGTCAGCGGGCGACGTGGCCTCTAGTTCTTCGCGGCCGAGCCAAGTCCGCCGGGTCACGCGGGCCACGGGCGTGCCGCTGCTTACCGTGTCTCCCTCTTTGACCAGCAAGGCCGCGCGCACGTCTTCGGGCGACATCTGACGTTCAAACTCGTGGGCCAGCTCCACGATGTGCAGCCTTGAGGGTGCGTTCGCGGCAGTGGCGATGACATCATCCGGCGCCACCTGGCGGCCAACCTCGGTTTCGACCTTACCCGGCAGAGGTAGGCGGCGCTCAACTTCCAGGCGCAGATCGCGAAGCAGCCGGGGTCCGGCAACAGCGGGAGCCCCTGATTGCAGCCCGGCCAGGGCTGCGCGCCCAATCGGTCGGCTAGGCACCGGCGCTCACCGCCCCGCCCCACCCGCGCCCAAGCTCGCCGGCATCGCCATCCAGTCCGGGGTACGCCCCTACCGAGCGCAGCCAAGCCTGCACCTGGCTGACGCGGCCATCTTCGCCCCGGGCAAAGCGATGCGGCCGGCCGCGCATATCGAACAGCACTCCGACCGTGCCTCCGTCGACGTTCCGCGCCATCAGCCGGCCCGGCCCCCGACCGAAGTCCACCCGCCCCTGCGGGAAGATCTCGACCCGGGCCGTGCTGCCCATGGGCAAGTCCATCCGCAGGATTTGGCCGGCCCGGAGCGTCTGTTCCTGGACCTGGGGCGCATCACCACCCACACCGGCGCCTTGCGGCACGAGTCGCGCCTGTCCGAGGACCTGGCCCGGCCGTGCGAGAGTGGGGAGGCGAGCGACGAACGCGGTGCCCAACGGCACGAGGCAGTCGCGCTCCAACACCTCCTGGGCGATGTCCGGATGCGTGGTCGCCAGCACCCCGAGATGCGGCAGCATGAACACGCTGTCGACAAAGAGGTCGGTGGCTCCGGGGCCCGCGGCCGCATCAAGCAGGATCAAGGCCGCCTGCAGCCGGCGCGGGGCATGACAGAGCGGACCACCGCTGCCGATGATCATGCCCACATCCAGCTGGGGCTCGGGTGGCGCCATGTTCAGCAGGTCCCGGAGTCCGTGGGCTAGGCCGGCCCGGCCCGGTTGGGGGAAGATGCCCTGGTGGTGCTGCACCGCCAGCCGGATCGCCTCGCGGGCCATGGCGTGTTCTAATGCCAGTTCAATCAGCGTCTCGGGCAGGGTCGTCGGCCGGATCATCTTGTTGTATATCGAGTCCAAGACATCTTCCTCGCTGACCCTGACCGGCAACCAGCGGCGAATCGCATCCAAACCCGCATGCTGCAGGACGTTACCCGCGCTGTAGGACAGACCAAGGTTGGCACTGACCGAACGCTCGAAGCGGCCGCCGCGCACCGTGAACACATCGGTCGTCGCCCCCCCGAGGTCGAGCCCCAGCAGATCGCGGCCCCGTGATCGGGCGAGGATGCGCATCATGGTGCCGACCGCGTGCGGCGTCGGCTCGAGGCGCCGAGATGACCAGTTGAGGAGCTTGTCGTATCCCGGTGCCCGTGACATCACGTGGTTCAAGAAGACCCGGTGAACTTCGCCGCGGGCCGGCTCAAGACGCTCCGTGGCCAGCTCAGGACGGACATTGTCCGCATAGTACAAGGCGAACCGCTCACCAAGCAGCTTATCGACTTCGGACCGGGCGCCGGGGTTGCCGGCGAACACGACCGGCAGCCGGCCGCTGCCCAGCCTAGGCTGGGGGTCGGCCACCGCAAGGTACTCCGCAAGGCTCACAATCCCGGCTACATTGCCGTGGTCAATGCCCCCGCACAGCAGGACAATGTCGGGGCGCAGCCTCCGGATGACATCGATCGCCTCCGCTGCCAGCTGGGCGTCGTTGATGGTCAGCGTCCGGCTGACGATCGCACCCGCGCCGAGCGCCGCCCGCTCGGCGCTACCCGCCGAATACGCCCGGATCAAACCCGCGGCGACCATCTGTAGGCCGCCGCCCGCACTGCTGGTACTGATGTAGAGGTCAACGCCGCAACCGTCGCGGCGGGGTGCGACCACTTCGCCTGCACCAAGGATGCGCCGGCCTGTGACTCGTTCCAGACGGGCGATAGCCTGCCGGACCCCGACGGTCACATCTTCATGCGGGGCCTCCACCGTGGTCGGCGCCTCCTCGCGGGCGGCCAGCCGCCAGCCAGATGTGTGGCGCTCCAGCAGGATTGCTTTCGTTGTCGTGCTGCCGACGTCCGTGGCCAGGATGGCCTCCAGTGAAGACACCTCCGAGACATGCGCTCTCCGGTATTCGCTCAAGGCTAATTGTAACGCCTTGCGGGCAATGCACAAATAGCGCCCAGGCCACACGCCGGAGTTCCAGATAGCCTCGTGAAGAACGATTGTCTCGCCCGGGCTTCCACCGCGCCCAGAGGCTGACATGATCAGCCCTAAAGGGATTTGTGGTTAACTGCGAGCGGCCCCAGTCCGATACGGGCAGTGGCACCGCCCACCGGTCGGGCTGTACGGTCAGCGGACAGAAACCGCCGGATACGGTCGGCTGCACGACACACCCGCTGCAAACGGCAGCGGCATTCTGAGAGGAGGATGGCCATTGAAACGGATTGCAGCGGTAGTACTGGTTACGGCGATGGTCGTAGCGATGGGTTCGGCGGCCTTCGCGCGCCAGGGCATCAACGGGTTCGCTGGCAGGTCGCAGATTGAGCACCTCTACCTATTCGAGAAGGATCTCACAGACTGGAGTGTCGTCGAGGACGGCGCCTACGGCAAGGCTGTGTTCAACTGGAAACACAGCACCGTCTCATTCGAGGGTGTTGGCCTTGTGCCGCAGACGGAGTACGCGCTGGTCTTCTACAGTGAGCCCGAGTACGATGGCTGGGCCAATCGAGAGACAACCGTAATCTCAGCGGGCACAAGTGACGCTGATGGCCTGCTTGAGCTGGGTCGGACTGCCTTCGACATTGAGGCCATTAGGTCTATGGAGGAACCCCCGGGGGCATACAAGATATGGCTGGTTCCCTGCTCCTCAATAGTTGACGACCAGATCCAGTGGATCGCCCCGGAGATGTTCTTGTTCGAAAGCCGCCTGCTATACAAGCCGTAAGGGTCATGACGCTGATGAGATAGAGGCAGGCCGGTCGACCTTCTGCGCCTGGACACACAAGGCCCGTCCGCATGGACGGGCCTTGTGCATTCGAGGCTGGCAGCGATGGCCCGGCGCATCGCCCTCTGGCTCGACAGGGAAATCTACGGTCCTGGTAGTAAGAGTAGTAAGATAGCGACGATGACCCAGATTCAAAGCAAAGGGGCGAATCGATTTGTCTTATCAACCACTGCGGATTTCCGACAAACTGCTGCTTGGCCCCGGCCCGGCCAGCGTGGAGCCGGCCGTACTGCGAGCCGCTTCGCTGGGAGTGCTAGGGTATCTGGATCCCGAGTACATCGGCATCATGGACCGGACTATGGACCTTTTGCGCCAGGTCTTCCGGACCAAGAATGAACTCACTCTGCCGGTTCCGGCGACGGGCATGGGGGCCATGGAGGCCACCGTCTTCAACACCGTGGAGCCCGGCGACAAGGTCGTCGTCGCCGTGAACGGGTTCTTCGGCGAGCGCATCGTAACCATGGCCGAACGTGCCGGCGCCGATGTGACCGCGGTTCGGTTCGAGTGGGGCGGCCCGGTCGACCCGGCGGTGCTTGAGCAGGTCGTGCGTGACACGCGGCCGGCTGTTCTGGCCTTGGTCCACGCCGAAACCTCGACTGGCGTCCTGCAGCCGATGCAAGATATCAGCCGCATCGCGCGGACCTACGACTGCCTGCTGCTCGTCGACTGCGTTACTTCCCTGGGCGGCTGCCAACTCGAAATCGACGCTTGGGGCATCGACGCCGCCTACTCCGGTTCCCAGAAGTGCGTCGGCGCCCTGCCGGGGCTGGGCCCGGTCACCTTGAGCGAGCGCGCCCGGGCCAAACTGAACGCCAGGACCGTACCGCCGCGAAGCTGGTACCTTGATCTGAGCCTGATCGCCGGCTACTGGACCGGCGCCCAACGAGCCTATCACCACACCGCTCCCGTCAACCTGGTGTATGCCATGGATGAGGCCATGCGCCTGGCCCTGGAGGAGGGCCTTGAGGCTCGCTGGGCCCGCCACCGTCAGAACGCGTTGGCGCTGCGCGCCGGGCTTCGGGCCATGGGCATCGACCTGTTTGCCGCGGATGAGGTGATGCTGCCGCCTTTGACCTCAATCGTGATTCCGGATGGCATCGAGGATGCCAAAATCCGGAGCCTCCTCTTGAGCGAGTACGGCATCGAGATCGGTGGCGGCCTTGGCGATGCCAAGGGCAAGATCTGGCGCATCGGCTTGATGGGCTACGGCTCGCAGCGGCGCAATGTCCTTCTGGTCCTCAGCGCACTCGAAAGCCTGCTCACGCGCTTTGGCTACAAGTGCGAGCCCGGCGCGGCCCTGGCCGCGGCCGAGAGCGCCTATGGAGCTTGACGCTATGGAACCTAAAGTAGCAATCAAAGGCATCTTCGCGCCGATACCGACGCCATTTGACGATAACGAGGAGATCAGCTACGAGCACCTGCGGCGCAACCTAGCTTGGTGGGGCGGCACCGCCCTCGCCGGCGTGGTCGTGCTCGGCTCAAACGGTGAGTTCGTGTACTTGTCGCCCGCCGAGAAGGAGCGCCTGGTGGAGGAGGTCCGGACGCACCTGCCTGACACCAAGCGGGTCATCGCGGGCACTGGTTGCGAAACGACCCGCGAGACCATCAGCCTGTCAAAGCGGGCGGCCGCGCTCGGCGCGGATGCCTGCCTGATTCTGACGCCGCACTACTACAAGGGCGACATGACTCCCGCTGCGCTCAAACGCTACTTCCTGGATGTCGCCGAAGCCTGTCCAGTTCCGATAATGCTGTACAACATGCCCCGCAACACCGGGCTCAACATGGATTCATCGTTGGTGATCGAGCTGGCGGCTCATCCTAACATCACAGGCATCAAGGACAGCTCCGGCAACATCGTGCAGATTTCGGAAATCGCGGCCAACACCGGCGAGGGCTTTGCGGTCTTTGCTGGTTCAGGCAGCTTTCTCCTGACTACACTGCTGATGGGCGGCGTCGGCGGCACGTTGGCCGTTGCCAATGTGATGCCCAACGAATGCGCCCAGTTGGTGGACTTGTACGAAGCACGGCAACTGACACAGGCGCGCGCGCTGCAGCAGCGGCTGCTCGAACCGAACAAGGCCGTGACGGCACGCTGGGGCATCCCCGGGCTCAAGGCCGCGCTCGACCTGATGGGCAAGTACGGCGGCCCGGTGCGGCGGCCGTTGCGGCCGCTGGCCGACGAGGAGCGGGCCAAGCTGGCCAAGGTGCTCGACACGGCCGGGGTTTCGCTGGCGGAGTCCTGAGCACCAGCTTCCGGTGGGCCGGGCCGCGAGGATTGCGGCCCGGCCATCAAGGTGGGGTGAACTCTTCAGTTGAACATCATCTTGACCGCGGACAGGATTCGCGAACGTCTGGCGGAGATCGCTGCCCAGATTGAGGCCGATTACGCCGGACAAGAGGTCCTGTGTGTCGGCGTGCTCAAAGGGTGTTTCGTGGTGTTGGCCGATCTCATCCGCCAGCTTGAACTGCCGCTGGAGGTGGATTTCATCGCGGTTTCGAGCTACGGCCACGGGCAGGCACCGGGCGAGTTCAAGTTGCTCAGCGACGTCAGAAGTGATATCGCCGGTAGGAACGTCCTGCTCGTCGAGGACATCTGCGATACGGGGCACAGCCTGAGGGCCATCATGGACATCCTGGCGTCGCGCGCGCCACGGTCACTCAGGGTCTGCGTACTGCTGGACAAGCCCAGCCGGCGCCAGGTGTGCATCGCGCCGGACTATGTGGGTTTCGAGATACCGGATGTCTTCGTGGTAGGTTACGGGCTTGACTGCGCGGAAAGGTATCGCAACCTACCCTACGTGGCCGCCTTGGCGGCTCCACCGGGATAGATTGTGCATCGAGTCAGATCACACGGGGCGATCAAACGAGGAGGCAACATACGTGCCGGATGCAGCCTATTACAACGGGCAGTACACCACCTTGCAGCAACTCCAGGTTTCGCCTGACGACCGCGCGTTCTATTTCGGCGACGGTGTGTATGAAGTGGTCAAGGTGCTCGACGGTAGGGTGTTCGCCCTCGAACTGCACCTTGACCGGCTGTATCGCTCCGCCGCCGGCATCGAAGTCAAGATTCCTTGGTCACGCGCGGAGATAGCCGGCGTTCTGGCCGACCTGCTCGAGCGCAGCACTTATCCAAATGCGCTGACCTACTTCCAAATCTCGCGTGGTGTGGCCCCTCGCAAGCATGCCTACCCGCCAGCGGACACCGTTCCCTCCTTGTGCGCTTGGGTCAAGCCGTTCCATGGCTTGCCCAAAGCGCTGCACGAAGAGGGTGCCAAGGCGGTCATCGTGGCCGATCAGCGTTGGCCCCAGGCCTGGATCAAATCGCTCAACTTGCTGCCCAACGCGATGGCGGCCGATGCGGCACGAAGGGCCGGAGCCTACGAAGCCATCCTTGTCGACCGGGACGGCCTGGTCAACGAGTGCTCGGCATCGAACCTGTTCGCGGTGATCGACGGTGTCGTCCGGACGGCGCCGAAGAACCGCAACATCCTGTGGGGCGTGTCTCGCCATGTAGCGCTCCAATGCGCCCAAGCCCTCGGCATCCGGGTCCAAGAGCGGGCCTTCTCTGTGCCCGAGATGCTCTATGGCGACGAGGTCTTTCTGACCAGCACATCGCCCGATGTCTTGCCCATCGTCAACATCGACGGACACCAGATCTCCGACGGACGGCCGGGACCCATCACCCGCAGACTGCTGGCCGCTTTCCGGCACCACATCAGGACCGGTGAGTACACGACTAGGTAGGCGCGGGGCCGAAACCCGCGGCATACAGCCAGGAGGGCGGCCCCTCCGCCAGCGTCTCCTGCTCTACCTGGGACTGATCACCGCCCTGGTCAGCGGAGCGATGGTGCTTTACGTGCTGACTGAGGGACTCGAGCCCTACGAGGCACTTTACCTGACCATCTCCACCTTGACCACCCTTGGCTATGGCGACATCACACCGGTGACCACCTGGGGGCGAGCTGTGACCATGGTCGCCTCCGTCGGCGGTCTCCTGATCGTCTTTGGCATCGGCGTGGAGATCGTTCAGGAGAGCCTGCAGCAAACGCTGGAGGGGAGGAACAGGCGGATGCAGAGCCAAATCGCGGCAATCCGGAATCATCACATCGTCTGCGGTTATGGTACTCTCGGCGAGCGCGTTGTCGAACAGTTCCTGCGACTGGGCCAGAAGTTTGTGGTTGTTGAACGTGAAGCAGCGGTGGCCAACACCGCGGTCTCGCGAGGGCTGCTGGTCGTAGAGGGCGACGCCCACGTCCAAGAAACCCTCAGCAGAGCCGGTATCGACCGCGCCAAGAGCGTGATCGCCACCTTCCCCGGAGACGCCGACAACGTTTACCTCGTGCTCGAATGCCGCGAACTGAGGCGTGACATCGATGTTCTGTGCATCGCCTCGAGCCGCGACGCCGCCCGGCGCATGTACTTGGCCGGGGCGACCCGCGTTGTCTCGCCCGCAGCCGTGGCGGCCGAAATGGTCGCCAAGAGTGCTGTCAACCCTTCGGTGATCCAGCTCATGTCCGAAGTCACCGATGCCACCTCTCTGGGCGAAAACCTAACCCAAATCGTTGTTGCTCCGGGCTCGAAGCTGTGCGGACGGGCCCTGCGCGATCTGTCGGACCTTGGCGTGAATGTCAAGGTCGTCGCAGCGAAGGTGGGCGATAGCCTAAGCCTGCCCCAAAGCGGCGAGTTTCGCATCGAGCCCGGCATGCTGTTGGTGGTCGCCGGCACCGTTGACGAGCTCGATAAGCTCGAGGACCTCTCGCAGCCCCCCCCCGGCAGCCGATAGCAGAAAGCGCGGGGTGAGCCGAGCCGCAGACAAGCGGCCGCCCCACCCCGCGCGACACTTCAAAGACCTGGAAGACCGAGGGCCTATGACGCTTTTGCTCGCCCTCAGGCCTTCTTACCCATCGGCTTGCCGCAGCAAACCAGCGTGCTGCCGCCTTCCCGGGTCACCTCAACCTCGATGCCACAGACCTGGCAAGCCCAGATCTCACCCTTCTTGTGCAGGCCCATCCGAACACCTCCCTAGACACGCGACTTGGTCAAACTGGTCAGCTCAACTGGCAATGCCCGGCGCTACTTCTGCGTAGAGATGATCGACATGGGCTCGCCGCAGCACCTGACGATCCCGACTCCGTCCTTCACGACCTTGACCTCAAGGCCGCAAATCCTGCATAGCAGCTCATTTCCCACCGCATTGGCCATATCCGTGATAGCCCCCTTTCCCCCGTCAAGCCTGGTTGCGCGTAGTATCTACAGCCATACCGTCGGCACGGGAATCTTCGGCTGCGCGTTGATTGCGCCGAATGCGCAGGAGTTCGCCAAGGACCGGGACGGTTCCTCCGCCTGCGGCTCCAGTGGGCACGCGGCCGCACTTGAAGGAGGAGTGCATGTTACCAGGGAAATAGACCAAGCGAGGTTTGCCGTTTCGTACGGCGATTATTCGGCCTGGAGGTTCTTCTTTGCTTGACGCCATCAGAACCTCGAATACCAAGCACGCGAACACCGGACCGCTGACGGTCCTGTTCTTTGGCGACACCTACCGCCCGTATGTGAGCGGCGTCGTGACCTCGATGGACATCTATGCCGCTCATCTGCGTGCGCTGGGTCACAAGGTCATCATTGTCGCTCCGGAGTACCCCGATACACCAGCTGCGCCCGGCGTGTTCCGGCTCCCGTCGCTCCCGTTCCCCGGTTATCCGCGCCTGCGGCTCATCACCCCGGTCACCAGGCAGATAATCGGCCAGTTGGAGGACATGAAGCCCGACATCATCCATACCCATTCGCCGTTCGCAGTCGGTTTTCTGGGTCTCTACATCGCCCGCGCGGTGGAGCGCCCGGTGGTCTTCACCTGCCACAGCTACTACGAGGAGTACCTACGCTACCTGCCGGGCCTCTCCCAGCCTCTCAAAGTCGTCGTCCGCAAGTATCTGACCAACTACTGCACTTACTGCGACCTCGTGGTCGCGCCGTCGCCCCACCTGCGGGACTTCTTGGTGGACATCGGGGTGGAGGCGCCCGTACAGGTTCTGCCGACCGGCATCGACCCAGCCGCCGTGCCGATCGCGGTTTCTGCTGACGGCCAGAACAAGTTGCGGGGCGAGGACGGTTCGTTTGTCTTCGCCATGCTGGGCCGGGTGGCCAAGGAAAAGACGCCCGACCTGGCGCTGCTGACCCTGTTCGAGCTGGCCAGCCGCTCGCCGGCCGATCGCGACCGGTGGCGCCTGTTGGTCATCGGTGACGGGCCCGAGCTTGAACGCCTCAAGCGCCTGGCGGTGGAGCTAGGCGTCAAGAGCCTGGTGACCTTCATGGGCGAGGTTCCGCGCGACAAGGTCTTCCAGGCCCTGCGCTTGGCCGACGCCATGATCTTCACTTCGACGGTCGAAACCCAAGGGCTGGCCATGTTGGAAGGTATGGCGGCAGGTCTCCCACTGGTCGCTGCCGACTCGCCGGCGGTCCGGGCTTTGCTTGAGGACGGAGTCACGGGCTTTGCGGTACCCTCTGACCCCGCGGCGATGGCCGCAGCCCTCGCCCGGTTGGCCGACGACCGGGACCTGGCCGCCCGGGTCGGCGCCCGAGGTCGCGAGCGCTGTGGCGAGTTCCACCCGGCCATGTTGGCGGCCCAGCTGTCGGGGCAGTACCACGCCCTTCTGGCGCGGGGTGTGACGCCGGCGGTCGTGGAGCGTCACGTGCCATGGTTCGACGATGTGCCCACTGAGCTCAAGCTGGAGATGTAAACCCAAACTAGGAGGTCAAACATGCATCCATATCGTTGCCAGATTTGTGGTGAATCCTACCTCGGACCCTATGCCCCGGAGCGCTGCCCCTTCTGCGGCGCAGCCGAACGTCACCTGGCCGCGGCCGCCGAATGGATCGACTACGGCCAGCAGGAGCTGTGTGAGCAATCGGTCGCGGATGTCAAGCGGGCCATCGAGCTTGAGCTCAACAACGCTTCCTTCTACACCTGCGCCCGCCACAAGGCCCAGACGCAGATTTCGGAAGCGATTTTCGCCCGCGTCGCCAAGCAAGAGGCCGAGCACGCCGAGCTGCTGTCGGAGATCCTTGGCGTGGAAATGGGCGAACGACCTGAGGTCCATTGCCACGAAACCGATGAGGAGAACTTCGCTGAAGCTCACGCTCGCGAGAAGCGGGCCTCGATCTTCTACCTTGAGGCTGCCAACCGGGCACCCGAGCCCCGAGTGCAGGAGGTCTTCCACGCGCTCGCCGAAATCGAAACCGAGCACCTCAAAATCTCCAACCTATATCGCTAGGCCAGGGCGCACGGGGACGGGGCCGGGACCCGACGCCTCTCTAACCCAGACGGCGGGCGCCGCGCGGCGCCCGCCGTCTACGTGTTGCGCCTAGCTCGCGCCAAAGCGGGCCATGAGGAGCACGACGTGTTTGAGGTTCTCGAAGTAGTCAGCGACCCGGATGCTCTCGTTGGGCGCATGGTTGTTGGCCTCGTGCCAGCCGACCCCCATGGAGCCCGTGGGAATGCCTAGCTCGTCGATGAAGTAGTGGATCGGCCCCGAGCCTCCCTGGGTCGGCGCAACCGAAGGCTCCACGCCATAGACCTCGCGAGCCGTCTCGATCAGAACCTTGGCGATGGGGTCCTCGAGGGAGGTCCGGCCGGCGGGCATGCCGTCGTGACTGATGACCTCGATGTCGGCAAAGCCGTGTTTCGCCAGGTGGCTGTGGACCGCGGCCAGTATCTTGTCCGGACGCATGTTGGGCACCAAGCGGAAGTCGACTTTCGCGCTGGCCTGCTTGGGTAGCACGGTCTTAGAGCCCGGACCCTGGTAGCCCGCGGTCAGGCCGCAGATCGTGCACGTCGGCTGGAAGAGTGATTTGACGCCCAACTCGACACCAGTAAGGCCCAGAAGGTAGCTGTCGAGCCCGAGGGCCCGCAGCCGCGCCGCTTCGTCCCCTTGCATTCGTCGCAACCACTCAAGGTCCGCCTCCGTCGGCGGGACCACGTCGTCGTAGAAGCCGTCGATGAGTACCCGCTCGTCGGGTCCCTTAAACGTGCTGAGGGCCCAGACCAGGCGCCACGCCGGGTTTTCGATGACGGCCGCCGAGGCCGAATGCAGGTCACGGTTGGCCCCGGTCACCCGCAGCTCGACATAGAGGATGCCCTTGGCCCCGAAGTACAGGCCCGGGCGGCCCTCCGGGGTCTTGTAGCCGGACTCCCAAATGGCGGCGTCGGCGCGCAATCGATCGCGATGACTGCGGATGAACTCACCCAAGTGCGGCGAGCCGATCTCCTCCTCGCCCTCGGCCACGAACTTGATGTTGACGGGTAGATCGCCCGCCGTCTCCAGGAGCAATCGGATGGCCTGCAGCCGGGCCACCAGGTTGCCTTTGTTGTCGGAAACCCCGCGCGCATACATGATGCCGTCATGGATTTCGGCGCCGAACGGCGGGTGTATCCACTCCTCCAGAGGTTCAGGCGGCTGGACGTCGTAGTGGTTATAGAAGAGCAAGGTCTTGGGAGCGCCGACGTCGAGCTCGCCGAAGACCACCGGATAGCCGCCGGTGTCGATCATCTCCGCCGCCAGGCCGGCGCTACGCATCAGACGGAGGGTCATCGCGGCGGATTCCGCCATGCCGACATCTTGGGCGGCAATGCTGGGTTGCCTGCACATCAACTGCAGCTCTTCGATTAGTTGATCCCGACGCTGGTCAATGGTTTCATGAACTCGGCCAAGGATGATCCGATCCGGGATGATCATCTGTATACGCCCCCTGAAGTCCACACTATGCTGGCTGTTGGGCCGCCCAAAGGTTTTCGCCGGGCTAGCCGGATGAGCCTTCTCGGGTCATAATGAGGCTGGGAGGTGCTCTGTCAATGCGTAAACTGCCCCTGCGGGCTCTGGTCGAGTCTGGGGTGCTCATCGCCTTGGCGACGCTTTTGAGCACAATCAAAGTGTTTCGCATGCCGCAGGGGGGGTCAGTCACTGCCGGCAGCATGATACCGATCCTGCTAATCGGCTTGCGCTGGGGGGCCGGATTGGCTGTGCCGGCAGGTGCCGCATACGGCATAGTGCGCTACTTTCTCAGCGGCTACGTCGTGCATCCCCTGCAGTTCTTGCTGGACTACCCGATTGCGTTCGCTGCTCTGGGCCTAGCCGGGCTGTTCCGCAGCCGGCCCTGGCTCGGGGTCACAGTGGGTATCGCAGGACGGTTCACCTCGCACCTGGTGGCCGGAGCGGTCTTCTTTGCGGCGTACGCGCCCGAGGGCCAGAGCCCATGGCTGTACTCGTTTGCCTATCAGGCGGCTTATCTGGTGCCGGAGCTTCTGGTCAGCCTGGTGCTGGTGCTGCTGCTCGCCAGGACCGCTGTACTGCAGCCGGAGAGGGTTAGCGGCCGCAGCAGTTAGATGAGACTTACCGCCCGGACCGTTCGGACTCGGGACCTTCCGGGAGCAGTCTGAGCAAGAGCTGCACGATCAGGGCAAAGGCCACCAGCGCCGAGAACACGACGGCCAGACCGTATGCCGACAACCTGATGCCGAGGGTCATTGTGTCGTTCACTGCTTGTCACCCCTCCTTCCGGCCCGTACTGCCGGTCGCATGGTCGCTTGGTCCCCCAGTTGCCTAGCCTCCGTTGCAGTTGGCCGGCCGCTAGCGAAGCAGTGCTGGGACGAGGGCGAGAACCGCCCCGCCAGCCATCACCGACCCGATCTGGCCGGCGACATTGGCCCCGATGCTGTGCATGATCAGGTAGTTGGTGGGGTCCTCTTGCAAGCCCATGCGGTGCACGACCCGGGCCGACATCGGAAAGGCCGAAATCCCTGCCGCTCCGATCATTGGGTTGATCTTGCGCTTCAGGAACAGATTCAAGCCCTTGGCGAAAAGCACGCCGCCCGCCGTGTCAAAGATGAAGGCCACCAGGCCCAATCCCAAAATGGCCAGGGTCCGCACCGTGAGGAACGACTCGGCCGTCATCGTGGAGCCGACCGTGATGCCCAAAAGAATCGTCACCAAGTTGGCCAGCTCATTCTGCGCGGACTGCGAGAGCCGCTCCAACACACCGCACTCGCGGATCAGGTTGCCGAACATCAGCAGGCCGATCAGGGCCACCCCCATGGGCACCAGCAAGCCCGCGAGTACGGTCACGATGATTGGAAAGGCGATGCGTGCGCTGCGCGAGACCTTGACATCATGGTAGTCCATGCGAATCCGCCGCTCGGCCGGCGTGGTGAGCATCCGGATGACCGGCGGTTGGATCAGCGGCACCAGAGCCATATACGAATAGGCCGAAACCGAGATCGGTCCCAGCAGATGCGGGGCGAAGCGGTTGGCGACGTATATCGAAGTCGGTCCGTCGGCGGCACCGATTATCCCGATCGAGGCCGCTTCCTTGAGATCGAACCCCAGCGCGATAGCGACGAGCACGGTCGCAAAGATGCCCACCTGAGCGGCGGCCCCGAAGAAGAACATCGCCGGATTGCGCAGCAACGGAGTGAAGTCGATCATTGCCCCGATGGCGATGAAGATCAGTACCGGGAACAACTCGGTGGCGATGCCGGCCCGGTAGAGAAGGGTCAGGACGCCATCGGGCCCCACCGCCGCGGAGTGCGGGATGTTGGCGAGGAGAGTGCCAAAACCGAGCGGCAGCAGGATCATGGGCTCGTATTGCTTCTTGACCGCAAGATAGACAAGCACCAGCCCGACGGCGAACATTGCCACCCGGCCGGCCGTCAGGTCCGTGAATCCCTGCAGCAGAGCCTCAAGCATCGCCAACCCACCTTATCGCAGCATACCTTGACCCCAAAACGCCGTAGTATTCCGTACCTGCATGGAAGTATCCTGCTCCGACCCTGCCCCGGGATTCGAGGGGCAGCTCCGCCGCCGCCCACCGGCTCGGGGCCGGCCCGGCACGCAGAGGATTGCCGCTACGACCTACCGAATCCCGCTGGATAGCCACGCGCGGGCGTGCTGGCAAAGGGGGATGTCGCTTGCGGGCAATCATGGTCGTGCTTCTGTCCGTTACCGCCGTCCTGATGCTCATCGCCGGTCTCCAGGGTGGAGTAGCTATGGTCGTCGAGGGACTGCTCAGCGGCTGGGCGACCTTGCGCGGCGCGGCGCTGCTGATCATCCTAGCGTTTGCGATCACGGGTCTAATGCAGGTGTTGGTGGAGCCGGCAACCATCAAGAAGTGGCTCGGACGGCGAGCTGGCTGGAGGGGTGTCGCCATCGGCGCGGCCGCCGGAGCTCTAACGCCCGGCGGCCCCTACGTGTACTACCCTCTGGCCTTGGCGATCCACCGGTCTGGTGCCGGTATGGGCACGATCTTTGCTTACCTGGCCGGCAAGGCGGTGTGGGACCTCGCACGATTGCCTCTGGAAATCGCCTTCATGGGCCCCGGGCTTACTGCTCTCCGCTGGGCGGCGACGATGCTGGCACCGCCCGTTCTGGGCTATCTGGGTGGCAGATGGTTCGGTGACTACCGAGCTCCCCAAGCTGGAGGCGAGCAGCCATGAGCCAGGCCGTCTCCGCTCTCGCGGCCGTCACCGCGGTCCTGACGGCGCTGGCCCTGCGCCGCAGCCGCCAGACGGCTGCGCAGGGCTACCTGGGCGGCGCGCGAGCCTTGCGCGCGCAGCTGCCGCTGTTGCTTGCTGCCTTCATCCTTGCCGGCTATGTCGAGGTCTTGCTGCCGGCCGAACTGGTGCAGGCGTGGCTGGGAGCTGGAGCCGGACTGCGCGGTATCGTCATTGGTGGCCTAGCCGGAGCCATACTGCCCTTTGGCCCCTACATCGTCTTTCCTATGGCGGCGGCCGTCAGAGCCACCGGAGCCGGAGACGCGACTCTGGTCGCCTTCGTTGCAGGCTGGATGCTACTCTCGACTGGTAGGATCGCTTACGAGATGGCTGCCTTCGGGCCGGGGTTCACCTGGCGGCGCCTGGCCCTGTTTGCCCCGGCTGCGCTGGCGGCGGGGGGCCTAGCCCTGCTACTCGGTCGTTAGGCCAAGCGCTGGCGGTCAGCAGCCGTGTTGGAGGCAAGCGGGGCAAGGACGACCAGTGAGAGGCGAGAGGCCGAATGGGAGGGAGCCGGGATGTGAAACGCATAGCTCTCGCCTGAGCGAAAGCTATGCGGTAAACCAGTCAAAGAAATGGTCGGGGCGAGAGGACTTGAACCTCCGACCTCACGGTCCCGAACCGTGCGCGCTAGCCAAACTGCGCTACGCCCCGACAAATAGCTGGCTCGTCGCCAACTCCCGATATTATAGGCGCCGCAGCCCAGCAAAGTCAATCAGCGGTGATTGGCGGCGTGTGCGAAGTCCCCGTAGGGAGATGTCTGTGTCAATGAAGAGCGGTGTGACATCGCCGGCAGGTGCCCTCAGCCTCGGGACGGCAACCGGGCGAATCCCGGCGGCGAGGCGGTGGGGATCACCCACCGCCCCGAGGTGGTGCCGCAGGAACCGGGTCAAGCCTCAAGGCGGTGCCGCAGGCGCCACCTATCGCCTCGAGGTGGTGCCACGGGAACCGCCAAGCCCGCTGGTGGTGCCGCAGGCGCCACCTACCGCCTCGAGGTGGTGCCACGGGAACCACAAAACCCTTTGGTGGTGCCGCAGGAACCGGGTCAAGCCCAAAGGTGGTGCCACAGGCGCCACCTACCGCCTCGAGGTGGTGCCACGGGAACCACAAAACCCTTTGGTGGTGCCGCAGGAACCGGGTCAAGCCCAAAGGTGGTGCCGCAGGCGCCACCT
>Ga0114946_10000256_pt1 | contig 33998 bp, 26 predicted proteins | sample WalLakDeSediment_FD_88676 | JGI IMG/M metagenome (GOLD analysis project Ga0114946, IMG submission 88676) | Lake sediment microbial communities from Walker lake, Nevada to study Microbial Dark Matter (Phase II) - Walker Lake 11/02/13 Deep Sediment | ecosystem: Environmental > Aquatic >... | reverse complement strand
GGATTTTCGTCGAGGGCTAGGAGCCGAAGCGCAGTTGTACCGGGCGTACTACAAGCTTCGGCGACACGGCCCTCGGCGGAAAGACCAAGCGAGGCGTCGTGACGGGTTTCACCACAGGCTGCTCGCCAAGGATCGTCCTTGAACAGCCGGAGGATGCCTTGGTGGAGGATGCCTGCGCTCACATCCTCGTTGTCGGCCCCGGAAGATCTGCCTTGCACGAATTCCCAAACTTTTTTTGGATCGCCGTGCGGCAGTTCCGCGCAGGCACCGTCGCGGAGATCGCCGCCTGCTCGGGGCTGGCGCCGCTTGACGAACGCCGCGCGGGCCGGCTACGCCTGTCGAGCCGCCGGTTCGCCCCGAGCACACACACGAGGGGCGTCGCAAGAGGGAATCCGGTGAGAATCCGGAGCTGCCCCCGCAGCGGTAAGCGGGAACGAGGATCGCATCAGAGGCACTGGGCTCACGCCTGGGAAGCCGCGATCCAAGGAAGCCGCCGCGTCACGCCCCGCGTGCCGGCGACATGCCCGTGAGTCCGAAGACCTGCCGGCGGTCACGGATCCACCCTACCCAGGGATTCGTGCGCACTCGAGCGTCTCGTGGGGAGACGAAGAGGACGCCCCGGTGGCCGAACCGATCGATCCAAACCCAACCCGCCGATCACCCCTGCTCTCGCGCCGCTGCGCGTCCTTGCTCGCCCTGGCGTTGGTCGCTTGCCAAGGCCGCGCCCAGCCGCACGCGCGGACGGGGCCGCCGCAGCGCGTGGCCTCGCGGACCGTGTTCGCCGACGAGCTGCTGTGGACGCTCGGGCCCGAGATCCAAGCGCGCGTGGTCGGGCTCAGCCCGATGGCCGACGACCCGCGCTACTCGATGGTCGCCGGGCGGTGGCCCCAGTCGACGCCCCGACTCGGCCGCAACCCTGAAGAGCTGCTCGCGCTCGCGCCGGACTTGGTGATCCTCGCGAGCTTCAGCGCGCCCGAGTACCGCGCGGCGATCGAGGACAAGCTCACGGTCTTGGTGCTCGACGACTTCACCGGCTTCGACGGCTACCTCGAGAACCTCGCGCGCGTCAGCGAGGCCCTCGGTTCGCCCGAGGCCGGCGCGATCGTCCGCGATCGCTTCATCGCCCGCCGCGCCGCCCTCGAAGCCAAGCGACCCCCCGCGAGCGAGCGGCCCACGGTCATCGCCTGGGACCACGGCTACGCGCCCGGATCCGAGACCAGCTTCCACGACATGGCCGCGAGCGCGGGCTTCATCAACCTGCCCACGCGCGAGGGCTTGGTCGGCCACCAGCGCGTCGACGCCGAGCAGGTCGTCGCGTGGGATCCGGCTTGGGTGGTCGTGTCTTGCGGCGAGGGCTCGTGCGCCGAGGCCGTCGCCGCGTTTGGATCGCTGCCGGGCTTCGCCGGGCTCGCGGCGGTCACCCGTGGCCAGCTGATCGCGATCGAGCCGCCCTACCTCTCGACCACCGGCGAGGCGATGCTCGAGGTCGCGGCGCGCATGCAAGCGGCGTTGCTCGAGGAGCCGCGCGAGTGAAGCGGTCGTTGCCGTGGCTGATCGCCGTGCTCGCGCTGCTGCTCGCGGCCGGGCTCGCGTTGACGGTCGGGCCCGGCGAGTTCGCCCTGGCCGACGTGCTCGACGTGCTGCTTGGCAAGCTGAGCGGGGCCGCCCTCGCGCCCATGGCCGAGGCGATCCTCTGGCAGCTGCGCCTGCCAAGGGTGTTGCTCGCGCTGCTCGTCGGCGCCGGGCTGGGCTGCGCGGGCGCGGTCACCCAGGGCTTGTTTCGCAACCCGCTCGCGAGCCCGGGGGTCCTGGGGATCTCGACCGGCGCCGCGGCGACGGTGATCATCGGCTTCGCCCTGGGCGTCGATGAGCAGGCCTCGTGGATGACGCCGGTGCTGGCCGGGGCCGGGGCCGTGGGCATGCTGGTGCTGCTGTTTGGCTTGACCGCGCGGCGCCGAGACCTCGCCTATTTGCTGTTGACCGGCGTCGCCCTCAACGCGCTGGCCGGCTCGCTCGCGACCGTGACGCTGGCGTTGTTCCTCGACCGCTACGCCCTCGCGCAAAAGGCCATGGCCTGGATGCTCGGCAGCTTCGACGGCCGGGGCTTCACGCAATTGGGCTGGGCCAGCGGTCCGATCGTGCTCGGCATGCTCGCCGCCTGGGCGCTCCATCGCCCCCTCGATCTCTTGGCCCTCGGTGAAGAGACCGCGGCCACGCTCGGGGTCGATCGCGGCCGGCTTCGGAGCTTGGCGGCCGTGATCGTCGGGGTCTTGGTCGGGACCGCGACCGCGGCCGTCGGCGTGATCGGCTTTGTCGGCCTGATCGTCCCGCACCTGGCCCGAAGCTTGGCCCGCGGCCACACCCACGCCCGACTGATCCCCGCGAGCATGATCATCGGCGCGGCCTTGGTGCTGCTCGTCGACACCATCGGCCGCGCGCTCACGCCGATGTTCTTGGCCCCCGGCGCGCTGACCAGCCTGCTCGGCGGCGTGTTCTTTTTATGGTTGCTGCGCCGCCAGACCGGGGAGGGCGTGTAGATGTTGCGCGCACGAGGGCTGGGCGTGACCGTGCCCGGTCGAGCCAAGGGTCGGTGGTTGGTCCGCGGCCTCGAGCTCGAGCTCGCGCCGGGGACCGTGACCGTCATCGTCGGGCCCAACGGCAGCGGCAAGACCACCTTGCTGCGGGCCTTGCTCGGCTTGATCGGGGTCGACGAGGGCGAGGTGCTCCTCGATCAAAAGCCCCTGCGCGAGCGCTCGGCCCGGGCCCGGGCCTGCGCCTGCGCCTGGCTGCCGCAGCGGACCGAGCTGCCGTGGAGCATGAGCGCCAGCGATCTGGTCATGCTCGGCCGAGCCCCGCACCTCTCGGCCCTCGCCGGCCCCGGCAAGCGCGATCGCGAGGCCGTCGACGCCGCGCTCGCCCGGGTCCGCGCCACCGACCTGCGCGCCCGAGACGTCCGCACCCTCAGCGGCGGCGAGCTCCAGCGGGTCCTGCTCGCCCGCCTGCTCGCCACCCAAGCGCCCTTGCTGCTGCTCGACGAACCCACCACCGCCCTCGACATCGGCCACGCCCTGGGCCTGCTCGAGCTCGCACAGGAGCTCGCCGCCGCCGGTCACGGCGTGCTCATGTCGCTCCACGAGCTCGAGCTCGCCCGTCGCTACGGTGATCGGGCGCTGCTCTTGCGTGGCGACGGCGAGGGCGGTCACGTGCTCGGCCCGGCCGCCGAGGTGCTCGCGCCCGCGCTGCTCTCGGAGGTGTTCGAGGTCGGCGCGACGCTGGTCGATGGCCAGCTGCGCTTCAGTAAAACCCCAGCAGCGTCAGCTCACCCGGCGCCGGCGTAGGCCGACCAAGATCAGCGCCGCAAACACCCCCACGCCCCCAGCACGCCCGCCCGACCCCGTCGAGCACGCGCAGCCATCCTCTGCGTCGGCGCCGGCCCCATCACCGGTGCCGCCCTCCCCATCCTCGCCGCCGTCGGTCTCACCGGTCTCGTCGTCGGGCCCGGGGATGTCCGGCGCGTCCTGGCCAACCCCAATTGCGACCGGCTCGGACTCGCTGATGTTCCCGCCCCAGTCCTCGGCCTCGGCGACCAAGATCCAAGCGCCGGTGTTGAACCCGGCGTTGGCGAACCGATAGGGCGCGTGCGCGTCGGTCGCGATCAGGTTGCCGTTGATCAGCAGGCGGACCTCCTTGACGCCGTGGCCCTCGTCAAACGCGTCAATCTCAATGTCGAGCTTGGCCTCGGGCCCGTCGTAGGTCGTGCCGCTCACGGGATTGACGATCGCCACGGTCGGGGCGATGTCGTCGGGCTCGCTGTTGAAGGCCGGGCCACAGGTGTCGGAGGCGCCCATTCGCGGGGTCGCGCACCAATTCGACCATTCGACGGAGCTGTCGAGGGTCTCGAGCGCGAACCCTTGGCAAGCCGGCGTGGGGTTCCAGGTGCCGTCGACGTCGTGGCAAGGGGTGATGTCGATGCCCGAGTTCTCCTCGATGAACGGGACCGCGCGGTGAACGAGGGCGTAGATATCGGCCCCGCTCCCGCACGGCGGGCCGCCGGACACGATCCCGAAGGTGTGCCAGCTGCCGTCGGGGTACTGCACGTAGGCCGGGCCGCCAGAGTCGCCCGAGCAGGCGGCGTTGCCGACGGCCCCGACCACGACGGTGGTGCTGTCCTCGGTGACGTTGGTCTGGATGATCGACTCGCTCCAGCGCTTGGTCCCGGCCCCGGAGTCGCCCTGGTTGTTGCCAAAGCCGACCATCATCGCCGGCTGGTTGGCGCGTAGGATCGCGGTCTCGCAGCCGTAGACCGGGGGCGTGATCGGGATGTCGTAGATCGGCTGAGCGAGCTTGCAGTAGGCGAAGTCGTCGCCGTTGACGCCGTTGTTGTTGGCGCTCGAATACTCGGGGTTGCGCATGCAGTGATCGATGGCGACCTCGCGCGCGGGCGAGGTGACCGTCTCACCAAAGCTGATCCGGCTGGGGAAACCGCAGTGCGCCGCGGTCACCACGATCTGCGGGTGGACGAGCGTCCCGCTGCACAAGCCGCCGCCGAACAAGGCCACGGCCGTGGGCCACTGGCAGTTCTCGGCCGCCGGCGCGTTCGAGATCAGCGGATCCTGATCGGGCGCGGCAACCGGCGGCTCTGCAGCGCGCGCTGGCAAGCCAACGAGACAGAGTAAGAACCCCGGGACCAACAACCGGCGGGCGACCATGGCCCAGGGTATCAAATTATCGCTGGATCAAAGCAGCCCGAGTCGCTGCGCGCGGGCCCGAATTTCAGCGGCGGCGCCTTCGATCGTTGCAAACAACGCCGCGCGAATCCACATCCCGTTGCGGACCTGCCGCCAAACCACGAAGCCCGGGTGATCCTCCCACGACTCGGGCAGCTCGTTGATCCGCGGGAGCGGGTGCATGAGCACGCAGTCTTCGCGGATCAGCTGGCGATAGTCGCTGCGCAGCACGTAGGCGTCGTCGGCCGCGAGCTCGCCCTTGCCGGCGCCCGCGGTCGGTTGGCCCGAGCCCGCGTCCCACTCCTTTTGCAGGCGAGTCATGTAGATCGCGTCGGTGTTGCGACCTTGCGCCCGCAGGTAGTCCTCGAGGTTGTCGGTCACGCCCACGGCGATCTCGTGGCGACGCAAATAACCGAGCAGCTCGTCGTCGGGCGCGAAGCCTTCGGGCGAGACAAAGTGGACCCCGGCCGGGCGGAACTTGGTCAGGATCAAGGCCAGCGATCGCGCCGCGCGGTTGCGGGCGATGTCACCGACGATCAGGATCTGCTTGCCGTCGACGCCGCCGCGGTCGTAGAAGCTGTAGCGCAAGGTGTAGAAGTCGAGCAGCGCTTGGGTCACGTGCTGCGACTTGCCGCTGCCCGCCGAGATCACCGGGACCGGGCGCTGCGATCGGTGCAGCGCCCAGGCGGCCTCGATCGCGAAGTCATTGTCGGGGTGACGGACCACGATCGCGTCGAAGAAGCTCGACAAGGTCCGGACGCTGTCGGCGATCGACTCGCCCTTGGCGAACGACGAGGTCTGGATGTCCGAGACCAAGGTGCTCGTCGCCCCGAGCCGATCGGCGCCGGCGATGAACGACTGGGCCGTGCGCGTGCTCGGCTGCGCGAACAGGTTCATGACCCGGTGACCACGGAGGATCCCAAGCAAGAACTCGCGACCGTCGCGGTGACGATCGAGCCGACGGATCGCCGTCGCGGTGTCACACAGCGCCTCGAGTTCAGCGCGGCTGAACTGCTGGCTGAGCAGGACAAAGAACGGGCGGCCGTCGCGAAACAGCAACGCCCGCCGTCGGGCCCCGTCTTGGATCGCGTCGCGGAACTCTTCGTAGGTGATCGACATCGTCCCTCGTGCCCACCGCTTCCAGGGCCTGGGCGCGCGGACTGTAGGGTATTTTCGCTCGGGCGTGGTGCGCCGCCGGCCGCCCCGATCGATCGGGGTCTGAGCCCGCGAAACCCCTGCAGCTGCCCGACAGCGAGGGACTGTGCGCAGTCGGCCGCCGATTTTGCTCGCTCGCCGCGTGGCCCCGCAAAATGCGCGGCTCGAGCATTTCGCGTGATTCCCGCCATGCGGAAATTCGCGTGGGTGCCGTTACGACTGGCCGTTCAGTGGTCTAGAATCCACCCGTGGCGTTCCACGGACGGCTGGATCTTGCGAGCGTGGTCCCGAGCACCCAGGCCGAGCTGGGTGTTCGCGAGCTGCTCGTAGCCGGCGAGGATCTGTCGAACGAGCTCGGCGGCTTGCTTCGGTCCTTGCGACCGCAAGCGCAGGTTCGGTTCATCGCCAGCGAACAGCACAGCGCCCTCGCCGATCAACACGAGGCTGACGCGACCTTCCTCGTGGTCGATCTGCTCGGCCCGGACACCATCGAGTCGATCCGCGAGCTGACCGCCAGCGCAAGAACACCGCTGATCGTGATCGCCTCGGGCCACGGCAGCGACCGATCGGTCTTGCGCGAGCGCGTGCGCGAGGTCGGGGCGCTCGACTGCCTGCTGCGGACCGAGCTGTCGACGCCGCTGCTCGAGGCCGCGATCCTCCACGCCCGCGATCACAGCCGCCACACCGGCGGCCTCGTCGAGCTGCGCGAGCGCTTCTCGCTCGTCCTTCGCGGCGCGCGTGATGGCATCTGGGAGTGGGACCTCGTCCGCAACCGCGTGCTCTATTCGCAGCGTTGGCGCGAGCTGATCGGGTTTGGCGGTCACGCCCTGCCCCCGACCCTCGACGCTTGGCTCTCGCGCGTGCACCCCCACGACATCGCCAACCTCCGCGCCAACCTCGAGGCCCACAAGCGCGGCGAGATCCCGATCCACGAGAGCGAGCATCGGATCCGCGCCGCCGACAACGAGTGGCGCTGGGTTGCGAGCCGGGCGCTCGTCGATCGTCGGGCCGACAACCACCCAATCCGCATGTCCGGCTCGCTGACCGACATCTCGGAATTTCGCCGGCACGAGCGAGCCTTGCGGGTCCAGACCCGCCAGGACCCCTTGACCAAGCTGCCTGATCAGCGGGTGTTCCTCGAGCGCTGCGCTCGCTGTGTCGAGCTCGCCCAGGCCCACAGCGACTATGGCTTCATCGTGTTGTTGGTCGCCGTCGATCGGCTCCCGCAGATCCGCGACAGCTTTGGGGTCGAGGCCGCCGAGCGGGTCGTCGCGCTCATGGCCACGCGCCTGCGCGGCTGCCTGCGCCCCGACGATCTGATGTTCCGCTTCTCCTCCGGCAAGTTCTCGATCTTGCTCGAGGAGGTCGACGATCCCGAGGTCGGCACGGTCCTCGCCGAGCGCCTCCACGCGGCCGCGGCCTCGCCCTTCGAGATCGGCGGCGCGACCACCTACACGACCGTCAGCATCGGCATGACCTCGAACGCCCAGGGCCATCGTCAGGTCAAAGAGCTCGTCACCGACGTGCTCGCCGCGACCGACAGCGCCCGCGAGCACGGCCGCAACCGCCACGAGGTCTACGACGCCAGCATGCGCGTCGAGTCCCGAGCCTTGCTCGCCCTCGAGATGGCGCTGCGCGACGCGATCGAGCGCGAGCAGCTCGAGCTTCACTACCAGCCGATCGTCAAGCTCGGCGCGCACATGGGCCCGGCGCGGGCCGAGGATCTGATCGGCTTCGAGGCGCTGCTGCGTTGGGAGCACCCCGAGCTCGGGCGCGTGTCGCCGGTCGAGTTCATCCCGCTCGCCGAGAGCACCGGCCTGATCGTCCCGCTCGGCCGGTGGGTCCTGCGCGAGGCGATCCGCACCCTCGCCGCCCTGCAAGCTGAGTCGGGCCTCGACCACCTGTGCGTGAGCGTCAACCTCTCGATCAAACAGGTCGGCGATCCGCTCCTGCTCGAGGCCCTCGACGCCGCCCTCGCCGAGACCGGCCTCGCCCCGCAGTGCTTGAAGATCGAGCTGACCGAGTCCGTGATGATGGACGAGGTCGAGCAGGTCAGCGCGCTCTTGCAGGCGATCCGCGGGCGCGGGATCGAGATCTGGATCGATGACTTCGGCACCGGCTACTCCTCGCTCGCCTATCTCCACCGGTTTCCGGTCGACGGCCTGAAGATCGATCGCGCCTTCGTCGAGACCCTCGACGGCACCAGCGCGAGCGCGACCTTGGTCCGCGCGATGCTCGGCCTCGCCGAGAACTTCGGCCTCTCGGTCGTCGCCGAGGGCATCGAGACCGAGGTCCAGGCCCAACACCTCGCCCAGCTCGGCTGCACGCGCTGCCAGGGGTGGTTGTTTGGCCGGCCGCAGGACGCCGACCGCATCCGCGCGTTGCTGGCCGGCGAATAGCCCTGCTCTGCTCAACTCAGCTCAAAAGTAGCCCTGCGCCATCATCGCCGCCGCGACCTTGATGAAGCCGGCGATGTTGGCCCCGGCGACGTAATCGATCGTGCCGTCCTCGCGGCGGCCGTGGGTGCAGCACGACTCGTGGATCTTGGCCATGATCGAGCGCAGCTCGCCGTCGACCCGCTCGCGGGACCAGTACATGCGCTGGCTGTTTTGGGCCATCTCGAGCCCCGAGGTCGCGACGCCGCCGGCGTTGGCGGCCTTGCCGGGGCCATAGAGGATCTTGCTCGCCGTGAACCGCTCGATCGCCCCGGTCGTCGACGGCATGTTGGCGCCCTCGACCACGCAGATGCAGCCGTTGTCGATCAGCGCCTCGGCGTCGTCCTCGTCGAGCTCGTTTTGGGTCGCGCAAGGAATCGCGATATCGCAAGCGACGGACCACGGCCGCTGGTCCGGGAAGTAATCGACCCCAAAGTGCTCGGCGTACTCGCGGATCCGCCCGCGTCGCTCGTTCTTGAGCGCCATGATCCACTCGAGCTTGTCGGCGTCGATCCCGTCTGGATCGTGGACATAGCCGCTCGAGTCGGACATGGTCACGACCGTGGCCCCGCCCGAGCTGGCCTTTTGCGCGGCGTACTGAGCGACGTTGCCCGACCCGGAGATCGCCACGGTCTTGCCTTGCAGGCCCCCGTCGATGTCCGCGAGCATGTGCTCGAGGAAATAGATGACCCCATAGCCGGTCGCCTCCGGCCGAATCAAGCTCCCGCCCCAGGCGAGGTCCTTGCCGGTCAAGACCCCGTTGAAGTTGTGGGTGATCCTTCGGTATTGCCCAAACAAGTAGCCGACCTCGCGGATACCGACGCCGATGTCGCCGGCCGGGACGTCGGTGTAGGGCCCGACGTAGCGGTGCAGCTCGGTCATGAAGCTCTGGCAAAAGCGCATGACCTCCGCGCCGCTGCGGTGCTTGGGATCGAAGTCCGCGCCGCCCTTGGCTCCGCCGAGCGGCAGCGTGGTCAGGGAATTCTTGAGGACCTGCTCGAGCGCCAGAAATTTGAGCACGCTGACGTTGACGCTGGGGTGGAAGCGAAGCCCGCCCTTATACGGCCCGATCGCCCCGTTCATCTGGACCCGAAACCCCCGGTTGACGTGGACCTCGCCCTCGTCATCGGCCCACGCCACGCGGAAGCTGATGGTCCGCTCCGGCTCGATCAGCCGCTCGAGGATCCGCGCGTCACGAAACCGCTGGCCGTCACCCTCCAAGAACGGCCACAGCGAGCAAGCGACCTCGTGGACCGCCTGGTGAAACTCGAGCTGATCGGGGTCGCGCTCGCGGACCCGCTCCATGAAGTGTTCGAGGCTCGGCATCGCCGGCTCAATCCTTGGATTGCTCGGACCCGCGCCGCAGGGCGCCCTTGACCAGGTAGACGATCGCCGCGCCGACCATCAAGATCAGCATCCACTTGATCCACGAGGACATCAGGCGCAAGCCAACGATCGCGCCAAGGATGACGAGGATGATCAAGCCGGCGCGGTTGCTCAACCACGAGCCGGCGCTCGCTGGCTTGGGCTTGGTGGTTTGGGTGGGGTCGTCGGTGGGCATCGCGGTGATGGTGCCTGATCAGCGAGCGAAGTTCACGCGGCGCCGGCCTCGCCGCGTGGCTGCACCCCCGCGACATTCACTAATGATCCTCATCCGAGTCATCATTCTCGGGCAGCGATAGGATCTCTTTGTTGAGCGCGCACGAGATGCGCTGCGCCGAATAGGGCGGTACCCTGAGTCTCCCATGACCGAGCCCGCTCGCCGCGTCGCCACCTACGAGGACGTCCTCGCCGCGCCCGAGCACATGGTCGCGGAGGTCCTCGACGGCGAGCTGTTCCTGCACCCACGCCCGGCGCTCCCTCATTCCGCGGCCGCTAGCGCGCTGGGCGAGGAGTTGGGGCCCCCGTTCAAGCGGGGCAAGGGCGGTCCTGGCGGCTGGATCATCCTCGACGAGCCCGAGCTCCACCTCGGAGCCGACATCGTGGTGCCGGACCTCGCGGGCTGGCGGCGCGCGACGATCGACCACTTGGAGAACGCCGCCTACGTGGAGATCGCCCCCGACTGGGTCTGCGAGATCCTCTCGCCAAGCACCGAGAAGACCGACCGCACCCGCAAGCTCGCGATCTATGCGCGCGAGCGAGTCGCCCACGTGTGGCTCGTCAACCCGCTGCTGCGCACCCTGGAGATCAAGCGCCTGACCGACGGCCACTGGACGGACATCGGCACCTATCACGACGAGCAACGGATCCGCGCCGAGCCCTTCGACGCGATCGAGCTCGAGCTCGGCGTGCTCTGGGCGGACGTTCGGCTCTAACTCTCGAACACCCCGCGCTCGCGCAGCCCGACCCGCAGCGCGTCCGCGTCGACGAACCGCAGCGCTGGCATCCCCACCCGCTCGGCCGCGAGGCAGTTGCTCTCCCGATCATCCACGAACAAGCACCCATGCGGCGCCCGCCCGAGCTGCGCGGCGGCGCCGAGGTACGCCTGCGGCTCAGGCTTGCGCACGCCCGTTTGGCACGACACGAAGCTCCACTTCACGAACCGCGACAGCTGCAACCGCGCCTCGATCAGCTCGAACCACACGGGGTAGTTCGACAACGCGTGCATCTCGACGCCGGCGTCGCGCAGCTCGGTGAGCAGGGCTTCGATGCCGGGCAAGAACCGGTAGGCGCTGGCCATGCACGCGCGCAGGCCGGCGAGGTCGAGGGGGCGGCCGTCGAGGAAGTAGCGCTCGACGAGGGCGGGCTCGTCGAGCTCGCCGCGCTCGAACTCGAACCAGGCCTGCTTGGACTTGATCGCAAACAGCGAGTCGAGATCCATGGCGAAGAACTCGAGGACCTCGGTGTAAAACGGATCGTGGACGAGGGTGTCCATGACATCGAGGAGCAGGACCGGACGATCGGGCACGACCCAAGCTAGCTCAGCGGGGACGCCGCCCTCAGGTTTGTTGGGAAAAGTCCCCGTTCGTGAAAACAAACGGTGGGTTCGAGCGTCGAGCGCCGGCAATGGGCCTGCACCAGACTCTGCTCCCCGCCTCGCTCCTCGGCATCGCCGCGCTGACCATCGGGCTAGGGGGGCTAGGGGTCGCCACCCCAGCCGAAGGGAGCCAGCCCTCGATCAGCCAGCAGCTCGAGTTCGACCACTTCGATGAGTTCATGGAGCCCGGGTTTGCTGGGTTGCTGGTCGACTTCGCCCTGGAGGACGCGCCGCTCGGGGGGATGCAGGCGCCGAGCGTCGCGCCGCACCTCGGCAGCCATGGGGGCACGGTCGTCGCCGACGGCCACGGGGTCTTGGTGCTCGACCGCGACACCGGGACGCTCGCGCGGACGGACAGCAGCGGCGCGGCGCTCTCGACCCTGCAATTTGGGTCCTGGGCCGGCGAGCTGGTCCGCGATGGGGCCAGCGAGTTTGCGTATGTGGCCGATCGGACGGCCGATCGGGTGGTCCGCGTCCGCGCGGGCGAGACCTTGAAGATCGTCGACACGGCCGCCGTCCGCGAACCCCACGGGCTCGCGCTGAGCCCCGACGGCAAGACCTTGTATGTGACCTCGGTCGCCGACCATGAGCTGGTCGCCCTCGACACCGCGACCATGCACCCGCGCTGGCGGGTCGCCCTCGCCGCCGAGCCGCGCGGGGTCGCGGTCGCGGCCAGCGGCAAGCAGGCGATGGTCGGCTTCCTGTCGAGCGGGGCGATCGCCAGCGTCGAGCTCGGGACCAACCCGAACGTCAGCTACATCAGCCTCGACCCCGCCCAGCGCAGCGGCAGCGATCCGTTCACGGGCGAGCTGCTCGGGCCCGAGGTGATCCCCAACCTCGACGTTCCGATGGGCCCGAGCAGCGGCGCGCGCTCGGCCGCCGACAACCAGGACATCGGGCTTCGCTTCGCCCGCAACACCTACGCGCTGGCCTACGTCGGCGACGACATCGCGATCGCCCCGCACCAGCTGAGCACGCCGCACCTGCCGAGCGACGGCGGCGAGGACATCGGGACCTACGGCGGCGGCGGCGGGTTCACGGCGCCGATCACCCATCGCGTGGCGATGATCGACGCCGAGGACAGCTTCGCGACCAAGACCGCGTTCGCCGAGATCGGCGTCCACCAGCCGCGCGCGCTCGCCTACGACGCGGCCCGCGACACGCTCTACCTCGCCGGCTACGGCAACGATCAGCTCCTTGCGATCGCCGACGTGTCGCAGGGCACGATCCACCTGAGCTGGATGATGACCCTGCCCGACGACGCTGGCGCCTGCGCCCCCGATGGCCTCGCGGTCGCGGGCGATCAGCTGTTCGTGCACTGCGAGCTCAGCCGCAACCTCGTGCGGCTCTCGCTTGCGAGCGTCGCTGCGCTCGGGAGCCCCGCCGCCAACGTGGGCCCGCAGCTCGGGCCGAGCACGCGCAGCCCCGCGGCCCAGCGCGGCGCCGAGCTGTTTCGTCGCGGGCAGGATCCGAGCCTCTCGGTCGGCGGGTTCATGGCCTGCGGCAGCTGCCACGCCGAGGGCCGGACCGACGGGCTGTCTTGGCGGATCGAGGGCCACAACCTGCAAACTCCGCTGCTCGCCGGGCGCCTCGTTGGCACGCACCCCTTCAAGTGGGACGGCAAAGACGGCGACCTGCCGACCAGCTTGTCGAACACCGTCGGCCGGCTCGGCGGCTCGGGGGTGACGCCGGAGCAGGTCGCGGATCTCCAGGCCTTCCTCGAGAGCCTGCCGCAGCCGGTCCCGCCCTCGGTCACCGACGCCGCCTCGATCGCCCGGGGCCAGGCGCTGTTCGAGAGCGCCGAGACGGCGTGCTCAGCCTGCCACGACGGCCCGCAATTCGCCGACGGCGTCCAGCACGACTTCGCCACCAACATCGGCAAGGTCGACACCCCCTCGCTGATCGGCCTGGCCCACTCGGCGCCCTACTACCACGATGGCAGCGCCCGAAGCTTGCGCGCGCTGTTGACGAACAAGGCCAGCGTCCACCAGATGGGCCAGACGGCGCACTTGAGCTCCGCTGAGATCGACGATCTCGTCCACTTCCTCGAGAGTCTCTAGTCTCCTGCCATGAGCGCCCGCGTTCGAGCCCTGAGCGGTCTGTGGATGGTCGCCGCGCTAGGGCTGGGCGGCTGCAAGCCGGACCGAGCGACGACCCGCCCCGACGCGTCGGCGACCGAGACGGTCGCGCCCACCGGAGAGGCGGTCGCGTTTGCGAGCAAGGGGGTCCCGCACGGGGCCGCGATCTCGCTGGTCGCGGTCGACCTCACGGGCACGGCCGCGCTCAGCCGCGACACGTTTGGGAGCGTGCGCCTGTGGCCGGCGCTCGACGGCTCGCGCGAGCCGCTGGTCGTGCCGGTCCGCGACCCTCGGGCGATGACGCTTGGGGCTGACGGGGCCGGTGGTTGGGTGCTCGCGCTGCTCGACGGCTCCGGCGGCGCGCGGATCGTGGGGGTCGACGCGGTCGGGGTCATGACGCCGCTCGCGAGCTTGCCGCCGACCGATCCGCTCACGGCGATCGAGATCCTGCCGGGCGGCGATCGGCTGGTTGCGATCGGCAGCGATCACGTGATCCGCCTGCTCGATCGCAAGGGCCGCGAGCTCGCGCGGCTCGACACCCCTGGGCTTCGGCCCGCGCACCTGCGGATCGTCGACGTCCCGACGACCGAGACAGCCACCGGCGGGCCGCGGGTGCTCGCCGTGACCGCCGGTGAGTTCGACAGCGACCACAGCCGCTTCGCGGTCGAGCTGCTGCCCCTCGAGATCGGCCCCGAGAGCCTCGCGTTCGCCGACCAGCGCCAGCTCATCCAGCTCGACTCGCCGCCGAGCCGCGACAACCCCACGCTCGCGCCCGACGGCAACTCGGTCGTATTTCTCCAACGCCAGCGCATGGGTGGCGCGATCTGGGCGGTCGTCGCAACCGCCCTCGATGACGGCCGCTCGGTGATCGTCGACAGCCCGATCACCGGCGGGCAGCAGCCGCGCTTGGGCCTGCTGCCCGGCGGCCGCGTGCTGCTCGACGACGGCACCGGGCTCGGCCGCGTGGTCGACATGCGCAAGCGTCAGGTCGAGCTCATCGCCATGCGCTCGAGCCCGACCATCAACCATCTGATCATGAGCTTCGGCGGGGGCAAGCGCGTGGGCCCAGCCGGCAGCTGGCTGGCCGTCCACACCCTCGCCAGCGACGAGCTGCTGTACCTCGGCTACGAGCAGATCAACGTGATGGACGTCGGGCTCTCGCCCGCCGGCGAGACCGTCGCGTGGGCCCTCAACGACCGCGTCCTGACCGAAGCGATCGAGCCGACGACCCACCACCTCGCCGTTGAGATCCCCGGCACGCGCATGCAGCCCCAGCGATTCGTCGAGTTCCTCGATGACGAGCTGCTCGTGACCCTCGATTGGTCCGGCGGCTTGCAGGTGATCCGCTGGCGCGAGGGCGTGATCGTGAGCGCCGCGGACCTCGGCGGCGACACCCAGCTCGCCGAGCTCGCCCGCGATGGCCACGGCGGCGGCGTGATGTTCGTGCGCACGAATTTGTGGCAAAACCCGACGGTCGTGGAGCTGCGATCGGGGGCGATCGGGGGCCGCTACCTGACCCATCTGAGCGCGCAGTTCTCCGGCGTGCTCGCCCCCGCAGGCGCTCCGCTCGACGATTGGGGGGCGTGGACCCTCGACGCGAGCGGCAAGCTGCGGACCTTCACCTTGGCGGCCCTGCGCGAGGGCGTCGACATCGGGTCGGTGATCGAGCGCGGCGAACTCACGAGCTTTGGGATCCCGGAGAACCTCGCGATCGACGCGGCCGGCCAGCAGCTGTGGCTGCGCACGCTCACCCGACCAACCCTGCACATCGAGCGCGGGACCGTCCGCGACGAGCTCGAGCTCGCGCCGGGCTTCGTCGCGATGCTGGTCCCGAGCCGCGACGCCAAGCGCATCGCCGTGGTCCAGCAGCGCGACGCCACCCATGTGCTCACGGTGCTCGACAGCGCGAGCTTGCGGCCGGTTTGGGCCCAGCCGGTCCCGGCCCTCAGCGGGCTGTCGTGGTCGGACACGGGCGCGCGCCTAGCCGCGGCCGCGAACGTGGGCGGCGGGGTCGTGTTCGACGGCAGCGACGGCTCGCCGACCCTCGCCCGCTGTGGTCTGGCGTTCGAAGTCCGACGCACGCCGCCAAACTTCCAAGGGTTCTTTCATCCGTTTAGCGTGTGCGATCTGTGAGCGCGTAGCTGGCCGCGAAGCGTGCCGGCTATCGGGTTCGGCGCGCCCGCTGCTCGATCCGCTGCGGCCCGACCCGAGTCGAGCGTCGGCGAGCGATTGCGCCCGATCGTCGGCGCGCCCGAGCACCCACCAACGCTCGTCGAGGTTCGGGCGAATCGCCGTTTGCTGAGGCACGAACCCCATGCGCGGACCCTAGCGAGGGGCGAGCCACCCATGGGTCGAGGGTGACGCTCGTTCGCGCCGATGGCAGACAGACCTCGGGGCTGAGCCCCGAGCACGCGTCATGACCACGTCCCACCGTCCCCCCGTCGCGTTGATCGTCGACCGTGAATCCGAGCAGCGCGAGACCACCCGGGAGATCCTCGAGTCGCTCGGGCACGCGGTCCACGTGGCGTCTTCGCAGCGCGAGGCCGAAGAGCGCCTGCAAGACACGCTCTACGACTATGCGCTCGTCGACCTCGAGATCCCGTGGGCGTGCGGGCGGGAGCCGAAGATCGAGCGCGGGCTCAACCTGATCAGCCACGCGGCGAGCTTGCCGTCCGCGCGGCGGCCGGGGCTGATCGCAACGACGGCCCTCGGTCGCGATCACGAGCTGTGCCGGCGGGCGTTTCATGCCGGCGCCGACGACTTCTTGAAGAAGCCCTACGAGCGCGAGTCCGAGTGGCCCGCGCCGCGCGTGCGCGCCCTGCTAGCCAACTCCAGGCGCCCGCGCCCGCGCTCGCCGAGGGCCGTGAACGCGGTCGCGGCGGTTGCCGGCGGCCGCCGCCCGGAGGTCCGCTTGATCGGCGCGGAGCATCGCCGCCGCAGCGAGCTCGAGGTCGACGGTCGCCGGGTCGCGCTCGCCCGCCAGCAGTTCCACGTGTTCGTTCACCTGTGCGCCCACGCGCACGGGCGGCCCGGCGAGTTCTTGCCCCTGCGCTCGATCCCAGGCCTCACCAGCGGTCACCGGCAGGCGCTCAGCCGAGTCCGGCAGGCGTTCGAGACCCAGCTGCCCGGCGCGTGGACCGAGCTAGCCGAGCGCGACGGCAACGGCGGCGTGCGGCTGCGGCTCGAGCCCGCGGACATCAGCTGCGATCCCGCGCTGGCCGCCGAGTTCGCCGGGCTGTTCACCTCGTTCGTTCCACGCTTGCAACGATTGTCGCGCACGGCGGTCAACACGTGATTTTTGCCCACTCCCATGCGTGTTCGTGACCTGTTTGCGTCGCGCTCGAACCTTGACCCTGGCAAGGTTCGCCCGATGCCCGACCACGTGTACCGGATCTGTGAGGCCGCGGCCTGGGCGAGCGCGCAGGCCGAGGGGCAGCTGCCCTTGTCCGAGGTCGACGCGCATGACGGCTACGTCCACCTCTCGCGCGCAGGGCAGCTCGCGGACACGCTCGCCCGCTACTTCGCTGGCCGCGAGGATCTCGTGGTCTTGACGGTCGCCTGCGAGCGCCTGACCGACGGGATCCTCCGCTACGAGCGACCCTCGCGGGTGAGCTACGAGGGCCGCGAACTGTTCCCGCATTTTTATGGGCGGGTCCCCGTCGCCGCGATCACCACGAGCGATCCGCTGCCGGTCGACGCGGGTCAGCACTCGCTGCCACCGGCGATCGTCCGCGCCCTCGAACTCGAGCAAGAGGACGAAGACCTCGGCTTGATCGAGGTCCACGTCGCCTGGGATGAGCAGCGTGGGCTCGCGGTGGTCGAGTACCCGAGGCCCGTGCGGATCGAGGACGAGGCCTCGATGTGCGCTTGGGAGGCGCTGCTCGAGCGTCGGCTGAGCGCGATGGTCGAGCGCCACGGCGGCAAGATCCCCGTGGTCGTCGGGCTCGACAACCTATGGGTCGCGACGAAGCTCGAGCGGCGCTACGCAGAGCTCGCCGACAAGCTCCACGGGCGGTGGTTCACCAAGGTCGCGCGCTGGACCAGGTCCGAGCGCCGGCGGATGTTCTTCTCGCGGGTCAACGAAGCGCGCTCGCTCCCGAGTGACGTGTTTGACACGCGCGAGCAGGCCATCGCGTTCGTCTCGGGTCTATACTCCGCCGGTGAGCGAGGCTGAGCGAGATCGCCTGCGAGAGCGGGTCGCGGCGGGGACAGCGACCGGTGAGGAGCGAGACCGCTTGGCGGTGGAGCTGGTCCGGGCGGTTCGAGAGCTGCGCTCGGACACCGACGCCGCAGCGATCAACGCGACGCTCGCCGAGCTGCGCACGCTCGCCGACGCGGGCTCGCAGCGCAGCGCCTGCACCGACGCTTTGGCTGGCGCTTTGCTCGACGCGCAGATCCGTGCGTTCGAGCGGCGCGACACGGCCGACGCCTGGAGCCGGCTCGACGAGCTCCGCGCCCGGCTGCTCCGCGGCGGGATCCCAGACCTGCTCCACGATCGCTACGCCGCGGCGCTGTTCAACACCTACCGCGGCGGCGAGCTGATCGACGACGAGCCCATGCAGCTCGCCGCGCTCGAGGAGCTGCGGACCCGGGCCTATCGCGATCCCTCGGCGTCGGCCTCGCGCGTGGCCTTGGCCGAGCTGCTCGCCGACGCCGCCAGCCTCGCCTGCCGCCGGGCCGACTTCCAGGAGGCCGAGCGACGCTGCGCCGAGCTCGAGCTCCTGCGCGCGCGCGACCAGGGCCTGGCGATCGCGCGCCTGCTCGGTCGGGCGCTGCGCGAGCTGATCGGGTTTCAGGTTGGGTTTCAGGTTGGGGCCGAGGCGGGCACGCTCGAGCGCTTGCGTGAGCTGGTCGCGAGCGCCGCGCCGAGCCCCGGTGACGCGCTCGAGCAGCGCTTGGCCGAGGCCCTCGTGACCGTCCACGCCGCGAGCCTGCGCGCCGACGATGAGCTCCGCGCCGAGGCCCTGCGCGAGCAGCTGCGGCTGCTCGCCGGACGCGTCGACGATCACCAGCCCGACACCGCCGGGCCGCTGCTGCGTAAGTTTGGCAAGGCCCTGCATGACGCGGCGGTGCTCGGGCTGGGCCTCGGCACGGGGGCCACCGACGCCGATCCGACCGCCGAGCGAGCGGCGCGGGCCCTGACCGAGCTGCGCTTGCTCGTCGATCAGCACGAGCACGACGCCGAGCTCCGGGCGCAGCTGATGAGCGCGCTGTTTCAGGTCCACCGCAACGTGCTCGAGCGGGCCCACGCCAGCTCGAGCGAGGCTGACTCGGTCAGCGAGGCGGCCGTGCGCCTGCAGGCCGAGGCCGACGCCTTGCTCGCGCGCGACGAGGCCCTCGCCGCTCGAGCCGCGTCGGCCAAGGCCGCGTCGCCGGCCGGGGTCTTGCGTCGACCCCAGCGCGACGTCGAGCGAGCCGTGTACGCGCGCGCCGAGCTGCGCCTCGATCACTTGAGGATGTTGCTCGCGACCCACGCGGCGACCGGCGACGCGGGCGACCACGTCCGCGCCGCGCTGCTGTTGAGCCGGGCCCGCAACCTCGTCGCGCGGGCTGACGCGCCGCTCGCGATGATCGAAGTGTTCGCGCAGATGCTGGTCAACGCCCACGTCGACGCTGGCGTCCACGCGCAGCACGACGCGCGCGAGCACGCCGAGCAGCAGCCCGCCCTCGCGCGCGCGCTGCTGCTCGAGCTGCGCGAGCTCGTCCGGGTCAGGTCCTACGCGAGCGCGCTCACGTTCCACCTCGCGACCGCGCTGTTCAACGCCCACGTCGACGCCGGTCGCCGCGGCTCGACCGCCCTAGCCGATCGCTTGCTCGCCGAGCTCGACCAGCTCCACCGCGACCACCCGACCCTCGTCGAGCTGCGCCGACGCTTGGTCATGGCGCTCGTCAACCATCACGGCGACGTGCTCGAGCGCCAGGACTTCGCCCGGGCCTCGCAGCTGCTCGAGCAGATCCGCGACCGGGTCCGCTCGCCGGACGCGGACAATCACCTGCGCTTGCAGCTTGCGATGGCGCTCGGCAACACCTTGACCCACGCCGATGATCCGGCCTGCGAGGAGGACAGCAAGCGCATCGTCAGCGAGCTGCGGGTCCTCGCCGCGCGCGAGGACGCTTCGGATACGCTGCGAGCCTTGGTCCTCAACGAGCTGTCCGACCGCTTCGCGCCCCGGCAGTAGATCGGGCTAGCGCAAGACCCGGCAGCTCACGACCGCGAGGTACTCGCCCTCGGGGAAGCCCAAGGGCACCGGATGATCGACCCCCGCGCTCGCGCGCTCGAGCACCTGCAGCTCGACGCCCGCGGTCCGAGCGGCGCGGACCAAGGTGTCCTCGAACGCCGGCCGATCGACGCGGCTCGAGCACGAGGCCGCCAGGTAGACGCCGCCGTGCTCGACGTGGGGGAGCGCGGCGCTGTGCAGGGCCTTGTAGGCGGCCAGGGCCCGATCGCGGCTGGCCTGGTTGGACGCGAAGCTCGGCGGATCGGCGATGATCAGATCAAATTTTTTGCGCCCGTGTTGCGCGGCCAACCACCGCTCGACCTCGATCGGGGCGCCGTGATGCTTGGCCGGGTCGAGGCCGTTGCGCAGCCAGGCTTGCTCGGCGAGCGCCAAGGCCGGCGCGGCGACGTCGACGGTGACGACCGAGGCCGCGCCGCCGAGCCCGGCGGCGATCGAGAACCCGCCGGTGTAGCCAAATAGGTTCGCCACCCGCGGCGCGTCGCCGGCCGCGACCATGCCAGCGACGAGCTCCCGGGTGCGCAGGCGGTTGGGCCGGTGATCGAGGAACATCCCGGTCTTTTGCCCGTGGACCAGATCGACGAGCAGGACCATCGCGTGCTCGCGGATCTCGACGGGCCCCTCGGGCAACTCGCCGAACACGAGCTCGACCCGCTTGAGCTCGCCGCGGCCGCTGCGGTGCACGAGCGTGTGGATGCCCAGGCCCGGCAGGCGCTCGCGCAAGCTCGCCTCGATCGCCTCGTGCCAGCTCAGGATCGCGTCGCCATCGAGGCGCAGGACCGCGTATTCGGCGTAGCGATCGACGACGACCCCCGGCAGCCGATCGCCCTCGCCGTGGATCAGGCGCAGGCCATCGGTCGCCGGGGGCGCGAGCCGCCGGCGCAGCTCGAGGGCGTCGTCGATCCGCGCGTCGATCAGCCGGCGGTCGACGGGCTGATCGACGGTCGTGAACACGCGCACGCCGATCGGCCCGTGCTCAGCGAGCCCGCGGGCGAGGAACCGGCCCTTGCGATCGAGGACCGTGACGACCTCGCCAGGCGCCGGCAGCCGCCCGTCGAGGGCGTCGCGGAAGATCCACGGGTGGCCCGAGGCGACGACCCGCTCCAACGCCTTGCTGAGCCTCACGCGGTTCATGTGCCCGCGAGTCTGCTCGACAGGCCCAGGCGGATCCAGCATGCTGCGCCCCTCATGAGCAAGCCCGATCCGTACTTTTCGCACTGGGCCGACCACGCGGCCACGCGGACGATCGCCGCTCATCCAGACGCCGAGATCTACACTGTCGCGGCCGGGATCACGCCCTCCGGCGTGGTCCACGTCGGCAACTTCCGCGAGATCATCACCGTCGATCTGGTCGCCCGAGCCCTGCGTGATCGCGGCAAGCAGGTCCGCTTCATCTACTCCTGGGACGACTTTGACGTGTTTCGCAAGGTCCCCGAGGACATGCCGCAGCGAGCGATGCTCGACGCCAACCTCCGGCGCAGCATCGCGGACGTGCCCGATCCCTACGGCGAGCACGACAGCTACGCCTCGCACAACATCGCCGCGCTCGAGCGCAGCATCGCGCCGCTGGGCATCGACTGCGAATTCATCCGCCAGTCCACGCGCTACCGGGCCGGGGCCTACGCCGCGGGGATCCGCGCCGCGCTCGAGCAGCGCGCCACGATCAAGGCGATCCTCGATCAATACCGGCGCGAGCCCCTCGCCGACGACTGGCTGCCGCTCGCCGGGTTTGACGCCGAGACCGGCCGCGATGATCTGAGCTTCGCCTGGGACGGCGAGTGGACGGTGACCTACACCGTCGAGTCCACCGGCCGCAGCCAGGCCGTCGACCTGCGCGAGGGCGGCGACATCAAGCTGCCGTGGCGCATCGACTGGCCCATGCGCTGGGCGCAAGAGCGCGTCATGTTCGAGCCCGGCGGCAAGGACCACAGCTCCGACGGCGGCAGCTACGACACCGGCAAGCAGATCGTCGCCCAGGTCTACGGCGGCTGGGCGCCGGAGTACGTCGCCTACGACTTCGTCTCAATCAAGGGCACGGGCGGCAAGATCTCGAGCTCCAAAGGCAACGCCGTGACCGTCGCCGATTGCCTGCGGATCTACGAGCCCAAGCTGCTGCGCTGGCTGTTCGCCAACTACCGGCCCAACACCGAGTTTGCGATCAGCTTCGATCTCGACGCCCTGCGGATCTACGAAGAGTACGACCGCGCCGTGGCCCTGGCCCACGAGGCCGAGGACGGCGGGCGCAACGACAAGAAGCGGCAGACCGCCCGACGGACCCTGGATCTCGCCGACCCGAGCGGGGCCCGGATCGAGCCCGGGACCCCGCCGCCCTTCCACGCGAGCTTTCGGCCGCTGACGGTGATCTTGCAGATCTACGACGGCGACATCGAGCGGACCCGCGCGCACTATGAGCAAAGCGGCGAGCTGCGTACGGACGCCGAGCGCGAGCTGTTCAATCAGCGAGCCGAGCGGGTCTGGAACTGGATCGAGGACTTCGCCCCCGCCGATTTTCGCTACCGGATCCGCAAGCAGCCGGTCACGCGCGAGCTCGACGAGGACCAGCGCGCGGCCCTGAGTCGGCTGGTCGCCACGCTCGAGGCGAACCCCCAAGCCGCCGACGCCGACTTGGTCCCGCACATGAAGCGCCTATTCGAGGGCCTCGAGCTCGGGCCCAAGGAGTTCTTCCCGGTCGTCTACGACCTGCTGCTCGATCGCCAAAAGGGGCCCAAGCTGACGACCTTGGTCACGCTGATGGGCATCGATCGCGCGCTGCTGCTGCTGCGACCGAGCGCGGCGCTCTAGGAGCCCGTCGTCCTGGTCGTCCGGGTCATCCGCCGGGTGAAGCCGCGGCCGGTCGTGGTCTCGGTCGTGGATCCGGCGGCGCTGCACCGGTCGGCGCTGCTCGCCTCGACCTCCGCGGCCGGCGGCGGACCGGACAGGATCGCGGACGAAGGCTTGCTGCGCCGGTTTTGTACGCGGCCGAGGATCACCGTAGTGGGGTGGGTCATGCGCCATCGTACGCCCGGCGCCGCCGCGGCCGGCGGATTATCGCCGGGCCTGATCCTCGGCCCGCGCTTCAACGAGCTCGACGATCGCCTCGAGCCAGCCCCGCCCGGCGGTCAGCTCGGCCTCGGGCAGGGACTGGACCCACTCGACATGATCATCATCGCCGCTGGGCTCGAGCGCCCACGGGCAGCGCGGGAGCTCGGCGTCGTCGATCGCCAAGCTGGGCGCCGCGCCGCCGCGCTCCTCGACGAACCGGGCGAGCTGCTTGCGGCGCTCGACGATCGCCTCGTCGAGGATCCGCGCGGCCGCGAGGGTCGGCGGCCGGTTGGGATCCGTGGGCCCGAGCCGCGCGAGCCGGACCTCTCGGTACCACTGGCGCAGGGCGAAGAGCTGGGCGACGTAGGCGATGTTTTGGCGCAGGCGCGGCTGCAGGCGATCGCGCCAGCCGGCTCGGATCGGCCGCTCGATCGGCTTGACCTCGCGGATCACGAACGAGCCGTCATCGATGTCGCGGCGGACGATCTGGCCGGCCGCGACGACCGAGCCGTAGCCGACGCTGACCGGCCCAACGGCGCCCGCGAGCCCGCCCAAGAAGATCCGGCTCTCGCGTAAAAATACGCCGCGGGTGACGTCGCCGATCAGCGAGGCCGTGGCCTTGTCGCCGCGCTCGCCCCAGGGCGTGAAGTTGAAGTGGATGAAGCCCGAGCCGACCTCGGAGTGATCGCTGCGCGAGCGGCCCCCGGCCATCAGGCAATCGCAAAAATTAATCAGGCTGCCGAGGGTCACGAACGACAGCAAGATCGTCTGCTTGAGCCCGACCGCGTGGGCCGTGGACGCGAGCTCCTCGAGCAAGGTCCCGGCGCGGACGTGAGCGTTGGCGCCGAGCTTGGCCCCACGCAGCAGCGCGGCGCCCTCGACGTAGCCGCTCGCGATCGCGGCGCCCGCAGCCAAGCTGCTGTCGATCACGACCGTCGGCCCTTCGCGCCCGAGCTCGACCTGCGGCCCGAGGTAGAGCCCCGCGCCGTGCAAGCGGGTGCCTGGATGCAGGATCACGCCCGCTTGGATGTTATCGAGCTCGACCTCGGGTCCGAGGTAGGTCTGGCGGGGATCGACGATCGTGACCCCGCGGGCGGCGAGGGCCGCGAGCCTGGCCTCGAGCTCGGCGACCGTGTCTGTAGTACCGGCGCTCACGCGTCGTGGCTATATCACGGGCGGGTTGGTCCAGCCGTGATTGAGCCGTACCCTATAACCAACGATGAATCAGCTCTCGAACCGGGAGATCGAAGACGCCGCCCGCGAAGCTGGGATCTCGCCGGGCGAACTTCGCAGCGCGTTGGCGGAGCAAGCCGCTGGCGGTGCCCTCGCGACGCGGGGGGGCCGGGGAGGCCGAGACGGACGAGGGGTCCTGCCCGCCTCGACCCGCGGCGTCACCGTCGCCCACGCCGAGCTCAACTTGCCCTACCCGCCCGAGCAGGCCGTGCGCGCGGTCAAGAAGCAGATCGAGCGGGAGATCGGCAGCGGCGGCCACATGATGGGCTCGACCGAGGCCGACATCTACGATGAGCCCGCCGGGGTCATCTACCGGATCCAAGCCGAGGACGACGGCGGTGGCGGCGGCGCGATGGTCCGCGTCGACGTCGATCCCACCCCGCTGCGCAGCCGCCGAACCTTGACCAGCATGGGCCTCGGCGCGTCCGTGGGCTTGTTTGCGATCGCCGGCCTGATCATCCCGGGGCTGGTGGGGTGGGCGCTGATCGCCGGCGCGATCGGCCTCACCGCCCTCGGCGGCACGACCATGTTTGCGATGCGGACCCGCGCGATCAAAGACGCCCGAGCGACCATCGCCCAAGCCTTGGTCGAGGCCGAGAACGCGGCGCCATTTGGTGATCAGCTCGGCGCGGGCGAGGACCGAGAGCAGCTCGCCCTGCCACCGGCCTCCTACGAGTGAGTCACCTGGCCCCGTGATCCGATCACGCTCGCCGTCGAATTATCGAAGGCGGCGAAGCGCTTGCCCAGCGCCCGAGTATTGGTCACATTCGAGCCATGACCTTCGCCGCTCGCCTCGCCACCTTCACCGGTGGATTGCTCGCGCTCTCGACCCTCCTCGCTTGTGATCCTTCTCGGCCGATCTACGGCGGCGGCGGCGGCGACGGTGACGGCGACAACCCCAACCCCAACCCCAACGCATGGTTCCTCATGGGCCAGGGTGAATCGGGCTGGGAGGAGGTCGAGGACGGCGACGCGCTGCGCATGGTGCTCGGCGGCCAGGGCCTGCTGATGTTCCCCATGCCGATCCGCGCGAGGGGCTTCACCTTGCCCGACAACCCGCAAAACTACACCGACCCCAAGATCCCCAAGCTCAATATCCACCTCGACATCGAAGGCTTCAACATCGGGTTCGGCGGGCACTTCTCGCGGATCGCCAACTACCCCGTGCCGTTTACGATCTTGGACGACGGCACCTACGAGTTCATCTACATCACGATCTTCGTGCCCGACGCCCTCGCCGATCCCTGCGACATCGACGGCCTGCCCGGGTCGTTTGGCGCGACGCTGCGGACCGCCGATGGCGACGAGCTGAAGTGGGAGCGCGACGTGATCATCGCGGTCCCCGACGTCCTGTGCGGGTAATTAGCGCCGCTTGGTCCGCTTCCCGCCGATCAATTTGGGCGCCGCAAAGTCCAAGCGCAGCGACCAGCCCGCGCTGTAGTGCAGCCCCTTCTCGGCGGTGACCTCGGCGGCGTTGGCCGACCATAAATAGTGGTAGCCCAGCAGCACATACGGCCCGGTGAACAGCGGCCCGGCCAGCTTGATGTGGAGGTCGGCCATGCCCCGGGCCTCGACGCCGAGGGTCCCGATGTTGACAGATTCGGGGTTGCTCTGGTCGTAGTAGAGGCTCGACAGCGCCTTGCCGAGGAACACATGGTTGAGCCCGCCACCGACCCCGACGTCGAGGCGCACGCGCTTGCCAAGCCCAAACTCGTGGTCGTAGCCGAGCAACAAGCTCCACATCCCGCCGGGCTTGAAGAACTTGTGAAAGTCGAGCCAGACGTTGATGCCGACGATCTCGGCGTCGAGGATGAAGCCGTACGCGGGCCCGCCGAAGCTGGCCTCGCCGAGATCGCCGGCGCCCGTCGGCGTGACCATCATGTTGTCGACGGAGCTTTGGATCGACTTGTCACGATCGTACAGGCCGTTCTTGGCGCTGGTTCCGTGGGTGTAGCCAAGCCGCGCCGCGACGCCGAGGCGAAACAAGCGGGTGCCGCCGAGCTTGCGGTAGGTCTCGGGCTCGGGCTCGGGCTCGGGCTCGGGCTCGGGGGCTGCGGGGACTGAAGCGCCGCTCGGGTCGCCGGTGGGCACGGTGCTCGGCGCCGCGGGCTTGCTGCTCGGCGCTTGCACGGGCGCCGGCGCGGGGGCGACCGGCGCGGGGGCGACCGGCTCGGGCGGTGGCGTGGGCTCGAGCGGCGCGGGCTCGGGCGTCACGGGCTCGGGCGTCACGGGGATCGGCTCCTCCTCGATCTCGGGTACCTCGACCTCGGGTACCTCGACCTCGGGCGCCTCGACCTCGGGCGCCTCGACCTCGTCGCTCGGTGGCTCCGGTTCAGGGGCCGGTTCAGGGGCCGCCGGGCCTAGATCATCGACGTCGGGCGGCAGCGCGGGGGGGCCGAGGAGCGAGAGACCGACGAACACGAGCACCGCAAGCATCGGCCTAGGGATGCCACGCGCATCCACAAACATCTACCCCTGACCACGCGATGGCGTGGTTGCGCAGCTCAATCCTCGGGCTCGAGGAATTTGCGTAGCTCACCGAGGGCGAAGGGCACCCGCAGCAGCGGATACTCCGAGGCCCGCCGGAGCCCGCGGCTGCCGAGCTCGACGATGACCACGTCGCCGGGCAGCAGCGCTGCGTAGTCGCTGAGCGTGTCGCCGTCGATGAACAAGACCTCGGCGCGGGGCAGCTCGCGGACATCGACCAGCACCGGCGAACCGCCCGTGCAGGGGTGACCTAGGCGGGTGATCGCGCCGGTCAGGGTCTCGCGGATCAGCGGATCAGGGTGCAGCACATAGACGCTGCGGGGCCCGGCTTTGACCGCGGCGATGCGCATCGAGGCGCTCGTTCCGTTGCGCTCGGGCGGGAGGTAGACCGCGAGGATCAACAACTCCTCGTCCTGCTCGACCTCGAGGAAGCCGCCGAGGCGCGTGGCGGACTGCCGGCAGGCACTGATGCCGCCCGTGACTCCGACCTTGTTGGAGGCGCCGACCACCGAGACGGCGATCTTTCCCCAGCGGCCCGGGCTCGCGCCGGGGATCGTCGCGGCTCGCTCGGCGTCGAGCTCCTCGATCGACCCGACCGCGCGCAGCTGCTCGGGCTCGATGACGCTGTCGCGGGCGCACAGGGCCAGGTGCACGAGCAGCGACTGGACCTCGACCATCTCGCCATGCACCCGCAGCTCGGGCTGGGCGCGCAGGTAGATCCACGCGACGTTGCCGACGGTGTCGAGCAGCACCTGGCGCGAGCCCTCGAGCAGCTCACCGATGTCGACGACCTCGTTGCGAGCGACCGCCCGCAAGTAGGCGTTGCTGTACCGTCGGCTGCTGCGATCGCGACCGCGTGGGCGCGGGACGTCCTGATCGTCGGCGGCCCGCTCACGCTCACGCTCGCGCTCGCGGGCCTGCTCGAGCCCCAGCGTCTCCGCGAGCTCCTGCGCTAGGCGAAGGTGCTCGCGCGCGGCCAGGACGTCGCTGCCGCGGAGCAGCTCACCCAAGGTCCGGTGGGCCTCGAGCGCGAGGTAGATCTGGCCGTGGCTGCCGAGCCCGGCGATCAGCGCCGCCGCGTGGCGGTGGGCCCGTTCCCGGCGGCCTTGGGCCGTGGCTTGGCGTATGCGCGCGAGCTGGGCGAGGGTCGCGAGCCGGGGCGAGGTCCGGCCGGCCTTCTCGAGCCGACGGATGCCGTCGTCGAGGCGGCGCCGATCCTCGGCGCCGCTGTGGGTGCGGACCAAGACCAGCACGGTCGCGACCCACACATCGTTGACGAACTCCGGGGCGAACTCGCCGGCGTGCTTGCGCTCGGACCCCCACGCGTGGGCGAGATCGATCTGCTCGCGAGCGCGGGCCTGCTCGCCAACCTCGAGCAGCGCGAGGGCGAGGTAGGCGTGGGGCAGGCAGCTCTCGAAGCTGACCAGCGCGCGGGCGGAGATCCGCGCGGACAGGTTCGCGGCGGCGTCGACCACGTTGCGGGCCCCGGCGCGGGCGCGGAGGTACAGCCGCAGGGCCTCGAGCGCGAGGTCGATGACCGTATCGCCCTGCAGCTCGTTGAGCGCCGCGGCCTCGTCGAGCCAGCTGTGCAGGGTCTGGATCGGCTCGCGGTTGCGCCCGTAGACGGCCTTGAAGAACAGGCTCGAGACCGCGATCGAGAGGTCGCCGGTCCGGCGGAAATGCGCGACGGCCTGGTCGAGCGAGGCGAGGCCGGCTGCGTACTCCCCGGCCGGGAGCTCGACGACGTGCCCGCGGAGGTGATGGGCGAGGCCCAGCGCCCAATCGCTGCGGACCTTGGCGGCGAGATCGGTGGCGTGGCGCAGGGCCTGCTTGCCGGCTTCGAGCTCACCGCGGTTGGCGAGGCTGGCCCCGTGGATCGCATACACGCTCGAGGCCGCCGCGCTGTCGAGCCCGGCGGCGTGCCGCAAGGCGCGAACCAAGCACAGCTCGGCGAGCTGCGGCTCGGGCAAGGCCAGGACCACGACCAAGCGCGAGTACAGCCAGCACAGCTGCTCGCGCAGCTGGACCGAGGCCGCGTTGTCCTTGGCCAGCAAGCCCAGGCGCAGCTTGGCGCGGAACAGGGCCATGCGCAGGCGCAGGCCGCCCTCGGGCAGGGGCTGATCGGCGCGAGCGAGGGCCAGCCGGCCGATGGTCGCGGCCTCGCCCGCGGCCGACTTGCGAAACAAGCCGTGCACGGCCTTGGCCGCGACGCGACTCGCAACCAGGGGATCGTCGGTCTCGATCACGGCCTCGGCGTAGAGCTGCGCCGCCTCTTCGTACTTTTCGCCGAGCAACGCGACATCGGCCGCGCCCTCGACCGCGGCCAAGCGACCGCCCGGGTTGCCGCGCTCGACCAGCGCCCGCGTGAAGTGCCAGCCCGAGCGCTCGAGATCGAAGACCCCGAGCATCTCGCGGCCCGCGGCCAGGTGCATCGCGGCCAGCTGCACGTCGCTGTGCGAGTCCTGACCCAGGGCGCAGTCCGTGTGATAGGCCAAGCGCGCGGCGCTGACCCGGGGCCCGAGCGTCGCCAGCCAGCTCGCGATCGCGGCGTGGGCTCGGCGGAGATCGCCGGCTTGGGTTCGATCGATCACGAGCTCGCGGACCATCTCGTGCGGGAACCGGAGGCTGGCCTCGCCGGCCTTGCCCATCAGCCCGCGGCGCTCGAGCCCGCTGACCGCCGCCGCCACCCGCCGCGGCTCCCAGCCCGAGACCCGTTGAAACCACGCTTCGTCGACGTGGCCGCCGCCCGCCGCGGCCAGCAGCGCGAGCCAGCGCTCGTCGAGGCTGGCTTGCTCGAACCGCTCGCCGAACACCCGCCGCGGGCTGGTCCCGGCGATCTTGCGCTTGTGCAAGCTCCACGGCTCGGCCTCGCTGCGCGTGAGCACCTCACGATCGATCCACGACTGCAAGGTCGCCCAGCCGACCAGCGGGTTGCCGTGGCTCGACTCGTGTAGGGCCCTCGCGACCTCGTGCGGGTGCTCGACCGGGCCCGGCAGCCCCGCGATGATCAGCCGCTCGAGCTCGGTGACGTCGAGGGCGTCGAGCACGATCCGGCGCAGCAGCAGCTGCGGATCCCGTTGCGGGTTCCAGTTGTTCTCGTCGGGCACGTCGGCGAGGCCCGCGGGCGCTTGCCCGAACAAGCCCGCGACGACCATCGTGTGGTGGCCGCGATCTTCGATCAGCAGCCGGCGCAAGACCCCGACCGAGCCGCGATCAGCGAGCTGCAAATTATCGAGGAGGATCACCAGCGGTCGCGCCTGCGAACCAATGCTGCGCACGCCCTCGGCCACGGCCACGGCGTGGCGTGCGAAGCCCTCTTCAAACTCGAAGTTGGGCGGCTCGAGGTGCGAGCCGCTCATCGCCGCGAGATCGACCTTGACCGTGACCTCGTCTTCGTCCTCGTCCTCGTCCTCGTCGGCGTGGTTGCCGGCGTGATTATCGAGGAGCTCGGCGAGGCCCGGGGCGTAGCTCGCGAGCACCCGCGCGTGGGCGCCCGTGCGTCGGGCGAGGCGCTCTCGCACGCGCTCGGCGACCCCGGGCGGGCAGCTCGCGAGGGCCTCGGGCAGCCGGCCGAGCGCGCTCATCAAGCCCGCGCGGCTCTCCCCGCACCCGCGCAGGTACTCGCCGCGGATCACGATCGCCTGATCCTCGACGCGCAGCCAGCTCGCGAACTCCTCGAGCAGCCGGCTCTTGCCCACGCCTTGCGCCCCGCAGACCAAGGTCACCGACGAGCGGGCGATCCGGGCGTCGGCGAACGCCTTCTCCAGCGTCCGACGGGCGCGCTCGCGGCCGACAAAGGGCGGGTGCTGGCTCAGCGGCGTGTTCTGGCTCCCGTGATCCTGGGCGAGGGCCCGGGCCCGCGCCCACAGCTCCGCCGACGTGATCGGCGGGGGATCGAGCAGGCTGCTGACGTGCTGGACGGCCACGCGCCGCAGCAGCGCGACCACCCCCTCGACGTCCTGCTCCGCGGTCCCGGCCCCGGTCAGGTGATGGAAGCCCTCGAGCCGCAGCTGCCCCTCGCTTTGGCGCAGGTCGCCGACGCGCAGATCGACGCCGCGGATCTTCGCTTCATGCAGGCGCGTGAGCAGCCCGGCCAGCGCCAGCGCCAGCGCTCGCGACTCGCGGGCGGGCAGCTGCGCGCCGATGTGCTCGCCGTCGACGGGCTCGTGGATCAGGGCCATGCCGCGCGCGAGATCGATGGTCGCGCGGACCCGCGGCTGGACCTGCTCGTCGGCGACCACCGCTCGGCGGATCCGCTCGCGGTGGCGCTCGTCGACGGGCAGATATTGGAGCGCCACGCGGTGGTGCGGCGGGCGGCCAAACTCGCGGGCGAGGTCGGTGACCGGCACGCTCCACAGCGGGCTCGCGTGGCGGACCTTACCGACCACGCAAAACCGATCCCAGATGATCATCCCCGGCTCGAGCGCGAGCGGATCGATGGTCGACATCCGACCGAGGTCGGCGGGCTCACGCGTGCTCGGAGTCGCCATTGCGGATCGCTAGCAGCCGGTGGGATCTGACACCAAGGGCACGCTGAAGGTGAACGAAGCGCCCTCGTTGTCGCTCGAATCGACGTGAATCATCCCACCCCATCGGTCGACCAGAGTCTTGCACACGAACAGCCCGATGCCGGTGCCTTCAGCGTGGGTCGTGAAGAATAATTCGAAGATCGATTCGAGGGTCGCCGCCGGGATCCCGGGGCCATCGTCGGCGACCTGTACGAATGCGAACTCGTTCGAGGTCCAGGTCGAGACTCGTACACCCGCGCCGATCGGATCTTCAAGCTCGTCAATGGCGTGGGCCGCATTACGTAGGAGATTGATCAAGACCCGCATGAGTGAGCTGCGCGGCGCCCGAACCTCGAGCGCGTCGGCGGTCTCGAGCTGCAGCTCGACCCTGACGAGTCGACCCGCGAGGCGAGTACCCGCGCCCACGACCTCGTTGAGCCGGACCGTATCGCTCGGGGCGCCTGGCATCGAGCTCGGCGACGCCATGCAGTCGCGCTGGATCTGCAGGGTCTCCGCTGCGAGCTCGGCGGCGAGCTTGGCCCCGCCCCGGGCGTCATCGAGGGCCTCGAACAGCAGCTCCACCCGGCGACTATCGACGACGCCCTTGCCATGGTTGTTCGCGAGCCGGGCCGCCTCGAGCAGGCCGCTGCGCTCGAGCAAGCCCGGGGCGTAGTCGAGCCCGGCCGTGACCCCCTGCAAGATCGATCGGAGGTCGTGCATCGCCGACGCGGTCATCGGCGCGCTCGAGGCTCGGCCGAGCTCTTCACCGAGTGTCGCGAGCATCGGGTGGTTGGGGTGTTGACGGGACAGCTCGACGAGGAAGCCCATCAGCCCGTGGACAAACTCATCGACCCCCGACGACTCCTCGAGCACGCGGGCGAGCTCGTCGCGGACGGATGCGCCGCCACCTGGCCGCGGCGCTGTCGAACCCTGGCCTGCCATGATGCTCGCTGACACGCTAACAGCCCACGCCGCGGCCGTCACGACGACCGACGCCCTGGCCTTAAGATCAGCGCCTGGATCGGCGCGAGCGCCTCGAACCGTCCGGTTTTTTGGCGACTCGCCCCGAGTTGGGCACCTTGGGCGCATGGCCGACAATCGCCGCCGTCACCGGGTGTTCTTCACGAGCCACACCGAATATCACCTCCGCGCGGACGAGTGCGTCGGCGTTCGCGATCGCGCTTCGGGGGTTTGGATGCACGATCACGCGGCTTTGCGCCTGCGCGCCCTGACCATCCCGGACCTGCCCGAGAGCGCCGACTGGATCGGCCAGCGCATCCAGTTTTGGGGGCGCAAGACCGACGTGCTGACCTCGCCGGTGGTCGCGGTTGGGCGCCCGCGGCTCGACGCGGTCCCGGCCTACGTGAGCCAGGCTCGGGCCGGTTCGATCGCCGGCGCCGCCACCGGCCGGCTCCAGTCCGCGTTGCCCGGCTGATCGGCGTGTACGCTGGCGGTGATGGCCAGTGGTGAGCGCCCGCGCCATCTCGCGCGCCACGACAGCACGACCCTGCGCTCGATCGCCGATGCGCTCGAGGCCGAGGGTGTCGAGGTCGAGGAGCTGCGCGATCTCGGCGAGGAGCTTGCGATCATCGAGCGCCCGCCGGGCCTCTTGGTTCGGGCCACGCAGCGGGCCCGGACCCTCGCGGTCCAGCACTGGAAAAATTTCGTTGGCGAGCTCGAGGAGAGCCGCGAGGCCATGGCCCTGGTCCGCGCCGGAGTCCGAGGCGAGCGCGAGCTCAGCGAGGAGGAGCGCGAGCAGATCCGCGAGCAGCTCTTGGATCTCGTGCGCCTGTTCCCCGCCGGCCTGATCGCCGCCCTCAACACCAGCCTCCCGATCCCCGGCACCAGCGTGTTCACGCCCTGGCTGCTCGTGAAGCTCAACCTGATGCCCTCGCGCTGGCGCGAGGCTCACCTGCTCACCGCGCTCCACCACCAACGCGAGCTGCTGCGCCACAGCGGTCACGCCGAGCAGGCCGAGCGCATCGGCGAGCTCCTGCATCAGCTCGAGCACGACGCCGACGAGCGCGAGTCGATCCGCCGCGAGACCCGGCTGCTGACCCACTGGGATCAAAACCGCAACGGCTTATGGGACGAGGACGAGCTCGCGGCCTACGCCCGCGAGGTCGACAAGGTCCGCGAGCTCATGCGCACCCACGCGACCCGCAAGCGGTGGTTCTTCGATCACGAGGGCGAGGTGTTCGGCGCCGCCCGCCTGACCGAGCTCGACAACCTCGACGAGGCGGTGAAGACGCTGCTGGTTTGCTTCGACGGGAAGACCGGCTGGGTCGCCCTCGAGCACGTGCTTCGCGGGGGTGAGTAGGCTCCCTGGACAAGCCCTCGGGCTTCGCGTAGATCAGCCGGCCCCGCCCGCTGGCGGGACACTCCTTGCTTCGCGGATGGTCCGCGAGGCCTCACGTCCAGGAGGAGACTCAATGACAGAAGCAGCAACAGCCATTCTCTCGTACTCCGCGAAGCGCAACACGCAGCGCGAGTTCGAGACCACCATCATCATCCGCCCCGACACCAACAAAGAGGGCATCGCCAGCCTCGTCACTCGCCTGCAAGCGCTCTACACCCGCAACGGTGGCCGCATGCAGAAGATCGACAACTGGGGCCTGCGGACCCTCGCGTACCCGATCGACGGCCTCAAGAAGGGCGTCTACTTGTACGTCCGGTTCCTTGGCGGCTCCGACATGGTCAAGGAGCTCGAGCGTAACTTGCGGATCTGGGACGAGATCGTTCGTTACCTGACCGTGGTCGTCGATGGCGACATCGACCCCGAGGCCCGCCCGAGCGACATCGACGACGAGACCCTCGACGCGGCCTCGGACGTCGCGCCCGATCCCTTGGACATCGCCGCCGAGAGGGCCGCGCTTGGCCACGACACCGACGATGACGATGATGATGACCGCCACCACCACCGCCGCCGTCACCGCGACGACGACGACGACGACGACGACGACGACGAGGATCAAGACTAATGTCTGCTGACGACATGGATGACCGTGACTCCCGGCGTGGTGGCAGTCGGCGCAAACGCGTCTCGCCCCTCGCCGATCCCAACGTAGTCATCGACTACAAGAACCCGCAGCTGCTCAAGCACTTCCTGACCGACCGAGG
>Ga0114946_10000255_pt1 | contig 34033 bp, 30 predicted proteins | sample WalLakDeSediment_FD_88676 | JGI IMG/M metagenome (GOLD analysis project Ga0114946, IMG submission 88676) | Lake sediment microbial communities from Walker lake, Nevada to study Microbial Dark Matter (Phase II) - Walker Lake 11/02/13 Deep Sediment | ecosystem: Environmental > Aquatic >... | reverse complement strand
TGCCTTTTTCTGTCATTCCCGTGAAGACGGGAATCCAGTCTTTTCAAGCACTTCTAGACTCCCGCCTCTCCATCCTCCGTAGCAGAGCTACTGCGGAGGACGGGCGCGGGAGTGACGACTGCGGGGACTTTTTGCGAATCCATCAAATTTGACAAACGTCATGATAAACTGACATCATAAAATTTTCTTTCGCAGATTCCCTATGAGGTTTTCCATGGCCGAGAGTCAACAGGTCAAAATCCAGAAGATCGATGAATGGCGGTGGCGCATCCCCAGGGAAGGAAAGATGCGGACCGAAGGGCTGGTCTTCGCCGACGACAAGATGATGCAGGACATCCGAAAAGACCAAAGCCTTGCGCAGGTGATGAATGTGGCCACCCTTCCCGGCATTGTGGGCAAATCCATGGCCATGCCCGACATCCATTGGGGGTACGGCTTTCCCATCGGAGGCGTGGCCGCCTTTGACGTGGAGAAGGGAATCATCTCCCCGGGGGGGGTGGGCTATGACATCAACTGAGGGGTCCGCCTGCTGCGCTCAGGCCTGAGCGCCCAAGACGCCCGGAATAGAATTCACGATATTGTGAACGCCCTTTTTCAGAACATCCCTGCCGGCGTGGGGTCAAAAAGAAAGGACCTCAAGCTGGCGCCCAAAGAACTCTCAAGGGTCATGGAGAAGGGGGCCCGGTGGACGATCGAAAACGGCTACGGCTCTTCGGACGACACGGAGCACATCGAAGGGCAAGGGTGTATTGCAGGGGCCGACCCCGCCTGTGTCAGCGAGCGGGCCTTGGAGCGCGGCCGGGCCCAGCTCGGCACGCTCGGTTCAGGGAACCATTTCGTGGAGGTGGGCTTCGTTGATGAAATCTTCGATGAAAAGGCGGCCGGCCTTCTTGGGCTTTACAAAGATCAGATGACGGTTCTTGTGCACACGGGCTCACGGGGGCTGGGTCATCAAGTATGCGACGATTACATCAAGGTCATGCTTCAGGCTTCCAGGAAATACGGCATTGAGTTGCCCGACCCTCAACTCTGCTGTGCCCCTGTGGACTCGCAGGAAGGCAAAAAGTATCTGGGCGCCATGGCCTGCGCAGCCAATTTTGCCTTTGTGAACCGCCAGGTGATCACCCACTGGGTAAGAGAGAGCTTTGAACAGGTCTTTCACCTCGGCCCCCGCGATTTGCGCCTTGAACTCGTCTATGACGTTTGCCACAACATGGCCAAGATGGAAACCCACAATGTGGAAGGCAAGAAGCGGCACCTCTGCGTTCATCGGAAAGGGGCCACCCGCGCCTTTCCGCCCGGACACCCCGAAGTCCCTTCGCCGTACCGATCTGTGGGACAACCCGTCCTTATCCCCGGCGACATGGGGCGATACTCCTATGTCCTTGTCGGAACAGAGCAGGGCTTTCATGAATCCTTCGGCTCCGCATGTCATGGCGCCGGACGGCTCATGAGCCGCCACCAGGCCAAAAAAGCGGCCAAAGGCCGCTCCATCGTCCGAGAACTCGAGGATCGCGGCATTCTGGTCAGGGGCGCCAGCAGAGCAACCCTCGTCGAGGAGATCCCTGATGCCTACAAGGATGTAAACGACGTGGTCCATGTCGTTGACGGGGCCGGGCTCGCGAGAAAAGTGGTGAAACTCAGGCCCATCGGCGTCATCAAGGGATAATTTTGGAGAGCCAGCACCACTCCTCAAAACCCCATGGAGCGGGGAAAAGCAGTCAAACAGCCCATGAGCGACGTGGGATTTTACAATTATCTGATCATCTTCAAAAGAAAAGGAAACCAACATGCAGACCGACCATGATACCCATCTCAAATCCATAGGGTATGTGCTTTGGATTTTTGGTTTCACCGGCTCCCATCGGTTTTATTATGGGAAACCGATTTCAGGCACGATTTACTTCTTCACCTTCGGCCTGTTCCTCATCGGGTGGATCGTGGACTTGTTCCTCATTCCGTCCATGGACCGCCGGGCCGACCTTCGATTCCACTCAGGGCCATACAGTTACAACGTGGCCTGGATCCTGCTCACCTTTCTCGGTCTCTTCGGGATCCACCGTTTTTACATGGGCAAATGGATCTCCGGGATCATCTACCTTCTTACAGGGGGTCTCTTTCTGATCGGCTATGTGTACGATTACTGGACCCTCAATGACCAGTTGACGATCCTCAACACTCGGGGTTAAAGACCGGATTCTTTATGAAAGGGACGACCACGGTGCTTTTCGAAGTCGTCGGCCCGGTATTGACTCGGATCGCCCTTGCGCGAATGGGAGAAACCGGGAAGAGAAGAGAAGGAAAGGGGGAGGAATAAGGCTTGACTTTTCTCAAAAAAAACATGATTTCCTTGCTGGAAAGGTCTTGTTATAAATGACATGAAATACATTCTCAGCCCAGGGTCCATTGCCGTGGTCGGGGCTTCCAATCGGCCTGGAAGCCTGGGGCTTGCCATATTCAGGAACCTCCTGGAAGCCGCGTATCAGGGGATCCTTTATCCCGTCAATCCCAAGGCCAAGTCCATTCAAGGGGTGAAAGCCTACCCCACCCTGCCCGACATCCCGGACCCTGTGGACATGGCCGTTCTTATTGTCCCTTCGGAACGGGTGGAGGGGATCATCGAAGAAGCGGCCGCCAAAGGCATCAAGGGCTGCATCCTCATTACGGCGGGGTTCAAAGAAGTCGGCGGCCACGGCGTGGAGCTGGAAAAAAGAGTGCGGGCTGTGGCCAGGGCTCACGGCATCCGGATGCTGGGCCCCAACTGCCTTGGGGCCATCAATACGAACCGGGACGTTCGCATGAACGCCACCTTCTCGAGGCTCATGCCCAAAGCCGGCAACATTGCCCTCATTTCCCAGTCCGGCGCCATGTGCGTGGCCATCCTGGATTTTGCCGAGGGCCGGAACATGGGTTTTTCCAAATTTGTCAGCATCGGGAACAAAGCGGACATCAATGAAATAGACCTGCTCCGGTATTTGAAAGACGATCCTGATACGGATGTCATCCTCATGTATCTGGAGGATATCTCGGAAGGCCACGCCTTTATCGAAGTGGCAAGAGACATAACCCTCGGCGCAGGAAAACCCATTCTCGCACTCAAGGCCGGCCGATCTCCCGAGGGCGCGCGCGCGGCTGCTTCCCATACCGGTTCCATGGCCGGATCGGACACGGCCTATGACGCCATTTTCATGCAGGGAGGGGTCCAGCGGGTTGAAGGGGTAAGCGACCTCTTCAATTATGCCCTGGCCTTCTCCACCCAACCCCTGCCCAAGGGCAGCCGGATCGCCGTGGTCACCAATTCCGGCGGCCCCGGCATCATGGCCACGGATGCGCTCATCCGGCCCGGGATCACCATGGCGCCCCTTTCCGAGGAGACAAAAGACAAACTGAGAAAAACCCTGCCCCCTACGGCGAGCGTTCAGAACCCGGTGGACGTCATCGGAGACGCAGACGCCAAACGTTACGAAGCCGCCATCCGTTATACCCTCGAAGACCACAACGTGGACGGCGCCATCGTGATCCTGGCCCCCGCGGCAACCACGGAAATCATGGAAACCGCCCGGATCGTCCCCCACACTGCCGAAGGCATTGACAAGCCCATTCTTTGCTCTTTCATGGGCTTGGTGGATGTGTCGGAGGGCGTGCATTTTCTCGAGCAAAACGGGTTCCCCAATTACGCTTTTCCTGAAGAAGCCTCAAAAACCATGGCGGCCATGGTGCACTATGCGGAGAGCCTCAGACCCCACAAGGAAAAAAGAAGAGAGGTCTTCCGTCTCATCGAAGATCAGGAAAAAGCCGCTGCCGCCATTGCGTGGAGGCTGTCCGGCCGGAAGGATTACTTCATGACGGAAAAAGAGGCCCACGAGCTGTTGAGATGCTATGGCTTCCCTCTTCTCAAGAGCCGCCTCGTGCAAGATCCTTCGGAGATCAAAAGTGCGGTTGAAGAAGTGGGTTTTCCGGTCGCCATGAAACTGGACTCACCCGACATCCTGCATAAGTCGGATGCAGGAGGCGTCCGCCTGGGCATTAAGTCCGTGGAGGAGGCAGAGACCACCTTTCGTGAAATCATCGAAAAGGCGAAGCATTATCGCCCTTCCGCCTCGATCAGGGGAATCCTCTTTCAGGAGATGGCCCGAGAAGGGGTCGAAGTGATCCTGGGTTCCACCAGGGATCCGAAATTCGGACCGATCTGCATGTTCGGCCTGGGCGGCATCTTTGTGGAAGCCATGAAGGATGTGAGCTTCAGGCTGGCGCCGATGTGGGAGACAAGCGCGGAAAACATGATCCGGTCCATCAAGGCCTATCGGGTCCTTCAAGGCATACGGGGAAAGCCTCCGGCCGATATCAAGGCGGCCAAGCTTTGCATCCTGCGACTCTCGGCCATGGTCTCCAATCACCCTGAGATTGCAGAGTTGGACATCAATCCTCTCATCCTCTACCCGGAAGGCCAGGGGTGTGTTGTTGCGGATGCCCGGATCGTGCTGTCGCGGCCCGAGCCTCCCCGGGAGGACTGATATGGAAAGGACCATCGACCTGCGAAGCGATACGGTGACCAAACCTACGCCCGCAATGAGAGAGGCCATGGCCCGGGCTGAAGTGGGAGACGACGTTTACGGCGAGGACCCGACCGTCAACCGGCTTCAGGCCCTTAGCGCAGATATGCTCGGCAAGGAAGCCGCGCTTTTCACCTCCAGCGGAACCCAAAGCAACCTCCTTGCGGTCATGAGCCATTGCGAAAGGGGCGACGAGTACATCGTGGGACAGATGGCCCACACTTACAGGTACGAGGGCGGAGGGGCCGCTGTTTTCGGGAGCATCCAGCCCCAGCCCCTGGATTTGCGGGAAGACGGCACGCTGGACCTCCGCGAAGTGGCCCGGGCCATTAAACCGAATGACTTTCACTTTGCAAGAACAAGGCTGCTCTGCCTGGAAAACACCCAGGGAGGCAATGTCCTGCCCCTCGACTACATCGAGGAAGCCGCCGCCTTGGCCCGTGACCATGATCTTTCCACCCATCTCGACGGGGCCAGGGTTTTCAATGCGGCCGTAAAACTCGGGGTACCGGTCCGAACGATTGCGCAACCCTTTCACACGGTTTCCTTCTGCCTCTCAAAGGGCCTTGGCGCTCCTGTAGGCTCCATCCTTGTCGGCGCGAAGGAATTGATCGACAAGGCAAGGCGGTGGCGCAAGGTCCTCGGAGGCGGCATGCGCCAGGCAGGCATCCTCGCTGCAGCGGGCATCGTGGCCCTGACGGACCATGTGGATAGGCTTGCAGAGGACCATGCAAATGCCGCGCGCCTTGCCCAAGGGCTTGCAGAAATCGAGGAACTCGGGATCAATCCGGAGAAGGTGCAAACCAACATGGTTTTCTTTTCTCTGGAAAAAAACCGCTTCGCAGCCCTTCAGCACGATTTGAGAAATCAAGGCATTCTCATCAGCGGCCGTGACAAAGTTCGTCTTGTGACCCACCTCGACGTGACGAAGGATGACGTGGAAAGGGTTGTCCGGGCTTTCAAGGAGCACTTCCGGCACAAGCCAAGCGTCTCGGGCCGTTGATTCAATCCCCGGTTTTTTCTTGACACTTGTTGCCGCTTTTCCTAGGATCACTTCATCTTTACGGATAAAATGCACAATCATTGAAGCGGCTTCCTTGTCTGCTTCCCTTACCTTTAAAAAAAGACTTCTATGCCCTGCCTTTGTTTTTCCCCTTCTCCTCTTATCCTCCCTTCACTTCCGGGAAGAGAAAAGAGTGGAGGGGATTGGAAGAGAAGAAGTTGGGCGCCCCGCGCCCGCTGATTTAAACGCCATTCAGAGAAAAGGAGGGTACCATGAGCAAGAGGATTTGTTTCACCATTTCCATCCTTATCCTTTGCGCCGCATTGATCAGTTCTTTTGGAGTCGCCCCTGTTCATGCGCAAAAACAGGGCAAGCCCATCCTCATCGGCGCCCCTGTTCCCCGGGCCAGCGCTTACGGCCAGAACGGTGAGCGGGGCATGATCCTCGCTGCCGAGGAAATCAATGCCGCCGGTGGAGTCAAGGTGGGCAATGAAATGCGTCCTATCAAGCTTGAGATCATCGACACCCGGGATGAAGAACCCGGCGTGCCCACCAGCGAAGTCCTCCTGGCCATCGAAAAATTGATTCTTCAGAAGAAAGTGGACATGATCGCAGGCGGGCCGTGCATGTCCGAGTGCGGTTTGGCCGCCCTCGATCTTTATGCGAAGTATAAGATGCTGGACATTGTCTCCATCGGGTGCTACACGCCCGGCTGGGATCAAAAGGTCGGCTCCGACCTGGAAAAATACCGGTTTTCATTCAGGGAAAGCGGCAGCGTAAAGTGGTATGTCAAGGAGGCCATTGATCTTCTCCATAAGATCAAAGAGGAACATGGGTTCTCGAAGATTTTCGTCTCCATCGATGACAGCGCCATGTGCCGGGCAGCCGCTAAAATCGTGAGCGACCTTGCCGTAAAAGACGGATGGGAGGTCGTGGGCGAGGCCAAGCATCCCATCGGTGCAACCGATTATTCTGCGACCCTGAACGAATGTAAGAGATCAGGAGCTGAAATCCTCTTTATTTGGGCTTATTCTCCGGAGACCTCCATCCTTCTCAAGCAGTGGGCGGATATGGAAGTTCCTGCCCTGCCCATCGGTTTTATCGGTGCTGCGGAAGATCCCGGTTTCTGGAAAGCCACCGACGGCAAAGGGGCTTATACCATCGTCACCCTCTCCGAAGCAGGAAACGTCCCCGGCAACGTCACTCCCCTTCACATGAAGTTTTACAACAGCTTCTCGCAGAGATGGGGGGTTCCCCCGCGCAGCACAGGCTGTGTCAGTGCCTATGAGGCCCTTTTTGTCCTGAAAGATGCCATTGAAAGAACCGGCACTCTGGACAAGGAAAAACTCATCGAGGCGCTTCGGACAACCAATCTTCCCGCGGTTCGAGGGACGATTAGGTTCGACAAGAACCATCAGATCATCTATGGTTATGACCCGAATACAAGCGTTCTGGGGTGCTGGATTCAATGGCAGGACGGCGAGAGAGTAGCCATCTTTCCGGAACTTGCGGCCACGGGCAAGGTCAAGATCCCGCCCTGGTTGAAGAAGTAATCCCCTTGGAGCGCAGGCAAACCTATCCCCTGCGAGAGGCTTGCCTGGGGAATTGGAAAGCACGCAAGAAATCCCCCTCTGCCGCCCTCTTGTGAAACGGTGGAATGATTGTCCTTCCCCCTTTGGAAAAGGGGCGAGGGGGATTTACAAAGTGACCTATGGAAATTCTCGTATACGGCACCGTCAACAGCATCATCTTCGCCCTCATCGCCCTGGGGTTCACCCTGGTCTACGGTGTAAGCCGGGTTCCCAATTTCGCCCACGGATCTATCTATGTCCTGGTCGGTTTTCTGACCTGGACCTTTGTAAACAATCTGAACATGCCTTACGCCCTTGCGGTCCTCATCGCCCTTGGCGTTGCTTCCTTTTTGGGATTTCTCATCTACCGCATCATCCTCATCCGCCTGCGGGGGATGGCAACCTCTGAGATTATCTCCTCCTTTGCCGTCAGCCTGATCATCCTGGAAGGGTTGCGAATGCAAGGCATTGCCGGCTTCAAGGGTTTTATCGGCCCCTTTTACGTGCTCAAGCCCTTCGTTGACGGCAAAATCAATCTGTTCGGCGTTTTTATTGACTATCAGCGCCTCATCATCATCGGCGTGGGCGTGGGTCTGGTCGTGCTCCTCTCCTGGTTCACCCATCACACAAAAACCGGCCTATCCCTCCGAGCCATTGCCCAGGATGAACAAGCCGCCATGATGCTCGGGGTCAACTCCGACAGAATGGCCATGATCGCCATGTCCATCGGCTCGGCCCTGGCCGGACTGGCGGCCGTCCTCATTCTCCCCCTCGGAAGCATTACCGCCGAGGTGGGCTACAGGGTTCTGATTTACGCTCTGGCCGTCTGTATCATCGGCGGCCTGGGAAGTTGGGGCGGTGCAATCCTGGCCTCCTTTGTCATCGGTTTTGCCATGAAAATCAGCACCGCCCTTTTCGGCGCTCTTTGGGAGTCCGTTGTTCTCGTGGGCACGATCATCCTTATCCTCCTTTTCAAGCCCTCGGGGCTGCTTGGAAAGCAAAAGGAACTTGAAGAAAGGGTCTAGGGCCGGGTGAAAGCGACAAGGCGCAAAAAAAGGCTGGACCGGAGCATCAAGGTCAGGTGCGAAGGCCTCTACGCCCTTTCTTCCTGGAGCGAGATGGCTTATCTTTTGGCGCCGAGACTTTTGTTGATTCTCGGCCTTCTGCTGATCCCTTTTTTCGTCGACCTGTACTGGCAGCGGGTTCTTTGCTCGGCCGGCATTTACGCTCTTCTGGCCCTGAGCTTCGATTTTCTGGCCGGGTACGTAGGTCTGGTCTGCTTGGGCGGCGCCCTTTTCATTGGGACCGGCGGATACTTTGCAGGGCTTCTCAATCATTATTCCCACCTTCCCCTTTTTGTCACCATCCCCATCGCAACGGTTGCGGGAGCTGCCTTCAGCACCCTGGTGCTGATCCCGTGCCTCAGACTGCGAGGCATCTATTTTGCGATCATCAGTTTTATGCTGCCGCTGTTCGCCGTTTATATCATCATTGCCCTTAATGTCTTCGGTGGGACCGAAGGCATCAGCGCCCTGGACACCTTTCCCAGCATACACCTGGAGCTTTACCTCATCCTTGCCGCGGTTCTTTTAGCCCTCTTTGCCATTCGCAGGCTGGTCAACGAGGATATGGGCATCATCCTGCGAGGAGTGAAAGATAACGACCAGGCCGTCAGGGCCTCCGGAATCAGCATCACCGCTTATAAGATTCGGGCCGTTTTCATCGCCGCTCTCGTGGGCTGTTTCGGCGGCGCCTATCTCAGTCATCTTTATGGCTGGCTGGGTATTTCCCTGTTTGCCATGGATTTTTCCATCCTCCCCATTGCCGCAACCGTGATGGGCGGCATGGGCTCCCTTGTCGGCCCTGTTCTGGGCGCCTTTATTCTAACCCCCATGTCCGAGGCACTCAGGGGCTTCGGCCAGCTCAGGGTGGTTCTTTATTGTTTCATCCTGATCGCCTTCATGGTTTACAAGCCCGAGGGGATCATGAACTACCTTGAGAGAAAGTATCACCAGTTCGAGAAGTGGGAAGAAGTGTGAGCATGGCTGAATCTCCCATCCTCCAGGTCACCCAACTGTCCAAAACGTTCGGCGGCGTTCAGGCCGTCATGAACGTCAGCTTTGAACTGGCCCGGGGCCAGATCCTGGGCATCATCGGTCCGAACGGCTCAGGGAAAACCACGCTCGTCAACCTGATCTCAGGCTTCGTAAAGCCGGACAAGGGGTCGGTTCTTTTCAAAGGCCGGAACATCACCGGTCTTCAACCTCACAAGATCGCCAATCTCGGACTTACCCGGACCTTTCAGGTCATGAGGCCCTATCACAGCCTTTCTGCCTTTAAGAACCTCATCGTGCCGCTCAACTCACCCCGGGTCAAACGAAGCGCTGCGGGGAGGCTGGGAGACATGGATGCGGTGGCCATCGACATCCTGGAGGAAGTCGGCTTTGAGCGGGATGCCCGGGTACCCTACAAGGCCGCCGGCTCTCTTCCCCTCGGTTACCTGAAACGTCTCGAGCTCGGCCGATGTATGGCGTTGCAACCTGAGCTCATTATCTGTGACGAGGTGTTTTCGGGACTCAGCATGTCGGAAATAACCTCACTTATCCCTTTGATTGAAAGACTTCGCATGGAAGGGATCACCTTAATGATGATCGAGCATCGATTGAGAGAGCTTTTCAGGCTTACGGACAGGGTGGTGGTGCTGACCTTCGGACAAAAGATCGCTGAAGGGACCCCTGATGAGGTCATGAGCAACCAGATGGTCAAAGAGGCCTACCTGGGCACGGAGACCAAAGTATGATCCTCCTCGAAATCAAAGACCTCATGGTCTTTTATGAGAATGCCATCGCCATCAACAACGTGCACTTGACCTGCCGGGAAGGCGAAGTCACCGGGGTGTTCGGCGCCAACAGCGCCGGAAAATCCACCCTGATGTACACCATCTCCGGCATTATTCTGGATGTGAAGAAAAAGGAGCAAATGCGGGGAGGGGAAAGAATTACGGTCATCGGCACCATTCTCTATAAAGGCAGGGACGTCACCGGTGTCGAGGCCAGTGAAAGAGCCAAGATGGGGATTGTTCTTTGCCCTGAAAGACGCAGGATCTTTCAGGAAAGCACGGTGCTTGAAAATCTCAAAATCGGCGGCATTCTGGCAACGAGGGAGCAGGCCAAAAAGACTATGGACTATGTTTTCAATCTTTTTCCTCACCTGAGAAGCATCAAAAAAAGGGAAGGAGGCTTCCTGAGCGGGGGTGAACAGCAAATGCTCGCCATTGGAAGGGCCCTGATGGCCCAACCCAAGCTGCTCCTCCTGGACGAACCGCTTCTGGGCCTCAGTCCTCTGATGGAAGAGATCCTTGCCCGGGCCGTCAAGGACATCAACCGGCAGATAGGGATCACCACGCTCGTGGCCGAACAGTATGCCCGGCCCATCCTGCCTATCATTCATTACGGGTATGTTTTGGAAAACGGCGGGGCTGTTCTGGAGGGGACCTCCGAAGAACTCATCGATAACCCTGACGTGAAGTCCGCCTATTTCGGCCTTTAGCCGGCTGATGAAAAACGCCTATCTCCTTAATTCCCCCTACGATCACCGCGCAACGATCCGACCTTGGACACCCTTGGAAGCCAACCAGGCAAGCTCTGTCTTTGCATCCTCGTCCCGGTAAAAAGCGCCGGTGTAAATCCTGAGACGAGAAGGACTTTCTTCAATGATGTAGGGGTGACATCCCCTGCCCCCAAGGTCTCGCACTTTCGCCTCCGCTTCCGGCCTTGAAGCGTGAATCCCGATCAGGACTGCAAACTTCGTGTTCCTTGCCTCTCCATCCTGTACCTCGTGCCTGTCAATGAAGGCCTCCGCTTTTCCCCGGGTTTCGAAATGCCCGGCAAAGACCCTGAACCACACCCCCTTGGTCCCTAGATCCACTCGGACCGGATAGGGGGACAGCCCTTTGGCCCTGTAATTTTCCAGGGCCTTCTGAAGCACATCTTCTTTCCTGAACGAGCCAAGGTAGATGGAATAAGGATAGGATGGCCCTTGGACAGGGTCCATCGTTTCTGTGGCTTTCGCCGAATCCATGGCCTTCGTGGTTTCGATCGCCTTTGCCGTTTTGCGTTCTTTTGTCGTTTCGATTTCCTTTGTCTTTTCGACCGAAGGGAGAAATCCTTCTTGAGGCGATGTCTCGGTCACCCTTTCCGCCACAGGCGCCGGAGAGGGAAGAGGCGCCTGCACGGTTGCCCGGGTAGGGGGCGTGGGCGGCATCTCCAGTTTCACGGGTGAGGGTTCTTGTGCGGGGTGAAATAGGTCCGGCAACTTCACAGCCGGCAAGAGAAACATCACCATGCTCCCCGCTCCTGCAAGGAGCAAGATCCCGATCAAGATCTTGGTCAGACGCCCTGATCGAGACTTCTTCGGGGGAGTCTTTTTCGGTTCAACGGTCTGTGTTGATCGCGCCGTGACTTTCCTTTTTAGCGGCGGGGCCTCAATGATCTTTTTCTTTGGACCGCGAAATTTTTCCGGCGCCTCGCGAGGTTTCACAACCGTCTTTGTGGCATGGGTTCTCGTTTTTTTCTTCCTCTGATCCTCTGTCAGGGCGATGTCAAAAATTTCTTCGAAGAGGGCATCGCTTTTGGAAAGCCGGTCGTTATGAGAATGATCCCTTTTGGCCATGATATCCGATTCCAGTCCACCCAATTCAAGGGTGTCTTCTTTTACCTCTCCCGGCAAACATTTCAACAAAAGAATGCCGGCCTTGATCCAGGAAGGCCACGGAAATTCCCCAGGAAAGCCATAGGATGTTCCAGTAAAGGGTCCACCGGGTCATCCTGTGATCCGCAGGGTCTGTGCTGAAACAACCACAACTGATATCAAGGTCGCGAAGCAGGGCTTGGAGGATGGCTATGGAAAAAACACCAAGCATCCCGCTCGCGATCCATGCGTTTGCCCGGATCCAGATCCCCAGCACCAGGAAGATTCCTGTAACCACCTCGATCCACGGCAGGGTGAGGGCGACGAGGTTGATCAGTTGATAAGGCATCAGCCGGTAATTGGCAATGTTGGCGGCGAAGTTTTCAGGGTTCTGGATTTTATCCAGGCTTGCTGCAATAAAGACCACGCCAAGAGACAAGCGCAAAAGGGCCATGAAGGATGGATGGGTCAGGGTTTTTAAGGGTTTTCTCACCATCATCTTTGCTTCTTTAGTCGTAGTCTTGAGGCTTCTGTCCCGTGTAGGAACCCTGGGCCTTCACCCACCCGAGAAAGCCTCCTACAAGGTAGGAGACGTTTTTGAGCCCGGCATCTGAAAGCTCACCGGCCATGAGCCTGCTCCTTTCAGCATGCTTCGTGTTGCAGTAGACCATGATGTCCCCGGACCTTCTCAGGCTGGCCACTGCAGCCGCCGGCACCGGATCCAGAAAGGAATAGGTAAGGCTGATCGCGCCCTCGATATGACCTTGATCAAAGGACTCCCTGGATCGGGCATCCACAAACAGCGCCTGCCCACGCCCATGTTGAGCTAAAGCCTCTTCGATCTCTATCGCGAGACCTTCGGTCATCCGAGAGGGGCACTGATATTCCGGCGGAAAAGGCATGACAAGGGGCAGCCCCTCCATCCTGAATCCGTTGACGATGAAAGCGAGGGCCGTCGAAAAGGCGATCACGGCGGCGATTTGCAGGATCATGTCCCTCGCTTTCTTCATAGCATCAAACGATGGGAACCTTTCAGCTCTTTGAAGTGCACGGTTGAAAAATCGATGAACAACCATTCCGGGAAATAAGGAAGAGCGCCAGGGGAGAAGCTTTTCCTGTAAGACTGACAAAAAGAGACAAGGGGCTTCAACCACGACCCGGGCCCGGCAACCGACCATCGAGGCCGGATCCTGCTACTTCACCTCAATGGACAAATCGCTCTCCTTACGGCCGAAAAGAAGGAGGATCTTGTGAGAGAGATCGACGACCTCTCTGGCGCTCAGGTTTGTATCCACATAAATGCCGGTTCCCGGAATTTTCTCTCCTGTGAGGAACTCGTATGGGTTCTTGCTGAAATACTCTCTTTGAGGCGTGGCAATCGTGAAAAGAACCTCCAGCTCATCCTTCCTGTGCTTCGGCAAAACCACATCACAGAGCTTGAGGAACATCGCCTTCCACGACTTGACCTCATAGCGTTTTCCGCTCAGCGTAAAAGCGATGATCGATTTGCCGGTAAAATCCTCACCCCGACCGGGAGGCGCTTCTTTTCCCCCTTGGGGAGATGGGGGTGGAGACGGCGGAGACTCAGGTTTGACCGCACGCTCCATGTCCGCTTTGGCCTGCACCTCCTTGGCCAGGAATTCCTCAACCCTTTCCCTTTCCGGTTTATACCCGCACAGCTCCTTGGTCACCTCGGTAAGAAGATTGACCAGCCATTTCTCGGGTTCGTTGATAATCTTTTTCCACGCCTTGGGCAAATGTTCCTCGATAAGGAGGTTTCTTTGCCTCGTCTCATAAATGTTTTCTGCAACCTTGAGGGCCTTGCCGGAAGCGACGTTCTCTTTGGAAAGGAACTGATCAAATTCTTCCGAGATCTCCTCGCAAGACTGCTCCTTCATGTCGATCACATGAAATTTCTTTTCATCGGCAAGCCCCCCCAGCAAGGGTAGGAACAGCCACCACGTGAGGCCGTCGGTGAGGATGGCCATTTCAGCCTTTCCCCGCGCGGCATCGCTCAGCAGCTTGTCCTGATGCTTGGGGAATTCCTTTGTCCCTTTTCTGACAAGGAGAAACACTTTGTGCCGGTTGTTGTGCCGCAGTGAAAAATCCACCCTCCCGCCACCGACCTCGCACTCGGGTTGAACCTCATCCACGTCAAAGGGGTCCCAGTCCAGAAGCGACAGGATTTTCAGGATAACGGCCTGTTTGATGGCCGCCTCATCAAAACCGGCGAAACGTTCGTCGGATTGAATTTTCTTGATAAAATCGGCAAGCTTCTTCATGGAAAGAACTCCCTGTTCAAATTGAAAGCGCCTATTTGCCCGGGCATGGACGGATGCGCCTCAATGCTGCAGGTTTCCACTTTGTCAAGGCTCCCTGTGCCGTAAAGACGCGGTTGCATCCCTCAAGGCCGCAGGTTAACACAAAAAGTATACTGAAATTGAGAGGTTATGTCAATAGGTTTACTTCCGGCCCCAAATGAGGATGCCTACGGGAGGAATCCCGTGTTCAAGGAGAAGGGCACGCTTTCCCTTATAACCGCCGGAGTCTTTTAAACCTGGTAATAATAATCCAGGCCAAGGTGGGTAATTTGCTCCTCTCCCATAAGATAGCGCAGGGTGTTCTTCAGCTTCATGGACTGGATAAAAAGATCGTGTTCAGGGTAGAGGTTGGGGCCGCATTGGGGGCTCTTGAAATAAAAGGAAAGCCATTCCTGAATCCCGCCCATGTCGGCCCTTGCAGCGAGATCCATGAAAAGAACCAGGTCGAGCACCAGGGGGGCTGCCAGGATACTGTCCCTGCAGAGGAAATTGACTTTGATCTGCATCGGATATCCGAGCCAACCAAAAATGTCGATACAGTCCCAGCCCTCTTTTTGGTCTCCTCGAGGCGGGTAGTAGTTGATAGCAACCTTGTGATAGAAATCCCCGTACAGATCAGGATAAACCTCAGGCTGGAGGATCCTGTCCAGAACGGAGAGTTTGCTGGTCTCCTTGGTCTTGAAAGAGTCCTTGTCGTCCAGAACCAGGCCGTCCCGATTCCCGAGGATGTTGGTGGAATACCAGCCTTCGAGCCCCAGCATCCGTGCCTTCAGCCCCGGAGCCAGAATGGTTTTCATCAGGGTCTGGCCGGTTTTAAAGTCTTTCCCTGCAATGGGAATCCCTTCTTTTTCCGCCAGCTCCACCATGGCAGGAATGTCCACGGTCAGATTCGGGGCGCCGTTGATGAAAGGAATGCCGTTTGTCAGGGCTGCATAGGCGTAGAGCATGCTCGGTGAAATAGCCGGATCGTTCTCTCTGAGACCTTTCTCAAAGCTCTTGAGGGATGAATGGACAGGGCCGGCTGCAAGAAAGGCTTCCGTGCTCGCGCACCAGACCATGACGCAGCGCGAAACCTGGTGGGCTTTCTTGAAGGCATCGATGTCCTTCTTGAGGGCATCCACCAGCTCCAGGTGGGAATTCTCTGCTTTTACGTGGGAGCCGTGGAGGTTTTTGACGAATTCCTGCTTGAACACAGCAGGCCAAGGCTTCAGGCCTTCCAGAAACGTGCGAACCCCTTCCAGGTGGTCTTTGCTGAGCACCTTTGGTTCAAGGGCCCCCTCATAGCAATCGGCGGGGAATACGTCCCACCCTCCAAAGACCAAGTCAGCCGGGTCGGCAAGCGGAATAAAATCTTTGATAGCCGGTATGCGATACTCGAAGCGTTTTCCCAGCCGGATCGTGCCCATCTGGGTCAAGGAACCTATGGGCAGGGAGGTCCCTTTTCGCACAGCCTCGACCCCTGCCAGAAACGTGGTGCTGACAGCCCCTCCCATACCCGGGATGAGCACCCCCAGCTTCCCTTCAGCCTTGTGGATTTCCTTTTCCCGCCTCATGGCATCTCTCCTGTTCTTATCATAAAACGCATTCCGCTCTTTCTTGGCCCAGCATGAAGGTTTCGATTTCCTCTTGTATGAGAAGGCCTACCCCGGGTTCCCTGTAAATTCACACCCTGATCGGTCTTTGCTGTTTGTCAACTCGCCGCCGCTCCTCTTCTCTCACTTCTCTTCTCAGCAGTTTCCCCACCTTGGACTTAGGAAGCATGTCCCTGAACTCCAGATACTGGGGAATCTTGTACGAAGCCAGCCGCTCATTGCACCACTTGATCAGCGCTGAACCGCTCACGCCCCTCACATCCTCTTTAAGCACCACAATGCCCTTGATGCGCTCTCCCACCTTGGGATCAGGCACCCCCACCACGCAGGCTGCAACGACGGCAGGATGGTCCTGAAGAACGGCTTCGATCTCCGAGCAGGACACCCTGTAGCCCTTGCACTTGATAATGTCCGCGCTCCTGTCCACGTAGAAAAGCTGGCCTTCTTCATCCATCCGCACATAGTCCTTCATGCGATACCACGTCTTTCCATCGATGTCCACATAGGAGGCGGCCGTCTCCTCCGGCTTCTTCCAGTACTCCTTGGAGATAAACTCGGAAGTGACGAGCAGTTCTCCCGGCGCCCCGGAAGGAACGGGTTCAAGGGTCTCCGGATCGACGATCTTGGTTTCCCGGGAGATCAAAGGGCGTCCGATGCTTCCCATAACAGGTTCCCGGTCCAAGGAGCTCATGGCGGTAAAACCCACCTCCGTGGCCCCGAAAACCTGATAGATGGGAACATGGAATTTCTCCTTCCAGCGCTTGTAGACCTCCAGAGGAAGGACATCCCCACCGCTCCAGCAAAACCTCAAGGAGCTCAGGTCAAAAAAATCCAGCCGATCGTTTTCAAGGATCATTCTGTAGAGAGTCGGGGCCCCGAGGAACAGGGTGCCTCGGTACTTCTCTATGGCTTTCAGGATCGCGTCCACCACGGGTATGGGCATGAGCACGGCCGTATTGCCCTTGGTCAGGACCATCCCCAGGATCACGCCTTCAGCCATCTGGTGAAATAGGGGGTTGACCATGACGAAGACCTCTTGTCCTTCCCTGATGTGACCTTCCCCGACGTTCCTGATTTCGTTCACAAAGGAGACCATCCCCGTATGGGTCGCAATGCAGCCCTTGGGAAAACCGGTCGTCCCCCCGGTATAAAGGATATAGCTAAGATGACGGGCCGGATCGATGTCGACTTTCGGGGGATCGGGTGGGTACTTTCGCAGCAGTCGCATGAAGGAATAGATGTGGTCTCCCTTTTCAATGATGCCGTTGGGCACCTTGTCAAAGAGAGTGCCGACGATTCTTTTGTAAAGGGGGATGAGATCCACGTAATTGGTTACAATCGTCCTTTTCAGGCAGGTTTCGGGAAAAACCTCCTTGACGTATCGGAAGTTGGTGTCCATACAAAGAATCGTTTCCGCTTCCGAGTCATTGATCAGGTATTTGATTTCATGCGGGGTGTAAATGGGAGAAACCGGCACCGGTATGGCGCCGATTTGCTGGGCTCCGAAATAGGCAATCAGGAACTGGGGGCAGTTGGGAATGTAGAGCATCACCTTGTCGTTGTCCCGCACCCCCAAATCAAAAAGGGCTGTTGCGAAACGGTTGATAAGCTCTTTCATCTTCCTGTATGAGAAGTTCTCCCCCAAGTAAACGACAGCGGCCCTGTCGGGGTAGCTCTCACAGGCCCTGTCAAACCCGGCAATAACCATTTCGTTGTATTTGCCCACCCAAGCTGCTCCTTTTTTTCGGATGAGATATGCCCGCCGGCGCGACACCGGCCTTTTGCGATTAGCCTTCTCAAGCTAACACAGTGGGGGAGGGATTGCAATCCATCAATAAAGACGGGCGCCCATTTCATGGCGCCCGTCCTGTCGGTGCAGTTCTTCAGGAGGATTCAACCGTCTTACCCGTCACTCCGAAACCTTCAGGGTCAGAAAAACCGTTGCCCCTCGCCTTTTGGCCAGCAGGAGGATGGTATCGCCTTGCTTGTACTTCTCGATCCTGATGTTGAAATCATCGACGCTTGTTACCGGGCTCTGGTCTATTTCCAGAATGACGTCGCCCGGCCTCAGGCCCGCCGCGGCCGCAGGAGAATCGTCTTCCACCTGAACCACCACAAGGCCGCTCCTCTCCGTCAAACCCAGATTCTTGGCCAGCTCCGGCGTCAGTTCCTCCACGCTCATGCCGAGCCGAGGCGGCGCCTCCGCGACAAGCGCAGCCTCCTGATCGTCCTTCAGCTCTCCGATCTTGACGTCAAAACGCTGTTTCTTTCCCTTTCGTATCACCTCCACGTTGACCGTTTTGTCGACCGGAGTGGAGGCGACGACAAAGGGCAGATCGCGCATCTCCTTGATCTCTTTTCCATCAAAGGAGACAATCACGTCTCCTCGCTCGATTCCGGCCTGTTCAGCAGGACCCTCCTTGGTCACGTCCGCCACCAGGGCGCCTTTCTCATCCTTTAAGTCGAGTTTTTCTTTGAGTTCGGGGGTGATTTTCTGGACCATGACGCCCAACCACCCCCGGACCACCCGGCCTTTCTTGAGCTGGGGCAGCAGGTCCTTGGCCATGTTCACCGGAATGGCAAAGCCGATGCCGATGTTTCCGCCGCTCTGCGAAAAGATCGCCGTGTTGATTCCAACCACTTCACCGGATGTGTTCAGCAGAGGCCCGCCGCTGTTGCCCGGGTTGATGGATGCATCGGTCTGGATGAAATTGTCATAGGAGCTGGCGCCGATTTGACGATACTTGGCGCTTACGATGCCTGCCGTCACGGTGTTGCCCAAACCGAAAGGGTTCCCGATCGCCACGACCCACTCCCCGACCTCAAGCTTTTCCGAGTCTCCCAGAGGAAGGGGCTGCAAGGTGTCATCGGATTCAATCTTGATCAGGGCCAGATCCGTTTTGGAGTCTTTTCCCACGATCTTGGCCTCATATTCCTTTCCATCCGAAAACCTCACCTTGATCTCATCGGCCATTTCCACCACATGGTTGTTGGTCACAATATACCCTTGCTTGTCGATGATGAACCCTGTTCCAAGACTCTGCTGCCTGAAATCCCTCGGCATCTGGTCCCGGAAGAACCGCTCGAAAAAGTCCCGGAACGGATCCCCTTGGCCAAAGGGCATCGGCATGAGCCCTCTTCCCTTGACGGTTTTCACGGTACTGATGTTCACCACCGACCGGCTTGCCGTCTTCGCCAGTTCGGCAAAGGAGCCGGGGATGAGGGTGGCCTCGGCCGCTGCTTGGACGGCCTTGGACTCAGCTGTGTCAAACGATGGAACGACGCCCGCGCTGAGGACGAAACAGGCCAGAGTCCACACTGTGAGCATCCATTTCCCTGATTGTTTTTTCATGTTCATTTTCTCCTTCCCTGATTGTCTCATTTCATTTTGATTTGAACATATCCCCTGTGGCCACTCCTGTGGTCAAGGGCAAAAATCGTGATGCGCTGTCCGGGATCGACGGATCTGAGAAAAGGAAGAAAGGTTTCCGGGTTCATAAAGGCACGGCCGTTCACCTCAAGAATGATATCCCCTGCCTCAAACCCCACCCGCCCAAAGGGGCCCTGCGGGTCCACCCAGGTAATCATGACCCCTTGATGCGGCTGGATGTCGAACTTTCTGGCTTCATCGAGGGTGACAGGCCTCATGTCCGCTCCCAGATGATCTTTTATAGGAGTTGAGGGGACCCTGGTCGAATCCTCCGCGCTGCCGATCCTGACGGTTAAAAATTCCTCTTTTTCCTGACGGAGGACCGTCAGCCGCACTTCCTCTCCCAACGGGGCGACTGCAACCGCATCGCGCAGCGACGCCACATTTTCAACAACCCTCTCCCCAAAGGCGACCACCACATCACCCTTTTTCATGCCCGCCCTGTCTCCCGGCCCACCCTGCAGGACATCGTAGACCAGGGCGCCTTGCGCGGCGCCTTCAACTTGGTCGCGCTTCGGTTCAATTTCCTGGATACGAACGCCCAGCCAGCCCCGTTTCACCCTTCCATGGGCCATAAGCTTTTCTGCCAGATGGATCGCCGCATTGCCCGGTATTGCGAATCCGATGCCGTTCATATCCGGCGCCTCGGATACCAAGGCCGAATTGATCCCGATCACTTCGCCCCGCAGATTCAACAAAGGTCCGCCACAGTAGCTGCTGTTGACGGCTGCATCGGTCTGGAGAAGATCCTGGAACGCGCCGGGGTCTGTAATCCCTCTGCGGTGCCTCGCCCGGATGATTCCCTGGGTCACGATGGGATCTCGTTCTATCGGATGGCCTATGGCAATGACCCATTCACCCATATCAAGCTTGTCCGAGTCCCCAAAAGCGACATGCGGCAGCGGATCTTGCGCAAGAACACGGATCACGGCCAGGTCGGTTTTTGGGTCGGAGCCCACCAAGGTCGCAGGATACTGTTTTCCGGAGTCCAGGAAAACCAGAATCTCCTTTGCACCGCCCACAACGTGGTGGGTGGTGAGGATGTTTCCCCTGGTATCGATGATGATGCCCGTACCTCTGGGCTTCATTTCGCCCAAGGCATTTTTCGGCGGAATGTGAGCGTACCGGAGGAGGGGTTCATGGTCAAAAGGACCCCCGGGGAAAAAGACGTTTTCACCTCTGACGGCCTTGATGTGGACAATCGCCGGAACGTTCGTTTTCACCACATGGGAAATGGCGGTCTTCAGGTCTGAAAAGCCCGCTCCCGGCTCGGAATGCCCCGCAGAGACCGAGAAAAGAAATAAACCTGTCGCACAAATACTGATGAGACGCCACCGCAAACCCTCAAACATCCCGCCCATATTCACCCTCCGCTCTCTTTCGCAGATCCCTGGGATCCGCTTCGTTTTTTTCTTTTCCCAAAGCGAATCCTTCTGCCTTTGGGCATTTCCGGCGGGACGGATTTCACCATGATGTTCTTGGAATGAATCAGACCCTGGGGGCAGGTTCGGCACGCCTGCAGACTCCACCTGAGGGTGATGCCGAAGTCGTTTTCCGGAATGTCCTCAAGGCTGTCCTGCGCGCGAAGGTATCTCCGACCGCAAGCGTACTGAGACAAGCGAAGCTTCCCGGGTTGACGGGAGCATTCGACCAATTCAAGCTGGGGCTGTTCTGCAGTGTTATTTAGCTCTTTTGCCATCGCTTCAATCCTTTCTCCTAAACCTTGGGATCCCTTGCTCCTCCACGACTTCCCTGAATGGGGCGGAGGATAACACGCTGCTTAGGGAAAGGAGTTTAAGCGATGAATCTTTCAGAGACCTTTCCTGAACATTACAATTTTGAAATAAAATCTGCGAGAGCGGATTTCATCGGGGGAGGCAGAGGGTGAAAACCGAACCTTTTCCCGGTTCACTGCAGACTCTGACATCACCCTTGTGGGCTTCCACGATGGCCTTGACCAGGCTCAATCCCAGGCCTAGACCTTTTTGGGAGCGGCTCTGGTCGGCCCGGTAAAGACGATCCCAAATCCTCGGGAGCTCTTCAGGCCCTATTCCGATGCCCGTGTCTTTAACAGAAAGAAAAACCTTGTCGCCTTCTTGCTCCGCCGCGATCTCCACCTTTCCCCCCGGGGTGGTGTATTTCACGGCATTATCAACAAGGTTGCCCAAGGCTTGTCCCACCCTCACGGGGTCGACGACAAAGGAAAGATCCTGAGGACATCTCGTCTCGATGCGCAACGCCTTCTCCTCGGCGACATAACTGTAAAGGTCCGTCACTTTTTCCATCACGTCGCACACCTTCACCTCTCGGAGTTCCAGGGCCATGGCGCCTGATTCAGCTTCTGAAATGTCCATGAGGGTGTTGAGCATCCCGACGATTCTGTCCGACTCTTCAAGACAATCAGCCAGCGCCTCGCGGCAAGTTTCCACATCCCCATCGGTTTGCAAGGCCATTTCAGCAATGCCTCTCATGCGCGTCATGGGTGTGCGCAAATCGTGGGCCACATTGTCGAGGGACTCACCCATCACGCGAATAAGCTTCTCTATTTTCTCAACCATGCTGTTGAAGAGGATGATCAGATCTCCCAGCTCATCTCTGCTTCCCAGGAAGGGGGCCCGCGCATCCATCCTGCCGCTACTGACGGATCGCACCGTTTCCGTGAGCTGCCGGAGGGGATGAAGGGCTCTGCGCGACAGAAAAATCCCGACGACAAAGCCTAGCAGGACCAGGGGAATGAGCGCGGACACAAAAATCCGTCGAAAATCCCTCAAGACCTTGTCCCTGTCCTCCGTGCTCTTGCCGACCTGGAGGCTGTAACCGAAAGCCAGAGGCGTCGTGGCCACCTCAAGAACGTCCTTTGCCGTTGTTGAATCAAGCTCGACCCAGCCGTCAAAGGACTTTTCTTCAAGCATCTTCAAGTCGAATTCAGCCCACTGGTAAGGAAGGACCAGAAAGACCGTGCTCCGATCCGGACCGGCCACGCGCACCAGAAAGGAATCGCTCTTTTTGAATTTTTTCTCCCGGGTTACTTCCTTCTCCAGGGCCTCCACGCCTCCTTGCCCATAGACGGTTGAAAGTTCGCGGAGCCTCGAGTGGATCATTTCATGGTCCTGGTTTTTCAGCGAAGCGGAGAGAATGAAATAGACAAGTCCGAAGAGCAACGACATGCTCAGAATGAACATGCCCGAGTACCAGAGGGTAAGCCTGAAGCCGACCGTGTGTGTCAGATCCCTAAGAGGCCTTGAGAACATAGCCCACCCCGCGGATGGTGTGGATCATTTTGTCTTCGTAATCCCTGTCCACCTTGTTCCGCAACCGGCAGACCAGCACATCCACCACGTTGGTCTGAGGGTCGAAGCTGTAATCCCACACATGTTCCAAAATCATGGTCTTGGAAAGCACGTGTCCCTCGTTGCGCAAGAAATACTCCAGCAGCGCAAACTCGCGCGGTTGAAGTTCGATCTTTTCATCGCCCCGGCGAACTTCGCGGGTCAGGAGGCTCAAGGAAAGATCCCCTGCCTTGAGCAGAGCGGGCTTTGCTGCTCTCGTGGCTCGCCTGATCAACCCTTGCACCCGGGCCAGAAGTTCGGCAAAGGAAAAGGGCTTGGTCAGGTAATCGTCCCCTCCGGCCTGGAGCCCCTTCACCCGGTCGTCCACCGTCCTCTTGGCGCTCAAAATGATGACGGGCGTGTTGCGCCCCTGTGCCCTGAGACGCTCGATGAGCATGAGTCCATCCAGCTTCGGAAGCATGATGTCGATGATCGCCGCGTCGTAAGGTTCATGAAGCGCAAGGTAGAGCCCCTCCTCACCGTCTACGGCATGGTCCACGGCAAAGCCGGCTTCCTTCAGCCCCTTGATCACAAAGGATGCGATCTTCCGGTCATCTTCCACCAACAGGACGCGCATAAAAATCTCTTTTTGTCAACGATCCGGCAGTCGGAGTTGTTTGGCCAGCTTGACTTCGAAATCACATTGCAGACACCTCTTGGCCTCGTTGACGGCTTGCTCATCACTGAAGCACAGTTCCACCTCGTTGAAGCTGTTGAGCCTTTGCTCCAGGGGCAAGGCTTGAGGCGTTAACCTCGTCAAATCGGCGAAGCCTCTTTCTCTCTTCCCGGTGTAAGGCCCGGCATCCACCTTTTCTGCGAAGGTCTCGTCCAGAACACCGTCTCCGCCAAGGACCTTATCCATGGAGGAGGCGGCCTTTCGGCCTGCAGCAATGGCGTCGATAATGGCCCCTGCGCCCCGGCCCACGTCCCCCCCTGCAAAAACACCGGGCATGGCGGTTTCACAAGTCTCACGATCGATGATGATGAGACCTCTCTCACTTCTGACTTTGCCGTCGCCTGAAAGAAACGATAGATCCGCAGCCTGCCCGATGGCCAGGATCACCTGGTCGGCCTCCACGGTCTTCTTCTCCTCCCCAAAGGCCGGGCAAAAATTGCCCTTTTCGTCAAACACGCAGGTGCAGGTGACAAGCTCAATGGCCTTCACTTTACCGTCTTCGCCCACAATGCGGTGCGGCCCCCAGGAAGGCAGGAGGGCCACCCCTTCCTCCACGGCCTGCTCGATCTCCCAAGAGCTGGCCGGCATCTCCTCCCTGTTTTCCAGGCACGCCATGGTCACCTCTCCGGCCCCGGTGCGCAAAGCGGTGAGGGCCACATCCACGGCCACATTGCCGCCGCCCACGACAATCACCCTGTCCTTGAGCCGGATCTCCTCGCCCTCGCTCACGCCGGCCAGGAAGTCCACCCCCCAGAGCACGCCCTCGAGGTCGGACCCTTCAAGGTCGATTCTCCGGCTCTCCTGGAGGCCTGTGGCAATGAAGACGGCCTCGTAGCCTTCCTTTTTCAAATCCTCCAAGGTAAAGTCCCTTCCCAGCTTCTTGCCGGTTTCAAGCCGGATGCCCACACTCAGGACCTGCCGGATCTCCTTGTCCAGCACATCCTCAGGCAACCGGTAGGAAGGAATGCCGTAGCGCATCATCCCTCCCGGCTTCGGTCTTGCCTCAAAAACGGTCACGTCATGGCCCTTTTTCCTGAGATAGAAAGCTGCGCTGAGACCTGCAGGACCGGAGCCGACAACCGCCGCTTTTCTGCCTGTTTCCCCCTTGACTCGGGCCGCCACCTTGAAAAAATCTCCTCCTTTGTCCGCCGCATAGCGTTTCAGCGCGCAAATGGCGATGGGTTGGTTCACCTCGCCCCTCCGGCACTTTGTTTCACAGGGATGCATGCAAACCCGACCCAGGATTCCGGGGAAGGGTACTTTTTCCAGGATCACCTTGTAAGCCTCATCCGGCTTGCCCCGGGCAATCCATCTCAAGTACCCGGGCACATCAATGCCTGCCGGGCAGGCTGCGGCGCAGGGGGGGACCTCATCGGGCGCAACCGCTTCAGGCGCCATGGCCCGGAGCGGCCGCATGATGTCCAGGATTGCAATGCCGTTCGGGCACACGGTTTCGCAGCGCCCGCAGGTTGTGCAGGCCCAGGGAAGGCCGGTCTGAGCCACCTCCTCCGGAAGATCGAGTTCAATGTGCCGCACGATTCTCCTCACGTTGAACTGATTGACACCCGTGATGGGGCACGCAGAGCTGCAGCAGCCGCACTGCTCACAGGTCCTGAACATGGCCACATCAGCGAATTTCTCTGCCAATGCCTGCTTTGCATCCATCATCCTAATCCTCACAACAAATCTTTCTGCGATCAACTTTGAGCTGATTTCTCATACAACCGCAATAAGAAATTCGTAAATCCCTCCTCGGAGCCTGCCCGACAACTCTTCTCCCCTCCCTTGGTGGGAGGGGACAAAGGGGAGGGGGAACGGAAGGATTTGAGCGCCTACTCAAGATTGAGGTGCTTCACCATCTCGCGCATGGTGTTCGCAAACTTCGGGCCGTCTGCGGCCGAGCACCACACATTCCACAGTTTCTCCGGATCATAGCCCTTCTTGGCCAGAATTTTCTTCGCCCGCTTCACCCTCGTCTCGCAGGCATAGTTCCCTGAAATATAGTGGCATGTCGGGAACTCGCACCCTGCCACCAGAACCCCTGCCGCACCCTTCTCATAAGCACGCTCAATGAGCTTGATCGGCACCCGGGCCGAACACATCACCCTGATCAGCCGGGCATGGGTCGGGTACTGGAGCCTGCTCACCCCGGCCATGTCCACCCCGCCTAGTGCGCACCAGTGGCAGACAAACCCCAGGATCTTCTTCTCGGCGTTTTCTTCCAGGGCCGCCTCCACCTGAGCCAAAAGCTGCTCGTCCGAATAATGGACGATGCTGATGCATTCCTTGGGGCAATCGGCCGCGCAAAGGCCGCACCCTTTGCAAAGCGCCTTCACCACCGAAGGTTCCTTGTTCTCGTTCACCAGGATGGCGCCGTAGGGACAGCGCTTGTGACATAGCCCGCAGGCATTGCAGTTTGTGAGATCGATGTCGGCCACGATCCCCTCGGCTTCAATGTGCTCGTTTTTCATGGGGATGGAGACTCTCATGGCTGCGCCGATGCCTTCCTCACAGGTCTCTTTGTAGCTCTTGGGGTTCTTCGCGCAGCCGCAAAGGGCGATCCCGTCCGCAGGAAAATCAAGGGGGCCGAGCTTGATGTGCCGCTCCTGGAAAAAACCTTCCGCGTTGCTCGACACTTTCAAGTGCCCCCTGAGCGCCTCCATGGTCTCGTCTCCTTCAAATCCCACGGTCAGGACAAGAAGATCGGCCGGCAATGCGAATTCCCTTCCGCTCAGGATGTCATACACCTTGATCTTGAGGTTTCCGTTTTCTTTCAGCACTTCGGGGTACCTGTCGTCAGGGAAGCGAATGAACTTCACCCCTGCCGCCTTGGCCGCATCCAGGTGAAAATGCTCTTCCCTCACCATGCTCAAGTCCCTGTAAAGAACATGGACTTTTCTTTCCGGATCGAGTTGCTTGAGGGCCAGGGCGTTTTTCACCGAAACAGGGCAGCCGATGCTGCAGCACCCCCGTTTGTCGTTCTTGGAACCCACGCAATTGATCAGGAGGACGTTCTTCGGGCTTCCCACCTCGGAGCTCTTCAGCTTTCCTTCCAGCTCAAGCTGGGTCACCACCCGCGAATCCGCGCCGTAGAGGAACAACCCTTCGGGTTTCACCTCTCGCATCCCCGTGGCCACGATGACCGTGGATGCCTCAAAGCTTTCGGCCGTTCCGTTCGTCTTGATCCTGACCTTGTAGTTGCCGATATACCCTTTCACCTCCTCGATTTCGGCGGTTGTGTACACCGTGATGTTCGGATTGGCCTCCACAAGGGCCAGGGTTCTTCTGACGATCTCTTCGGCGGTCATTTCACCGTGCTCGTGGGATACGGTTCCGATCTTGTTCAGCAGGCCCCCCAGGCGGGGCTCTTTCTCCACGATGACGGCCCTGAAGCCCTGGGCCGCCACGCTCAGGGCGGCATTCATGCCTGCCGCACCACCCCCGATGACCAGGCACTCCTTGCCCACCGGGAGCCTGATCTCTTCGCCCTCTTCCAGAAGAGCGGCCTTGGCCACCCCCATCTTGACCAGATCCTTGGCTTTCCGTGTGGCCGCTTCGGGCTCGTTCATGTGAACCCAGGAGACCTGCTCCCGGATGCTCACGAATTCCAGAAGGTAAGGATTCATGCCGGCTTCCTTGACCGTCTGTTTGAAAAGAGGCTCATGGGTCCTTGGCGTGCAGGATGCAATGACAACGCGGTTTAACTTCCGGTCTTTTATGGCCTGCTGCATCGCGCTCAGCGCATCCACAGAGCACGACCACTTGCCCTCATCGGCATACGCCACATTCGGGAGCGTTTTCGAGTATTCAACCACCTCAGGCACATTGACGACGCCCGCGATGTTGGAACCGCAGTCACAGACAAAAACACCGATCCTCAAATCCTCGCTCATGGAATGTTCCTCGCACTGACAAAAGAATCCAGAAGTCAGAATACAGCGTTGTGCAGTGTCTCTAGGTTTGCTTGACAATCGACCGTTTGCTTCCCCCTCCCCTAACCCCTCCCACCAGGGGAGGGGACTTCCGAACGATGCCGAGAGGCTTCCTCCCCCTCGATGGGGGAGGTAAGGTGGGGGTGAAGGGAAGTACTCCATGAAACTTATCATTAAGACGCTACACTGGGCTGTCTCTTGTCTCCTGTCTCCTGTATTCTGTATTCTTCTCTTTAAGCCGCCGCCTTCTCGGCCCCATGGAGAATCGCCTTCATGCTCGCCGCCGTAGCCTGAACAACCGACTCCGAGATGTCGATCGGACCTGTGGCGCCGCCGCAAAGATAGATCCCGGGCACGTCCGTCTCCAGGGGAGACAGAAAAGGATCTTTTTCTTTAAAGTAACCGAGCTTATCGAGGGGTATCTTCAGAATCTTTGCAAGCCTTTCGTTTCGATCGCTCGGGATGAGCCCCGTGGATAGGACCAAAAGCTCCACCTCATCTTTCCTCAGCTCTCCCGTATCCAGGTCCTCATAGCGAATCACCAGATTCTTGCTTTCCGGAATCTCGAACACATCGTAAGGCCTGGCCCGCACATATCTGACCCCATGCTCCTTGGCCTTTTGATAAAAACCCCAGAAGCCTTTGCCGTAGGCCTTGAGATCATTGTAGTAGATGGTTGTCTCCACGGAAGGATCATGTTCTTTGGTAATAATGACCTGCTTGGCGGCAATCATGCAGCAGACCTTTGAACAGTATGGCGTACCATGGTCAAGACCCCGGCCGGCACACTGGATCCAGGCGATTTTGTGGGCGTGTTTTTTATCCGACGGTCTGGTGATCTGCCCGGCCGTGGGACCGCCCGCATTCATGAGCCGCTCAAACTGGGTGTTGGTGATCACATTGTCATAAACGTCATACCCATGCAGCCCCTTGGGAGGTTTTGCGTCGGCAATCCCTGTGGCGACCACGATGCTTCCGACTTCCAGGTCGATATTCTTGTTGGCCTGCCACAGTCGAACCGCATCTTTACCCTCCTTCCGGCACGCAGCCACGCAAAGGGCAATAGGGCATTCCCGGCACTGGCTGCAATCCACGACGCACCCCCCTACGCAGGACCCTTCAGCCCTCTTTTTTCCGTACCGGCAGTCGGGGTCCAGAACGGCCTTGTTGGGGACGGCTTGGGGAAAAGGCATGTAGATCAATTTGCGGGTGCCTCCGATCTTGCCGTCCATTTCATCCGGCACGCTGACCGGGCAGGCGTCCATGCAGGCGCGGCATCCCGTGCATTTCTCCTCGTCGATAAACTTGGCTTTTTTGACGAGGCGGACTTTGAAAAGCCCGTTCCCCGTTCCCACCTTTCGCACCTCGGTGCTGGTGAGGATTTCGATATTGGGATGATTATCCACCTCATACATCTGGGGCGCCTCGATGCAGATCGAGCAATCGTTGGTGGGGAATGTCTTGTCAAGCCTGGCCATCATGCCCCCGATGCTCGGCGTATCATCCACAAGATAGACTTTGGTCCCGTATTTGCCGGCGTTTAGAGCACAGTTAATGCCTGCAACCCCCGCCCCGATGATCAAGATCGCATCCGTCATAAACTCACCTCAAACCAAATCTCTCTCACCGCCCACTCCCTCCCTCATAGTCGGTCGTTCGAGGCACAGAGGTCTCAGAGCTTAGAAACAAAGCCTATCATGGGTGTTCGCTACTCCAAACCTCCCGACGCGCAGCGGCGGGATCCCCTGACAGGGGCTTTAAGCGAACACCGGCCTGCTTCATGGTTTTCTCTGCGTGCTCTGCGTCTCTAGTCCCGCGGAAGCGGGACGGGTGGTGAAATCCTAAATTTCCGTAATAATGATTGCATTGGATTTGCAGACCGCTTCGCAGGTCCGGCACCCCAGGCAGTTTTGAGGCCTGTTGGGATAGGCCTTGATGGAGAAATCAAACACATTGACCGGGCAGTAGATGATGCATTGCTCGCATCCATCGCACTTATCCGGGTCGACGTAGACCAGGTAGACTTCGTACGTGACAAATTGCTTTCCCATGCAAGCGGTCCTGTTTGCCTTTTTTTGGAAAATCCCCTCTGTCTCCCCTTTTCCAAAGGGTAGAACCTTCCCCTCGCCACCTCAGGGGTTCTCCTCCCTGACCTCAAGCTCCTCTCCCCCTCGAGGGGGAGAGGGAAGGTGAGGGGGTGGAAGGAATTTGCCTGCGACTATTTCTTCAATTCCTCCCACTTGTAGTCGATGAGTTCCAGGAGCACGCCGTTGACCTTCTTGGGATGGATGAAGGCGAACTCGCAATCCCGGAATGGCCTCGCCACCTCTCCCCGCTTGTCCGGGATAAAGGGATAGCCGTTACCCTTGAGTTCGTCGACGGCCTTTCGGGTGTTGTCCACGTTGAAGCTGATCAGCATCACGCCCTCGCCGTTCTTTTCTATGTACTTGGCCACGTCCCCGTCGGGCGTGGTGGACTCCATCAGTTCAAAGCCCACCTCGCCGACCCAATATCGCGCCACCTTGATCTTTTCAGGTTCATCGATGTATGCATCGTCAGGCTTTGATTTTCCCATGATGGGTTCCCACACCTTCTTGGCCTCATCCAGGTTCTTCACCGCAATACAGATATGATCGATCTTGTTGACCTTCATGTTCTCGCCTCCTTGAAAAGGGCAGGGCCCCTCACCCCGTAACGAAATCGTGAGCATGGCCCGGCCTGAAAAAAACCCGTCTCGTGTAGTCCCATAGCAGCTTCACTTTACCCCCCGCCTTTCCTCCCCCATCAAGGGGGAGTGAGCTATATTGTTATTGCTTAGACTTCCCCTCCCCTCGTGCCCGTCCTCCGTAGCAGGGCTACTGCGGAGGATGGAGGAGGGGCTAGGGGAGGGGGGAAGGGAAGCAAACCGCGGATTGTCAAGCAACCATAGAGACGATGCACTAGAACGTCACTTTGTCCACCGGCACCGAAATGGCCTTGTCAGGGCAGACCACGCCGCATTCGTTGCAGTCCTCACACAGAAACTCCGTGACCACCACACGGCTGTCCTGCACCCGGACGGCGGCATCGGGGCATATTTCGACACACAAGGGCTGAATCAACCCTCCACACATGGTGCACTTCTTGGGATCTATTTGAGCAGCCATTTTTTCACTCCTCTGTCTTAAGCTTTGAAAAGTCGTCTGAGGCAAACGCCCTGCCCTCTGGGAATCGCCTTCAGGGTCTCAATCTTGTAGTTGACGTTAAAGAAGACATTTACATCGGGTAGAATACTCTGAAGGATCCTGTCACAACACAGTGCGTCCTCCTCCATCGTGACGCCGTATTCCTTTGCAAAGGTGGGCCAGGGGCATCTTTCCCATTTGATAAAAGCTTCCGTGGGCTTCTCGCCCTTCTCCACTTTCACGACGGCCCCTTGCATAATCCATTGCGCCGCAATGCCGCCTGCAAGACTCCTCAACCACACTTCCTCGCCTTTCAGCCAGTTCAGCCGTGGAATGGATTGCTTCCCCAGTTCTTTGCCGATCACCTCGGCCGCTTTCAAACTCACATCCAGGGGGTTTGCATCAGGCCCCGCCAGGGCCAGGGCCGCCTGCCGCCACCTGAAATAGGTCCGGCCGATCTCAGCCTGAGCGCTGCGCAGATTCCCCCACAATTTCGTAATTTCTTTTTCCGCATCAAATGCCATGGTAAATTTCCTCCTTAAATCCTTATTCCAATGCGAAATCCGTCGTGCACCGCGCTGGAAAGGTTGCGGGGTACGAGCGCATCACCAATGACGAAGAGCTCAAGGCCTTCTCCCTGAACCACGTTCTTCAGGTTCTCGTTGGGTCCTCTTTCCGCCACCACCAGGGTGTCGAATTTCACGGGGAACCGGTATCCATCAAAGGTCTTGAGGATCGCTTCATTGCCCTGGATCTCTTCGATCACCACGTCGTTGTAAGCCTTGACCCCGTTCTGCCTCAGATAAATCATATAACGCCACTTGAATGAGGGGTTGATGTCGAAACCCGCGGACTTCTCTTTGCCCACAATCGTGACCTTCTTGCCCTGCTTGGCCAGCAGCAAGGCCACACCGATGCCGGGTTTCCTTGTGCCCCATACGAGCACCCTTTCACCCACTTCGGCATCGCCCCTGAGCACATCCAGCACGGTGACCGTTTTCACCTCATCAGCCCCCGGGACATCGAGCTTGGCATAGACCGGGCCGGTGGCAAGAACAACGCTGTCGGGCAGTTCATCTCGAATGAGATCTTCCGTAACCTCGGTTCCCATGTGGAAGTTCACGCCTGCTTTTTCGCACAGGACCTTCTGATAGTCGATACAGGTGAAGAGTTCGTTGTCGCCGTAAGGCGCTTTCGAGGCTTCCAGGAGAGTGCCCCCCAGCTTGTCCCTTTTGTCGTAGACATGGACTTCATGACCCCTGTGGGCGGCCGTATAGGCACACTCCAGTCCCGCCGGACCCGCACCCACGATCATGACGTTCTTTTGCTCCTCTGCAGCCGGAGGATTGGTAAACTTGGGGTCATGCTCATGGGCACATAAAGGGTTGATGTAGCAGGTCATGGGCGCATCCCGGAACAGGCGCGCCAGGCAGAGGTTGCAGGCCACGCACCAGCGAATCTCCTCCTCTTTTCCCTCCAGCACTTTCTTCGGCATCAGGGGATCGGCGATCATGGGGCGGCACATTTGCCACATGTCCAGCTCGCCCTTCTCGATGGCTGCGTGAGGAATGGCCGGGTCAAAGAGCCTGTACGCCATCATGATGGGCACTTTGACGTTTTCTTTGGAGCGCTTGGCCAGGTGGAGCCAGCTTCCCTGAGGAACGTCGCGGCTGATGACCGGCACGATGGATTCCTGCCAGCCCGCGGTGACGCTGATGTAGTCGATCCCCGCTTCCTCCGAGATCTTGTAGGACATCATCGATTCTTCAGGGGTGTTGCCCCGCACATCGTCAAGCAGTTCCTCGGCGCAAAGGCGGATACCCACGGGGACCTCTTTGGGGCAAATATTTTTCAGTCCTTCAATGATCTCCACCACCGCTTTCATCCTGCCCCGGATATCTCCTCCGTACTCGTCCGTCCTGCGGTTGGTGTAGCTGGAGATGAAATTGGAAATGAGGTAGCCCACGATCCCCGAGATCTCGATCACGTCGAACCCGGCTTCAAGCCCTCGTTTCGCGGAATCCAGGTGTTGTCGAATCATGGTCTTGATCTCGTCCTTGGTCATCTCGTGCATGGGCCGGAAGATCCTCAAACGCTGGGGCACCGTGGAAGGACCCTTGCCGAAAGGAACCTCCACAGCCCCCACCCGGCCGCAATCCATGAGCTGGAAGCCTGCGATGGCTTTTTCCGAATGAATCGCTTCGGCAAGACGTTTCAGGCCCGGAATGAACTTGTCATCCCAGCAGGCAGCCTGCCCCACATACCCCTGACCTTTCCGTTCAGGGTCCATGTAGACTCCCTGCATAAAGCACATGCCCCCCACAACCCCTTCGGCCCTGCTCCGCATATAGGCCACATCCGCATCGGTCACAAAACCGTCGTGACTGTTCAGATTGTCCTCCGTGGCCGCGTACACAATGCGGTTCGGCACCGTCAATTCGCCGACCTGTATCGGCTTGAACAGGTGGGGGTATTTCTCCGCCCCGGGATATTTTGAATAATCCCATTGAAACAATACCTTTGCCATGTTTCACCCTCCTTAAAGAATTAACCGCTCAATAAACGCCCTAAACCTGTGCTGGTTGCGCTGTTCCGTTCACCACTCCTTTTCGATGCTCCCGCCCCTCGCCGTTGATACCATTCTCAACCCGGCTTTCCATTCCTTGCGACGCTCTTGCCCTGAAAGCATCCACCATGATCTCGAAGAGTTCCTCCAGGTTTTCAAACAGGGAATAGCTCATGTCCTTCAGGAGCCACCGGGTGACAAGGTGATCCATGGTTCCGACAAATATGTCCCTGGCCGCGTAGGCATTCAAGGCCTGCTTCATTTCTCCGGTTTTCTTCCCCTCTTCGAAGATGTCCAGAACAAAGGCATAAAGCTTTCTCACATTCGCATAAACCGGCGTATTCATGAAGTTGGCATTGGTTTTCAGGAAGAGATAGACGATCTTGGCGTCAAGGGGGGCCTGCTCGATCCGTCGCAGATTCCACCAAAGGAACTTTCTCAGCTTGTTCTCCGCCCCTCTGATCCCGAAAAGCTGCTCCTCGGCATCATCCAGCAGATCCGAGACCCAAAGATCGGGAATGGCGAGCAGCAGGTCCTCTTTACCCTGGAAATACTCATACAGGGCCGCCTCTGAAAGCCCGGCTTGCTTTGAAATGTCCATCACCGTGGTCTTTTGATAGCCTTGCTCTGCAAAGAGCTTCTTGGCTGACTCGATGATGCGGTTCTTAGTGTCTTCTTTGGTGCCCCGGACGGCCATGCGCATTTAACCTAGGATTTATAGGTAATTTTCTGAATGATTCCCATGTTTAAGTTGTAACATGCTGTTATTATATTACATCTGTTTTTCTAGTGGTTCTGGAAATTGCTGCAAAAAATGATTCGGTTTCCCCATTTCAGCCCTCTAAATTTGCTATTATTCCGAACAAAAACCTGAATGTCAAGTGAAAACTGATTTATATTAGGTCTTGTAATTGACTGTTTTCATGGTAGTTTTTTGAAACATTAAAAATGGCTGGCAGAATTACCTAATTTCATTAAGCTTAAAGGATTTGTGACGCGGCAGCTTTTGACAGTCTCGTAAAAAGTCCTACACCGTCATTGCGAGGCGCAAAGCGCCGTGGCAATCTCTCGGCTATTCAAGGGCTTATGAGCCCGCCCTGGCGCGACATCCCGGAGAGGATCAAGGCCGTCGGCGACTCACAGGATTTCACCTTGGAATCCGAAGTGTCATTGCCGGGTCTGGGCCAGGGATTGCCGCGCTTCGCTC